>Ga0105047_10014677_pt1 | contig 12408 bp, 12 predicted proteins | sample MAT04_FD_78384 | JGI IMG/M metagenome (GOLD analysis project Ga0105047, IMG submission 78384) | Freshwater microbial communities from Lake Fryxell liftoff mats and glacier meltwater in Antarctica - MAT-04 (megahit assembly) | ecosystem: Environmental > Aquatic > Freshwater > Ice > Liftoff... | reverse complement strand
GATCGGCAACGCGCGGCCCTCGGTCGAGGTGCTCGCCGAACTCAACGCGTCGATCCCGCCGCAGCCCCGTCACGCCGGCGGGCTGTTCCTCGGCAACGCCGTGGCCAAGCAGGCCGGGCAGGCCGCCATCCCGGCCTCCGTCGCCGATGCCCTCACCGCCGTGCGCCAGCTCGCCTCCGCCCTCGCGGTGACGATCGACGTGCGCCAGGGCAGCCACCAGGCGATGCACCCCGGTCGCACCGCCGAGCTGCTCGTCGACGGGCACACCGTCGGGCACGCCGGCGAACTACTGCCGACCCTCGCGGCCGAGCTCGACCTGCCCAGGGTGGTCGCCGTCTGGGAGGTCGACCTCGACGTGCTCATCCGACTCGCACCGGTGTCGGTCACCCCCACCCCAATCGCGAGCCTTCCGGCCGCGACGCAGGACCTGTCGCTTGTGGTGCCGGTCCGATTCCTGGCGCGGGAGGTGCTCGCGGCGGTCGTCGAGGGTGCCGGCCCCCTGCTCGAGGATGCCCGGTTGTCAGACGACTACCGCGGCTCCGGGATTCCGGATGGCGCGAAATCGCTGACCTTCGCGCTGCGGTTCCGGGCGAGTGATCGCACCCTCACCGCGAAGGAGGCGACCGATGCGAAGCTTGCGGGGGCCGCCGTCGCCGCCGAGCGCTTCGGGGCGACGATCCGCGAGTAGCGGGCCGCGCGATTGGCTCGGAGGATGCCCGAGGCGGTACGCTCGTCTAGTGGTCAACATTGTCGGAGCGGTCGTGAACGGCGTTCAGCCGAGCTTCACCCTGCGACGCCGCACCACCGGCGAGCGATTCGAGGCGCCGCTTCCCGCCTGAGCACAATCTGCTCGCCGTGGAGTGTCGCCGGACCCGTCCCTCGTCCCTCGTTCAATAAGGTAGAGCAATGTCTCTTATCGTCGCCGTCGCAGGCGCAAGCGGTTACGCCGGAGGCGAGCTGTTGCGCCTGCTTTCTTCCCACCCGGAGTTCGAGGTACGCACGGTCACCGCGTTCCAGAACGCCGGGCAGAGGCTCGTCGACGTGCAGCCGCACCTGCGCTCGCTTGAGCGCCTCACCCTCGTCGAAACGACTCCCGAGACCCTTGCGGGCCACGACATCGTCTTCCTCGCGCTGCCGCACGGCAAGTCGGGCGAGATCACCGCGGCGCTCGACCCCGGCACCCTCGTCGTCGACTGCGGCGCAGATCACCGCCTCGAGAGCGAAGAGGACTGGGCATCGTTTTACGGAGGAGAGTACTTCGGCGCCTGGGCCTACGGACTGCCGGAGCTGCCTCTCGACGGGGGCGGCCACCAGAGGGACCGCCTCGTGGGGGCCCGTCGCATCGCGGTGCCCGGCTGCAATGTGACCGCCATCACCCTCGGGCTCGCGCCCGGCATCCGCGCGGGCGTGATCTCCCCTGACGACATCGTCGCCGTCCTCGCTGTCGGCACCTCCGGCGCCGGCAAGAGCCTCAAGACCGAGCTGCTGTTCAGCGAGCAGACCGGCTCTGCGTCGGCCTATGCGGTCGGCGGCACCCATCGCCACACCCCCGAGATCCGCCAGAACCTCGCTGCCGCCGGTGGGGTCGGCGTGACCGTCTCATTCACCCCGATGCTCGTGCCGATGTCCCGGGGGATCCTCGCGACCTCGACGGCCAAACTCGCCCCCGGCATCCGCGCGGACGACGTACGCTCCGCCTGGGAGACCGCGTACGCCGCGGAGTCCTTCGTTCACCTGCTGCCGGAGGGGCAGTTCCCGCGCTCCGGCGACACCACGGGTGCCAACACGGCGCTCGTCGGCCTCGCCATCGACGAGGCGGCAGGGCGCGTGATCACCGTCACCGCGATCGACAACCTCGTCAAGGGGACCGCGGGCGCCGCCATCCAATCGGCCAATATCGCCCTCGGTCTGCCCGAGACTCTCGGCCTCAACCTGAACGGAGTCGCCCCGTGAGCGTCACCCACGCCAGGGGCTTCACCGCCGCCGGCCTCGAAATCGGACTCAAGAACAGCGGGGGCAAGGATCTCGCCCTCGTGCACAACGCTGGCCCGCGCAGCGCCGCGGCGTCGGTCTTCACCAGCAATCGTGCGAAGGCCAACCCGATCATCTGGTCGCAGCAGGTTGCCGCCGACGGCGTCGCGCAGGCCATCGTGCTGAACTCGGGTGGCGCCAACTGCTACACGGGCGCGCGCGGCTTCCAGGTCACCCACGCCACCGCCGAGGCGGTCGCGGAGAAGCTCGGCATCTCGGCGACCGACGTGCTCGTCTGCTCAACCGGCCTCATCGGCGAGCAGCTCCCGCTCGAGCCGATCCTGGCCGGGATCGCCGCCGCCGAGCTCACGGCCGACGGGGGAGAGGATGCCGCCCTCGCAATCATGACGACCGACAGCCGCCCCAAGACCAGCGTCGTCAACCTAGATGGCTGGTCGATCGGCGGAATGGCGAAGGGCGCCGGGATGCTCGCACCCGGGCTCGCGACGATGCTCGTCGTCATCACGACCGACGCCGACCTCCCCGCCGCCGCCCTCGATGCCGCGCTGCGCGCCGCCACCCGGGTGAGCTTCGACCGTCTGGACTCCGACGGCTGCATGTCGACGAACGACCAGGTCAGCCTGCTCGCGAGCGGGGCATCCGGCATCGCCCCGGCGACGTCGGACTTCGAGGGCGCCCTCACCGAGCTGTGCCGCGACCTCGCCCTGCAACTGCAGGGCGACGCCGAGGGCTCGAGCCACGACATCTCGATTGAGACCGTCAACGCCGCGACCGAGGACGAGGCGGTCGAGGTGGGCCGCTCCGTCGCCCGCAACAATCTCTTCAAGGCCGCCGTGTTCGGCAACGACCCCAACTGGGGCCGGGTGCTCGCCGCGGTCGGCACGACGGCGGCGACCTTCGATCCCTACGACATCGATGTCTCGATCAACGGCGTCATGGTCTGCCGCTCCGGCGAGCCGGGCGAGTCCCGCGACCTCGTCGATCTCAGCCCGCGTGCCGTCCACGTGCTCATCGACCTCAAGGCGGGCGAGCACACCGCAACGGTGCTGACCAACGACCTCACGCACGACTACGTGCACGAGAACAGCGCGTACTCCAGCTGATGGCCACCGACGACGAAATCGAGCAGGAGCTCGCGGCCGAGAAGGCCGCGATCCTCATCGAGTCCCTTTCGTGGCTCAAGCAGTACTCCGGCAAGGTCGTGGTCGTGAAGTTCGGCGGCAACGCGATGATCAACGAGGACCTCAAGCGCGCGTTCGCCGAGGACATGGTCTACTTGCGCTACGCGGGGCTGCACCCCGTGGTCGTGCACGGCGGCGGGCCGCAGATCTCGGCCGCGCTCGAGGAGAGCGGCATCGAGAGCGAGTTCCGCGGCGGCTACCGCGTCACGAGCACCGAGGCGATCAGCGTCGTGCGCCGGGTGCTCGCCGACGAGGTCAACCGCGAGATCGTCGACCTGATGAACGCCCACGCCGACATCGGGCATCCGGTTCTCGCCGCCGGGGTGTTCGGCGACGGACGCTCCCTGTTCTCGGGCGAGCGCCGGGGTGTCGTCGTCGACGGCGAGCGATTCGACCTCGGGCACGTCGGTGACATCACCGAGGTCGACCCGGCGAGCGTGCTCGACGTGATCGCGCGCGGACTCATCCCCGTCGTTTCGTCGATCGCGTCGGAGAACTCCGATCCGACGAACTCCCTCAACGTCAACGCCGATGCCGCCGCCGGCGCCCTGGCGATCGCGCTGCGGGCGACGAAGCTCGTGGTGCTGACCGACGTCGCCGGCCTCTACAGCGATTGGCCGAACCGCGACTCGCTCGTCGACCTCATCTCGGTCGCCGAGCTCGAGGAGATGCTGCCGAGCCTCGAGTCCGGCATGATCCCCAAGATGACCGCGTGCCTGGACGCGGTGGTCGGCGGCGTCGGCGGCGCGACGATCATCGACGGCCGGATCCCGCACGCCATCCTGCTCGAGGTGTTCACCCAGCGCGGAGCAGGCACCGAAGTCATTCCCAACTCCAGAAGGAAGCCGCAGTGAGCATCGACAGCCCCAGAACCGATCTCGAGTGGAAGAGCCGTTTCGGCACTTCGATGATGGGCTCCCTCGCGACCCCGCAGCTCATGCTCGACCGCGGGGAAGGCTGCTATGTGTGGGACACCGACGGCAACCGCTACCTCGACTTCCTCGCCGGCATCGCCGTCAACGCCCTCGGCCACGCGCATCCGGCCCTCGTCGAGGCCGTGAGCCGCCAGGTCGCGACCCTCGCCCATGTCTCGAACTACTTCGCCACGCCGCCACAGCTCGAGCTCGCCGAGCGGCTCTGCAGCATCAGCGGTGCGGGCGAGCGCGGTCGCGTGTACTTCAGCAACTCCGGGGCGGAGGCGATCGAGGCGGCGATCAAGCTCGCCCGCCTCAACAGGGGAGACGGCTCGCGCCGTCGCATCATCGCCCTGCACAACTCGTTCCACGGGCGCACGATGGGATCCCTGTCGCTCACTGGCAAGCCGGCGCTGCGCGAGGCTTTCGAGCCGCTGCTCCCCGGCGTCGACCACATCGACACCACGATCGAGGCCCTCGAGCACGCAATGGACGACACCGTCGCGGCGATCGTCATCGAGCCCATCAAAGGAGAGGCGGGGGTCGTCGACCTGCCCACGGGATTCCTGAAGCGGGCCCGCGAGCTCGCCACCGAGCACGGCGCGCTGCTGATCCTCGACGAGATCCAGACCGGCATCGGACGCACGGGCAGCTGGTTCAGCTTCCAGCAGGACGGCGTCGTGCCGGACGCCCTCGTGGTCGCGAAGGGCATCGCCGGAGGAGTGCCGATCGGGGCCCTCGTCACCTTCGGCGAGACCTCTGACCTCTTCGCCGCAGGGCAGCACGGCAGTACATTCGGCGGCAACCCGCTCGCGACGGCGGCGGGGAACGCCGTGCTCGCCGAGATCGAGTCCGCCGGCCTCATCGACAACGCCGTGCGCCGCGGGGAGCAGCTGCGGGAGATCGTGCTCTCGATCGGATCCCCCCTCGTCACCGAGATTCGCGGGCGCGGCCTGCTCCTCGGCATCGGGCTCGGGGAGCCGGTGGCGGCGGCCGTGGCGGCCACCGCCCTCGACCTCGGCCTCATCATCAACGCCCCGAACGACTCGAGCATCCGCATCGCACCGCCGCTCATCGTAGGCGACACCGAGCTTGCCGAGTTCCGTGACCTGTTCACCAGGGCCCTCGCGGCCCACACCCCGAAGGTGCAGCCATGACCCGTCATTTCCTGCGCGACGATGACATCAGCCGCGCCGAGCAGTCCGAAATTCTCGATCTCGCGATCGAGCTCAAGAAGGACCGCTTCGCGGTGAAGCCCCTCGCGGGGCCGCAAACCGTCGCCGTGATCTTCGACAAGTCGTCGACCCGCACCCGCGTCTCGTTCGCGGTCGGCATCGCCGACCTCGGCGGGGTGCCGCTGATCATCAGCACCGCCAACAGCCAGTTGGGGGGCAAGGAGACCGCGACCGACACCGCGCGGGTGCTCGAGCGCCAGGTCGCCGCGATCGTCTGGCGCACCTTCGCCCAGTCCGGACTTGAGGAGATGGCGGCCGACACTACGGTACCGGTCGTCAACGGGCTCTCCGACGAGTTCCACCCCTGCCAGCTGCTCGCGGATCTGCTCACCATCCGGGAGCTCCGCGGCGACCTCGCCGGCACCACTGTCACCTTCATCGGCGACGGCGCGAGCAACATGGCCCAGTCGTACCTGCTCGCCGGGGCGACCGCCGGAATGCACGTGCGGGTCGCGTTCCCGGCCGACTACGCACCGGATGCGGCGGTCGTCGCCGACGCCACCGAGCGTGCCGGGACGACGGGCGGGTCGGTCGAGCTGTACACCGACCCCGCGGCGGCGGTCGCCGGCTCCGACGTCATCGTCACCGACACGTGGGTGTCGATGGGCAAGGAGGAGGAGAAATCCGCGCGCCTCGCGCACTTTTCGGAGTATCGCGTCGACGCCGAGCTGCTCGCCCTCGCGACGCCGGGCGCGCTCTTCCTGCACTGCCTTCCCGCGGACCGCGGATTCGAAGTCACTGCCGACGTCATCGACGGCGCGCAGAGCGCGGTGTGGGACGAGGCCGAGAACCGGCTGCACGCACAGAAGGCCCTGCTCGTCTGGCTCCTGGCCCGCGCTTAAACTGATCACCTTCAACACCTCAAGGAGAAACACCACATGGCGGAACGCGTTGTCCTGGCTTATTCGGGCGGACTCGACACATCGGTCGGCATCGGCTGGCTGAAGGATGCGACCGGCAAGGAGGTCGTGGCCCTGGCCGTCGATGTCGGCCAGGGAGGGGAGGACATGAATGAAATCCGCCAGCGCGCGCTCGACTGCGGCGCCGTCGAGTCGATCGTCGTCGACGCGAAGGACGAGTTCGCGGCCGACTACCTCATGCCGGCGCTCAAGGCCAACGCGATGTACCAGAAGACCTACCCGCTGGTGTCCGCGCTGAGCCGGCCGCTCATCTCGAAGCACCTCGCCCGCGTCGCCAAGGAGCTCGGAGCCAACAGCGTCGCGCACGGCTGCACCGGCAAGGGCAACGACCAGGTGCGTTTCGAGGCGGCGATAGCCGCCCTCGCCCCCGACCTCACGAGCGTCGCGCCGGTTCGCGATCTGGCGCTCACCCGCGACAAGGCGATCCTCTACGCGGAACAGCACAACCTGCCGATCCGCCAGAGCGCGAAGAACCCGTATTCGATCGACAAGAACGTCTGGGGCCGCGCCGTCGAGACCGGATTCCTCGAAGACCCGTGGAATGCTCCGATCGAGGACCTCTACGAGTACACCCAGGACCCGGCGACCCCACGCGACGCCGACGAGGTCACGATCACCTTCGAGCAGGGCATCCCGACGGCGATCGACGGCAAGGCACTGAGCCCGCTCGGCATCATCGAGGAGCTCAACCTCCTCGCTGGCAAGCACGGCGTCGGACGCATCGACGTGGTCGAGGACCGCCTCATCGGCATCAAGAGCCGGGAGGTCTACGAGGCGCCCGCCGCCGTCGCGCTCATCGCTGCGCACGAGGCCCTCGAGGCGCTCACCCTCGAGCGCGACCTCGCCCGCTACAAGCGCGGCGTCGAGGCGGAATGGTCGAACCTCGTCTACGACGGGCTCTGGTTCTCCGGGCTCAAGCGCTCCCTCGACGTGTTCATCGACGACACCCAGCGCTACGTGAGCGGCGACATCCGACTCAAGCTGCAGGGCGGGCGCGCGACGGTCACCGGCCAGAAGAGCGCGCAGAGCCTCTACGACTTCGACCTCGCGACCTACGACACCGGCGACACGTTCGACCAGTCGCTGTCGAAGGGATTCATCGAGCTGTGGTCGCTGCCGAGCAGGATCTCGGCCCGCCGCGATCTCGCGGGAAGCTGAGCACGGTGCCGTCGAACGGGGACTCCGCGACCAACGAGGGATCGCTGTGGGGAGGGCGGTTCAGCTCAGGTCCCTCTCCCGAGCTGCTCGCGCTGAGCAAATCCACCCAGTTCGACTGGCAGCTGGCCGGGTACGACCTCGACGGGTCGCGGGCGCACGCGAAGGCGCTCGCGGCCGCCGGGTACCTCACCGCCGATGAGCTGGCGCGGATGCTGGGCGCCCTCGACCGGCTCGGCGCCGACGTCGCCGACGGCACCGTGACGGCGCTCGAATCGGACGAGGACGTGCACGCCGCCCTCGAGCGGGCGCTCATCGACATCACCGGGCCGGAGCTCGGCGGCAAGCTGCGCGCCGGGCGCAGTCGTAACGACCAGATCGCGACGCTCGTCCGGTTGTACCTGCTGCACCATGGCCACGCGATCTCGCACCTGGTCGTGCGGCTCATCGACGCGATCGCCGCGCAGGCACAGAACCACCTCGGCGACCCGATGCCGGGTCGCACCCACCTGCAGCACGCCCAGCCGGTGCTGCTCTCGCACCACCTGCTCGCCCATGCGTGGCCGCTCGTGCGCGATCTCGAGCGCCTGCGGGACTGGTCGGTGCGCGCGTCGGTCTCCCCCTACGGCTCCGGCGCCCTTGCGGGCAGCTCGCTGGGGCTCGACCCGCAGCTCGTCGCCGACGAACTCGGGCTGTCCGGGCCGGCCGAGAACTCCATCGACGCGACCGCGAGCCGCGACGTGGTGGCGGAGTTCGCCTTCGTCGCCTCGCTCATGGGCATCAATTTGTCGCGGTTCTCCGAGGAGATCATCCTCTGGAACACCCGCGAGTTCGACTTCGTCACCCTGCACGACGGCTATTCGACCGGGTCGTCGATCATGCCGCAGAAGAAAAACCCCGACATCGCCGAGCTCGCCCGCGGCAAGTCGGGGCGCCTGATCGGCAACCTCACCGGCCTGCTCGCGACCCTCAAGGGGCTGCCGCTCGCCTACAACCGCGACCTTCAGGAGGACAAGGAGCCCGTCTTCGACTCCGTCTCGCAGCTCGAGACTGTGCTGCCCGCGTTCACCGGAATGGTGTCATCGCTCAGGTTCAACACGGTGCGGATGGCGGAGCTCGCGCCTCAGGGCTTCAGCCTCGCCACCGACGTCGCCGAATGGCTAGTGAGGGAAGGGGTGCCCTTCCGTGACGCTCACGAGATCAGTGGCGCGCTCGTGAGCCACTGCGAGCGGCTCGGGATCGAGCTGCACGAACCCACCGACGCCGAGCTCGCGGCCATCTCGCCCTCGCTCACCCCCTCCGTGCGGGAGGTGCTCACCGTGCGCGGGTCGATCGCCAGCCGAACCGGTGTCGGGGGCACCGCGACCGATCGCGTCGCCGAGCAGCTCGCCGCCCTGACGGCGCGGGTGCGCGCCATCGCCGTCGTGCTGAACCCCGAGTCGGTCAAGGAGAACCGATGACCCTCGACCGCGACAGGCCTAAGCCCCCGCGCAGGCCCGCCGCCCGCTGGGTGATCCCGACCGTCGTGATCGGGTCGCTCGTCGTGCTCGGCTTCGTGTTCCTCGTGCTCGCGTTCAGCGGGCAAAGCCTCTTCTGACCGGGATCCGGCGGCACGCCCCATGTTCGAAGACCTGCTCGCGCGCCCCGCGGTCGAGGTCGCGCCGCTGCTGCTCGGCGCGGTCATCCGGCACGGGTCCGTCGCCGTTCGGCTGACGGAGGTGGAGGCGTACCTCGGCGCCGAGGACCCCGGGTCGCACGCGTTCCGGGGGCAGACTCCGCGCAACGCCGTCATGTTCAGCGGGCCAGGGCGTCTCTACACGTATTTCAGCTACGGCATGCACGTGTGCGCCAACGTCGTATGCGGGCCGGAGGGGACAGCGTCGGGGGTGCTGCTCCGCGCCGGCCGCGTGATCGACGGGGCCGCCACCGCCCGTGCCCGCCGCACCACGTCGAAGGGAGACCGCGACCTCGCGCGCGGTCCGGCCCGGCTCACGGTCGCGCTGGGCATCACGCTCGACCACGGCGGAACCGATCTCGGACACGGCCCGGTCCACCTCGAACCGGGGGACGGCGTGGCGGAGTACCTGGCGGGGCCGCGCACCGGGGTGTCCGGCGTCGGGGGAGGAGCGGACTACCCGTGGCGCTTCTGGATTCCCGGCGATGACAGCGTCTCGGCCTACCGGAGGCACACTCCCGCGCGCGGCGCCCGCTCGGTCACAACGGGCCGGCGGCCGCCATCATGATGGCGGCGGTGCAGAGCCCGGCCCAGGTGAGGCTCGCAAGGCTCCCGATGATGAACCGCTCGCGCGCGAGTTCGTTCTCCAGCTCGGAGTAGCGGCCGAGGCCCTTCACCGCGACGATCACGGCGACGGCGCCGGGCTGGCCGGCGACCACCGACCCGATGAGGGCGAATCGCTCGAGGTAGCCGATCGTCGTTCCGCCGCGCAGGATCTCCCGCTGCGCCGGCGCGGGCGAGCGCACGTCGCGCACGAGAATCCCTCCGTGTGCGCCGAGCTGCGCGTTTCCGCGGGTCGTCGCCGCCCCGAGCAGCACCGACACGATCGGGCTTCCTCCGATCACGCCGAGCAGGGTGAGGCCGACCCCCGCCGTGACCGCGAGCGCCGGGTGCGGGGCGGCGGTGGCCGGTCCGAACAGCCCGGCGATGATGATCGCCATGACGGGTATCGCCGCGGGGACGACCAGCCAGTGCCGCCCTGGGCGCAGCGCGAAGATCGACAGTGCGACGGCGATCCAGAGCACGACGACGGCGATGGTCCAGACGATGACATCCATGCCACTCACGATCCCACCTGCCCCCGACGGTTGTCGACTCGACCGACGCCGTCGATCAGGCGGGCGAGGGGGGCCAGCGCTGCCTGTTCGCCCCGCAGTTCGGCCGCCTTCTTGCGTTTGCTCGCCGCCTGCGGCGTGATGCCGAGCTGCGCGGCCGCCTCGGCCTGGGTCAGGCCGGCCTCGAGCAGGTCGTGCAGTTCCCACCCCTCGGCGCTGCGCCGGTCGCGGATCGCGAGAAGCAGGTCGATAACTGCCTCCGCATCCCCGCCAGCCGGTCCCGGGGATGCGGCCTGCAGCGAGAATCGCGTCGGTCGCTTCTTTGCGAGGTCGACCGCGGCCCGGGCAGCGATGAACGCGTCGCCGGAGGACTCCCGCACACTCGCGGCGAGGGGCTCCCGCACCGCGCCGACGCCGCATCCGACGCTCCACTGCCTCGAGCGGGTTAGTCGCAGGATGATCGCGAGCGCGTCCGCTCCCGACGCCGCGACCATCTGAATCTCGTCGCCCGCCGTGCGGTCCGCTGGCAGCAGTAGGCCGGGGGAGTCCCGGTCGTTGAGCTCCGCGAGCACCGCCCCCACGGCGTCCGGAGTCGAACGACTGTCGATCTGGTCCGCCGTGATGATGATCATGGTTCTCCTCAAGCCTGAGGGGATGATTGCCCCATAAACAAGCATAAGGGGTTGATGTCGGTTGAATCAAGCCTGTCATGTTGATCGTGTGCACGGCGGCCACTCCCTGTGCCACGCGGTGTCTCGGCTAGCCTGTTCATCGTGTCCGACTCCGAATCGCCGTCCCAGCCCGCACTCGCCGCCCAAAACAACGATGACTCGTTCGATGATGTCTGGGAGGAGCTCAACTGGCGGGGCCTCGTGCACGTGTCGACGGACGCGGTCGCGTTGAAGAGCCTTCTTGCCGGGCCGCCCGTCACTTTCTACTGCGGGTTCGATCCGACGGCGCCGAGCCTGCATCTGGGCAACCTTGTGCAACTCCTCACGATGCGCAGGATCCAGCTCGCCGGACACCGGCCGCTCGGCCTCGTTGGGGGGTCGACAGGGCTCATCGGTGACCCGCGACCCACCGCCGAACGCACGCTCAACACGAGGGACACCGTGGCCGAGTGGGTCGGCTACCTCCAGGCGCAGGTCTCGAGATTCCTCAGTGCCGACGGAAGCAACGGCCTGCGGATGGTGAACAACCTCGACTGGACCGCGCCGCTCAGCGCGATCGACTTCCTCCGCGACATCGGAAAGTACTTCCGTGTCGGCACGATGATCAAGAAGGACGCCGTGAGCGCGCGCTTGAACTCGAGCGAGGGCATCAGCTACACCGAGTTCAGCTACCAGGTCCTGCAGGGCCTGGACTACCTGCAGCTCTACCGGGACCACGGGTGCGTGCTGCAGACCGGGGGATCCGACCAGTGGGGCAACCTCACGAGCGGCACCGACCTCATCCACAAGGCCGAAGGCGCCAGCGTGCACGCGATCGGCACCCCCCTGATCACCAATTCCGACGGCACGAAGTTCGGCAAGTCGGAGGGCAACGCGGTCTGGCTCGATCCGGCGATGACCAGCCCTTATGCCTTCTACCAGTTCTGGCTCAACACCGACGACGCCGATGTGGTGTTCCGGCTGGGGGTGTTCACCTTCCTGTCGCGGGCCGAGATCGACCGGCTCGCGGGCGCGGTGGCGTCCGAGCCGTTCCGCCGCGAGGCGCAGAGGGCGCTCGCCTGGGAGGTGACCACCCTCGTGCACGGCCGCGCCGCGACCGAGGCGGTCATCGCGGCGGCCGCCGCCTTGTTCGGGCAGGGCGACCTGTCGACGCTGGATGCCGGCACCCTCGAGTCGGCGCTGCGGGAACTGCCGAACACGACGAGCCCGCGCGTGACGCCGATCGTCCAGTTGCTCGTCGACACCGGACTGACCTCCAGTGCGGGTGAGGCCCGGCGCGCGATCGCGCAGGGGGGCGTCTATGTCAACAACACACGGGTCGAGAACCCCGACGCGACGCTCGAGGGGGCGGTACTTTCCGGCGGTCTGGCGGTGCTCCGACGGGGAAAGAAGACCCTCGCCGGCGTCTTCGTCGAGTGAGCGTCACGGCCGACACGCCCGGGTGCGGTGGGTAACTTGCACGCCTTGGGTGGTGCACGTAGTGTTCTTTCTTGTCACCCCAAAGGTTCGGAAAGCCGCAGAGCTTCCCGGCCTCACGTGGGACCGAATCT
>Ga0105047_10014676_pt1 | contig 12408 bp, 10 predicted proteins | sample MAT04_FD_78384 | JGI IMG/M metagenome (GOLD analysis project Ga0105047, IMG submission 78384) | Freshwater microbial communities from Lake Fryxell liftoff mats and glacier meltwater in Antarctica - MAT-04 (megahit assembly) | ecosystem: Environmental > Aquatic > Freshwater > Ice > Liftoff... | reverse complement strand
GGCGTCAAGGGACTCTCCTATGCTAGTTCACTGGCTGTATTAGGACCCTCGGAAGATTATCCCGAAGGCCGCGTCAGCGATGATGTGGCGCTGCTGCCGCGCACACTCTATGGCGTTTACAAAGTGGCCAATGAAGGCACGGCGCGCATCTACTGGCAGGATTGGCAGATTGGCAGTGTTGGCCTGCGTCCCTATATCGTCTATGGAATTGGGCGCGACCAGGGCATGACCAGCGACTTGGCCAAGGCCATTTTGGCCGCCGCTGCGGGTCGGCCTTTCCACGTGCGGTTTGACGGGCCAGTCGGGCTGCAACATGCCAATGATGTCGCCAAGATGTTCATTGGCACGGCGCGCGCCAGCTATCAAGGGGCGGCGGCCTGCAATCTGCGCAATGATATTGTAGAAGTCAGCGAATTTGTGAATTTGATCAAAGCTGAAGTGCCCGACGCCCAGATCACCTACACCACCAACAATCCGCTGCCCTTCCCCTCGGATCTGGATGATGGCGGGCTGCGCACGATTCTCGGCGACATGCCATGGACACCCCTCGCCGACGCGATCCGCAGCGATTTGGCCCAATTCCGCCAGTTATTGCAAGCGGGTTTGATTGATCTGAAACAATTAGAAAACTAATCGTCTGCCATTAGTTGTTCGACTAACCAGTAGGATGAACCACCATGCCGGCTATCTCAACTGTCCCTTTGGGGGGCAAAAACGCATTGCAAGTCACCAATTTGGGCTTCGGCACCGCGCCGATTGGCAATCTCTATAATCCGGTTCCCGACGCCGATTCGGATGCCACCATCCAGCGCGCCTATGAACTGGGCGTACGACTCTTTGATACCGCCCCGCTCTATGGCCGCGGCGAAAGTGAATTGCGGCTGGGGCGTGCGCTCCAAGGCATTCCCCGCGACAGCTATGTGATCTCGACCAAGATCGGGCGTGTGCTCAACGCGGATCGCAGCGCCTTTGTCTACGATTACTCGCGCGACGGCGTGCTACGCAGCCTGGAAGGCAGCCTGAAACGCCTGGGCACCGATCATGTTGAAGTGGTGTTGGTCCACGATCCCGACGCCGATACGGTTGACCATGAACAAGATGCGCTGGCCGGGGCCTTTACGGCCCTCCAAGAATTGCGCCGCCAGGGCGTGATCAAAGCATTCGGCGCGGGCATGAACCAGTGGCAGATGGAGCAACGCTTTGCCGAACAGGCCGATCCCGATGTCTTTCTGTTGGCTGGCCGCTATACGCTACTGGAGCAGACTTCGCTGGGCTTTCTCCAGTTGTGCAAGGAAAAGGGGATTGGCATCTTCTTGGGTGGCGTCTACAACAGCGGGATTCTGGCCACGGGTCCCAAGGATGGGGCTAAATACAATTATAACGACGCGCCACCAGAAATTTTGGAGAAAGCACGTAACATCGAGGCGATCTGCCAGCAGCATGGTGTGCCGTTGAATGCAGCCGCATTGCACTTTGCGCGCGCCCATCCAACAATTACATCGCTGGTGATTGGGGCTGTCAAACCGGCCGAGGTGGAAGCCAATGTCCAGGCACTGGGCACCACCATTCCGGCTGCGCTGTGGCAAGATCTGCGCGCGGCTGGGTTGATCGAAGCCGACGCGCCCGCCCCGCAATAAGGAAATAAGGCTAGACCGAGTAGCAGGTGGCAGGTAAGCGCATTACCATGCTACTTGTTACTCGTTACCGTAGGTAAGACGGAAAGACTGAAGTCTTTCCCACGCGCAGGAAGGGCAAGCATGAGTAGAGCAGGCAACGATCCCCACTCTGTCCAACAGCAATATCAAACCAGCGCCAATTTGAATGCACGCATCCGGCTTCATGCCCACTTTAGCACCAATTCCTATGGCTGGCTACCCTGGGTCTTTGACCAGATCGAAGCCCCTGCCCAGGCGCAACTCTTGGAGATCGGCTGTGGACCGGCGACGTTGTGGGTCGAAAATCGCCAACGCATGCCGGCCGATTGGCAGATCACGCTGACTGATCAATCGGCCGGCATGGTGCAACAGGCACAGACGAATCTTGCGACGAGCAATCAGAGTTTCCGCTACGCGCAGATGGATGCCCAGGCGGTGGACTTTGCCGACGCAAGCTTTGATATAGTGATCGCCAATCACATGCTCTATCATGTACCCGATCTGCCGCGGGCGTTGGGCGAGATTCGGCGGGTGCTGAAACCTGGTGGACGCGTCTATGCCGCCACCAATGGCAGCGATCATATGATCGAGTTGCTAACATTGATTCGCCACTACGCACCCACCTTAGATTATCGCGCTCCCGAAATCAATTTTTCGTTGGAAAATGGCGCCGAAAAATTGTCGCCCTGGTTTCAGCCGGTGGAACTGCGCTACTATGAAGATGGGTTGGCCGTCACCGATGCCAACGCGTTGCTTGACTATATTTTCTCGATGGGCAGTTTTACGCAGAGCGGGCTGAGTGATGATACGGCGCAACGGGCAGCATTGATCGCCTACGTCCAGCAACAGATGGCAGCCCAGCACGACGTGTTGCATATTCAAAAAGCCACCGGATTATTTATTGGCACCAAGGCCGTAGCCTAGACAACGTAGATGACCCAGATCAGTTGGGTTGAAGCGCTATATCTTGATGAGTGGAGTAGATACGCAATGACAGTACAAACAGAACGTGCAGCGCCGATGGGCAGCACAGCCCCCAAGCATACCAAGGCTGGGTGGTTGGGTGGGCGGCGCAGTTGGCAGACCAATTTTGCCCTTACGACAATGGCATTGCCAGGGGTCATCTTTCTCTTGGTCTTTGCCTATTTGCCCATGATCGGTTTGCTAATCGCCTTCAAAGATTACAAATTTGCCGACGGAATTTTGGGCAGTGCCTGGGTCGGTTTTGATAATTTCCGCTTCCTCTTTGGCACGGAACAAGCTTGGCGCATTACACGCAACACCTTGCTGATGAATGGGCTTTTTATCATCACAGGGACGACCGCCTCGCTCTTCATTGCGATCTTGATGAACGAGATCTATACCAGTCGGGCGAGCAAATATTATCAGACAATGCTCTTCTTTCCCCACTTTATTTCTTGGGTAATTGTGAGCTACTTTGTCTTTGGCTTTCTCAACGGCGACACGGGCCTTGTCAACAAATTTCTCAAGCTCTTTGGCGTCGATACGATTGCCTGGTATCGCGCGCCCGAATATTGGCCGAGCATTTTAACAGTCGCCAACCTATGGAACGGAGTGGGCTTTGGCAGCATTGTCTATCTGGCGGGCATTCTGGGCATCGACACACAACTCTTTGAAGCAGCCAAGATCGACGGCGCAACCAAGTGGCAACAGATTCGCTACATTATGTTACCCATGTTGCTGCCCCTGATCATTATTTTGGTCTTGCTCGCGATTGGGCGCATTTTTAACGCCGACTTTGGGCTGTTCTTTTTCGTCCCGCGCGATACGCCCATGCTCTATAGCACCACCGATGTGATCGACACCTTTGTCTATCGTTCGCTGGTCCAGCTAGGCAACATTAGCATGGCGGCGGCGGCGGGCTTCTATCAATCCGTTGTCGGCTTGGTCATGGTGGTGACAGCCAACTGGGTTGTGCGCCGCATTAACGAAGACTATTCGCTCTTCTAAGCGCGAAATTTGAAAAATTTGGATAACCTTTACAGGTTTAGCCTTACGATCAAGGAATTTTTATGCTAAACATTGATCTGACCGGCCGCCGTGCCTTGGTAGCGGGCATTGCCGATGATGGCGGTTACGGCTTTGCAATTGCCAAGGCATTGGCCGAAGCTGGCGCAACCATAGTCGTTGGCACTTGGCCACCCGCCCTGAGTATTTTTCAAAAGCTGTTGGAACGGGGCAAGATGGACGAATCGCGCCAGCTCTCCGACGGACGAACACTTGAATTTGAAAAAATTTATCCGTTGGATGCCGCCTACGATACGCTGGAAGCGGTGCCCGAAGAAGTGCGTACCAGTCGCCGCTACGCCGACATGGGGGACTTTACGATTGCTGGCCTTGCGCAACAACTGGTGGCCGATTATGGCGAACAGCCCTTGGACATTGTGGTGCATTCGCTGGCCAACGGGCCGGAAGTCAAAAAGCCACTGCTGGAGACCAGTCGTGCGGGCTATTTGACGGCGGTCAGCGTCAGCGCCTATTCGTTGGTGGGCATGGTGCAACGTTTTGCGCCCCTGATGCGCCCCAGTGGCGCTTTTGTCTCGCTCACCTATCTGGCGAGCGAACGGGTGGTGCCGGGCTATGGTGGGGGCATGTCCTCGGCCAAGGCCGCGCTGGAAAGTGACACGCGCACCCTGGCCTACGAAGCGGGGCGACGGTATGGCGTCCGCGTCAATACAATTTCGGCTGGTCCCCTGGCTTCACGCGCCGCCAAAGCGATTGGCTCTATCGAACGCATGGCAGAATATGTTGCCAACAATGCGCCCGTCACCGAACCGCTGATTGCAACCGAAGTGGCCCACGCCGCGGCATTTCTGTGCAGCCCATTGGGCAGCGGCATTACCGGCACCACGCTCTATGTGGACAAAGGCTATCATGCCATGGGCATGTCTACCGAGGTCGGGTCGCTTCTATAAGGCCATTTCTAAAGCCATTTCGACAGCGTGTGGCGCTTGATGCGTCTCCATGGCACACGACAGAACAGTCTATCAAGATAGAAGGGAAGAAACCCATTGGCGACGCTCATGCAAACCACTGGTTCTATGCGCGCAAAGCGCCGTCGCCCATTTTCGTGGGGACGGTTCTTTGTCCATGTGTTGTTAAGCCTCATCGGCATCGGCTGTGTGATCCCCATGATCCTGGTGATCTCGATCTCGCTTTCCGATGAACGGCAAGTTGCGCGCGAAGGCTATAGCCTATGGCCGATCGGCTTTACCACCTTTGCCTACGAATACATCTTGCAACAGCCGGGTCAGATCCTCCAGGCCTATGGCGTGACCATTTTCATTACTATCTTTGGCACAATTGGTGGATTGTTGCTCTGCTCCATGTTGGGCTATGCGATCTCGCGCAAAGATTATAAGTTTGGGAAAATCCTCTCCTTCTATGTCTTCTTTACCTTGCTCTTTAGCGGCGGGATGGTGCCCTTCTATATCCTGGTCACCCGCTACCTGGGGCTAAAAGATAACATTTTCGTCTTGGTCCTGCCCTACATGGTCACCGCTTGGTACGTGCTGATTCTGCGCACTTCCTTTGCCCAGTTGCCAGTCGAGTTGCTTGACGCGGCGCGCATTGATGGCGCAGGCGAATGGCGCATCTTTTTCCAAATTGTGCTGCCACTCTCCAAGCCCGTGTTGGCAACGATTGGGCTCTTTTTCATTCTACGCTTCTGGAACGATTGGTTTCTGGCGCTGCTTTTTATCAATACGCCTTCGCTCTACCCGCTGCAATATCTGCTCTATGTCTTAATGGCGAATATCAACTTCCTGGCGTCCAATCCCCAGACGACTGGCATGCCGATCCCCTCGCAGTCGGCGCGCATGGCGATGGCGGTGTTGGCCTTTGGCCCCGCCTTGTTTAGCTTTCTGTACTTGCAAAAATATTTTGTGCGCGGCATCACCATTGGTGGCTTGAAGGGCTAACCCGCACAGAGTCAATCAGCGCCAACAGATCCAATCAACGAAGTGAGGAACGAGATGAGCACCCTACCCCGTATCCGTGTCAGTGATAATGGACGTTTTTTGGTCACAGAAAGTGGTGAGCCCTTTTTTTGGCTAGGGGACACCGCCTGGGAACTTTTCCACCGCTTGACACGCGAAGAGGCGCAATTTTATTTTGCGGCGCGCCAACGTCAACGCTTCAACGTAATCCAAGCGGTGCTGCTGGCCGAGTTTGATGGCCTTAACACGCCCAATGTCTATGGCGAATACCCGCTACAGGATAACGATCCCACCCGGCCCAACGAAGCCTATTTTGCCTATGCCGACGAATTGATCGCTATGGCCGCTGCGCACGATCTGTACATCGGTCTGCTCCCCACCTGGGGCGACAAGGTCAATCATCGACAGTGGGGCGTGGGGCCGCAAGTCTTTACGGTGGAGAATGCGCGGATCTACGGCCAATTCCTGGGGCAGCGCTATGGCAACCTTAGCAACATTATCTGGATTCTGGGCGGCGACCGACCGGCGATCTTTGAAGAGGATGATTACCGCGATCTCTGGCGCGCCATGGCCGCTGGGATCGATGAGGGTGCTGGTCGGCGCGTGCTAAAAACCTATCATCCGCCGGGCAGACGCTCGACGACAGACTGGTTGCATGACGAAGAATGGCTAGACTTCAACATGATGCAATCTGGCCACGGCTCTGGCCGCGATACAGCGGTGTGGGATCTGATCGAGCATGATCGAGCGTTGACACCCACCAAGCCCACCTTGGATGGCGAACCGAACTATGAGGATCATCCGGTGAATCCGTGGCGCAATTGGGACCCGGCCAACGGTCACTTCCGCGATTACGATGTGCGCAAGCAGCTCTATCGCTCGGTCTTTGCCGGCGGTTGTGGCGTGACCTATGGCCATCACTCGATCTGGCAATTTTGTGGGCCGCGCTACCCCGGCATCAATCACACAGATCGCACCTGGCTGGAGGCGCTCAACCGGCCTGGAGCCGAACAAGTCCAATATTTGCGCAATCTGCTGGAGTCGCGACCATTCTTGGATAGTCTTCCCGATCAAAGCGTTTTAGCCTCGGACCCAGGCATAGGCGGCCAGCATCTGCAAGCGCTGCGGGCGACCAATGGTGCCTATCTCATGGTCTATCTGCCTACCACGCGGGCGGTCAGCGTCTATCTGAATCAGCTCAGCGGCGCAAGCATCCGCGGTTGGTGGGTGTCGCCCAGCACTGGTCAGCTTGCCCACATTGGCAAAATTGATCCGGCGACCATGCCGGCTACCATTATGTCAGCGTTTGATGTCAGACGACATACGCCCTACCGACTGAGCGAAGAAGCGACAGCGGCTGTCACCTTTACGCCACCCTTTGATGGGCCCGATTGGGTGCTGGTGCTAGAGGATGCAGACAAATTTTCCCTGCCGCCCGGCGTCGTAGAATAGCAGCAATTTGAGCCGATGTGCTGGCCTATATTACAGAACAGGTGCGGGCTTGGTGATAGACTGAGACGATAACACGCAGTTGATCATCAACCCTTTACTTTATCGATTGGAAATTCCTATGAGTGGACATTTGTATACGCCGAAGCGCGCCTTGGTCATTATGGCTCACCCCGATGATATTGAATTTGGCTGTGTGGGCACGGTGGCGCGCTGGGTGCGCGACGGCGCTGAAGTTGGGTATGTATTGGTGACGAGCGGCGACGTGGGCATTGCCGATCTGTCGATCACGCGGGCCCAGGCCACCGAAATCCGCGAAGCGGAACAGTTGGCCGCGGCAGCCGTCGTCGGCGTTAAAGATGTCGTCTTTCTGCGCGAACCCGATGGCATGGTCGAGAATACATTGGCGCTGCGCAAGCAGTTGGTACGCGAGATTCGCCGCTTCAAGCCCGAAGCGGTGATCGTGACCGATCCCATGTTGCTCTGGGCGGGGGATGGCTATATCAATCATCCCGATCATCGCGCTGTGGCCTTTGCCGCCGTCGATGCGATCTTTCCGGCCGCCGGACAACCGCATCTGTTTCAAGAATTGACTGAAGAAGGCTTGAGCGCGCACAAGACACGCAAGGTCTACGCCATGAATTGGGGCGAAGGCGGCAAAGAAAATATCTTTGTCAACATCAGCGATGTAATCGAGTTGAAAGCAGAAGCCCTCAAAAAGCATGTGAGCCAAATTGGCGAGATGGATACGACCAAGCTGGTCAAAGAGTGGTCTGCCGAAGCCGCCAAGGGCAAAGAGATGGCCTATGCCGAAGCCTATCGCGTGGTATCATTGGTTAGCGATGGGGAGTGGGGCAAGATCACTGGGGCAGACCCAGAGATGGCCATTGGCACAGAAACCGCGATCGAAATTGGCAACGAAACCGAAAAAGAAACTGGGGAAACCGGATGACCAGCGTAGCTGTTGCGCCTAGCCTCAACCAGATCCAGCCCTCGCGCATTCGGGAGTTGGCCAATGTCGCCTTTACCATGGAAGGCGTCTACAAGCTCCAGTTTGGCGAATCGAATATGCCCACGCCCCAATATATCAAAGACGCCGCCATCCAGGCGATCAATGAGGGGTGGACTTTCTATTCGGAAAATGCTGGGTTGCCCGGGCTACGCGACAGCATTGCGCGCAAATATGCCGAGTTGCACGGCGTTGCGCTCGATCCGGCCAGCGAGATCGTCGTTTCTGCGTCGGGTGTCCAGGCGCTGAATCTGACGATCCGCTGCACGCTGGACCCCGGCGACGAAGCGCTGATCCTCACGCCCAACTGGCCCAATGGCACCGAGATTGTGCGCATGTTTGGCGCGACACCGCGCGAGATTCCCTTTGTCCTGCGCGAGAATCGTTTTGCCATTGACTTTGCTGCGCTCGAAGCTGCCTTGACACCCAGGACGCGCCTGCTGCTCTATACCTCGCCGTCGAATCCGCTGGGGTGGGTAGCCACCGTGGAAGAACAACAGGGATTGTTAGATTTTGCCCGCCAGCACGGCTTGTGGCTGCTGGCCGACGAGGTCTATGAGCGCATTTATTACCAAGGCCCGGTTGCACCCTCGATCCTACGGCTTTGCACACGCGACGACGCCGTGATCGTGGCGCAGTCGTTCTCCAAGAGCTATTGTATGACTGGCTGGCGCTTGGGCTGGGCCGTGGCGCGTGCTGATCTGATTGCCAAAGCCGCGCCGCTCAACGAGTTTATTGTCTCTCATGCGCCCACCTTTATCCAGCGTGCGGCCATTGTGGCATTGGACCAGGGCGAGGATGAGATCGCCGCGCGGGCCGAGTTGTTTCAAGAACGGATGAATTTCTGTTACACCGCGCTGGCCAGTACCAAAGGCGTCACGCTGCCGAAACCCGAAGGGGCCTTTTATCTCTTTCCACGCGTCAATGGCGTTGCAGACTCATTCGCTTTCTGCCTGGCGTTGCTCCAGGAAAGCAAAGTCGCGGTTGCGCCAGGGGTAGCCTTTGGGGTTGGCGGCGAGGGGGCCTTGCGCATTTGCACAGCTGCCGACCTATCGATTCTGGAGCCGGCAATGGAGCGCATCTGTCGCTGGATCGAACGCGGCTAGACAGTGTGGCCGGCGGGCAAGAAGCGAATAGCCAGGAAATATAGGGTTCGGCAATCAGCAACACATGCAGAAAACCGGCCTTACAGAAAAAGCCAATTGCGTTTTTGCGGTACGGGGAGTAAGCTTAGTTTGCATCGTAGCTAGCTTGTCAAACACCATGTCACTATTATTCGCGCAGCCTACCTCGTGTCGATGATAAGTCCTGCTTTTGCGCAAATCAGCATTTCAACCAATAAACGTTGAATCCATTCAGTCGCTGGCAACGTATAGAATAACACAATGATGTGCGTGTTGTAGCAGCGCGACCTACACCTTGCCGAGCGATTGTCGATTCGCCCAGTATTTACCCTCAATTGTGCAGCAGAGACAGCCCTTTTCAAAGTTATAGATAAAACCCTTAAAAGTCATAGATAGCGTCTCGTGTATTATCGAGTTTATTAGTATGACTTTTAAATGGTTTGTCCATTAGCTACATTTTCGCTAAAAATCTAGAGCTACTTTTCCGACCTTTCGGGGTTTTAATATAGGCGGATCAACAGATTCTTCCGCCATTCCATAGCTTGGAGGTTATCGATGGAACAACGAAGCTTTGGCGATACCGATTTAAGCTGTTCGGCGATTGGCTTTGGCACTTGGGAAATGAGCACCAATCAATATGGCGATATTGATGTCAGCGAAGCCAGCCGAGCCGTCAGTGCGGCAATTGATCATGGTATTACGCTCTTTGATACGGCAGAGGTCTATGGTCCCTACCATTCGGAGGAGATTCTGGCCAAAGCACTGGGCAACCGGCGCAAGGAAATTGTATTGGTAACCAAGGTGGGCTTTGTTTTTGATGAAGACAACGAGAACATTGGGCGCAGTTCACGCTATCGCTACGTGATCAAACGTACCGAAGGCTGTTTACGGCGGCTGAATACGGATGTGATCGATCTGATGTTGATTCACTGGCCCGATCACAACACGCGTTTTGAAGAACCCATGCGCGCGCTGGAAAAGCTCAAGGCCGATGGCAAGATCCGCCACTATGGTGTTTCTAATTTTACCGTGGCGATGATGGAAGAATGTCAGCAGCATGGTCAGTTAACTGCCAATCAAGTAGGCTATCACCTGTATGATCGGCGGATGGAGAAAGCGGTATTGCCCTATTGTTTACAAAATAAGATTGGGTATATGGCCTATGGCACGCTGGGCTTTGGTTTGCTAACCGGCACCTTTACCCCGCAGACTACTTTTCTGGATTGGGATTGGCGCAGTGGCGGCAATGCCTTTGGCCTGCCCCTCTTTGAACGCGAAAATTTCCGCAAAGAAGTGCGGGTCACCGAACGCCTGGCCGAATTGGCCGCGGGCTATGGCAAAAGTGTGGCGCAACTGGCAATTGCCTGGGTGCTGGGGCATCCAGCGGTCACGGTGGCACTGGTGGGTATGCGCAATGAACATGAGTTACAGGAGAATATCGCCGCCGCCGATTGGCGACTTACGGCAGCAGATCGGGCAGCAATTGATCAAATTTTTACCGAAGAAGGGGTGCCAACCCATATCGATGCAGCGCAGGCAGTATAGCATCTGCATCTCTATTCCAGGGTTATCCAACTTTCCATGCTATTTTGCTGACTACGTTTGTTTGCTTCGTATACAAGAGTATGGTATGATAGAGTATTTTCGTCACCTGGGAGCTTGGTCTACCTTCTAGATTAAATTTTGCTTTACGTCGGTTGATGCGCACGCTGACCATATTAGTGTAGTCACGGCCCGCCTAAAAGCAAAATATGCATCCCTTGCCCTTGCATGTATCAATCCCCCTGAAACGTAAAAAGGCAACTTGACAAAAATAGCAGGAAAAATAACAAGTGTTATTGTGTACAATTTGATGGAGAACAAAGATTGAATGAATAAAACATTACAAGCGCCGGCTGCGGACTATAATGGCTGGCAAAAGATCGTTACAAAGTATCAACAGCCAGATATAAAGAAAAGCAGATGGCAGGTGGCGAATTCTTTTGGCGGAATTTTGCTGTGCTGGGTCTTAATGTACTATAGCCTGAATGTGAGCTACTGGTTGACGTTGCTCTTGTCCTTACCCGCCGCGGGATTTGTCGTCCGTATTTTTATCATTCAACATGATGCTGGCCATAGCTCGTTCTTTAAGTCGCGCCAGGCGAATGATATCATAGGCATTATCTGCAGCATGTTCTCGCTGGTACCCTATAAATATTGGCGCAAGAGCCATGCCACCCACCATGCCCATCATGCCGAATTGGAAGAACGTGGGATTGGTGATGTCTGGACCCTGACCGTGGACGAGTATCATCAGGCAGGCTTCTGGATGCGGATCGTTTATCGTTTCTTTCGCAATCCCTTCTTCCTCTTTTTGATTGCCCCCACCATCAGCTTCGTTATTTTAAATCGCCTGACTGTAGGCGCACCCGATACGTGGCGTCATGGTGAAAAGTCCTCTGTGTGGTGGACGAATTTTGCGCTCCTAGGCTTGTTTGCGGCGATCAGTGCGGTGATTGGCTTTACCAACATGATCATAATTGAGTTGCCGATCATTGTTATCGCGAGCAGCGTAGGTACCTTTCTCTTTTATGCCCAGCATCAATTTGAACGCACCTACTGGGAGCATACCCCCCATTGGGACTATACGTTGGCGGCCATGCAGGGCAGTTCCTATTACAAACTGCCAGCCATTTTGCAATGGTTCACCGGTAACATTGGGTTTCACCATATTCACCACCTGAGCCCACGTATCCCGAACTATAACCTGCAAGATTGTCACGAGCAAAATCCGATCTTTCAGCAGGTTTCCGAGTTGAGCATTACCACCAGTTTGCCAATCATGTTCCTTACGCTGTGGGATGAGAAGCGGCAGCGGCTTGTTACGTTCAAAGAAGCGCAAGCATTGGTTCGCAATATGCCACCGGTTGTCACCCCTTCTTTTGCCGAGTAGGATCAACCTGACGCGTTTGTTGAAAATTTAGTACTCTGTAAAGTAAGTTTTTTTGGCAATTGCAACCCCACCCTCGCCCTCCCCTGGTAAGGGAGGGAACCATGAGCTACGACATTGGCACCTCCCCTTAGCAGGGGGAGGCTGGGTGGGGGTAGATTTCTATCAACTTACTTTGTTTACACTCTATTTAGTACGCTTACCGAAATTACTTATAAAGTAGGATATTCTCTCCGTGCCAGCCATCCATTTGTTGCTGGGCACGGAGAGAATTTTTGTAAGG
>Ga0105047_10014675_pt1 | contig 12408 bp, 8 predicted proteins | sample MAT04_FD_78384 | JGI IMG/M metagenome (GOLD analysis project Ga0105047, IMG submission 78384) | Freshwater microbial communities from Lake Fryxell liftoff mats and glacier meltwater in Antarctica - MAT-04 (megahit assembly) | ecosystem: Environmental > Aquatic > Freshwater > Ice > Liftoff... | reverse complement strand
GTTGTATCGCCGCGGCGGCGGCAAGCTCTCGGTAGGCGGGCACGAACGGCGCGATGGTGGTGGCGCGCTGGGCCTTGCCCCATGCGTCAGGCCAGCGACCTTGGCGAGCGTAAAGCTCGGAGAGGCGCGCTGCATATGCCGGGCTGTTCTCCTCGCGAGCATCGACAAACTGCAGGTGCTCCGCCGCCGCGGCCAAGTCGCCCGCGGACTCGGCAAGAGCAGCAAGGTGGCGGTGTGGCAGACTGTCGACGGGCCGGGCCTGTGCGTATTGCTCGAGCAAGGGTCGCAGCGCTTCGGTGGGTGTGCCATCGCCCGCGGCGAGGGTTCGCAGCACGAGCGCTTCGAGCACATCGGGGTGGCCGGGGTTGGCGGCCAGCCACTCCTCAAGCTGCGCGATGGTTGCCTCTTTACGCTCGCCCAAGGTAGCGAGCAGCTCCTTCATGCTGGGCTGGCCCGCGCTTGGCAGCATGCCCCAGGCGGTGAGGTCGGCCTTGGCAAAGATGAGGAACTTTTCGAAGAAGGTCTCGCGCGACATGCCGAGCACGCTCTCGAATGCTTCGGCCTCGCGCACGCCCTTGGCAAACTGCTGCATCAGCGCGCGCGGCGCATCGGCCCCTTTCTCCGCGACGATGAAGGTGTACATCCAGTGGCCCTGCGCATAAGCAAGGGAGCGGTCGCTGGGCTTTTTGGGCCGCGTGAAGGCAAGGTTGATCTCGGTGAAGTCAAAGAGCGAATCGGTAGCAAAGGCCTGCGCGAGCAACTCGGCGCTGCGCATATCGCGCTGGCCTTGCTCGAGATACACGGCCTGCGCCTCGGTAAACCAGTGTGGCAGGCGGTTGTTGGTTTTGGAGAGGCCCACGGTGTGGGTGTACTCGTGGCGCACCACGCGGAGCCAGTCGTAGGTGCCAGTGGAGCCCCTGCCATCGCGCGGCACTTCCATGGCGATGATTGGCCCGGTGCTGGCAGCGATGGTGTGGATGCGCGCGATGCCGGCGATGCGCACAGCAAACTGCGCGTGGCTCGGCATGAGGTCGATGATGGTCTTGCCCGGCGGTTCGTGCATCAGCCCGATGCCGGGGCCCGTGACGATGGTGTGCATCGCATCGAGCAGAGGCAGCATCTCGACGGCGAGCATGGTGTTGACTCCGGGCGTGCTGCGGACGACAAAGTGCCGGCCCTCGCTGCGGGTAAAGCCGCGGAGTTGCTTCATCAGGCGCAGCGAGTTGTCGGCGCGAACATTGAACGGGTCGAGCTTGAAGGCGGCTTCCAAGGTGAGCTGCGCGAGTTCATCCTGACCGCTTTGCACGTAAAGCAAACCAAGATCAACGGCTGGCTGATTCCAATAGGGGGCGCGCTGCATGGCGGCTTTGAGCCAGATCGCTGCGCGTTCGTATTGCCGCGCTTCGGCGAGGGCTTTGCCGGTCGTCAGCAGCGCCAAGGGTGCTCGGCCGAAGCTCTTGTCAAACGCGGTCAGCGCTATCTCGGTGGTGTCAAAGTCGTAGCGCACCGCGCTAATGGCGGCCCGATACGCCTGAACTTGTGCGCCACCTTGCAGCAGAGCCGGGAGCGCGTTCAGCGCGGCATCGGCAAGGTCTGGATCATTCTGCCGCAGCATGGCGCGGGCGCGCAGCAGAGATGCGAGCACAGAGGGGCCGCCGCGCACCTCTGGCTTCGCTGGATCGGCATCGGCCTCTTTGAGATCTGCAAAGCCGCCAGACTCGTCAACGGCCCGCGTAATGATCGTCAGTTCACCGAGGCCTTGGGCGATGAGTTCGGCTTGGGGGATGTCGAAGGCGCTGGTGACAAGCTGGCCGAGCAGCACGATGCTCTCGGCTGCGCCCGCGCGCAGCGACATGGCCTCGGCAAGGGCTGCCTGGGCCTGCGCAAAGTTGTCACGGTCGTACAAAAGCTCGGCCTCAACCTGGCTCACCAGTGGCTCAAGTGGGTCGAGCCGGCGCGAGGCGGCCAGCGCGGACATCAGGCGTTCAAAGTCGGTCTTCGCCGCGGGTGTGCCAGCGAGGCGATAGTGCAGCACGGCGGCGCGCACGAGGTGTGGGCCAGCAAGTCCGTCGGCAAAGCCGCCGCTGCGAATCGCCGAGACGGCCTGCGCGGATAGCTTCGCCGCGGCATCGCTCTGCCCTGCGAGTTCAAGTGCCTGGGCCCGCAGGTGAATGGCGCGGGCGGCATCGGGTGAGATGGGCTGGGCGGCTGGCTGCTCGATGCTGGCGAGATCGGCAGTAGTTTGCAACGCCAGCGGCAGGTTACCTAGCCAGAGGGCGGCCTCAGCACGATCAAGCGGGGCGGCATCGGGGCTGGCGAGGGAGGCGTCGTCGTAGCTGCCGCGGAGAATGGCTGCGGCGGCGCGGGCGCGAGGAGAGGCGAGGTCGGCCTCGACGAAGAGGCCGTGGCGGAGCTTGAGGGCGGCGGACTCTTCTGGCGTGTTGAAGGGTGCGGCGATGGCGCGGAGGACAGCGGGTCGCAGCGGCACGTTCCAGCGCGGGGCGGGGGCTGTGGCTGGTTCTGGTGCAGCTTGGCGCGGTTGCGCTGGCGCGAGCGCGACTTGACCGGCACTCTGGTGCAACGCTTGTGAGAGAACGACGAGATGGATGAGGGTCGTTGCGAACTGCACGTGGGGAGCCGGGGCGAGGTGACGGGCCGGGGCGAGGTGACGGGCCGGGGCGAGGTGACGGGCCGGGAGCGGGGAGGCGAGCGGAGGAGGAGCTGGAGGGGATGATTTCTTGCCGACGGCGGAAGTGTAATCACGGGAGCGTGCGAATCTGGGAGCAGGTCAGCCGCGGCTGGGATGACTCTGCGACGGCTGACCAGGGATCACGCACAGGCGTGAAGCGACGTTTCTTTCTGTTGCGGCATCAACTGTGACGTAATCAGTCCGATTGGTGAGTGTAATGATTATAGAAGATCTGCGGGGATAAGACCGACTGTCATCGAAATCTCGATACTGCGATCGAGTTATCCACAATTTGCAAGCAAGTCGGAGTTGATTCTAATCACTACTGCCATGACGTAGTACAGTTTTCTTGACGCGATGGAAAAGCAAGGTAAGTTACTTAGATGCCAGAGTGCTTGCCCGCGTGGGGTCTAGCCGAGGCACGGAATTTGGAGGCAAAATGTGACGTAGATGCATTGCGCGATCGTATTTGGCGACGATGGGTATTCTGCTGGCGATTGCTGGGAGTTCGCAACTCGCGCGAGCCCAGCCGATTAGTTAAGACCCGGCGTATCCGCAATGGGTGACATACTTCTGGCATCTCCAGGACACTGGAAGTCCACACCCCAATGCGGCAACCTTCAGTTTTTCAAACACACAATTTAACTCCGCTGGGACGTTGCCGCTGGCCCAGAATATTTTAGTGCACAGAAGTATTTACAAAGACAAGCTTGAGGCAAGCGAATGCGCGGCTTCGAACACCGTCAATGCGATGTTTGCGGACCCCACCATCAGGGACTCACTGCGGGCTTACAGCCAGAGCAAAACAGTAATTACCCCTTTCAGTGAGCCAGAGGCTGTCGTCAAAAACATCGTCGCCGCCATGGATGCCGCCGTAAGCGGCGAGACATTCATAATGGCAAGTGCGATCGGCGAGGGTCAAGGCACGGCGTGGAGTAGCGGATTGGAACTTGTCGGCGTTCCAGTTGCCGCGGAGGTGGCATTGGTACCAATGCCGCTGGGGGATGCGGGTGCACTGCTCACGGATCTGAGCTCAATCGCAGCGAGCATGAAGGCCAATGGGTTCTCCGGACAGATCGATCCTTTGGCGATCATTCGCGGTGAAAAACTTGGGCAGACGCCAGCAGATGTGGTGCGGCAGTTGATCGGAGATCACCACCCGGACGCTCGGGTGAGTTCAGTAGTCGCTGTTTGGGGCGATCACTCAAGTCGCGTGCTTGCAGAAGTTTCGATTCAAGGTGTCGTGTTGGTCGTTGACGGCATCGCGGGCATCGCTTATGGGCCGTTCGATGAGAGCTCGACGAGTGCAAGTTTGAGCTATTTGCAAAAGCACGGAGTCGTCACGCTGTCGACTCCGTCGATCGCCACGAGCCAAACGGCGGTTGCCGGGTGCGCTGCTTCATTCCCACTTGTACCCAAAACACCTGGCCCTTTGCCGGGAACGGTGCCGGCCAACCCGCTGTCACCGTGGGTGCCAGACGCCTGGGACAGGTGCCCTTGGTTCGTCGGCTGTACAAATACGCCCGGCCCAGCGGGCAAAAACTATAAGTGCTCCTCCATCCCGAGTACCGGCGGTCAGATCACCTGCCGTTGTACTGCCTCGCGAACACTTAGGCGCGTCATCACGCCCGGCACTCTCTGGAACGACTACCAGTATGCACAAGAGACCGAGTCTTGCTCAGCGGGGCCATTCCAAGCGCCCGCAACGTGTCCTGCGCCACCTGCTGGCTATCTTTGCGTGCCGACGTACGAAATTTACTGAGCTCGAGGGTGGCCATGGTACGATTGAGTAGCTCACGTTTTGCCATGTTGATTCGTGTCGCTGTGGCGGTCGCTTGCCGCAGCGGCACTTTTGTTTTCGCTGGGCTGGGTGCAGTTGTCTTGGCACTCTCTGGGTACATGTTCCTTGGCCACATTATCGCTGCGATGGTGGCCGATGCAGAGAACGGAGTGTCTGGCAACAATGTGATGCACCCGTTGCTCCTTGCCCAGCAGTTGCATTTCAATGTCAGAGACATGTCGGAAAATGTGTTCCGACTCTCAGTTCTTGCTCTTGTTTCGACGGCAGTGGTTTGGCTGGTGCTGTCCCTCGCAAGCGCTGGGGTGCTGATCGCTGCTAGTCGCCGCTGGTTGCAGACCGACGATGTCCGATTGCGTGGGGCATTTGTTTATCTCATGCTGACAGCTCGCGTCTCCTCGCAGCGCAGCAATGTTACGCGTAAGGTCTGGCTGCTCGCCTTTGTCGTGGTCACTGCGGTTATCGGTGCTCTGCCCATTCTTGTGTATGCGAACTACTTCGGCATCTCCTACGACGTTTCTATCATTCGCCTTGTGGCGGCTTTCGCCTGTGTGTCCGCTGTGCCAGTGTTTTTTGTGGTAGTGGGTGATTGGAAAACGCAGTTCGTTTGTGGCCGCGTGGCAGCGGCTCAGGGTCAGCTTGATGGCAAAGGGCGCTGCTACGGCTGTGCTTATCTGACGAGCGCTGATGCGCCTCGATGCAGTGAATGTGGCAGCTGGGTAACTGACTTGTCCGATCGACTGCGTGATGCCACCATGGTCCCGATGTTCATCAAGCTGGCGACGATCACGATCGGGTTTGCTGGCGTCATACTGGTCGGCACCGCCGCACTCGGTGCTGCCAATCCACAGTTGCTTTGGCCACGGATCGTCCTAGCGCTGAGCACGGGTGCAAATGCGAACAGAGGCATTGCGGTTGTGAACGTACCACTTTCTAGTGCCCTCTCAATTGGCGGCTCGCGGCTATTTGTTGTTGCCGCAGATGGCCCTGATTTCACCGCTCACTTCATTTCAGCATCGGGTCAGACAGCCCAAGCGGCCAGTGTGTTGGAGCAGACGCCTAGTGCTTGGTTTGGTTTGCCTGCGGGTGCGCGTCACATTGCGGTACTTCGGGACTTGTCGGCAATTGGTCCTCGGCTTGACGTCGAGTTTGTCGAGATGCCACTGGTAAACTCCCAACGCTGCTTTGCATATCTGCTGGTCCGAAGCGGCAGCATTTATCCCGACCTTGACCTCTGGCACGCTACCCTTGCGCCCATCGCCGAGACTGGCCCATCCAGCCCATAAGGCCGGGAACCCATTGTCCGAATCAAGGTTCTCCATTTGCATTTGCCGTGCGCAGCATCGCCTCAGCGATTTGCCGGCGGAGATGATCGGCGATTTCGGGCTCGGTGCGAACCTTGACCGGATAGAGCGGTTCGAGGCCAGCCTGGGCACGCTCCGGGTCGCTGGTGCGGGTGGCAAGCCGCACAGAGGGCGAACCGATGCGCCATCCGGGTACTTCCACACGCTCCAGAATCACTTCGACATTCATGGCCAAGGGCCCTGCGTAATCGCGAAGGTCTTCGGTTGTCTCGGCAGCGCTTGGTGGCTCGCTAGCCGGTGTGAAGCGCACGATGGCGTAGCGTTGCCGGCGCTGGATGATGTCCGTTGCTTCCCAGACTTGACTGGATCGCTGGGTGGTGATGATGCCGGCGCGGGCATCAACGCGGTCGAGGTTGAAGCCCTCGCTGCGAAGTGTGTCGCGGGCGGCATCGAAGGCGCGCGGGTACTGCGCGGCCGAAAGCGGCGCCGAAAGCTCAGCCGCCGTCAGGTCGGGCGTCGCTGCGCAGCCGCCGCCGACGCCGCTGACGCCCGCTGCGATGGCGAGCGCAAGGGCGGTCACAACGGGGCCGGGCCAACTTGAGCGAAAACTTGCAAGGTGGGCAAGGCGTGCAAGGCGGGAGATCGGTTGGGTGAGCGAGGGAAGACCAAGCATGGCAGAGGGTAGAGCCAGCATGTGCTGGCGGCCGGGCCTCTTTTTTGCATCCCTATCGCCCGCTTGCGGCCAGAATCTCAAGCGTGGCGCGGGCTACCTCTTGGGTTGTAATCCGCTGCATCAGTGCGACGGCGGCGGGGTTCTTGTGCTGCAGCACATCGCCGCGGCGGAGGTGAGAGATGACGCTGGCCGAGCGGCGGTATGGCCCGACTTTGCGCACATCAGTCGGGCCGTAGAGCGCGACGAGCGGTCGCCCTTGCGCGGCGGCCATGTGCAGTGCTGCCGAGTCGCAGGCGATGAGCACATGGGCCTGACCGATGGCGGCGATGAGCTGGCCGACTGATGTCGCGCCGATGAGCGAGGTGATGCGCGCATCGCGCGCGGCCAAGGCCAGCAGCGGGGCGCAGGCGGCTTGCTCCCCTGGGCCGCCCAGCACGATGATGCGCGCGTGCTCGTGCGCGCTGAGCAGGGCGACAGCCAGCTCGGTAAAGCGCTCGATGGGCCACTGCTTGGCGGGCCAGCGGCTGGTGGGCGCGATGGCAATTAGCAGGCCTTGGCCACTAGACCGGCCGGACCAAGCAGAACTATTGGCCCAATCGCTGTCTGCCTGCGGCGGTACGAGTTGCCACGACGGCGGCAGCGCGGTTTCGGGTGAGGGTGCGTAAGGGCGCTCCCGAGCCAGAGCACGTAGCGGGTCGAGCAGGGTGAGCATGCGATCAACGGTGTGCTCATGGCTTGCGCGCACGCGGTGGGTGTAGGCAAGCCACGCGCCCTCGCGCGCTTCGGCATGGCCAATGCGCATCGGTGCGCGGGTGGCCCACGCCATCAGGCCGGATCGCAGCAGGCCTTGCGCATCAATCACCAGATCATACTGATTGCGGCGCAGTGTGCGGGCCAGATCCGTGAGGACAGTGCGCTTGGCACCGAGGCCATCTTTAAGGCGATTGCGGGCAAAGAGCACGACCTCGTCGATGCACGGGTGGGCAGAGACCGCATCGGCAAAGCTGTCTTGCACCAACCAGTGGACGGCCGCGTGCGGCATCAGCCGCTTGCACTCCGCGGCTAAGGGCAGCGAGCGGCACACATCGCCGAGTGCGCTCGGCCGGATGATCAAAATCCGCGAGATGTTGGCGAGGGCCAGTTGGGGCACAGGAGGTGGTTGAGGCGATGCGAGATGCGGCGGATAACACGGTAGTGGTGCGGCAGGTTGCTGTGGCGAGGTTGGGCGGCGCGGCGTAAGTTTTGGCCCAATGTCCCTCGGACTTCCTCGCGGAAAAGAACTTGACCCTGGTTTTACGCTTCCACCAGCCCTGCCGGGGCTGCGCGATGATCTGCTGACGAACCCTGCCGCGTCACATGTTGATGTGCGCGGGTGGTTTGATGAGCCGGACAGGCCGTTTGAGCTGGAAATTGGCTCCGGCAAGGGCACCTTTTTGATTCAGGAGGCGGCGCGGCGGCCGGAGACGAACTTTCTGGGCATTGAGTATGCATTGGAGTTTTATCAGTACGCCGCGGATCGCATTCGCCGCGCCGGGCTGCGCAATGTGCGGCTTTTGGGCATTGATGCGAGCGAGTTTGTGCGCTGGCGCATGCCCAGTGGCATCTGCGATGTGATTCACCTGTATTTTGCTGATCCATGGCCCAAGACCAAGCATCACCGGCGGCGGATGGTGCAGGATCGGTTTCTGGCGGATTGCGTGCGTGTGCTGCGACAACCGGCGGAAGGAGTGCCGGGTGGCGAGCTGCGCATCGTGACCGACCATGCGGAGTATTGGGCGTGGATGGAGCAGCACTTTGCGCGCTGGTGCGGCCCAAGCCATGCGTTTGATCGCGAGGCGTTCATCCCCGTGCTGCCGGAGCGTGAGGAGGATGGCGCGGCGGAGCGCACACCATCAGAGTTGGTGGGCACGAACTTTGAGCGCAAGTATCGCCAAGAGGGGCGACCGTTTTACTCTACTACGTTGCGGCTGGCGCGGCCGAAAGCAGCGTTTGCGGCGGGGTGAGTGTGAAGGCAAAGGAGTGACTAGATCGCAGCATCATGCGCTTTGATGCGCGCGGTGAGCCAGGCCTTGGCAAAGCGGTAATCGCCGCGGACGGTGCGCTCTGAGAGCGCCATGGCCTGCGCGGTTTGCTCCATGGTGAGGCCTGCGAAGCAGCGGAGGCGGACAACCTCGGCCCAGCGGGGCTGCTCGCGCTCCAACATGGTCAACTCACGGTCCAGGCGTTCGGCCTGATCGAGTGTGAAGTCCGAAAGGGCGGGGATCTGCAGCTCGCTGAAGACTCCGCCGCCATCAACATCAAGATCAACGCGGCGTGCGCCGCCACCATGCTTCTCGCGCCGATAGCGGCGGGCGCGGTCGATCATGATGCGGCGCATGGCCTGTGCAGCGGCGTTGAAGAAGTGGCGTTTATCGCCCCAGGTGCCTTCCTGCTGGTGCATCAGCTTGATAAAGGCCTCGTTGACGAGCGCGGTGGGTTGCAGGGTCTGCCCCGGCGCTTCGTTGCGCATCACATGGCCAGCCAAACGGCGCAGCTCGCCGTAGATCATCTCCAGCAGTTTGTTCCAGGCGGCTGGGTCGCGCGTGCCGGTGGCACTAGCCAGTAGATTGGCAAACTCATCGGGTGGTGGCGGGGGCCGCGTTGTCCCCGGCGCGGAGGTGTCGAGCCGATCATGGGAGTTCTCCGCCGCGGCGGGCGTGACGTTGCCGCCATCGTCAGACGCAGCATCGCCATCGTGCGTTCCGTGGGTTGGCGAGGATGAATCATCCTGAGCTGACCACGGCTCGGCTTCATCAAAGACGGCACAGGTGCTGTGGAAACTCATGCGTGCTCTTTTCGTGCTGGGGGTACGGGTGGAGGTAAGGAGGGTTCTGTCTGCGGGGTGGTGCCGGAGATCCAGCCCGCCAGGCGCGCACGGATGGAGGGCGTGGGCTGCCCGGGGGCGGGCTGCCCGGGGGCGAGCTGGCCGGGGGCGGCTTGGTCCGGGGAAGAGTCAGAAGTGTGCGCGGCGGGGATGCCGCCTGCCTGCTGAAGCGCTGCTGCGCTGAGTTCGGGCAGTGGCCGACCAGTGCGGGCGTAGGCCAGAAGCTGCAATGCTGCTGGCTGCTGGGCAAGCGCGAGGGGCAGATCGGCCACTTCGAGCATGCCGCTGGCGATCTTCAGATCGAGCAGGTCGGCCGCGTGGCGAGTGCGTGCCTGGGGCACACTGGTGCTGGCCGTCGCATCACTGGCTGGGCTTGCGAGTAATCGGCTGACGATGCGGCGCAGAAGCGTTCGTGAGAGCTCGGCCAGCGCGAGGCGGTCGATCGAGGCATTCAGCGGGCGCGGCATGTGCTGATCGGGCCCAGAGAGATACTCCAGCCCCACACCGGCAAGCTGCAGCGCGCTCAGCTTGTGCGTCGCGGCATCGATGCTCACGCGGATGCTGGAGAGCTCGATGCGACCGTGGGCGAGAAGCTGGTGGGAGAGCCGGTCCAGCGCGTCAGAGAGTGCATCGAGCACGGTGACAAGATCGCCAACTTGCATCGGGTGATCCGCCATGACGTCGATCAGGGTCGTGGGCAGAATGGAAGGCATCACGATGTAGATGCGGTCATCGGTCGTGCGCCCGGCAGAAAGAACGTGGGAGGTGGTCGCTGCGAGTGAGCTGCGGGCCCTCGCGGTCGGCGTTTTTGTGGCGAGAGGCGGTTCGGTCAGGGCGTCGAGCTGGGGTTTGATGAGCCGGTAGCGAACCAGGGCGGCGCGGATGGAATCAGGCCGCGGCATGAGCAGAACGCTGATTGGGTCGGTGCGGTCGAGACCCGCGATCGTGGCATCGCTGTAGCCAAAATAGTGGTCGAGCCCGGCGAACGCGGGGCCCGCGCGCTGCAGGCGGATACCCGGGATGGTGCCGATGGGGGGCTGATCGCCGTGCCCAGGGTGGGGGTATTGGCCTTCGTGTCCGTCTTGCCCCTCGTGGTGGCGCAGGTCGGCCTCGCTGGCCGGTGCGGCGCCGAGTGCGCTCTGCCCATGAGGCGCTGCGGCCATGCGAGCGGCCTCGGGGCGGCGGGCCGGGCCAGCTTTTTGTTCAATCAGATTGGTGGTGGGGGCATCATCGGCATCGAGCATTTCCCGAAGCAGTGCCAGCAAGGCGGGCTCGGCTGCAGCGCGTCGCGTCAGGAACTCCTCGCGTTGATCACGCGGCAGGGCCATGGCGGCATCATAAATGTCACGAGCGCGGTCGAGCATGAGGGGCAGTGACGCGTGAGGAGAGTGCGAGTCGACGGATCAAGTATGGCGGAGAGTCAAACATTTGATACGGAAGACAGACTGCGGACATCAGCTAATGCGATACTTTGACCGTCGGGCGGCAAGTAAACTAGGGAAACTCAGGGGAAATGCAATGCCAGCTCGTGGACACAAGGACCGATAACAACATGAGTCCGAGGGTAGAGGCGTGATTTTGCCTCCTAGCGGAGACCGGCGGCCTGAACGCTCGCAGAAAACTCGACTTGGGTTTGCCACTGGGCGAGGCGATCCAAGGCGTCATCCAATCTATTTGCATAGTCATTAGGATCGATGGTCTGCGCTCCCAATGAGAGCACATGGTCGTTAGCGATCTGCGAGTCAAGCAGCGCAAAGCCCTGGGCGCGCAGATGGGCGACGAGCGCGAAAAGGCAGCACTTGCTGGCTCCCGAGCCGCCACTCGCCAAATCGCTGAACATGCTCTCGCCAAAGAAGGCGCTGCCAAGCTGCACCCCATACAACCCGCCGACAAGTCTGCCGCGGTTCCCGCCGGGCTCGCTCAGCCATGCCTCAACGCTGTGGGCCATGCCAAGCTGATGCAACTGCTGATAGTGGTAGATGATCCAGTTGTTGATCCAGGTGCCGGGGAGCTCGCCGGCAAGTGGGTCGAAGGTGCGCGGGGCGTCTGCACAGGCCAGAATTACCTGGGAGAAAGCCGTATTGGTGGTGATGGTGAACTTGTTTGAGCGTACCAGGGAGCGGAGTGACCGCGACCAGCGCAGGGCCCCATCGAGCGGGAAGATGCAGCGTTCTTGAGTGGTGTAGAAGTTGATGCTGGCGCCATGGCGATCGTCGGCCATGGGGAAGGCCCCGTGCTCATAGCCCCGGACCAGTAAATAGAGCGCAGGCCACGGGGAGAGGCGTGGAAATGGCCGCGGCGGGATGATCACGTCGTCAAGCATGCTCGGTAAGAGTGCGCCGCAGGCGGCAAGTGGCGGTGGGCGAATGGTGTGAGAGGAAAGCGGCGGATTCTGCACCCGGCGGGCGGGCTGCGGTGAACAATCAAGCTCATGATGCCAGCAAGCCCGTCGTTACGTCTTCGTCTCTGTGTGGTTCTCGGTTTGGGGTTGGTGGTCTTGGGCTCGGCCGAGGGTGGCAATGCAGGGTTTGGTCGCCCTGATGCAATCACCGTAGACCGCGCGTTGTCTCCGGCCGTGGATCCGCTATTGGGCCCGGTCAACGGGCCGCGGCGGGTTGACCCTGCATTGATAGCGCTGGCGGGGGGCACGATCCATGTCAAGGCCGGGCAAACAGTAAAAGGCGGCACGCTGCTGCTGCGCGATGGGCGGATTGTGGGCGTGTACGCCGCGGGAGATGCTGGCGTGCCTCGGCAGGCGCGGGGTGTTGACGTAACCGGTCTGCATCTTTACCCGGCGTTCATCGATTCGTATGTTGAGGTTGATGTGCCGGTGCTGAGCGTGGAGCGCAAGGGTGCGCACTTCAATGAGAAAGTCATGCCCGATCGCGATGTGCTCGGCGGCGCAGGGATTGATGAGTCCACGGCCAAGTCGCTGCGCGGGTTGGGCTTTGCGACGGCGGCCATTTCGCCCAAGGGCGGCATCTTCCGCGGCAGCAGCGCGGTGGTTTCGCTGGCGCGGGTACAGAAGGAAGTGGGGCGGCCCCGACCGGCGGTATATCAGCGGCAGAGTTTTCAGACGGT
>Ga0105047_10014674_pt1 | contig 12409 bp, 10 predicted proteins | sample MAT04_FD_78384 | JGI IMG/M metagenome (GOLD analysis project Ga0105047, IMG submission 78384) | Freshwater microbial communities from Lake Fryxell liftoff mats and glacier meltwater in Antarctica - MAT-04 (megahit assembly) | ecosystem: Environmental > Aquatic > Freshwater > Ice > Liftoff... | reverse complement strand
GATGACGTCGCCGGAGGGGGCGTTTTACACGGCGATGGACGCGGAGGTGGACCACCGTGAGGGGCTGAACTATCTGTGGACCCTCGCCGAAATCACCGACGTGCTCGGGGCCGACGACGCGGCGGTGTTCAACTGCGTGTACGGCGTCGACCAAGGGCCGAACTTCATGGACCCGCACCACCCCACGGCCAGCGGCAAGCCAGAGGCGAGCATCCTCTTCCTGGACCGCAGCATCCCGCAGGCGGCGCACGAACACGGATACTCCGTGCCGGAGCTCGAGGCGAAGCTCGCGATAATGCGGGGTAAGCTCAAAATCGTTCGGGACCAGCGGAAGCAGCCGCTGCTGGACACCAAAGTGCTGACCGGGTGGAACGGTCTGATGGCGACGGCGATGGTGACGGTGTCGAGGGAACTGGGGGAGAAGAAGTACGCGGCTGCCGCGGAGCGGGCGTGCAGGTTGTTGCTGAAAAAGCAAAGAGACGCAAGCGGGGGACTACTGCGGACGAGTCGGGACGGGCAGGCAAAGTACGCGGCGTTCTTGGACGACTATGCGGCGCTGGCGGAGGCATGTCTTTTGGCGGGGAGGGAGCTGGAAGATGCGACGTTGGTGGGGGCGGCGGGGGAGCTGGCGGGGGAGATGTTGCGAAAGTTTTCGACGGTGACGTGTGGGACGGCGACGGCGGGCGGCGGATGTGGAAATGGGGCGTGTGGGGGCGGAGGGTGTGGCGGCGGCGGGTTGTACTTCACAGCCGACGACGCGGACGACCTGATCGTTCGCCAGAAGGTGGGGACGGATTCGCCACTGCCGAGCGGGAATGCGCTGGCTGCGATGGTGCTGATGGAGCTGGGACAAACAGAGAGGGCGCGGGCGATCATCGCGGAGTTTGCGCAGTCGTTGGACGACAATGCGGAGGGGATGAGCGCGCTGGCGACGGCTGTGCAGAGGTTTGTGCGGTTGTCGAGTGTGTTGGAGGTGGCGGGGAAGGGTGGGGGCGCGGCGCGGGAGGGGGAACTGGTGGCGGTGGAGGCTCGGTGGTTGACGCGGAACGAGATGGAGATTCGGTTGACGATCGCCGAGGGGTATCACGCGTATCCGCAGACGGAGGAGGTGGCGGGAAAGGGGCTGGTGGGGTTGGGGTTGGAGGTGGAGGGTGGGGAGGTGGAGTTCCCGGCTTGGGGGCGAGTGCGGATGGAAATGACGGGGGAGGAGTTGGCGGCGTACGCGGGGGAGGTGGTGGTGCGGGTGAGGTTTGCCGCGGGCGGAGTGGAGGGCGAGGCGGTGCGGGCGGTGCTGAGGTATCAGTTGTGCACGCAATCGAGCTGTTTGGCGGCGGTGCGGACGGAGGTGGAGTTTACGCGATGAGGGGATGGGGGGGTGGTGGGGGAGGGAGGAGCTCGGCGAGTGCGTTGGCGACGAGGATGAGCGCGGCGCCGGTGAGTTCCGTGGGGGTCATCGAGCGGCCGGTGAGGAGGAAATCGGCTGCGGCGGCAAGGACGGGCTCGGCCATGTAGATCAGCACCGCGCGGGTGGGGTCTACCCGGTGCTGATAGTAATTCATCAAACCGAAGGCAAGAAACGTCGGGAAAACCAGGATCACGGCGAGCCGCCACAGAATCTCGGAATCCAGCGAGAAAGCGAGCAATCGAGCGGGGGAGATACCCTGCTCGATGGACGCGGGGAGGAGGCAGAGCACGCCGCAGACGATGAACTGCGCCCCGCACATGCGCCACGGGTCCTCCTGCCTCACCACGCGGGATACGGCTAGGAGGTGGAACGTGAACACGATCGAGCACGCCAAGCCAAGCATTTCGCCGGTCCGGAACGTGGTCAGCCCCGCCCCGAGCAGAAGGTAGAGGCCGCCGCAGGCGATGGCGATCGAGAGGATAAGGGGCCAGGTGGGGAGCTTTCGGCGCAGGGCGCAGAGGAGCAGGGGAACCCAGAGGATGGTGAGCGAGGTGAGGAAGGCGGTGGCGGCGGGGGTGGTGCGGTCGAGGGCGAGGTGCTGGAGGACGATGCCGCCGAAAAGCAGCACGCCGGTGTAGCCCCCTCGGAAGAGGCCCCGGGCCGTCCACCCGCGACGGGCGTGGGGGACCAAGAGAAACCAGAGCACGCCGGCGACAAGGAATCGGACACCCTGCAGCGCGGTCGGGCCGAAGAAGTCGCCCGCACCCGCGCTGGAAATGATGTTGAGGCGGGCCCCGGCGTCCTTGCCGAGAGAGAACGAAACCGCCCACGCAGCCGTGGCGAGCAGAAGCATGAGGGCGGGAAAGTGGGAACCTGGGGCGGTGGTTGGGGAGGACGACATCGGGGACGGGTAGCCTAGGGGGTCACTCGGTGACGGGGGGAAGAGGATCGCCGAGGAGCTTGGTGGTGTCGAGGTCGGGAAGTCTTTCGACCTTTTCGAGCTTGTCATTGATGATGCGGGTGCGGTCGGCGACCTTGTCGATGTTGCCCGTCGCGGTGACGAGGTTGTCGCGGACCTTGGAAATCAGCTCGGCGTATTTCTCGAACTGCGTGCGGACGGCGCCGAGAAGCTTGCCGATCTCCGCGCCGCGCTTTTGGATCGAGAGCGTGCGGAAACCCATCTGCAGCGAGTTGAGCATGGCGCAGAGCGTGGTGGGTCCGGCGATCATCACGCGGCATTCACGCTGGAGTTCCTCGATTAAGCCCGGGCGTTTAGCGACCTCGGCGTAAAGCCCCTCGATCGGGAGGAAGAGGATGCCGAAGTTGGTCGTGGCCGGCACGCGGATGTACTTGTCGCGAATGTTCCGGGCGTCGTTCCAGATTTGGGTTTCTAGAGCCTTTCCGGCTTCGGCGAGGGCGGGGAGGTCGGCGGACTCCTGCGCGGCGAGCAACTGCTGGTACTTCATGATCGGGAACTTGGAATCGATCGGAAGCCAGATGTGATTGCCCTCGTCGCCATCGCCGGGGAAGCGGATGGCGAACTCGACGCGCTCGGTGCGATTGGCGGTGGCGACGTTCTTCTCGAAGTGGCCGGGCATGAGTTCGTCCAGGAGCGCTTCGAGGCGGATTTCGCCCCAGACGCCGACGGTTTTGACGTTCGCGAGCACCCGGGTGAGGTCCTTGACGTTTCCGCCGACCTGCTTGAGTTCGCCGAGTTGGGTGTTGAGGTCGTCGAGGGTTTTGCGGACTTCGCCGAACTTCTCTCCGAGGCGCTGGTCGAGGGTGGACTGGAGCTTTTCATCGACGGTGAGGCGCATTTGTTCGAGGCGTTTTTCGTTGTCGGCTCTGATGTCGGTGAGTTGGGTGGCGACGGAGGTTTTGAGTTCCTCGGCGGACTTGCGGGTGTCGGCTGAGAGTTCGGAGACGCGGCGGACGAGGGTTTCGGCGAGTGAGCCGATGGTTTTGGACAGTTCCTCGCGGAGGGCGGCTGCGTGGGCGGCGTCTTTCTGGTCGGCGGAGGAAAACCGGGCGACTTGTTGATCGCCGAAGGCGTCGAGTCTTTGGGTGAGTTCGGTGCGGAGTGAGGAGATGGCGGCGGCGAGTTCTTGGCGGTGGGAGGCGGCTTCCTGCTGGAAGAGGGAGAGCTGTTTTGACACTGAGTCAGTGAGCGTGGAGAAGGAAGTCTGAAGCTCGATGCGGGAGTCGCGGTCGGAGTCGGCGGCTTCCTTGCGTGAACGGGCTGACTCGTCGCGGAAGGCCGTTTCGAGTGGGCGGAGGTGCTCGGGTTTAAGAGCGTCAGCCGGTGGCGGCGGGGCGGGGCGAAGGAGCAGGAACAGCAGCGCGGCGAGGGTGGCGAGGGAGACGGCGAGGGTCAGATAGGGGAGAAGGTCGGCCATGTCCCCGGGAGGATAGCCCCGGGAGGCCGGCGGGGGAACGCTCGTGGGTGGTCGGCACTGACGGCGCTATGTCAGCCCTGCATCGAGATGGACGCTTCCATGCGGTCGGAGGGTTCGGGCATGTCGATGCCAATTGCGGCCACGGCTGCCTTGTCCTTGGACAGTTTCTCCATGAGCAGTGCCCAGGTGTCGCGCTGGAACTTGAGGAGTTTGATGGCTTCTTCGAGCGCGGCCAGGTCGCGGTCTACGTTTGCGGCGATCAGGCGCTTGTAGACGTAGGTGTAGATTCCGGCGAGCCGGTTGCAGAGTTCGGGGTAGACGTCGGGTCGAAGGCCGATCCGGAGTTCCATCACGATCTTCTGAACTTTGGTGATGCCTTCGTATGACTCGTCGTACTTTTTCGCGGCGAGGGCGGCTCTTGCTTGTTCGCCGAAGCGGAGAGCGCCGTCGAAGAGCATCATCTGAAGCTGCTCCGGGGTGGCGGTGAGGACCTTGGCTCGGAGGTACTTTTGGGCTGCTGCGGGGTTCATCGCGGTATGGAGTTCCGTGTGGGTTATTCCGATTGCGACGCGTCTACAGCAGACATATCGGTCGGAAGTCGCGGTGGATTGAGGCGGTTTGGGGTTCGCAGGGGTCGGGCGATTACCGGACCTGCGGGCGGGGGTCGGTGGCTATCGATTATTGGACGGGACGGAAATCGACGAGATTCTCCCGATGGCCGTCTGCTGAGACTGCAACTGAGACAGAATGGTTTCCATGTTGGCGAATTGGCGTTGCAATCGCGATCTCTTCTGGTTGAGGAGGATGGAGATTGAGGCGATGCGGTTCTCGAAGACCTTGTTTGCCTCGTCGATGGTCTTGCCCTGCTGAACGACCAAGCCGTTGACGGGGTCGATGAGACGAGTGAGGGATTTTTGCAGGCTGTAACCCAGACCGAACCCCTCGAGTTTGGTCTCCCTTCTGACGGCGTTTCCCGAGCCGTCGGTGGAGTTGGCCGTACCAACGGAGTCCGTGCCGAAGGGGGTGGTGGTGGCGATTTGGGAGAGTTGTGATCCGTTGGGGCTGGTGGTGGTGGTGGTGGTGACGGTGTTGAAGGCGGTGAAGAGGCGTTGGGTAGCCAGCGGGTCGGCGGCGTAGGCGGTTTTAAACTTGGTCTCGTCGAAGGACAACTGGTTGTCCTCCCCCACGGTGACGCCAACCTGCGAAAGCAGCGAGTATCGCCCCGCGCCGCGAATGGGCGACTGTACGGCGGAGAAAAGGTTGGTCAGTATGCTCGCGGCCGCGGCGTCGCCCAAAAGCAGGCCCTTGGCGTTGGTGGCCGTGTCGAACTTGGTGAGATCGGCGATCCGCGTCGTCAAACCGTTGAACGTCGAAACGAACGACTTGAGCGTCGAAACCGCAGTATCCGCGTTCTGCACGACATTCAACGTCACCGCGCTCGTCGACGCCGAATTGAGATTCAGCGACACCCCCGGAAGCACGTTGGAAAGGGTGTTGGACGAACTGGTGAGCAGAACGGGGTTCGTCGCCGACGACGACCCGAGGAACACCGCCGCGTTCTGTGCGCGGACGAGCGTATCGAGCTGAATACCGGTCGAACCGGTGTCAATGGTGAACCGGCCGTCCTCGCCGGAGTTCAGCGAGTTCAGAGAGAGCCGGAACGGGTTGGCGCCCGTACCGTCATTGATCAGCGAAGCGGAAACGCCCACCTTGGCGGCGTTGAGCTTGGCGATCAATGAGTTCAGCGTGTCAGTCGAGGTGACTTCGATGTCCTTGGCGAGGGCGCCATCGATGGTGTCCCTGGTGGCCGTGCCCGCGATGCGCAGGTCGGCGGCGGCAGAGCCCGAGCGGTCGGCGACGGTGAGCTTGGATGCCCCCCCGTTGGTGTCGGTGAGCAGCAGGCCGTTGCCCTCCTCGTTGATAGACGCGGTGACGCCAATGTTGCCGGCGTTGATCCTCGCGATCACGTCCGAGAGCTTGGGGTTGGTCAGCCCGGAGAGGTTCATGTCGGCCGTCGCTCCGAGGGAGTTGGTGATCCGAAACGTTCCCGGGGCGATGCCCCTGCCGCCATTGAGCGAGGCAAGACTGGAGTTTTCAGAGATAAACTGACGCTTGAGCGACCCGCCGTCCACCGATGTCACCGCGGCGTTGAACGTCCCTTCAATACCCAGCAGCCCGGCGACGTTCGGGCCCGAGGCCGATCCGATGACCAGGTCGCCCGAACCGCCGGAAACATCGGTGATCTCAAGGCCCGTACCCGCGCGGTTAACGGCCGCACGCACGCCATTGCCCCCGGAGTTGATCCGTTCAATCAGGTCCGAGAGCGAGTTCGCCCCCGCCAAAGAAACCGTCGAGTCGTTTCCAGCGCGGTCCGTCAACAGCAGCGACCCCGTATTCACCCCCACCCCGCCCCGCAGGTTCTTCAAAAGCACCGAGCCCAACCCCGCGCGGAGGTTACTGCCGGTCACGGACCCCGTTCCGGTGGCGCCCTCAAACCCAAGGTCACGGGCGGCTTTGGAATTGTTGAGCGCGGTGATGGTCAGCGGATTCGCTCCGCCGGAATTGTCCGTGATCCTGAACCCTCGCCCGTCGGGACTGATCGAAGCCGTGAAGTTGATGTCACCGACGTCGTTGAGCTTGTCGATCACATCTCCGACGGTCTTCGCCCCGGCCAGCGACACGTCCAGTGTCGAGCCGTTGCCAAGGGTGACGCGGAGGTCATTGCCGGTTGCCGCCGTGCGGACGCCCAGTCCGTCGTTGAGTGACGCGAGCGTGGAGTTTCTGCCGACGGTGTTGATGGAGGTTCCGGCGAGGGTGTTTCCCGTGGCGGTTCCGCGTAAACCGAGGTCGCCTGCCGCGTTGCCGCCGCCGACTTCGTCGATCCGGAGCGTGCCCGTCCCGCCGGAGGTGTCGGTGAGCACGAGGCCCGAGTCGCCGAGCGAGGCGCGGACCTGCAGGTTGGGGGCGGTGTTGATGCGCTTGATTACATCGTCGAGGTTGACCGTGCCCGCCGTGTCGACGACGGTGGATGCGCCCGACCGATCGACGATTCGAAACTGCCCCCGGCGAACGCCGGCGCCGCTGTTGAGGTCCGCGAGATTCTGGGAGGAAGTCACCTCACCACCGCCCAAGCCGACGCGAATCGTCCCGGCCCTCAGGAACGCGTTGGCGTCCGCCAAACCTGTCGACACCAGCGACTGCGATGTCACCGTCCGCGCCACCGTGAACTGGTACGAGCCCGCCGCCGCCGAGGGAGACACGCTCGCCGTCAGCACGTCGGCGTTGGATGACGTCCCCGTCGAGGCGAGGAATGTCGAAGGGCGAACGAGCGTGTTGGCCGACGTCTGCAATCCGGAGAGACGGGCCTGCAGGTCCGCGTACGCCAGCTTGATCCGCCTGTTGTTCTCGATCCGACCGAGCAATTGTGTGCGCGGGCGCGCGTCCAGAGAGATGAGCTGGTCGATGATCTGGCCGGAGTTGATTCCGCTGACCAAACCCACGCCTGATGAAATGGATCCCAAGGAGGCCTCACAACGATGTAGACGGTCAAAAATCCGGGCGCAAGCCGGGCGACAAGCGCTCGGTGATACCCCTTATATCGGTTAGATTGCGGGGGAACGTGGAGACCCGCACGCAGCAAATTCAAAGTTATCGGCCCGTCTGGCGAATAAGTGGGCGAATTGGCGGATAGCCAGGCAAAAATCAGTCTTCCGAATAGTCCAACACCGGGATGCTCACCCCGCGGGGCGTCGGAATCGCCGTCGGAGCCATCACGTGTGGAACGTCCAATAACTCGCGGATCACCGCGATCTCGTCGCAGTGGTTCTGCTTCGGGCACTTCACACAGTCCGTCCAGACCTTCAGCGGCAAGGACTCCTTCTCCACCACCTCGAACCCGAGCTTGCGGAAAAACGTTTCCTCGTACGTAAGCGCCATGAGCTTGCGAATGCCCACCCGCCGGGCTTCTTCTACGCACCACAGCACCAGCTGCTTCCCAATTCCCCGCCCGATGTGCTCCCGATCCACGGCCAACGACCGCACCTCGGCAAGGTCTGCCCAGATGATGCTCAACGCCACACAGCCGACCACCCTCGGGCTCTCCGGCGTACCAATGTCATACACCGCGAAGTCGCGCAGGTTCTCGTACAACTGCGCGAACGATTTGAACAGCATCTTCCCCAGTCCGGCGTGGGAGTTGATGATGCCCTGAATGGCGGGGACGTCTGTGATTTTCGCAGCTCGCAACATCGATTATTCTTCGCACCAGCCCTTCTGTTTCGAAGGGAAGCATAGCATCGTCATAGCGACGAGGTTCAAGGCACTGTGGCAACAACTCTTACGATGCTGAGCTATGCGATGTTCGGGCCCGGCCTTTGGCTGGCGCTGGGGTGCGGGATGATGGCGGCGCGGGTCCGGATGTCGCGGTTAAGCTGGTCGCGGGCGAAGTTGCCCGCCAAGCCCCCGAAGCTCGCCATCGTGATCCCCGCCCGAAACGAAGGCCGCTACATCGGGCGGTGCATGGAGTCGATCCTCACCCAGGCCTACCCCGGCGGCGAGTTCGTCGTTGTAGCCGTCAACGACCGCTCGACGGACAACACCGGCGCCGAGCTCGACGCCGTCGCGGCGCGGGACCCAAGGCTTCTGGTTCTTCACCTCACGGAAAAGCCCGACGACTGGCTGGGCAAGTGCCACGCGCTGCACCGAGGCGTGGAAGCCGTCCCGGCAAATACGGAGTGGATCCTGTTCATCGACTCCGACGTCAGCCTAAACGACAACGCTCTGTCGCGGACGATGGCGCTGACGCTCGAACGGGGCATCGACGCCGTCTCGGCGCTTACCCGGCAGCGGTGCGAGACGGTCTGGGAGAAGCTGTGCACGCCGGTGGCGTGTGCAGCCATCGTCGCCATGTACCTCGCGTCACTGACGAACGTCGACAGGTGGCGGAACACGGCGTTCGCCAACGGGCAGTTCTTTCTAATCCGCCGCTCCGCTTACCTCAAAGTGGGGGGGCACGAGGTCGTGCGGCACTGGCCCTGCGAGGACATCGAGCTGATGAGACTGCTCAAGCAACACGACTTCAAATGCCGGCTGTACTCGGGGGAGGATTTGGCCGAGACGCGATTTTACGACTCGGTGACGCGGATGTTCGAGGGTTGGGGGCGGATTTACTCGGGCGCATCGGGGCGGCGGCCGTACCGGATTCTGGCGGCGATGGTGTTTGTGGCCTCGGGCGCGGCCGCGTTTTTCGCCCTCCCGTGGGCGCTGGCGGAGGCGTATGCGTCGGGCGGCGGCTGGAACCTGTGGACCTCCCTGGCGGCGGTGCACCTCGCGGCGGTCCTCGCTTGTCTGGCGGCCGTCTACCGGTGGTCCGGAAACGCAATGTGGTACGGCGTCTTCTTCCCGTTCACAGCCGTCATGCAGACAGCCTTCTTCGTCTACGCACTGTGGTGGTGCCTGACAAACAAAATGATCTGGCGAGGCACGGCGTACTCGACGCCAACGGGGCGGGCCTAAGCCGCGAAGTTCGACTTGCGGCAGTGCAGGGCCACCGCGGCTACGAGGTGCTTGAGGCGGTCGAGGGGGAGCGTCTGAAGGTATGTTTCCGTGAAATCGATGGGGAACGGGCATGGGAGATCACGCAACATGGCCACCAAGTCCCCGCGGGGCAGACCGGCGATGGTTGTTAGCATGGACTCGATTTCAGTGGGTGGGCACATCGCGGTTACCGCATCGGGTGCGATGATCTGCACCGCTCCAGCCGGTCCGTCCCACACGGAATCAGCAGAAGAAGTCGATCATCGCACCCTTGTTTCGGGTATCGGTGTAAAGCAGGACAACCTTGACCGGAGTTTGCGGCTTGCCCGCCACCCCGGTCTCCGGAGTCACATCGTACCGAAGTACGGGTGTCGTTAAACTCTTACGATGTGTCCCCTTGTCGTGGATTGGAATTGCACCGGGATCGGGAGCGGGAAGTGGGTCCGAAGCTAGGTTGGCGGGTGGGGCTGCGAGGTCTGTAGGGTTTGGGGCGAGAACGGCTTGCGTGCGGGCGTAGGTCCCGGCGATCAGAGGGCGGGTGACTGCGCCGCTGGCGATAAAGTTGTCCGAGACCGAGTAGCCGCCGGCGACTTTGCCCCCGTACCCGTCGTACGGGATCCGTGGGGCGATGGCGGCGCGAAGCGACTGGACGAGCGACAACTCGGCAGAGGCGATCAGAATGGCGCTCGCTCCAGACAACATGATGCCCGTGTAAGAGCAAAACGTGGGAACCGTGGCGTGCCGGGGTGGCGGAGGTCCAAAGATCAGTCGGTGAATAGCGTCGGTATCGCCTCTTTTGCGGTTTTTTGTGCGGATCTGCCACCTGTTCCGTCTGTGCCGGATGATGCGTGGACGCCACGTTTTGCATCGATTTGTGTGGTGGGGGATGAACAATGTGGGGGCGGTGCGACAGGGCACCTACCCTTGCGGCGATGCGAACGGACGAACTGGATTTTCATCTGCCGGAAGAACTGATCGCCCAAGTTCCGACGGTGGACCGGGCGGCGAGTCGGCTACTGCATTTTGCGGAGGGCACGATTCGACATGGGTCGTTTTCGGGGCTCCCTGGATTGCTCCAGCCGGGGGACGTGCTGGTGTTCAATGACGCAAAGGTGACACCAGCAAGATTCATGTTGCGCAAACACACCGGCGGGCGGATCGAGGGGCTGTTTCTGGGAGCGATGGGAGGGGGGGAGTGGTCGGTGCTTTTGCGGAACGTCGGCGGGCTGCCGCCAGGGACGCGGTTCGTGTTCGAGCGCGACGCCACCGCCGAAGTCGAGCTGGTCGAACGGGGGGCCGAGGGGGTCTGCCGGATTCGGGTTTCTCGCGGCGGATCGGAGGTTGGCTCAGCCGAGGGGTTCCTGCAGGGGATCGGCCGGATGCCTCTGCCGCCGTATATCCGCCGCGACAAGGACATTGACGAGCGCGACGCGATGGATCGCGAGCGGTATCAGACGGTGTACGCGAAAGCGGCTGGAAGCGTGGCAGCGCCGACGGCGGGGTTGCACTTTACCCCTGAAATCCTTGACGAAATCGATGCTCGCGGCGTCGAACGTACGACGGTGACCCTGCACGTCGGGCTGGGAACGTTCAAGCCCGTGGTCTCCGACACCGTCCAAGGACACACCATGCACGTCGAACAGTACACCCTGCCCGCAGCCGCGTGCGACGCGATCAACCGCGCCAAGCGCGACGGGCGCCGCGTCGTCGCCGTTGGAACCACCTCCGCCCGCGTGCTCGAATCCCAGCCGGAGGGTGAACTCTCGCCGAATACCAGCGAAACCGGGATTTTCATCTACCCCCCCTATGTGTGGAAACATGTCGGGGCGCTGGTAACCAACTTCCACCTTCCCCGGAGCACGCTTATTGCCCTCGTTGCGGCGAAGGTGGGGCTGGAGGGCCAGCGGGAGATTTACGCGGCCGCCATCGCGGAGAAGTATCGATTCTTTAGTTACGGCGATTGCAGCTTTCTGGAGTAGGAACTGGACGCATGGGGCGGGATATCCGATGCCATGAATGTGGAGGTACGTTCATGAGGCATTCGTTATGGACTGTTGCGGCGGGGGCTGTGGTGCTGGGCTGTGTGTGGGCGGGAACGACATCCGTACGCGGCGAGCCTGAGGGGCCCAAGGCGGTGCAGGTGGACGAGGCGACGCTCCGGGCCGTCATCGCTGAGGAAACCCAACGCGTGGCGGGGACCCTCGAACGCCGACTCCGCAAAGTCGAAGCCGAGCTCGCCGACGCCCGCGAAGCCGTTCGCCTACTCGCCGGGGACCACGCACGCCTCGTGAGAGTCGTGACCGCGGGGCGACCCGGCGAGCAGCAAGCCAATGAGGGGGAGAAACGACTGGCTGCGCTCGGCGGGCAACTCGCCACACTGCGCGGTCAAATCGGTTTGTACGCGCAACAACATGGCGGCCAACTGCCCACGCTCGCCCAACTGCAAGCCGACTGGGGCGTGCTGACCAGCACGACCGACGAGCAAGGCAACATCGGCCGCGGCGACTTCGGCCCGTACATCAACACTGTTCCCAAGAACGCGCTGACGGGTAAAGCAGGGGTGGCTGGGCCGGGCGTCGAACCGCCGGCGAGTGCGGGGTGGGTCTACGACGAGCGCAACGGCACCCTCTGGGCGGTCGTTCCGAAGGGGACGCCGGTCAACGGGAAAGACGTCGTGTTTACCGATTGAAGCGAAGAAATCAGAGCGCGGCGAGCATGGCTTGTGCCTTGACCAATGTTTCGTCGTACTCGGCGGGCGGGGTGGAGTCGGCTACGACGCCGCCGCCGACGGGGAGGTGGGCGTGGGTGGCGGTGAGCGTCATCGTGCGGATGGCGACGTTGAACTGAATCTGGCCGGACTGGCAGAGATAGCCCGCCGCGCCGCAGTAGGCCCCGCGCCGGTGGGGCTCGAGCTCGTCGATGATCTCCATCGCGCGGATCTTGGGAGCCCCGGTGACCGAGCCGCAGGGGAAGACGCCGCGGAGGAGGTCCAAGAAGGTCGTGCCCTCCCTGAGCTGGCCGACGATGGTCGAGACGCCGTGGTAAACGGTGGGGTGGACTTCGATGACGCGCG
>Ga0105047_10014673_pt1 | contig 12409 bp, 11 predicted proteins | sample MAT04_FD_78384 | JGI IMG/M metagenome (GOLD analysis project Ga0105047, IMG submission 78384) | Freshwater microbial communities from Lake Fryxell liftoff mats and glacier meltwater in Antarctica - MAT-04 (megahit assembly) | ecosystem: Environmental > Aquatic > Freshwater > Ice > Liftoff... | reverse complement strand
GCGGTGACATTGCCGATCTTGATGAAGATACCGAGCATTGCCCGGTCATTGAGAAAGGCGAAACCTGCATTTGCCTCTACGCAACCGAAGCGCCCTCGCATTACAAGACACTTTTGGGCCGCCTCTTGCAGCCGTTTCTGAAAATTTAGCAACATCTCCCTCTCTCATCTTGCCCGCACTTGATGCGGGCATCTTCTGCGGCAGGCAAAGAAGATGGCCGTGTCGAGCACGGCCATGATGAGAAGGTGGAGGGATATTTTTAAGCGGGCTTCCGCAGCTTGTAGATTCCCACATCAACCACGGACTCGGCAAAGCCCGCTTCGCAATAGGCCAGATAGAGCTTCCACAGCCGCCGGAATTTTTCATCAAAGCCAAGCTTGGCAACTTCCGGCCATACCGCTTCAAAGCGCTCGTGCCACATCCGCAGCGTCGTGGCATAGCTTTGCCCGAAGGTTTCAGCCCGCTCAATGATCAGGCCGGCCTTTGCCGCCTGTTCCATCAAAATGGTTTTGGTGAGCAGCATGCCGCCCGGGAAAATATAGCGCTGGATGAAATCCACGCCCGAGCGGTAGGCCTCGAAATTGGCTTCCGAAATCGTGATGCCCTGGATGGCCGCAATACCCCCGGGCTTCAGCCGGTCATACAGGGTGCGGAAATAAACCGGCCAGTGAGGCTCGCCCACCGCCTCGATCATTTCAATGGAGGCAATGCCGTTAAAGCTGCCCTTGGTATCGCGGTAGTCCTCGAAATGAAAACTGGCGCGGCTGTTTAGCCCAGCCTTGGCGATGCGTTCTTCGGCATAAGCCAGCTGTTCGCGTGACAAAGTTATGCCCTTGACCGTGGCTTTTTTCCTGGCGGCTTCTTCCGCAAACCCGCCCCAGCCCGAACCGATCTCAAGAATGCGGTCGCCTTTCTTCAGTTCCAGGGCCTCCATGACCTTCGCGTATTTGCGCCGCTGGGCGGCTTCCAGGCTGTTTCCCGACCGGTCAAAAACCGCCGATGAATAGGTCATGGTCTCGTCAAGCCAGAGCTTGTAGAAATTGTTGCCGAGATCGTAATGCGCCGAGATGTTTTCTTTCGACCCCTCGGCGTTGTTGTCGCGCGCCCGGTGCCACAGCTTGTCAAACCAGCTCGCGGAAAAAATCCCGTTGGCGGCCCGGTCCAACGCCGCCCGGTTGTTCAGATAGAACTGAAAGAATTTTGTGGGATCCCGGCTCTCGATGTCGCCTGCCATGTAGCTTTCGAAAAAACCGAGTTGGGCCCGCCTGACGCTGGCCCAGATGACCTTGAAATTGCGCAGCGTCAAATCGGCTGCAAAGCCTTCCCCCGGGGTTCCCAGCACGACCTGTTTTCCGGACGGCAGGGTAAGCTCGAGGGAGCCTTTAAGGGTCTTGGGCAAAAGCCGTTTGCCGATCCGGACAATCAGATTGCCAAGAATCCCTTCGTTTACGCGAACGGCGGTTTCCTGATCCACGGCTTCCAGCCTCCCCAGTCTGTCCGGATACGGACCTTAATTCCGATAGGGCAAACTGTGAAGAGGCAAAGGCGGGGGCGCTCTCCTCAGGTTTTTGGTCGCTTTTGTGCGCTGCATGAAGCGGCTTTGGTTCAATCAATTCACCTGTTTGCGGTCCCATGAGGCATTGACGTATTTGTATTTGCGTGAGAGGTTAGTAATTCTAAAGGGACAATCAAAAATCCCTATTGAATAATAAGAAGACGGGGAACGGCTAAGTTAATGTGCGGCACAGGGTTCGCCGCAAAGCTCCTAAAGCCCAGCTTTCCTTCTTCTCCGCCCAAGAGCTATCTGGTCACCAATGGAGAAAACGCATGACCGAATTTGAAATGAAACTGAATCAGGTTACCCAGGCCGTGCGCCGGGGCAAGCTGTCGCGCCGCGAATTCATGAACTATGCCGCGTCCATCGGCATTACCGCCGCGGCCGCCAACACCATGTTCGCAACCGCTGCCCGCGCCGAACCCAAGAAGGGCGGCACCTTCAAGTCCGGCCACGGCCACGGCTCGACCACTGACTCGCTGGATCCAGCCACCTGGACCAACGGTTTTAACTTCCAGTTCGGCAAATCGGTCATGGGCGCGGCACTCACCCAGCTTGATCCAAAAGGCAATTTGATCATGCATGTGGCTGAGTCCTTCGAGCCATCCGATGGCGCCAAGAAGTGGGTCATCAAGCTCCGCAAGGGCATCACCTTCCACAATGGCAAGACCCTCGATTCATCCGACGTCGTGGCCACCATCAATTACCACATCGGGCCGGACTCGAAATCACCGGCCAAGGAATATCTTCCCGGCGTGACGAGCGTCAAGGCTGATGGTCCCGACACGGTCATTATCGAACTCTCTTCCGGCAACGTCGATCTTCCCTACGGCTTTACCGATTATCATCTTTCGATTTACCCTTCCACCGATGGCAAGATCGAATGGGAAAAGGGCATTGGTGCCGGACCCTATATTCTCAAGTCCTACGAGCCCGGCGTAAAGCTGGTTGGCGAACGTAATCCGAACTACTTCAAGGATACCTGGTTCGACGCCATCGAAATGCTCACCATTTCCGATACCGCGGCCCGCACCAACGCCTTTCTCTCCGGCGAAGTGCATTTCATTGACCGTGCCGATGTCAAGACCATCGACATGTTGAAGAGCGCGCCAAATACGGAAATCTATAACACGGTGGGCCCGGCGACCTATACGGCGCCGATGCTCTGCGACACGGCGCCTTTCGACAATCCCGCCGTGCGCAAGGCTCTCAAATATTCCATTAACCGCCAGGAACTGGTGGACAAGGTGCTCTATGGCTACGGCAAGGTAGGCAACGACAATCCTATCGGCTCGACAATGAAATATGCCGTCGACCCGCAGCCGCAGCATACCTACGATCCGGAAAAGGCCAAGGCGATCCTGAAGGAAGCCGGCATTGAGAACCTGAAGGTCGACTTCTCGGTTCCGCCAAACGCTGCTTACTCCGGCGCCTTGGATGCAGCCCTCTTGATGCAGGAAAGCGCCAAGGCGGCAGGCATTGAGATAAACGTGATCCGCGAGCCCGATGACGGCTACTGGTCCAACGTCTGGCTCAAGAAGCCCTGGAGCATGTGCTATTGGGGCGGCCGACCCACGGTCGACACGATGCTGTCCATCTCGCTTGCAGCGGATGCGCCATGGAACGACACGCACTTCAAGAACCCGCGCTTCAATGAACTTCTGGTTCAGGCCCGTAGCGAGTTGGACGAAGCAAAGCGTGCGGCCATGTATGCCGAATGCCAGCAGATCGTTCATGACGACGGCGGCCAGATCGTGCTGTTGTTCAATAACTTCGTCGGCGCCTTGAATACGGCTGTGGCCCACGGCGAGTTGAACGCCGATCAGGACAGCGACGGCGGCTACATGGTTGAACGTTGGTGGATGGCGTAATCCACGGAAGATCAATTTGATCATGGGCCTCGCCGGAATTCCGGCGGGGCCTTTTTTATAGGGGCGGTTCCCCTTCTCATCATGACCGGGCTTGACCCGGTCATCGCCACGGCTCCTGAGAAGATGCCCGGGTCAAGCGCGGGCAGGATGAGAATTTGAAATGTTCAATTCGTCTTTCGTCTGTCGGAATGAGTCGCATAGCGCCATACGGTTTTTTTGTGGCGGTGTTTTACCGTTCTGCTAGGGTTGAAAAAACGGGGCCAAAAAAGAAGCCCAAAAAGGGGGTTGAATGCATCCAGTTCTGAGAACTGTTCTGCAACGTTTGGGCCTGGGCATCGTTACGCTGCTTGCTGTCTCGGTGATCATTTTCTCGTCGCTTGAGATGCTGCCGGGTGGCTACGCTGAAAATATTCTGGGTCAAAGCGCCACGCCGGAAACCGTGGCCGCCTTCAAGCGCGACCTCGGCCTCGACCGCCCCGCCACGGTCCGTTATTTTGAATGGATCGGCAAAGCCGTGCAGGGCGATTTCGGCTCGTCCTATTCCGGCCTGAGCGGCAGCTTGAAGCGCGATGTGTCCGCCACGATTGCGCCCCGCCTTTACAACACCTTCTTCCTGGCGGCCATCGCGGCCCTTATCGCGGTTCCGCTTGCTCTGCTGTTGGGGGCCATGGCGGCGCTCTACCGCAATTCCTGGTTTGACCGCATCGTCAATTCCGTCACCTTGACGACGATTGCCATGCCGGAATTTTTTATTGCCTACATCCTGGTTTACGTTTTCGCCGTGAAGCTGAGACTATTTTACCCCAACTCGACGGTCAGCATCGGAACTCCGTTTCTTGAGCACCTCTACCGCGCCGCGCTGCCGGCCATCACCATGACGCTGGTGATCATTGCACACATGATGCGCATGACACGGGCCGCGATCATCAACCTGCTGGCAAGCCCCTACATTGAAATGGCGCAGCTCAAGGGCGTTTCAAAATCCGATGTCATCAGGCATCATGCCCTTCCCAACGCCTGGGCCCCCATTGCCACCGTTATTGCCTTTAACCTGGCCTATCTCGTGGTGGGCGTTGTGGTGGTCGAGGTAGTGTTCGTCTACCCCGGCATTGGCCAGCTCATGGTTGATGCGGTTTCCAGCCGCGACATGCCGGTTGTCCAGGCCTGCGCCCTGATTTTTGCCGCAACCTACATCCTGCTTAACCTGCTGGCCGACATTGTCTCAATTGTAACCAATCCAAGATTGTTGCATCCCAAATGAACACAGCCTCAGCACCACTTCGCAATGTCAAAGCCCGCCGCTCCGTCATGGAGAGCATCAGGCGCAACCTGAAAACCGCGCCACTAACCGCCTGGTTCGGCATGATTGTGATTCTTATTTACGCATTTTGTGCAATATTTGCACCCTTGCTCGCGCCATATGGCGAGTCACAAATTGTTGGTGGTGCCTATGATCTTCCAAACTCGCTAACATGGTTGGGCACCGATCAAATCGGACGTGACCTGCTATCAAGGCTGATTTTTGGCGCAAGAAATACAATAGGTATTGCACTTATTACTACACTTCTTTCGTTTCTGGTTGGCGGCAGTCTTGGTGTAGCGGCTGCTCTGCAGCGCGGTTGGCTGGATCAGGGCGTTTCACGGGTTGTCGATGCGTTTCTTGCCATTCCAGTTTTAATTTTTGCTCTGATGATGCTGGCCGTTATGGGAAAGAGCAACCCTTGGCCCGAGGTCTTCGGAACTTTCCCGCTAAATCTCATCATCATTTTGGCCTTGCTCGATGCTACCCGTGTGTTCCGTCTGGCTCGCGCGGTGGCCTTGAACGCCGCTGTAATGGACTATGTCGAGTCCGCGAGGCTGCGCGGCGAAGGCATGAGCTGGATTGTGTTTAAGGAAATTGTGCCCAACATCTTACCGCCGTTAATCACCGAGTTTGGTCTTCGGTTTTGTTTCGTGTTTCTTACTATTGCCGCTCTATCTTTTCTTGGTGTTGGCATCCAGCCACCCACCGCTGACTGGGGCTCTATGGTTTCTGAAAGCAAGCAATTGATCAGCTTCGGAAGGCCAGCGCCGCTTTATCCGGCCGCTGCCATCGCGCTGCTCACTGTTGCCGTGAATTTTGTAGTTGATTGGTTCCTCCATAAAACAAGCGGGCTTCGCGATGGTCACTGAAAAGAAACGCGTCAAGGGCGAAACCCTCCTCGACATCAAGGGCCTCAAGATTGACGGCTACAGCGATGATGTCTGGAACCCCATCGTGAAGGGCATTGACCTGACCCTGAAGCGTGGCGAGGTTCTTGGCCTTATTGGCGAATCCGGCGCGGGCAAATCCACCCTGGGGCTTGCCGCCATGGGCTTTGCCCGGCCCGGCTGCCGCATCAGCGGCGGCTCCATCATGTTTGACGGCATGGACCTCATTGCGGCGTCGGAAGAACAGCGTCGCGCCCTGTGGGGTTCGCGCATTGCCTATGTGGCCCAAAGTGCTGCCGCCTCGTTTAATCCGGCCCACCACATCATCGACCAAACCGTTGAAACCGCCGTGGCCCACAACATCATGACGCGCGAGAAGGCCGAGGCTGATGCCCGCGATCTCTACAAGCGCTTGCAGTTGCCTAACCCCAATACCATTGGTGATCGCTTCCCCCATCAGGTGTCAGGCGGCCAGTTGCAGCGCGCCATGACGGCCATGGCCATGTCCTGCCGCCCTGATCTGATCATATTTGACGAGCCCACCACCGCCCTTGACGTCACCACCCAGGTGGAAGTGCTCGCCGCCATGCGCGATATCGTCGAGCAGTTCAACACCGCGGCGATCTACATCACCCACGATCTCGCCGTTGTGGCCCAGATGGCCCACCGCATCATGGTTCTGCGCTATGGCAATCTGGTTGAAGAGGCCACTACGCGCGCCATGCTGAAGTCCCCGACCCAGGAATACACCCGCTCGCTCTGGGCCGTGCGCAAATTGCAGAAACCGGAATCAATCAGCGACGACATCGCGCTTCGCATCCACAATGTCGATGCAAGCTACAGCGGCGCCATCAAGGTTCTGGACAATGTTACCGTCCAGGTCCCGCGCGGCCGCACCGTGGCCGTTGTAGGTGAATCGGGCTCGGGAAAATCAACCCTGGCCCGCGCCATCACCGGGCTTCTGCCGCCTTCGCGCGGCGAAATCTATTTCAACGGCAAGCCCTTGCCCCGCGCCCTGCATGAACGTGACAAGGATACGCTGCGCCGCATCCAGATGATTTACCAGTCGGCTGACACCGCCCTGAACCCGCGCCAGAAGGTGCGCGATATCATCGGCCGGCCGCTTGAATTCTATCTCGGTCTCAAGGGCGCCGACCGTGACCGCCGCGTGGTCGAACTGCTCGAGTCCATCGAACTCAACGAAAGCTACATCGACCGGCTTCCCGGCGAAATGTCCGGTGGCCAGAAGCAGCGCATTTCCATTGCCCGCGCCTTGGCGGCGGAACCGGAGATCATCATTTGCGATGAAGTCACCTCCGCCCTGGACCAGATCGTGCAGGAGGAAATCCTCTCGCTGCTCATGCGCCTGCAGAAGCAAACCAACGTCTCCTACCTCTTCATCACCCATGACATCGCCACGGTGCGGGCCATTTCCGATGAAATCGTGGTGATGCACCAGGGGAAGGTGGTCCAGCAGGGGCCGAAGTCAAAAGTCCTGTCGCCGCCATTTCCGGCCTATACGGAATTGCTCCTATCATCCGTGCCTGAAATGGATCCGGACTGGCTGACCGGCCTTCTGGCCAAGCGCTCAAAGAAAGCCAAAGTCAGCGCCTGATCTGTTGCCATGAATAAGCCTGTCATCATGTGGTTCAGGCAGGATTTGCGGACCCGTGATCATGCCGCCCTGAATGCCGCCGCTGCGGCGGGCGAGGTTATCTGCCTTTACGTTCTTGATGACGAAACACCCGGGCAATGGCGCTGGGGCGGCGCCAGCCGCTGGTGGCTGCACCGGAGTTTGCGAGAGCTTTCAAAAGACCTGAGACTTGTTTTGCGGCGGGGCCGGGCTGACGCGGTAATAGCCGATGTGATAAAGGAATCCGGCGCAAAAGCTGTCTATTTCACCCGGGATTATGCGCCATGGTCACCGCCTTTGGAGCATCGGGTGAAGGAAATCTGTGAAAGTGCCGGAGCCACATGCCATCGCTTCGGTGGCTATCTGTTGCATGAGCCAGAATCCATCCGCAACGGCAGCGGTGAACCGTACAAGGTCTACACGCCATTCTCGCGCGCCTGTTTTGCTGCCGACGAACCGCGTCTTCCCTCTGCCGCCGCAAAACCCGTGATGTGGCAACGCAATGTTCGCAGTGAGAATTTGCTGGATTGGAATCTGCTCCCCAAACACCTGGATTGGTCCAAGGGTTTTGAATCTGAATGGCTGCCAGGCGAGGAGGGCGCAAGAACCCGGCTTTCAGGCTTTATTGAGCATGGTCTTTCGCAATACGCCGAAGGTCGCGACCGCCCGGACCAGTCCTTCACCTCGCGACTTTCCCCTCATCTTCACTGGGGTGAAATTAGCCCGGCTCAGTGCTGGGCCGCAGTGCGCGGCGCAATGGCGAGAGCGCAAGGCAAACTGGACGTCGCTGGCGAGAAATACCTGAAGGAGATTCTCTGGCGGGAGTTTTCCTATTCCATCCTGCACCACTGGCCGAACCTGCCGGAAGCTCCCTTTCGCCAGGAATTTGCTGCCTTCCCGTGGCGCAATGATCCGGATGCCTTGAAGAAATGGCAACAGGGCATGACCGGTTATCCCATCGTTGATGCCGGCATGCGGGAGCTTTGGGCTACGGGTACCATGCACAACCGGGTGCGCATGATCGCCGCCTCATTCCTCACCAAGGATTTGCTGGTGCCCTGGACGGAGGGGGCGAAATGGTTCTGGGACACCCTCGTCGATGCGGATATCGCCAGCAATTCGGCAAGCTGGCAATGGGTGGCGGGCTGCGGGGCCGATGCGGCTCCCTATTTCCGCATATTCAATCCGGTCCTTCAGGGCGAAAAATTTGATCCCGAAGGAGCCTATGTGCGGAGATGGGTGCCCGAACTCCGTGAACTCCCGTCAAACGTGATCCACCGCCCATGGGAAGCGCACCATATCCAGAGTAATTATCCCGCGCCGATGATTGATCATGGTTTTGCCCGCAACAGGGCCTTGGCTGCCTTAAAGCAGATCAAAACCGCAATCGCTTAAAGCGCATGTCCAGAAACTGCTGGAAAAGTCGGGATGCGTTGGTTACGGGTCGTTGCGGAGAAGTGGCCATAACGAGATTTAATGGTTTCGGTTCGAAACCATCGAGTAATTGTGCCAGTTCGTTGCGCTCGATTTCGCCGCGCACCAGAAAGAGGGGCAGCAGCGCAATGCCTTGCCCGGCCAGGCACAGGGTTTTCAAGGCCTCCAGCCGGTTCGAGCAAAACTGAAGTTTGGGCTTTTCGCTGGGGCCGCCACGCAGGTTCCAGCTCTGCTGGCTTGCCAGGTAGAGCGCCCGGTGCGTGCCGAGATCAGCGGGCCCCCGGGGCCTTCCATGGCGGGCGAGATAGGCAGGCGAGCTGAACAGCCCCACCTCCATCTGCCCCAGGCTTTGCAAAGAGGGCGTGGATTCAAGGGGTTCATCGATCTGCAGGGCCATATTATAATCCTCCTCAAGCAGGTCTATCGTCCTGTCTAGAAGGTCAAGCTGGATCACGACATGTGGCTGCGCCGCCATGAATTCGGCAATCGCGGGAGCAATAAGGGAAAGGCCAAGGGCCGTGGGCGCGGCAATGCGGAACCTTCCCGCCGCTGGGGTGTTGGGCTGCCTGAGACTCCTGTTGGTGTCTTCAAGTTCCGTCAGCAGGCTGAGTACCCGTGAGAGATAGAGCGAACCCGCTTCCGTAAGCTCAATGCGCCGGGTTGACCGCTTGAGCAGCCGGATGCCAAGCTCCGCTTCAAGGGCGGCAATCCCGCGGCTGACAACGGAGGTTGAAATGCCCAGCAGCTCTCCTCCGGCGGAAAAACTGCCCGTATCGACCACCGAAATAAACAGCCGAAGCGCCGAAAACTGTTCCATAGAGCTTTATTGTTGCAAATTCAGCAAAAATAAAGAAGAAAAATAGAAATTATTGCTAAAATAGGGATAATAATGAAAATTATCGGGATAAGCGGCTGTTGCGGAAAGCCTCCTACAACACTTCCCTGCTGTGCGCCCTCATATCATTGCAGCCCCAAGGCATGGAAATCGAACCCATCCGGCTGAATGGCATTCCGGTCTATGACGGCGATGACGAGAAGGCCGCCGGCAAGCCTGCCGTCGTTCTAGAACTCGACGAGAAAATACGCGCCGCCGACGGGGTGGTCATCGTCACCCCGGAATATAACTTCTCCATCCCCGGCGGCCTAAAAAATGCCATCGACTGGCTTTCGCGCGGTTCATCGCCCCTGAAAGGAAAGCGGGTCGGTATCATAGGGGCTTCCGACGGCCCCATCGGTACCGCCCGGTCCCAGTATCACCTGCGCCAAACCCTGCAGTCCCAGGAATCCATCGTCATGCCGCGTCCTGAAATCTTCGTCGGTAACGCCAGCAAGAAATTTGACGCCGAAGGCAAACTCACCGACGATGATACGGCGCAGCGTCTGACAAAATGGCTCAGCGCCTTTGGCGATTGGGTGGAAAACAAGCGTTAAGCTGGAATGCTGGAAGCAGCTAGCCGCAGGGCCTCGATGTTGCCGGAATGGTTCGCGCCCTTGAAGATGGCCGAGCCCGCCACCAGCACATTGGCCCCGGCCTTGACCACCAGCGGTGCCGTCTCAGCCGTGATCCCGCCATCCACTTCAATATCAATATCGCGGCCACGGGTCATTTCACGAATTTCTGAAATCTTGGCCAGCATCGCCCTGATGAAAGCTTGCCCGCCAAAGCCAGGGTTCACCGTCATCACCAGAATGAGATCAAGTCGGTCCAGGACATGCGCGATGGCGGAAGCCGGCGTCGCTGGATTGAGCGCTACGCCGGCGCGTTTGCCGAGAGCCCGAATGCTTTGCAGCGAACGATCAAGATGCGGTCCCGCTTCCGCATGAACCGTGATGATGTCAGCCCCGGCCTTGGCGAATTGCTCCAGATAGGGGTCGGCAGGGGCGATCATCAGATGCACGTCGAACAGCCGCTTGGTCACCGGCCGGATGCTGGCCATGACCGGCGCGCCGAAAGTGATGTTGGGCACGAAATGCCCGTCCATCACATCGACATGCACCCATTCGGCCCCGCCCTTGTCGATCGCACGCACCTCATCGCCCAGCTTGGAGAAATCCGCAGCCAGGATGGAAGGCGATATGATCAGGGGCCGCGTCATCGGCTAGAGCAGTTTGCCCATGGCCGCGGCCGTGTCGCTCATCCGGTTCGAAAAGCCCCACTCATTGTCATACCAGGTGAGGATGCGAACCAGGGTTCCTTCGATCACCTTGGTCTGGTCCATGTGGAAGGTCGAGGAATTGGGATTGTGGTTGAAATCGATGGAAACATTGGGTTCCAGCGTGAAGCCCAGAATGCCCTTGAGCTTGCCTTCCGCCGCAGCCTTGATCGCCGCATTGATTTCCTCAACTGTCGTGGTGCGCTTTGCGATAAACTTGAAATCCACGCATGAAACATTTGGCGTCGGCACGCGGATAGAGGTGCCGTCAAGACGCCCCTTGAGCTCCGGAATGACCAGGCCAATGGCCTTGGCCGCACCGGTTGAAGTGGGGATCATCGACATGGCCGCGGCGCGCGCCCGGTACAGGTCCTTGTGCATGGTATCAAGCGTCGGCTGGTCGCCCGTATAGGCATGGATCGCGGTCATGAAACCCTTGTCGATGCCGATGGCGTCATTCAAAACCTTGGCGACCGGCGCCAGGCAGTTTGTGGTGCAGGAGGCGTTGGAGACGATGATGTGGTCCTTGGTCAGCTTGTCATGGTTCACGCCATAAACAACCGTGAGATCGGAATTCTCGCCCGGCGCTGAAATCAGCACGCGCTTGGCGCCCGCCGTGAGATGGGCCGAGGCCTTGTCCTTCGCGGTGAAAATGCCGGTGCATTCCAGAGCGATATCAATGCCCAGTTCCTTCCATGGCAACTGCGAGGGATCCTTCACGGCGCAGACCTTGAACTTCTCCGTGCCGACGCTGATCGTGTCGCCTTCAACCTTCACTTCGTGGGGAAAGCGGCCATGCACCGAATCATAGCGCAGCAGATGGGCATTGGTTTCAACCGGGCCGAGATCGTTGATCGCCACGACGTCGATATCTTTGCGGCCCGATTCAAAAATGGCGCGCACAATATTGCGCCCGATACGACCGAAACCATTCACCGCGACACGAACCTTGGCCATTGCTATCTCCGTTAGCTAAATCTGGGATCGCGGGTCTTATAGGCTATTTATCGTCGGGGGGAAGAGGTACGCACATCAAAAAATGGCCGCCATGCTCTTATGCAGGACGGCCATAAGTTTCCGGGAGAATAAAGGGAAAAATTATTTCTTCTTGGGAGTTTTGGAAGCGGCGGCTTTCTTCTTTGCCGGCGCTTTCGGAGCCATCTCGTCAACCAGCACGGCGGCCCGCAGCCAATGGGCCTCGGCCCGGCCTTCCGGGCGTCCGTCTTCTTCCCACATGCGATAGGCAAGATCGGCAATGCGCTGGTCACGGCCGGCAATCACATTGTTCACAAGTGTCATGGTCACCACCATCGGGCTAAAATTGAGCAGATGGGGCCTTATGCCACAAAATGGTGCAACGCACAACATCTCAACCTGCGATGTTGCGTCGCAATATCAACCGTTCAAGGACGGGCAGGCCGCCAAGGCGGCGTGAGGGAATTTGAATTAAGTGCTAGCCTGATCTATTCACCAACCTGATATGATCCGTAGGCGGATGATGCGATGTCATCGACGGACACGATAGTTCACGACGCAGAAAAGCATCGGTTTTATTTTTGGAGTTTGGAAGGCG
>Ga0105047_10014672_pt1 | contig 12410 bp, 13 predicted proteins | sample MAT04_FD_78384 | JGI IMG/M metagenome (GOLD analysis project Ga0105047, IMG submission 78384) | Freshwater microbial communities from Lake Fryxell liftoff mats and glacier meltwater in Antarctica - MAT-04 (megahit assembly) | ecosystem: Environmental > Aquatic > Freshwater > Ice > Liftoff... | reverse complement strand
GTGCGAGTGCCACGAGACCATTCGAGTGCCACGAGACCAGTGCGAGTGCCACGAGACCATTCGAGTGCCAACTCGCATCCCGGGGTGCGAGTACCCACTCGGATGCCGGGCGCTGATCGTCGAACTGTCGGCTTCAGGCGCGGCGCGAGCGCGGGCCGGCGTGAGCCACGCGGCTGGGCACCGGGTGGCCAACGAGTTGCTCCACCAACAGCGCGGCCTCGATGAGCGCGTCGATGCCGATACCGGTGTGCACCCCCAGGTCGTCGCACAGCGCGACCACCTCCTCGGTGGCGACGTTGCCGGCAGCGCCCGCCGCGAACGGCGAACCTCCCAGGCCACCGACCGACGTGTCGAACCGGGTGACGCCGGCCTGCATGCCGGCGTAGACATTGAGCAGGCCGGTGCCGCGTGTTTCGTGCAGGTGCAGACCAACGGCACTGCCGGTGAGGGCGAGAACGTCGGCCAACCGGCGGGGTGTGGCCATGCCCGTGGTGTCGGCGAGCGTGACAGCCGCCGCGCCCGAGGCGCGTAACCGCTCGGCCAGCAGGGCGATTCCCGCCGGGCTGATGTCGCCCTCGTAGGGCGAGCCGAACGCACAGGAGATGACCGCATCGACCGGTACCGCACCGGCCAGCGCGCAGATCGCGGCGATGGATTCCACCGACTCGTCGATGGTCATGTGGACGTTGCGGTCGTTGTAGATGGCGGAGGCCGAGATGGTGACGGTGACTTCGTCGATGCCGGCTGCCAGAGCGAGCTCGGCGCCGCGCAGGTTGGGCACGAGCGCGGCGCGGACGACACCTTCTGGCGCGCCCAGGCCTTCGACGACCGCCGTTGCGTCGGCCATCGCCGGTACCGCCTTCGGGCTGACGAAGGCTGCCACCTCCAGGTGGGTGACGCCGGCGATCAGCAGGGCATCGAGCAGTTCGAGGCGCTGGTCGACCGAGAGCGGCGCCTCGGCCTGCAGCCCGTCGCGGGCGCCGACCTCGCGGATCGTGATCTGTGGCGGCAGATTCATCGGGTGCTCCTATCGGCGCCAACCGAGTGGAGGGCGGCCAGTGCCATGTCGTGCAACAGTGGTGACAGAGTGCGTGGCTGCAGGCTGCCGGTGTGTGGGGTGGAGTTGATCAGGCCGATCGTCGCATGGACAGCCGCTGCCGCGCGTGGTCGGCGTACAGCCGGGTACAGGTAGCGCAGCGCGGCGATCCACACATCTACGTACTTGCGTTGCAGAGAGCGCACCGCGTGCGCCTGAGCGTCGTCGAGTTGGCGCAATTCGCGGCCGTGCACCACGATCAGGTCCGGTTGGCCGAGCGCGAAGCGCACCTGCACGTCCACCAACCCAGCCAGTGCTGCCGCCGGGCTGGGGGCGGCGACCACGCATTCCTGGCCGGCGGCCAGCAGTTGCTCGCTGACGGCCGTGAGCATCGCAGCGAGCAACGCCTGCTTGCTCGGGAAGTGCCAGTAGATGGCAGGGCCGCTGACACCGGCCGCAGCGCCGATGTCGTCGATACTGGTGGCGCCGTAGCCGCGGGCAGCGAACAGCCTCGCGGCGGCAAGCAGGATCTGGTCCGAGCGGGTGGCCACGACGGCAACCATAACGACATCTCTAACGCTCGTTCAGCAACGGGCGTCACCAGCTTCCGGAGCTGCCGCCACCACCGCCGCCACCGACGCTACCGCCGGAGAATCCGGAGAACCCGGAGCCGCCGCTGCCACCAGTGTTGACGGGAGGCGGTGGCGTGTGGGTCTGGTGCCACGAGCTCATGTGCGAGTAGATCAGCAGCGGCGCGGTCTGCGACACGATGTCGGCGGGTGGTACGGCGCTGCTGGCCACTGCCCGTCCCCAGGCCCCGGCCGCACCCAGCGCAACGGCCCACGCCGAGTACTCGCGCAGCAAGCCGTGCTGCCAGGCCCAATCGACGTGCTTGCCTTCGCTCGCTTCCAGGAACCGACGGAACGACTCTGCACGCAGGGCAAGCGCGCTGCCCGCTGCGCTACGTCGCGGCAGCAGCCGCTGGTAGACGGAACCGGCGACCAGCGCGGGGATGAGCACGCCGACAGCCACTGCGACCGGCCAGCTGTGAATGAGGCCGATGAACGCCGCGACGAGGACGGCCACGATCGAGAACCCGACGACGGCCGTCAACGCGAACGGGAACGACGCAGGTGTGCCAGGCGCGAACTTCTTCCACCAACCGGAAGCTGCCGCCACCTGACGCTGTTCGACCTGCAGTTCCTTCCACACTGCCTCGAGTCCCGGCTGGTACTTGCCGAGCACGATCGTGTCGTCGCCGCCAAGCATCTTGTGGACGCGCCCGCGCGTGCCCGGGTCGGCACCGGCGAAGTTCTCGCCCGCCGACATGACCTGTGGCTCGTCGGCGGTGAGCGCGATCACACCAAGGGCGATCTGGTCCGAGAACCACGAGTTCACCGAGTTGGTGTCGATCCGCTCTGTGAGCAGGATGGCGCCGTGCCATGGGCGGATGCCGCGGGGCGGCTCGAACTCGGTGGTCGCCATCGCGTCCAGTTCCTTATCCGTCACCAGGCGAGTGGGGCCGGCCGCATTGCCGTAGGCGGCATCTGCGGCGCCGCCGCCACCGACCTCGTTGCGGCCCAACCGGCGGGCGACTCGGAACCCACCGAAGCCGGCCGCGGCGCCCAGCGCAGCGACTGCGCCGGCAAGCGGCAAGGGGTTGTTCTCGCGCCGCTGGATGGGCTCGGGGATGGGCACCGCGGTCGGCTGCGACAGCGACACGATGGTGCCCCCGACGGTGATGCCCTCGCCCGCTGCCAGCGGCTCGAACACGACCCGGTACAACTCTCCGTCCTGGACCAGTTCGCAGCCGCCCACCGTGCCGGCGCTGCCCACGTTGCAGGTGGGCTCGGTGAGCACGAAGCCGGCGAGCACGACTTCGAAGCGACCGGTCTCGAACGTTTCGCCGGCAGCGATGATGTCGAGCGCGAGCCGCCCCGCTGACAGCTGCGCCGCAGGCAGTGTGTACGACAACACGTAGCGGTTCTGGCCGTCGATGGTGGTGTCGGGATCTCCGATGCGGATGCGTGTCTCATTCGAGAACACATCGACGGAGAACTGGTCCGGGGCATCAGGTGACGATGCTTCGACGTCCACAGGCACGCCGAAGTCGTTGGGGATGATGCGCTCGTAGCCGTGGCGATCGGTCGTGCCGAAGTCTTGGTCCACCGTCTCGCGGATGCGCACACCATCGCTCACGGGGGTGACGAGCACCTGCTTCGCATCGAATCGTTCGTCGTACACGCCGCCGCCGATGACGCCTGAAAGGACCAGCACCGGTGCTGCCACCAACGAGACACCGACAGCTACATGACGAAGGACACCGACGGGATTGAGCACAACAGCACGGTACCCGCCTCGCTGCGGCGTTCGACGTCGTTGCAAGGTCCCTAACGATCGTTCAGTGTGAGGGTGGTACGTTTGCGGCCACTGAGTTATCGAGGGGGTCACCGATGATCGAGTTCACGCACGAGCAGGAAGCCTTCCGGTCGGTGATGCGCGGCTTCGCCCGCCGCGAACTGGCGCCTCACGTCGAGCGCTGGGAGGCCGCAGTTGAACTGCCGCTCGACGGGGTGGCGAGCATGGCAGCGCTCGGTCTGTTCGGCATCGTTTTCCCCGAGCAATGGGGTGGCAGCGGCGGCGACTTCACCTCACTGTGCATCGCGATCGACGAGATCGGCCAGGTGAGCCAGAGCCTCGGCATCACCCTGTCTGCCGCGGTGGGCCTGGGTGCCAACCCGATCCACGCGTTCGGCACACCAGACCAGCAAGCGGAGTGGCTCCCGCAGTTGGTGGCCGGCACCCGCCTGGGCGCGTTTGGTCTCACCGAGCCAGATGCCGGCAGCGATGCCGGCGGCACCCGCACCCGCGCCACCTACGACGCTGCCACCGACGAGTGGGTGCTCGATGGGAGCAAGGCGTTCATCACCAACTCGGGTACACCGATCACATCCATCGTCACGGTGACGGCACTGACCGGGCCCGGCGAGATCAGCTCGCTCGTCGTGCCCGCGGGAACGCCGGGCATGACCATCGAACCGTCCTACCGAAAGCTCGGCTGGCATGCCAGCGACACGCACGGCATCACGCTGGCGGGCTGCCGCGTGCCCGCCGCCAACATGCTCGGTGCACAGGGCAGTGGGCTGCGCAACTTCCTGGCCATCCTCGATGACGGGCGCATCGCAATCAGCGCGCTGGCGGTCGGCTGCGCGCAGGCCTGCCTTGATCTTTCCGTCGCTTACGCGAAGGAACGCCAGGCGTTCGGCGGGCCAATCGGTCGCTTCCAGGGCCTCGCGTTCCAGTTGTCGGATCTGGCCGTCGCCGTCGAGAACAGCCGCAACCTCACCTATGGGGCGGCGCGGCTGAAGGACCTTGGAAAGCCGTTCAAGCAGCAGGCTGCGATGGCCAAGCTGTACAGCACCGAGACCGCGGTCACGGCCACGCGGGTGGCCACTCAGGTGTTCGGCGGGATGGGCTTCATGGAGGAATCGCCTGTCGCCCGTTTCTACCGCGACGCGAAGATCCTCGAGATCGGCGAAGGCACCAGCGAGATCCAGCGGCTGGTCATCGCTCGCGGCCTCGGGTTGCCGGTGGGTTGAGGTGGCGCGTGCAACAACCCCGACCCCTATCGTGCGACCATGTCATGCCCTGACTGCGTGCACCGCTGCAGATCGATGACGTGGTTCGAGAGGATGTGGGCATGAACGAACACGAGGACCTGCTGGCCCGCACGCAACGGGCGCTCACCGGCAACCTGCACAAGGAGGGTGAGAAGCTCGCCCGCCAACACAAGCTGTTCGTGCGCGACCGTCTCGCGCTGCTGTTCGACGAGGGCACGTTCGTCGAGGACGGTCTGCTGGCCAACACGCTTGCGACGGACCTTCCGGCCGACGGCGTGGTCACCGGGCAGGGCCGGGTTGACGGCCGCCCCGCGCTGGTGGTTGCCAACGACCCGACGGTGAAGGCTGGCTCGTGGGGTGCGCGCACCGTCGAGAAGATCGTGCGCATCACCGAATACGCGCTGCGCCACGAGCTGCCCATCTTCTGGTTCATCGACTCCGCGGGTGCGCGCATCACCGATCAGGTCGAGCTGTTCCCCGGTCGCCGTGGCGCTGGCCGAATCTTCAGCAACCAGGTGAAGCTGTCGGGCAAGGTGCCGCAGATCTGCTGTCTGTTCGGCCCGTCCGCGGCCGGCGGCGCGTACATCCCCGCGTTCTGCGACGTGGTCATCATGGTCGAGGGCAACGCCAGCATGTACCTGGGTTCGCCGCGCATGGCCCAGGAAGTGATCGGTGAGATCGTGACCCTGGAGGAGATGGGCGGCGCCCGCATGCACGCAACTGTCAGCGGCTGCGGGGACAACCTGGCGCACGACGACGCTGACGCGATCGAGCAGGCCCGACACCTGTTCAGCTACCTACCCGAGCGTTGGCGCGAGCGCCCGGTGCCCTGCGAGCCCGACGCCCCGGTGCGCGCGCTCACCCGCGCCGAACTGCCTGCGCAGGAAGCCGCCGGCTACGACATGCACCGCGTCATCGAGTGTCTGGTGGATGCGCATACGTTCTTCGAGCTCAAGCCGCTGTTCGCGCCCGAGCTGACCACCGGGTTCGCCCGGCTCGACGGCCACGTCGTGGGCATCGTGGCCAACAACCCGATGCACAAGGGCGGTGTGCTGTTCGGCGATAGCGCCGACAAGGCCGCACGTTTCGTGTGGATGTGCGATGCGTACAACATCCCGCTCGTGTTCCTTGCCGACGTGCCTGGGTTCATGATCGGCACCCAGGTGGAGCGGGCCGGCATCATCCGCCACGGGGCCAAGATGATCACTGCGATCACCGAGGCCACGGTTCCCAAGATCAGCGTCGTGGTCCGCAAGGCGTACGGAGCAGGGCTCTATGCGATGTGCGGGCCGGCCTTCGACCCCATCGCCACCGTCGCACTGCCCACTGCGAAAATCGCGGTGATGGGTCCGGAAGCTGCCGTCAACGCGGTGTACGCGAACAAGATCGAGGCCATCGCCGATCTGGCGGAACGTGCCGCCTACGTGGCGGACAAGCGGGCCGAATACGAGGAGGACGTCGACCTCTACCGGCTCGCCAGTGAACTTGTCATCGACGCCGTGGTCCCCTTCGAGGCGCTGCGCGGCGAGCTGATCGCTCGCTTCGCCACCGCCGATCCTGTGGATCGTGAGGCAGTGCACAAGCGGCACGCGATCTACATGGGCTGAGCCAGTTACAGTGCCTAGCAGCGCCGGCAGACAACCTGGGGTCCGGCGAGAAAGCACCTGGACTGAACATGGCGAAGCACATCATCGTCGGCGTAGATGGCAGCGACACTGCGGCCCATGCGGCCAGCGTCGCGGCCGAGCTCGCCGTGAAGTTCGGGGGAATGTTGCACGTCATCATCGCGTGTGACGACGAGACCACTGCCGAGGTCGGCGTCGGCAGCGACTACATCGTGCTCAGCAAGTCCGATGAGGCAGGTGAGATTGCGCAGGGCGTCGCCAATGGCCTGCGCCGCGAGGGCCTGGAGATCGTCAGCGCCGCCCGCTACGGCCGGCCGCACGAAGCGCTCATCGAAGAGGCCAAGCAGTTCGACGACGCACTCATCGTCGTCGGCAACCGGCGCATGCAGGGCCCCGGCCGCGTGCTGGGCAGCGTCGCCAACTCGGTTGCGCACAGCGCTCCGTGCGACGTCTACGTCGTCAAGACCACCTGACCGCGGACATGCTGCGGCGCCGGCAGCGGGGCAGCAGTATCGAGGAGTGACCGATGGATTTTCGCGAGGACAACGACGTCGAGGCCATCACCGAGGCAGTGAGCGCTTTGTGTGCGCGCTTCGACGACGACTATTGGAGCAAGTGCGACCAGGAGCACCGCTTCCCGTGGGACTTCTACCGGTGCATGGCCGAGAGCGGTTGGGTCGGTATCGCCCTACCCGAGGAGTATGGCGGCGGCGGTCGCGGTGTCACCGAGGCCGCTGTCGTGCTGCGTACCGTCGCGGCCAGTGGCGGCGCGATGAACGCCTGCAGTGCGTTGCACCTCACCATTTTCGGCCTCAACCCGGTGGTCAAGTTCGGGTCCGAGCGCCTGCGGCAAGAGTTCCTGCCGCGTGCGTGTGCTGGCGAGCTACATGTCGCGTTCGGTGTCACCGAGCCCGATGCGGGCACAGACACGTCGCGCATCACCACACGCGCAGACCCCGACGGCAACGGCGGATACCTGATCAACGGTCGCAAGGTCTGGACGTCGAAGGCGTTGGAGAGTGAAGTGGTGCTTCTGCTCGCCCGCACCGGGCCCGGAGACGGCCTGCGCGGCCTGTCGCTGTTCCTGGCCGACCTCGATCGCAACCACGTCGACATCCGCCCGATCCCCAAGATGGGCCGCAACGCGGTCGCGTCGTGCGAGGTCTTTTACGACAACCTGCCGGTGCCCGGCTATCGGCTGATCGGCAACGAGGGGGAGGGCTGGAAGTACATCCTCCACGGCCTCAACGCCGAGCGGGTGCTCATCGCCGCCGAGGCCATCGGTATCGGCGATGCCTCACTGCGGCGGGCCTGCGACTACGCCCGCGAGCGCGAGGTGTTCGGCCGCCCGATCGGCGCCAACCAGGCGATCGCGCACCCGTTGGCCCAGGCGTATGTGCAGTTGCAGGCCGCTTGGCAGATGACCCGGCTGGCTGCCTGGCGGTTCGATCAGGGCATGGAGTGCGGCGAGCAGGCCAACGCCGCCAAGTATTTGGCGGCGGAAGCCGGGTTCTTCGCAGCCGATCGTGCGGTGCAGACGCTCGGTGGCATGGGGTACGCCACCGAGTACCACGTCGAGCGCTACTTCCGTGAGGCCCGCGTGATGCGCATCGCGCCAGTCAGCCAGGAGATGACGTTGAACTACGTCGCGCAGCACGTGCTGGGGCTGCCGCGCAGCTACTGAGCAGCGCAGCTACTGACCTGGGCGGGTCACCACTTGCACTGACTCTTGACACCCAAACGGGTGAGCACGAGCGATGCGGGGCAGCCCCGGAACGCGACGTAGAGCCACTGGTTGACGCCGACGACGACTGTCAGCAGCAGGAACCACGGGCTCACGAAGGCGGCGAGCGCGGCGCTCAGTACCGACATCGTGCCGGCCATCGCGAACAGGACGCGCTCAAGCGGCCAGTGGCTGGTCCCGGCGTTTGGGCGAGCCGTTGGGTTGATGGTCGGATGGGAGGCGGTGGGTGCGTTCATTGTGTTGCTCCAGGCATGGGTGGGACGGATCAGTAACCCGGGATTGGGTCGGTGACGCCTCACGGATGGCTCCTCGTTCGAGGGAGGCGATCGTTCACCTGAGACTATACCCATAGGGGTATGGTGTCAAACCCTGGGGGGTATCCCGGCCTTCACCAAGGCTTCATAGGTTCACTGCCGGGTCCTTCACAGAGGTGGCGTTCAATGCAGTCATCAGGAAGAACGAGAAGAAGGAGATGGGGACGATGCGAAGGCTTCACAAGGGACTGCTCATCGGTGGTGTGGCACTGGCAGCGCTGGTGCCCGCAGGTCTGGTCGCCGCCGACCAACTCGGCAACGGCAACGGCAACGGCAACGGGCGCGGGAACGGCGGCGACGGCGGGCGCGGGAATGGCTCGATGACCCAGGACTGCACCGGCGACCAACAGCAGGATCAGATGCAGGCACGCGATGGCACCGGCCCGGGCCACGAGGCCAACATGTCCGGCACCGCGAACAGCGGGAACGGGCACCACTCCGGCCCGATGGACGGCAGCGGCCCGCAAGCCGACCGTGAACTCGACGGCACCGGCAACCAGTGGGGTCGGGGATGAGTCCTGGCCCAGCGATGACGGAGCACCGACCGAACCGGTCGGTGCTCCGGCGCGTCAGAATGGCGTGATGATGCGATCGCCATTGGTCCTGATCGTCGACGACGAGGCGCCGATCCGCGAGATCGTGCGGCGCTATCTCCATGCCGAGGGCATCGAGGTCCTGGAAGCCGCCGATGGGCCCAGTGCCATGGAGCAGTTCAGCGCGCATCACCCGGACGTCGCGCTGCTCGATGTGATGCTGCCGGGGTTCGACGGCATCGAGGTGCTGCGGCGCATTCGCGCCACCTCCGACGCCTACGTCCTGATGCTCACCGCCCGCACGGAGGAGATGGATCGCGTGATCGGCCTCTCGGTCGGAGCCGACGATTACGTCACCAAGCCGTTCAGTCCTCGCGAGCTCACGGCCCGCGTGAAGGCGCTCCTGCGACGCCCGCACATGCCCGAGGCCGCGTCTCGCGGTCGCCGGTTCGGTCCACTGAGCATCGACACCGAGCGGCACGAGGTGTTCGTCCAGGCCCGGCCAGTCGTGCTCAGTGCGTTGGAGTTCGAGCTCCTCGACGCGTTGAGCACCAATCCCGGCCAGGTCCGCAGCCGGCGGCAACTGCTCGAACGAGTGTGGGGGTTCGACTACGTCGGCGACGAGCGGGTCGTCGACGTTCACATCCGGAACCTGCGCAGGGCGCTGGGAGACGACGCAGACGCACCTCAGTGGATCGCCACCGTGAGAGGTGTCGGCTACAAGTTTCTGGAGCCCACGCCGTGAGGCAGGTCTCGATGCGCGTGCGGCTACTGGTGTCGTTCGGGTTGGTCGCCGCCATCGGGGCAGCGTCGTTCGTGATCGCCGCCCGGGTGCTGGTGCCACGGTTCTTCGACCAACGGATGGGCAACGGCGCAATGGGCCAAGGCGGGCAGAGCCTCACCCGCCAGCACGATGCCATCGTCTCGGCGGTGAACACGGCAATGTTCATTGCGCTCGGCGTCACCCTGGCGTGCTCCGCACTCGTCGCGATCGTGATGAGCCGGCGCAGCCTCCGCGGCCTGGACCGGCTGCGAGTCGCGACACGAGGACTCGCCGCAGGGAACTACGGCGCGCAGGTCGCACGACCCGCCGAACCGGAGCTGGGCGATCTCGCCGACGACATCAACCACCTCGCAACAACACTTGCCGAGACAGAGCAGCTACGTGCGGCGCTTATCGGGGATGTCGCCCATGAGATGCGCACGCCGCTGACGACCATCAACGGCTACCTCGAGGGTTTCGATGACGGGCTGTTCACCTCGCAGGAGCTGACCGACACGATCCGCACTGAGGTCAGCCGGCTGCACCACCTGGCCGGTGATCTTGCGGCTGCGTCGCGGGCCGATGAGGGTCGGCTCGAACTCGACCTGCGGCCCGGCGACCTGGCCGAGGTCATGCACTCGGTGGTCGACCGTCTGCGCCCGCAGTTCGAGGCCGCCAAGGTGGAACTGTCGCTCGACGCATCGCAACCGCTGCCGGTGGTGATTGATCGTGAACGGATGGTGCAGGTGATCACCAACCTGCTCGGCAATGCGCTCGTGTACACACCGGCCGGCGGCCGGGTCGGTCTCGCCTGCGCGTTGGTGCAGGGGGGTGTGCGGCTCTCGGTCGCCGACACCGGCCGCGGCCTGCAGGCTGACGACCTGGAACGGGTCTTCGAACGCTTCTACCGCGCGGAACCCCATGACCACAGTGGTGGCACGGGAATCGGCCTGACCATCAGCCGTGCCATCGTGCGAGCTCACGGCGGCACGCTGACGGCCCAATCAGCGGGCCGAGGGCACGGCAGCACGTTCGAGATCCTCCTCCCGACAGTGCCAGTGACCGACAGTGAACGACGGCGTTAGGGGCCGTGCGGCCGCGGTCAGAGTGGCTTGCGGGCCAGCACCTGGACGACGGCTCCGTCGCCGGAGTGCCCGGGGCCCTCGACGACCTGACGCACCAATTCCTCGGCGTGCAGGAATTCCAGGCCGGCCAGCTCGTCGCGCAGGGCGTCGAGTGTCATCGTCATCTCCGCCACGGAAGGCCCGCCCGTACCGCGCCCAATCTGGTCGGGGGTGTAGGCCTCCAACAGGAACATGCCGCCGGGCTGCAGTGACGTGACGACGCGAGCGTGCAGATCGCGCCGGATGTGGGGTGGCATGTGAGCAAAGATCGAGACGACCGCATGCCAGCGGGCGATCCCGATGTCGAACACGGCGAGGTCGCCGACGACGGCGCGCACGTTCACCGAACGCGCCCCGGCGAGGCGCATGGTCTTGGCGACACCCGCTTCGGTGAGGTCGACGCTGTGCACTTCGCGACCGGTCTCGGCGAGGAACACCGCGTTGCGGCCCTCGCCCTCGGCCAGGCACAGGGCGGCGCCGTCAGGGAGCAGGTGCGCGTTTTCACGCAGGAAGTCGTTCGGCGTGGTGCCGAAGATGTAGTGGTCGGCGCTGTAGCGCTGCTCCCACATCGAGCGTGCGGGCGGAGTATCGGTCATCGACGCCAGTCTGGCGCGGATGCGGTGTTCGTTGCGTCCGCTTCGCACTGGCAGCGCTCGCTGGCTGGCAGGTGGCCGAGCACCTGTTCCACGTGGGCGCCGCAGCCGGCCCAGCTCGCTCGTCGACATGTTGGGCAGGTCATCTCCATACACATACCCCCTAGGGTATCAGGCGAATGACCCGGCGAGGGCGAGAAATGCTCGAATGGCGGGCGATGACACACCCTCGCGGTGGATGAGAACGAGCTCGCGACCGACCGGCGGTTCGAGCGGCACCACCACGGCACCCTCGTCGCGGGCGCGGTCGGCCATCGGTCTCGGCAGCAGCGCTGCGCCGGCGCCCTGCAGCACCAGCGGCACGATCGCCTCCCGCTGGTCCGTCTCTACCGCCACCCGCGCCGCCAAGCCAGCGGTGGCGAGCGTGATGTCTAGCAACGAGCGTGTGGAGGTGCCGGGCGGCTGGGTGACGATCGGGAGTGCACCCAACTGCGCGGCCGTGATCCGTCGGCGGTGCCGCGAACCCGGTGGTAGGACGGCCACGATCTCCTGCCGAGCGAATGGCTGCACCATCAGACCATCGGTCGCAGCCGGCATCTCGGTGATGCCGATGTCAGCAGTACCGTTGCGCACCGAGCGCACAAGGTCGTCGGAGCCATCGGGCTGGGCGAGGCGCACCATCACGTTCGGGTGCGCTCGCCGGAACGCCCCAACCATGTGAGCCACGGGGTCGATCGCCAATGTCGGAAGGGCTACCAGGTCGAGCCGACCGGCGACCAGCCCGACGACGGCCTGCACCTCGTCGCGTACAGTCTGGAACGACCGCAGCGCCGCGCGGGCTGCGGGAACGAAGGCCTCGCCGGCCGGAGTGAGCACGACCCGCCGACCGACCCGCAGGAACAGCTCAACGCCCAGCTCACGTTCGAGGCTCTTCACCGACTGCGAGAGCGAAGGCTGCGCCACCGAGCAGGTGGTGGCGGCCGCAGTGAAGGTGCCTTCGTCGACGACGGCAAGCACATACTGCAACTGGCGAACATCCATAGGACAAGCCTATTGAT
>Ga0105047_10014670_pt1 | contig 12411 bp, 10 predicted proteins | sample MAT04_FD_78384 | JGI IMG/M metagenome (GOLD analysis project Ga0105047, IMG submission 78384) | Freshwater microbial communities from Lake Fryxell liftoff mats and glacier meltwater in Antarctica - MAT-04 (megahit assembly) | ecosystem: Environmental > Aquatic > Freshwater > Ice > Liftoff... | reverse complement strand
CAAATGGTATTGAACAATTTTAAAAAGGAACAACATAAAATAAAGGATGTAAAGGGGTTCAGGTAGATGTAAGGAGCACAAAGATAGGAGAATAAAAGTTTTTACCAAATATTTTTTGGGTGCGTTTCAAATCCGATAGCTCAAATCATCCTGCTCTGGGTGCAACAAAGCAGGATATACTTTTTTTTAAGATGGTTATTTATAGATTATGAAGCATTCGCTTATTTCGCCACCTGTCTGACCTCACCCCCCAACCTCCCGATAAAAGATCGGGACAGGCTCTCTCTCCCGAAATAATCGGGATCTTCGACAAAGAAGAGGGGAGCATGAATCCGAAGATTCGAAATTGTATTCGATTCGCTATCAGTCAGCTTACAATGGTGTATATATAGTTGTCGCACCGCTGTGTGGTTGGTGAGAGCATCATCCACGGCCCGGCCTCGGTCGGGTTTCCACCGACCGAAAACGGGAGCGACAATTTAAAATGCACCCTTCTGTACAGTTAAAATAAGCCCGTGCATTGAAGTAGTTGTATACATAAAGCGGATCATATTCCCTCAACGACCATTTAGCTGCTAAGATCCCTGATCACCACGCTCGCAGTGATGCAGCCAAAGATAGCCGGCATATAAGAAACCGTACCAATGATTGATTTTTTGGGAAAGGCATTTTCTGTAACAATCACTTTTTTCCGGTCGATATTTTCCGGGGAGAAAACCACTTTTACACCGGTATGAATGCCCATTTCATGCAAATATTTTCTTACATACCTGGCAAGCTTGCAGTTGTAACTCTTCGAAATATCAGCCACCTGCACCATGGAAGGGTCCATTTTACCACCAGCTCCAAATGAACTTATCACCGGTACCTTGTTATCTACACAGGTTTTTATATACCACACTTTGGGTGTAAGCGTGTCGATACTATCAACAGCATAATCGTAGTTCCCGTTTTTAATGATATCTACCGTTCTTTGTTCCTGTATAAATTCATTTAGCACAGTCAATGCTATCTGCGGATTAATATCCCTGATCCTGGCAGCCATCACTTCCGCTTTGGATTGTTTTTCCGTACTGTGTAGTGCGGCCACCTGCCGGTTGCAATTGCTGAGGTCCACCACATCTCCATCCACAATTGTCATTCTTCCAACACCTGCACGGGCAATCATTTCGGCACAAATACCTCCTACCCCACCCAGGCCAGTCACAATCACATTTTTATTGATCAGTTGGCTGGTTTTTTCGTCTCCCAGCATCAACTGGGTTCTGCTCATCCAATATGGAATCATGCTGCTAATTTAAAAATGTTAAAATTCCTTCAATAATCATATCATACTGATAATTTGATAATATGCTATACTTTACAAGGGATAAATTGGTGACTTTTTAATTCGCTCCATAAAGATCAAAAGTATCCGCCGCGGCGGACGACGCCACTAAAGTTTAATAGAAGTACTTCTGCCTGGCTCATAAAAAAATCTAACTCACGGTTTTATCCCTTGCGCAGTATAATGTGCTAATGATAAATGCTGATTCACTAAAATTTAAAAAGAACACAATGTAAATTAATCGGGAATACTTCAAAATTGGTTTTAAATTGAGATGCAAAAATCTACTTATGGTTTATCAATTCAAAATAATAATTCTCACTATTTTGTTTGCGTGTAACCTCACCTGTTTGGTAGGGCAAACTGTTCAACTGATCAGCTCCGGTACCAATACTTCCATCCGTGGGTTAAGTGTGATAGATGACCGGATTGTTTGGGTGAGTGGCAGTAACGGCACCATTGGCAAGTCATTGGATAGTGGCAAAACTTTTAAATGGATGGTGGTAAAGGGGTTTGAAAAAACAGACTTCAGGGATATTGAAGCATTTGATGAAACCACGGCTGTTATTATGGCTATTGCAGCACCTGCCTATATATTAAGAACGGCTGACGGAGGCGAAACCTGGAAAGTAGCGTACGAAAATAATACAAAAGGCATGTTCCTGGATGCGATGGAATTTTGGAACATTAAGAGCGGAATTGTAGTAGGTGATCCGATTGAGGGTAAATTTTTTATTGCCAGGACCTTTGACGGTGGGATAAGCTGGAGTAGTATCCCCTCCAAAAACTACCCGGTTGCAGATAGTGGCGAGGCATGCTTTGCAAGTAGCGGCACCAATATCAGGAAACTGAATCTGAAAGAAGCCGTATTTGTGAGTGGAGGTTTGCATAGTCATCTTTTTATCCGTGACAGAAAAGTAAAGCTGCCCATTATCCAGGGTAAAGAAACAACCGGCGCTAATTCTGTAGCGGTAAAAAACAGCAAAATAATAGTGGTAGTGGGTGGCGATTTTAATACAAGGGATTCCATCACCAAAAATTGTTTTATTACTACCAATGGAGGCACTGACTGGATTGCGCCCCTTACCCCACCGCATGGTTACCGCAGTTGCGTAGAATGGATTGGTAAAAAGAATTGGATCAGTTGCGGATTAAATGGGGTTGATTATAGCGGCGATGAAGGCATTAACTGGAACTGGATCAGCAAAGAAAGCTTTCATGTTTGCCGCAGAGCAAAAAAAGGGCGGGCAGTATTTTTTGCCGGTGGCGGCGGCAGGATAGGAAAATTAAACACCCCGTAATACCCTCATGACAGAGTCAATAAAAAATAACGAAAATCATTGTCAGGGTGTGTAAACACCGTTGTTCATCAGCCCGGAAAATTTTACCTCATTATTTTTTAAACGCAAAATATACAGCACCTATAATTAGTCCGAAACTTACCAGGTATTTCCAGTGAAAAGGTTCTTTCAAATACAATACTGCAAACACGGCAAATACAATCAGGGTAATCACTTCCTGCGTAATTTTTAATTGAAAACCATTGAAGCCATTAGTAAACCCGTAGCGGTTGGCAGGCACCATCAGGCAGTATTCAAAAAATGCGATGCCCCAGCTAATTGCTATTGCTTTCCATAATGGCATGGAGGTTTTTTTAAATGCCCGTACCATGCAAAAGTCATAAAAATATTAGAAGCTATCAACAGGCCGATTGTGCGAATCATTGTTTCTGCTTTTTTAATGTATGAAAATTTTGCGCAAAATTATCGACAATAACTTTGAGTAAACGCAATTTTTGCGAAGCAAACTTTTAAGCAAAGCGGTTTGGCATGATTTTGGAAAATAAGCAAACATTAACAATTCTCTTTTTCCCAAACTTCATTTTTTTCATTTTAACATTGATTATAAATAGACTATTTTAGTTTATTATTTTATTAAATTATACAACCATGGCATTTGAAAATTTCCCGTCTGCAGAAAGTAACCCGCCCATTACTCCCCAGCCAAAAAAATCTGACTGGCGTACTTTTTTATCCATAGCTCTTGTGATAGCGCTGCTTGGAACCTGGGGTTATATCATCTGGGATAAAAGCAAAACCAAAGAGACATTCATACAAAAAGATTCGGAATTAGTGACTGTAAGAACAGAAAAAGATACTCTGCAAAGTTTACTGGATGAGGCAACGATGCGATACGATTTGTTAAAAACGACCAATGCAAAAAAGGATAGCACCATCACTACAAAAGACCGGGATATTTCTGAAAAGAGAAGCAGGATACAAGCCCTGCTTTCAAAAGCAAACGCCACGCAGGCAGAGCTTGCAGAAGCAAAACGATTAATCGCTTCGTTGAATACAGATATACAGGATTACAAGACGCAAATTGAAACACTTAAAGGTCAAAACGTTCAATTAACCCAGGAGAAAGAAGCAGTGACACAGGAAAAGCTTATTGTGGAAAAGAACTTCGATTCGGCCAAAACAATTATTAAAGAAAAAGAAAGCCTGATTGATGTAGGATCTACTTTGCATGCATCTAACTTTAATATTACCGGTGTTCAGGAAAAAAAGAATGGCAAGGAAAAACAAACCACTACGGCTAAAAGAGTAGATAAGCTCCGCATTACTTTTGATTTGGATGAGAACCGGATAGCCACCTCCGGCAGTAAAGATTTATATGTGTCTATTACCGCCCCTGATGGAAGCCCGGTTGCCGTAGAAGCGCTGGGTTCGGGCAAGTTTACAACAAGGGATGGTGAAGAAAAACTGTTTACACATAAAGTGGAAATAAGCTATACACAAGGACAGCGTCAGACAGTAAGTTTTGACTGGAAACAGAATACCAATTTTGCAACCGGTGCTTATAAAATTGAAGTATATCACAATGGATTTAAAATAGGCGAAGGAGTACGCACTTTTAAGAAGGGTGGATTATTTGGATAGTTAAAACGGTTTTATATATCTGTGAAAGCGTTTCGAAATATCGGAACGCTTTTTTTAGGCCCGCCCCCGATTGTAGCATCTAATATATCATCCGCATAATAAACTTCCCCAAGCATTAGTTATACTTTGTAAGCATATTTAAAACCCATCCATTTGTACACCAACGGTGTTTATAATATTGCCCTGATACTTGCCCTGCCGATATGCACCGTCCTGGCTTCACCGGGTTTTCTTCCGTCGTACTGTATCGTCATTTCTATGTTACCAGCCAGCCGTTTTGTATATTCAAGTGTCCATAAAAAGTTATTGCCGGGTAACAAACCGTCTAACATAATATAGCCTACCGTAGAATTAGGCGAGCCTCCCGCAGCATAGTTGAATTTAATCGCATTGTAAGAAAACCTTGCATCAATCGTACTATTGGAAAGTACGTTGTATTTAACCTCAGTGCTAACCATATTGTTAACAGATTTTTCCAGATAGCCGATGGTATTTTTTTTCTCGCTGAAATTATAAGCGATGGTCACCCTGATATTGGTGCCGTTGATATAGCTAAGGGAAGGCTCCAACACTTTCTGCTGAACCATGTAATTCCTGTTGTCAAATTTTGGGGTACCTAACTGATTTATTACGGAACGTAAGATAATATTAGTGGTAAACCGCCTGTTTAAATTCCACCTTGCTTTAAAAATAAGGTTACGCAATTTCCTGCTTTCTACCCCGTAAGTCAATAATGATTTGCCATTCGTTAGCCCATGCGTGATATCCATTCCCCACCTGGTGCTGGTGCGGTTAAAAAAGAATGTATTGGTTAAGAATGAATTCAGGGTAAGCAATGTAGTATCCACCAGCGTTTTGCTAAAAGGATTAAACTGAAAGCTTCCTGTAGCCAGGTCCTTCTTCAATATCTGCAAAGAAGAGGAAGTACTTGTACGGCTGATTAGTTTTCTTAACCCGCTTACATTGGTTGCGCTTATCACTGCCCTGGGATTAAGGTCCAGACTATAATTGAACTGCACATAATTGGCTTTTACAAACTGGTTGGTGGGGGTGTTTACCCGGATGTATTTTCGTTGGTCAGAAAAAAGTGCAATCTCAAATTCATTCAGCTCCTTTACGCCATTGCTGTCGTAGTCGTTCCAGGTATATTCCCCTTGCCCTGCCGGTACTTCAATAAAGGTAAATTCCCTTTTCTGTTCCTGCCCGGCACCTACTTCGTACAATACATTACCAGTTATCAATCCCTTCCATTCATTGATAAAATATTCAGCCCTTCCAAGCAGGCTTTCATCGGGCCTTTGCCTGCTTAACTGCGAATTAAACACCTGGAGCTTTCGATACGTTACATTGAGCTTCAACTGGTGATTTTCGCTTTTCATCAGTTCTGTAAAAAAATTGTAATTATCGCTCCTGTCTGCACGCACCAGGTTTTTATTAACCGGGTAATGATCATTACGGGTAAAATAACTGGCACCCCATTTATTTATTTTTGATTCATCTGATTTGATATAAGCCTGCCAAACATTAAAAGCAAAGCTAAAGGGGGTTAAAGTATCGGCTGATTTATTGCGTTGCTGATTGTGTTCGCCGGTGTAATTTACACCCAACTGTATGTTTCGGTATTTTGGCAGCATCTTACTAACATCAATGGTTGGCCGCAAATAAGTGCCGTTTTGCAATGGATTGCTATTGGTAGTCAGACTAATGATATTGGTGATCTTAAACCCTTTTACCTGCGAATAAAAATCCAACTGGTGGCGATAGCCATTGAACCGGTCGCTTCGGTTGTAATTAACCACTTCATATTTCAGGCGGTTGCCTGCCTTATCGTTTACTTTAAAGCCCAGGTTGGATAACCGCTCATCTGCCGGGGCAATATTAAATGGCAGGCTCCAGTCGCGGTTAAATTCAACATTTCTTAACCGCTCTAACGGACTGAACCGGCTTTGCACAAATTCGTACCCGGCATTGGTTTGCAGGAGCAAGGGCTTTTTGAAAAGCCGGATTGGCTTATCCTCGTTAATAAATTGAAGTTTTACAGCAACGGCATTGTCATTCGACTTGTTTTTGGAGGAAAAAAGGTTCACATCATATTTACTGGAGGCAAACTCTGCCTTTATCTTTGTCTTGTCACCCAATGCGTATTCCGCCCCCACCGTCACCATCTGCCGGCGTTTAGGAGTAATGAGTAATACGATGGGTTGCCAGTCGCCCTGCTTTACATTATTGGCATCAGGCTGAACCCATTTAAATACTTTACCATTGGTTGCATTGAACAATTGCACATAATTACCCCTACCCTGGCCCAGGAAGGTAAAGCTTACATTGTACAAAGTATCCTGGGGATTATCAGAATAAACATAAATGGAGTCGTGTTGACTGTTGTTATAATTTACGGCTGTCTTCCTGTACAGGATTTTACCTGTTGAAAAAGTATCCCGGGTTGCTTCCACATAAAACGCAGTGTCGATACCATCCCCTACATCTGCCAGGAACTGTTTTTGATTGACATCGAGCGTTTGATTAATGGCCGAGTTTTTTGCATCCTGGTTTGAAAATGCCGCCACACTGACTAACAATTTATTATTAAAATTTATTTCATTGTTTACATAGATATTGGAGTTTAAAAAATTACGGTCGGCATATTCAAATTCAACCTGTATTCTTTTATCCTTGGTGATCATGCGTTTGGGGGTAAATGTAAGTTCGGCTGTATTATAGTTGATTACATAATCCTGGTCTTCACCCCGCTGCAGCAATTCGCCATCCATAAAGATCCGTTCCGTGCCTGCCAATACAGTAAAAAACAATTCGTTGTTGGCGCCCTGTAAACGGTATGGGCCCTGGTTTCCTTCCTGCGGTGATAAGATATTTCGGGTGAATTTACCTTTAGCTACGGAACCACTTACCAATAAAGAATTGTTTATCCTTTTAGCAATTTTATTGTCGGTGATAAAGGAAGCTCCTTGTAACCTTTTATAAAAATTGAGAAAATAATTTTTGCTTTGGCGAATATCAATATCCCCGAAATTGATTTGCCAGCCCCGCTTTTTTACCTGTAAAAATACTTTGTCAAAATCCCGCAGGTCCTGGGTATTGCCATCCGGCTGTATGGGTATGTTGTTGTCAGTAACTGCCGCAGTTAATTCAAGGCTATCGCCGATGAAGCCGTTTAACTGCAGGTTGAGGTTTGAGTTTAGCACTGCATCCTGGCTATTGCCAAATGAAATGCCCCTACCAAAACTACCATTGTAGTTAATATCACCAAAATCAAACAGGGCACTTTTCTGCCTATTAATATTTTTATAAACAAATGGCTTTTCCAGGATAAAATTGTTTCGGATGCTGTCGTAATCGAAACGGCGGGCAACCGCATTCAATTTGTATGGGTACACGCGGTAGCTGATCTTTACGCTATCCAAAATGGGTTGATTGATCCATAACAGCGTAGCATTTATTTCATCAATGCTATATTGCGATGGGGATACGCTAAAGATATGAATGGTGCCGGGTACAAGGCTTAAGCTATCAATTTTTATGATCCCATTTGTGACAGGTAAATATTTAGTACGGAGGTTGGAAAGCGCTGACGGATTTTGCTGCGCCATCGATAGTTGCACAACACATAGAATACAGAGCAGTAAATATATCCTTACCAGTTTCAAATCAGTCTTTTATAAAACAATGATTAAAGTTAGCATTTATTGTGTAAGACCCTGAAAACCGGGATTTGGCTGCAAACAAAAAACCTTCCGGAAGGAAGGTTTTAAAATAAATCACCAAGAAAATGTCTAAAAATAGTTTAAGCTCTTTGCCATGTATTTTTTACTTTCACTAATTGCACTAATAAACACGAATAAAGCTTGTATTATGAAAAAAACATTCGTGCATTCGTGGTATAGTAAAAAATTCAGACAGCTTACACTAAAATAATCATGCTTCGGAACTTAGGCCAGCTTTTAAATATTCCTTGTTCATCCGTGCGATATTTGAAACAGAAATACCTTTAGGACATTCCGCCTCGCAGGCGTAGGTATTGGAACAATTCCCAAAACTTTCCTTGTCCATTTGAGCCACCATATTCAATACCCTCGATTCTCTTTCCGGCGCCCCCTGTGGTAATAAAGCAAGCTGGGAAACCTTTGCACTTACAAACAACATCGCACTGCTGTTAACGCAGGCAGCTACACAAGCGCCGCAACCAATGCAGGCAGCCGCCATAAATGCATCATCCGCATTTTTTTTGTCAATCGGGAGCGAGTTGGCATCCACCGCATTGCCGGTATTTACAGAAATAAACCCACCGGCCTGTATCACCCTGTCGAATGAACTGCGGTCTACTACCAAATCTTTTATTACCGGGAAAGCCTTACTGCGCCATGGTTCTACCACAATGGTATCGCCATCTTTAAATGCCCGCATGTGCAACTGGCAGGTAGTATTATTTGTCCATGGGCCATGCGCTCTTCCATTGATATGCATACTGCACTGGCCACATATTCCTTCACGGCAATCATGGTCAAATGCAATCGGGTCATCCCCTGACACAATCAATTGCTCATTCAATACATCAAACATTTCGAGGAAAGACATTTCAGATGAGATATCTTTTAACTGGTAAGTCTCCAATGTACCGGCTGCCTGGTTGTTTTTTTGACGCCAAACCTTTAACGTCAGGTTCATATTGTAATGCTCCATATAATAATTAATCTATGTGAAATTATATTCTTTTATAATTGCTATACTCAAAAGGGCGCCAGCCAAAATTTTGCGATAAAAAATAAAGCAGGCGATGTTTTATATTTTTAAAATTCTTCTTTTTAATATCGATGTCGAATTTCCAGTCCTCCTTACTAACGAGCATTTTCATCACGGAAGGGTGTGTACCTTCAAAAAAGGTTACCGAATCAATATTTGAATAGTCGAATTGTGTATTCGCTTTTTCCGGTTCTATGCCACTCTCAACAGGTTCCTTTGCAGAACCGCCCCAAAGCTTTCCAAAATCCTTATTCTTTTGAAACATCGTAACCGGGTTACGAACCCAGCCATAGTGATAAATATAGGCATCAATCAATTTCACATTCAATTTACTTCCATCCTCAAATCTAAATCCCTGGGCATCTTTATAACTTCTAATTTTCTTATTATTCCTGATCACCCGTATTTCTTTTGAATACCATTTTCTGCCATCCCCGATAAAACGGTAGCTACCATAAAAATGATGATAATGAAATAACAAGCCATCCACTTTTTTATCATCCTTGTATTTCCTCATCGCATCCAAAATCACACCATGATAATCTTCGTGAACGGCTTCGTCCGCCTGTATGTAAAAGAGCCAATCCGAATCCGGTGCAGTGGCATCCAATGCTTTATCTGTTTCCACTGCCAGTACCTTACCGCCTTCCTTCAAATTTTTATCCCAAACAGAATGGATAATCTTTATTTTATCCGACTGGATAGTTGAAATTAAATTACTGGTTTCATCTTCCGAATCACCCAGGCAAACCACCACTTCATCCACCACCGGAAGTATAGAACGAATAGACTCTACAACCGGGTACCCATACTTCACTGCATTTTTTATAAAAGTGAACCCGCTAACTTTCATACTTTTTTTGAAATCAATTCTTAAACAATTTTATTTTACAATTAACAACTAAATAATTTCCTCGTAAATTTTATTTGTAGCCCTTTGAATACTTCCACCTGTCTATTTTACTTCTTTGAAAAGTTTCTTATAATCCGGAATGTTAGTGAACCCTGGTACATCCCTACTCCCAACTATTCTTGTTTCGATTCGGTGATCTGAAAAACCCTGTTTTAAATAGATAATAGTTGAATAAAGTTGTTTAAGTGCCTGACTTAATCCAATACCCTTCAATTCTATAAAAATTGCACTTTTAAAACTTTCACCTGCAATCGTAATCAACTAATCACATCTCTTTTCTCCAACTTTTTGCTCTACACATTTGTCAACCCACTTATTAATAAAACAACTGGAATTGTTGATTGATAACCACTTGCTGCCCTATCTAAATCAAAAAATTCAGTTTCTCCATTTATTTTAAAAACGCCCTTCCCATTTACGTTTTTATATGTTATATTGAAAGGTTCAATATTTGTATCAGTTGTAAACCGCTTCGTTATCTGATCTAATTCAGCAAATTGATTAAACAGAGAATCAGTTAAATTACGGATACTACTTTTACCCAACGAAAAGATAGACTGTAATCCTCTTTCTGTAGGTAAATTGAATGGATTATCCATTATTTTGGCTACATCATTTGTGAAAAAAAAAGATGGTATTGTCCAATCAAGAGAATCAAAAGCCAAATTATCAAAAATTGATTTTTTTTGAGGTTTCAGTTTATCTAAGTCAGACAATAATGCAATAAACTCAGGGGATTTACCAGTTAGTTCAGGAATAAATACATACCCTTCAATTTCTATTTGTTCTTGCTCGTCTTTTTCCTCATTATAAACAGTTTCAATTTCGGGAACCAAAATATTTTTAGCTACTAAAGTATAATGTCTGCAATCATATTTAATATAACTATTTGGCTTGATGAACTTATCTAAACCCCATAATCCTAATCCATCATTAAATTGACTTTCTTTTTGTGGTGAATAATTATCTTCTGGAAGTATGTATGAAAAGTACCTACAAACCGCCAACACTTTCGCAACTGTACTTTTGCCCGTTGCATTCTCACCAATTATTACATTAAATTTCCTTAAATCTAATTCAATATCCTTTATTGGCCCAAAATTCCTTATCGTCAGTGTTTCGCTCAATATTTTATTTATAACTCCGCTGCGTTGGTTTTACAATTTCAAATTCCAGTATCTCTTTATTCAATTGCCAGTCGCTTTCGCCCTTGTATTCCCATGCGGATACAAAAGCGAAATTTTCATCATCCCGTTTTGCTTCACCTTCTTCAGTCTGACTTTCTTCCCTGAAATGCCCGCCACAACTTTCATTCCTGCTGAGTGCATCAATACACATCAATTCGCCGAGTTCAATAAAGTCGGCCACCCTGCCGGCTTTATCCAGCTCAGGATTCATATTGTTCACTTCACCAGGGATACGCACATCACTCCAAAATTCTTTTTTCAATTGCTGAATTTCTACAATGGCTTCCTGCAATCCCTGCTCATTCCGGGCCATGCCACATTTATCCCACATGATTTTACCGAGGCGCTTATGGAAACTTTCTACGGTTTGTTTCCCCTTAATATTCATCAGCGTATTGATCCGGTCGCTTACTGCTTTTTCAGTTTCAACAAATGATGGATGATCGGTTGGTATTGCAGCCGTCCGTATTTCATCTGCCAGGTAATTACCAAGTGTATATGGAACTACAAAATAACCATCCGCAAGTCCCTGCATCAACGCAGATGCACCCAACCTGTTGGCACCATGGTCGCTGAAGTTGGCTTCGCCCAAAGCATACAATCCCTTTAAAGTAGTTTGTAATTCATAATCTACCCATAACCCACCCATGGTATAATGCACAGCCGGGAAAATCCGCATGGGCATTTCATAAGGATTTTCACCTGTTATCTTTTCATACATTTCAAACAGGTTACCATATTTTTCTTCTACTACTGCCTTGCCCAATTTGATAGCGTCTGCTTCTGAAGAAGTGGTATCACCCTGTTTACCCAATTCTATTTTACCATATCTTAATATCGCATCTTTAAAGTCGAGGTAAACTGCCAGCTTCGTTGTGCCTACTCCGTAACCTTCATCACATCTTTCTTTTGCAGCCCTTGAAGCAACATCACGTGGTACCAGGTTACCAAATGCCGGGTACCTTCTCTCCAGGTAGTAATCTCTTTCATCTTCCGGTATATCTACCGCTTTACGGTTTTCGTCTTTCTTTTTAGGAACCCAGATACGGCCATCATTTCGTAAACTTTCACTCATCAAAGTAAGCTTGCTTTGATAATCGCCACTAACCGGGATACAGGTTGGATGTATTTGTGTAAAACAAGGGTTGCCAAAAAAGGCGCCTTTCTTATGCGCTTTCCAGGCAGCCGTTACGTTACTGCCCATTGCATTGGTGCTTAAATAAAATACGTTGCCATACCCGCCGGTACATAACAGTACTGCGTGGCCGAAATGTCTTTCCAATT
>Ga0105047_10014669_pt1 | contig 12411 bp, 7 predicted proteins | sample MAT04_FD_78384 | JGI IMG/M metagenome (GOLD analysis project Ga0105047, IMG submission 78384) | Freshwater microbial communities from Lake Fryxell liftoff mats and glacier meltwater in Antarctica - MAT-04 (megahit assembly) | ecosystem: Environmental > Aquatic > Freshwater > Ice > Liftoff... | reverse complement strand
TGATCCTCGCGGAGGACGAGGTCGATCCGGCGTCCGTGATGGTCTTCTTCCGCGATTTCAGCGCCTCCTCGCTGGATATCTGGGTCGTTTACATGACCAAGGACCCTGATTTTCAAAAGCACATGCGTCTGCGGCAACTTTTGAACATGGCCTTCATGCGCGCGGTTGAGGCCCGCGGGCTTTCCTTCGCGTTCCCTTCGCAATCGCTCTATCTGGAAGGCGAGGCCGCCCGTGCCCTGGCAGGCCCCCGCGCGGCGGCCGGCAACTAAACACAGCGTCATAATTGACTTGAAACACGCAAACTTTGGAGGGCGACGCGCCGTCGGGGCCGCGGGAACGCACTTGGAGTGTAAACGAAAGGACGATTTCTCTCGCCCAGTCGTCAACCCGCGAGCTCGGCGTCGATCCTGAGACTTTTGTGCAACGACTGATGGGGGTGGAAGCCGCAGCGATCGCTCCACGAACCCCGGGGGTTGCGGCTTCGAGTTGGCAATTCTCAGCAAAGACAAAAACCAGCCAACAAGGCGCCTTCACCCCCGGGGTTCGTTCCGCCGCAGGGCCGGTGCACAATGACCCATGGACCACGAGGGTCGTTACGTGTGCAAAGGACACGCAGCGATATTCTCGTGCTCACCTCGCCGCCACGCGCGTGGTGCCAGGCTGACGAAACACCTTCTTTCAAACACAACGTCGTAAATGATTAGACACGCCCCCACGTCAGAATGTCTCTTCGGCCAATTTATTATGACGCTGTGTTTAGAGCGCCAGCCAATGCCGTGGCTCGTACCCCAAACAACTCCCGCGGCTAAATCGGGATTGGTCCGGATCAGCCTCCAATTGGCGTAGCGATGCGAGGTCTGGGGGTGGAGGCGCCTTGTTGGCGGGATCGTTGCCTTGGCTGGGAATTGCCAACTCGAAGCCGCAACCCCCAGACCTCGCATCGCGGTGCTCGCGTTCTGGCGTCAAAGACTATCGGGGTCCCCTACAGCGGAAACGCCGCGAATTCCCACGCCCGTTCCTTGGGTCGACGCGTATTCGAGGAGGCGTGACCGCCTTCCAGGCGATGATTTCATTTTGGCCGATTTCTTACGACCCTGGATTTAACGCAGGATCGGAAACAGCGATGCGCGGTCGTCGGTCCAGAGTGGGAGATGCTCCGTCTGCAGGCTCGGTGCGCGCATGATTTCGTAAAGCTCGTCGATTTCCAGCGCCGCTTTTTCCCGCGCCAGCAGCATCCACTTGGTGCTGTAAATCCACCACGAATCGGCCTCATCGTCTGAAAGGGTGATCACTTTGAGGGAGAAGTGCTGGGCAAGTTTTTCGACCACCGGCTGCAGGTCGAGGTAGCGATTCGAAACGTGGATCGCGATGATGCCGTTCTTGCGGAGATGATACAGGTAGAGCTCGACCGCTTCCTTGGTCAGCAGGTGGACGGGAATGGCGTCGCTGCTGAACGCATCGAGGACCAGAAGGTCGAACGCTTGCGGGCTTCCGGCCGCCCGTTCGTGCTCCATCGTGAGCCTCGCGTCGCCGAGCACCAGCTCGACCTTGGCCGGCGTATCCGCAAGGAAAGTGAAATGGCTGCGGGCGATCCGCTCGACATCCGGATTGATTTCATAGATCCGCAGGCGGTCGCCTTCGCGACTGTAGGTGGCGAGGGTTCCCGTCCCGAGGCCGACGAGGCCGAAGTGACGCTCGCCGGCGGGTTGTTGGAGATGTTTGATCGCGAGTCCGACCCCGCTGGTCTCGCCGTAGTACGTCGTGGGCCAGGCAGCCTGGCTCGGCTCGCGAAACTGCAGGCCGTGGGTGATGACGCCGTGAACCAGTTTGTAGTGATGCCCGTTGGGATTGTCGGCGTACTCCTCGTAAACTTTGAGCGTGCCGTAAAAATTGCGCGTGGCGACCAATGCGGTGCCGGCCGCGCGGTGGATCTGGACGATCAGCACCATGCCCAGTGCGACGCTCACGAGCATGACGAATCCAGCCTGGCGTGGTCGCCAGGTTCGATCCCGGAGGGGCCGGCCCCGACCCGGGTAGAGGCAATAAGCGCCAGCCGCCAGGCCAGGCAGGATCCATTTCCAATGCGGACGGTAGATCGTGGTCGCGGCCTCGCCATAGCCGGTCAGCATCTTTCCCCAGACGTCGTTTTGCGGGACTCCCAGCGCGGGAACCAGTACGAAGGCGAACAGAAGGCCCAGCGCCATGCCGACGACCACGGGCCGGCTGCGGTCCTTGAGCACGATCATGCCGAGCGTGTAACTCAAGGCCCAGAGTCCGATCTGCAGCTCGGCGAAACGGTCGAGCAGCGCCGGTGCGACCACGGCCACGAGGAATCCGCCCAGGGCGCCGCCGGCGGCGATCATCAGGTAAAACGAGGTCAGATGCCGCGGCGAGGGCTTCAAGCGGTAGAGCTCCCCATGGGAGATCATGCAGGCGACAAAGAGCGTGCCGGCGTAGCCTGCGACCTGGAGGGTTAGCGAAGCCGAGGACTCGACGAAGAGGAGATGACAGACGACCGCCGCTCCGACAACCAAAGCGGCGGCGAAGGGGCCGCGCTGATACCAGCGCGGATGATCAAAGCAGAGGATGAAGCTCAGGAGGTAAAGCGCGAGCGGCAGGACCCAAAGAAAGGGAATGACCGCGATATCCTGGCTGAGTTGGTTGGTCGTCGCGATCAGCAGAACGGAGGCGATCGCGGGGAGCGCGATCCACTGCGTGCGGTCGGCACGAGTGGGGGGCGTCTCGGGTTCGGACTCCGCCCGGTCGCCGGCGGTGGACGTTGTTTCGGAGGAACGGGCGAGCCAGGCGCAGCGGCCGCAGATCAGGACGAATCCCACCAATCCCAGCGACCAAACGACCGCCTGAGTGCGTCGCGAGAATGCCGTTTCGAAGTAGAAGGGATAACTCAGCAGCGCGAGGAGGGAGCCGACGTTCGAGAGCGCATAGAGGCGATAAGGCGAGCGACCTGGATGGGTCAGGCTGAACCAGTGCTGCAGGAGCGGGCCGGTGGCGGAGAGGACAAAATAGGGCAGGCCGAGCGTGACCGTGAGCAGGAGCAGAATGGCACCGACGGGATTCTCCGATCCCTGGGGCTTCCACGCGTCCGAGGGCACGATCGGAAGCATCGCCAGAGCCAGCGCGAGCAGGATCAGGTGGATCCACGCCTGTTGGCGCGGCCGCAGACGGGTCGAAGAAACGTGGGCGTAGGCGTATCCGAGCAGCAGAACCGTTTGAAAGAAGAGCAGGCAGGTGGTCCAGACGCCTGGGCTGCCGCCAAACCAGGGCAGGATGTATTTTCCGATCAACGGTTGGACCTGAAAGAGCAGGAACGCACCCAGGAAGACCGCGATGGCGAATGGCAGCATGATCCCATCGGACCAGTCGTGAGGCGGCTCGGCGAATTGAAACTGGACGTTTCGAACGCCTTTTTGCCCCAGCCGGCCCGGGGCGGTTCATGGCCGGCAGGCTCTGGAGATCGAACGGGGAGGTTTCAATCCTTCCCTCTCCGCCAGTTTTTACCTCTGAGAGACCGGACCTGACAGCCGATTTGCCAGGAGCCGTCCATCCGGACGCTCCGCCAATGGACGCGCCTGCGTCGCCTCCCCCACCATCGTGTCGGACACTTCGTGTACTACGATGTGGCCGAGGTGGGGGCGCACAGCCGCACCCGCCTGAAGGTGCCGGCACGCGGCTGAGCCCGATACCGCCGCCCCCGAGTCAAACCCACGGTCGCAAGCAATGGGCCAAAACGATGTTCTCACCTAGAGGCGACGCGGCCGCGCATGGGCGTCAACGCAAGGAGATCGGAGGAGACGAATCTCGCCTCCGTTGTAGGTGGCCTCGCCGAGGCCGCGACGGGACCGACTGGTCCCGCCTCGTGCGTCCATGAAACCATGAACTCAGAATGTGAAAGTCATCACCCTCGTGCAGGCAGAGAACCAATCAAGAGGGTCAGTCCTTACTGCTTGACTGGATGGAAAGGGGTGATTGAGTGAAGAAATGGCAAGGAAAACGAGGATGGAGTATGAAGGGGCGTGTTATCACGTGATCAACCGCGGGAACTACCGGACGTGGGCGTTCGAGACGGAAGGGGCGAAGGAGGCGTTTGAGCAGTGTCTGGCGGAATGCGCAGCGAGAGCAGGGTGGGTGGTGCACGGGTGGGTGGTGATGGGGAATCATTTTCACCTGGCGGTGGAGACGCCGCAGGGAAATCTGGGGGCGGGGATGCAGTGGCTGCAGACCACGTATGCGGCGAGGTTCAACCGGGATCGCGGCGAGCATGGGCATCTGTTTGGAGGGCGGTACAAGGCAATCGTGGTGGAGCGTGGAGAATCTTTGGGGAGAGTGTGTCATTACATCGACCTGAACCCGGTGCGAGCAGGGGTGGTGGAAGTGGACCAGCTGGAGAGCTATCGTTTTGGAAGTTTTGCGAGGCTGATGCGTCCCAGGGAGAGGCCGGTGTGGCTGGACGTGAGTGTAGCCTTGCAGGAGGCAGGCGGGCTGAGGGATACACCGAAAGGACGCGGTGCGTATCGCCACTACCTGGGGTGGATCGTGGAGGAGGTGAAGGCGGGACGAGAAAAGGAATACCTTGAATTGAGCAAGGGGTGGGCGATCGGAGCAGAGGAATTCAAGGAGCAGTTGAGGATTCGATTTTCGAAGCAACTGGGGAGCGAACGGGCGATGGACCCGGCCGCGAGAAAGGAGTGGAGGGAACAGCAGTGGCAAAGCCAGCTGCACGCCCTCTTGAAACGGTTGAGCCCGGAGGAGCGCAGCGATACGCGCTCGTCGGCGGCGTGGAAGGCGGCCGTGGCCTGGTGCATGAAATCACGAACCGACGCCACCAACGGCTGGCTCGAGGCCGCCTTAAGCCTGGGATCACCTACCTACGTCAGCAAACAAGCCGGCCTCGCCCGCGATGGCCGGCTCGGGACCACGGTGGTTCGATTGATGAGTAAGTTAAGAAGTAAGGACTGACCCTCTGTATGGCCCCAGCGGGCGAACTACAGACGCGGGGGGATTTCGATGGTCCGCTTGGTCTCGTTGTAGAGGGTCCGTCGCTGTCCGATGAGGACCACTCGCAACGAGTACGACCCCGGCGCCAACTCCTCGTAGGGGACCGCAAAATAAAAACCACTACCTTCCGCGTCGATCCGGTCGGGTTTGGCCTGGGCGACATCCGGACGCAGCTCGACAAACCCCCGGAAAAGGTAACTGCGGTCTCCCTGGACCAACTGGAGGTGGGGTTTCAAATCGGTCGACAGTTGCTCGAGCGTCAGCATCCACCCCCGCACATGCAGACTGCTCCGCCCCAGCGCGACTTTGTCGAGATGGAAGATGATCGGATACAATTGCAGCCCCTCCGGCATCACGACCTCCCGGCTTTTCGGCACGGGGAGATGGTAGAGATTCTCGCGGGCCGCGGTCGCGAGGATCCGATCCGCGGTGGCGCCATGGGGGAAGATGGGGCGTTTCATCCCGCCGACCGTTTCCCGCTCATCGTACTGCCGCGCCGCGTCGATGCGGCGCTGGGTGAACTCCCACGCCTCGGGAAAGAAACGCAGATTGCCCGCGAGGTTCACCGCCACCGCTCCCGCAACGAGCACCCAGGCGCCGGTCCAGGCGCGTCGGGGCGTGCCCAGCAACCGTACCAGGAGCATTCCGGCAGCGGCCCAGGCAAAGGCACTTTGCACCATGTAGCGGGACGAGACGGGTGGAATCTCCACCGAGCTGGAACGGCCATAGGCGATCAGTGCGCAGCCCAGGACCGCGGTCAGCGCCAGCGCGCTGAGGAAGGACTCGCGGACGAAGGAGCGGTACCACGCGGCCCAAGCGAGCAGCCCCAGCAGGCCCGCGCCCCACACCGGTGCCCAGCGCACATTGCCACCGGAGGGCACGCCACCCAGCATGGTCAGCCAGTAGACCAGGAGCTTTTTCAGTCCTGGAAGGTTCCAGGACGTAGCCACGGGCAGTTTGGAGGTGGAGAGCAGGAAAGCGAATCCGATCACGATCGCGACACTGGCGATGCTCCAGCCGAGGAGCTCTCGCCTCCGCCGCTGGGCCAGCAGGACCAAGGCCGCGGCCACCAGTACCGCGACCCCATGCGCGAGCGTGAACACCGCCAGCGCGGCCAACACGCCCGCGGCGACCAATGAGCGCATGCCGCCGCGGACGACCAGGACGAGACAGGCGGTGGTCAGCAAAACCACCTGAAAATGGTCGATCGAGGCGTAGGACGAGAAAAGGTTCTCGTGATGCTGCAGCTGGAACGTCAGCAGGATCGCCACGGCCACCCAGATGCCCCGCCAGGCGCGGTCTTCCATGCCCCGTCCGCCAATCCAGATCGCCGCGATCAAAAACAGGTTTCCGACAATCGCCAGATGAATGAAATTGGCCTCGCCGGTAACATGGTACAGCAGCACAAAGACCATGCGGCTGGTGAGCACACAGTGTTCGTTCGCCATGGCGACGAATTCGCTCAGCGCGGACGCGAGGGAATCGGCCGCCCGGTAGTCGAGCAGGAAGGTCAGAACGGTCTTAAACTCGTCCCACATCGGTATGTTCTGCAGGAGACTCGCCGCCTGCCAGGCGATGAAGGCGAGGGGCGCGAAGGTCAAAAAGCGCAATAGCCAGCTCACCGACGACGGAACGGTCGGGGACGGCGCGGAACCCGGCGGAGGGGAGGGGGCCACCCGCGGGAGAGACGAACGGCTGGACGGCATAGGAGCTCGCCGGACCGGAGCGGCCCGGGGCGAAACGGGAGGCGGTATAGAGCAAAACCCTCGGATCGAAGGCAAGCGTAACCTCCAGCCAGTGAGGTTCCACTTTCCACGGTTCGTCCCGCGGCGGTGATCCTCCGGAGCGGTGACCCACCCGCCCCGGGCGCAATCGATTCCAATAGTTTTGCCTTTTTTCCGGTGCCGGATTTTCGTCTTTCACACCGTTTATGCTCACGCGTTTCGCACCCATGGCCCTGCTGTTTGGTTTCGTTTGCGTTGTGGCGATGCCTTTGCAGGCGGCCACTCCGGCCGTGCAGGCCACCAAGGATCGTTCGCCTGCCGCCGCGATCACCACCGCGATGGCCACGGTCACGGGCATCGCGATTTCACCCCTGCTCGGGACCGGAGCCTATGGAGCCTACATGTGGGCGCGCGCGTCCACCCCCGAGGAGAAGTCCGCCCTGCCATGGTTTGCCCAAATCAGTTTCTGGCTGCCGGCCGTTCTCATCGTCGGGCTCTGCGCGGTCAAGGACTCCTTGGGCGCGGCTTTGCCTCCCGGATTCAAGAAACCTCTCGATGTCCTCGAGACGATTGAAAACAAGGCGTCGGGACTGGTCGCCGCCGGAGCGGTCATTCCGTTCACGATGGATCTGTTCTCCAAACTGCTCGTTTCCAGCGCACCCCAGTCACCCTTGGTGCCCAGCGGACTGGCCGCGATCCACGTGGCCGCGATCGACTTTTCCTGGCTGCTCAACCTGCTCACGGTTCCTTTTGGCATCGCCGTTTTCGCCTTCGTCTGGATGGCGTCCCATGCGATCAACGTGCTGATTCTCCTCAGTCCCTGGGGCGCGATCGACGCCGCCCTCAAGGGCGCGCGGACCGCGCTGCTCGGTTTGCTCACGCTCAGCTCGACGCTCAGTCCCTGGATCAGTGCGGTGCTTTCGATCGCGATCATTCTGGTTTCGTGGCTGGTCGCGGGTTGGGCCTTCCGCCTGACGATTTTCGGTTCGGTCTTTTCCTGGGACTTTTTCACCCGCCGTCGTCGCCGGTTCATGCCTCAGGCGGCCGGCAACCGGGTCTTCTCCGGGGGACTGCTCTGTGCCTCGGGTGTGCCCGTGCGCACCTACGGGAATTGGGTCAACGAGCCCCAGAACGGCCGCTGGCGTTTCACCTACAAACCCTGGCTGGTGATGCCCGAGCGCACGGTCGATGTCCCGGTCGAGGCACCCCACGTGGGCAAGGGTCTTTTCATTTCTACGGTGCGGGAAACCGACTTCACCCTCCTCATTCTCCCTCCTCGGTATCGGGGTCACGAAGACGAAGTGGTGAAACTCTACGGGATCGAAGGCGGCGTTCAGAACGCCGGTCTGCTCAAGGCCTGGAGTGTCCTGCGAGAGCTCTTTGGCGGCGGATCGACGCAGTCGCAGGTCGTTTGACGACCTCGGGGGGCCCGGGTCCTCAGCCTTTGCCGGCGCGCAGCACGATCACGTGGTTAAGGTCGTGTTTCTGGAATTCGGCCCAATAGGTGTCCTCGAAGGCCTGCACCTGTTGCTCCATGGACGGCGGGGGTTCGACCCCCGGCGTGGCCATGGCGAGGTGGCGCTTGGCCTGATCGGATGAACAATCCCGATCGGCCAGGCGCGCGACCAACTCATGCCAGAAGGCATCGTTGGTGTGCTCGGAAAGGGTCTTTTCCACCCGTTCATCTCGCACCAGCTTCTCGGAGGGCTGCATCCGTCCGTCGGGAGCGGTCTCCACCAAATCCGCGCAGCCCATCGGGGCGGCCAGCTCATGGAGTTTCTGTTCAATGTCGTCGAACCGTCTGCCAGCGGTGTGTTCGGGTCCATGGTATGCGTTGACCACGTGGAGACCGTAGTGAATCAGCTCCAGCAGCTTGGCGTACTCTTTCGACGTGAACGTCACTTTCATGTCTCTAACGGTCGCCGCGGTCCGCGTCCTCTGCAACTGCGGACTGGCATCGGACCCGGACCGGGCCGGCGCGGAGGGTGGCTCAGGTGCCGCTGGCGAGGACGGATGACTCGCGCTCCGCGCGAAACTGGCTGGTGTAGAGATCGTAATAGTGTCCGCGGCGTTTCAGGAGTTCCTCGTGGGTTCCCGCCTCCTCGATCCGGCCCTTGGAAATCACGAGAATGCGCGTGGCTCCGCGGATTGTGCTCAGGCGGTGCGCGATCACGAAACTGATCCGACCCGCAAAAATCGTCTCCAGACCGCGCTGGATCAGCTGCTCCGTCTCGGTGTCAATCGATGAGGTGGCCTCGTCCATCACGAAGATCTGCGGGTTCGCCAGCAGGGCGCGGGCGAAGGAGACCAATTGCCGTTGTCCGGTGGAGAGCCGGTTGCCCGCCTCGCCCACGGGCGAATCATAGCCCTGATTGAGCGCGGTGATGAACTCATGGGCGTTGACCCGTCGCGCCGCCTCCTCGATTTCGGCGTCCGTGGCGTTCAGGCGTCCATAACGAATGTTTTCCCTCACCGTGCCTTTGAACAGATGCGGTGTCTGCAGGACGATTCCGAGCTGGGACTGCAGCCATCCCAGCGGGCGCTCGCGGTACTCGATGCCATCGATCAGGACCTGCCCTTCGGTCGGTTCGTAGAACCGGCAGACGAGGGAGACCAACGTGCTTTTACCGCCGCCCGAGGGTCCGACCAGGGCGATGGTTTCGCCGGCTCGGACTTTCAGCGAGAAGTCGTGCAGGACTTGGGGGCCGGTGGAATAGCGGAAAGCCACGTGGCGGAATTCGATTTCAGAGACGCGTGCGGGCCCGCCGTCCGGGGCAAAGTCCGCTGGCGCGGGCGAGCCGTTGCCGGGTGTCTGGCGCTGGCGCTCGGCGAAGGCTTCGACGCGCTGACGCACCGCGGGCGAGTCCTGGATCGCGGGTTCGGTCGCGAGCAGGCCCATGACCCGTTCGCCCGCGGCCTGCGCCCCCTGCATCTCGGTCAGTTTGTTCGCGAGCTGATTGATCGGAAAGAAGAACTGGCCCGCGAAATTGATGAATGCGACGAGCGTGCCGACCGACATCTCGCCCGCCGAGGTCAGCAGCCCGCCCCGCCAGAGCGCCAGGCCGGCGCCCAGGCTCCCGATGGTCATGACAATCGGATAGTAGATCGCGCTCTGTTTGGCATTGGTCACCGCCGCGATGAACATCTGGGTCGAGAGCCCTTGAAACTCGCGCAGGTTCTCGGCTTCGCGCACCAGCGTCCGGGTCGTGCGTATCCCCTGGATTGATTCATTGAAGGAGGCGGTGATCTGGGAGTTGTACTTCCGGATCTCCCGGGCGCTGAGCAGGATTCTCCGCTGGAAGAACTTGCTGATCAGGGCCAGGGGCGGCACGACCGAGATGACGATCAGACCCAGCCGCCAGTTCATGATCAGCAGGCTGACCGCGATCATCGTGAGGTACGCCAGACCCCAGACAATGTCGAGAAACCCCCAGGCGATCACCCGCGCGAGACGATCGCAGTCACTCGTCAACCGGGTGATCAGCCAGCCGACCGGACGGGTGTCGTAGAAGCCGAATTCCAGGGCCTGCAGCCGATCGAAACTGGCGGAGCGGATGTCGTGGCTGAGGTGGTTGGAGATGGCGCCGGCGCAGTCGATGAACACCCAGACGCAGACACAGAAGACGAGCGTCAAGGCGATGTAGCCGCTGATGTACGGCATCAGGTTGGTCCCGCTGCCGCCGGCGATGACCGCGTCGATCGTCCAGCGGGTGACATAGGCGAAGGCCGCGTCGCAGATTGCGAGCAACAGGGCGGCGGTCGCCAGCGGGATCAGGAAGCGCTTCAGGTGAAGCGCCCGCTGGAAGAGTTTCCACCAGAGCCCGGTATCGAGTTTGGCTTTGAAGTCGTCTTCTGGTTGGGCGGCGGTGGACATGGAAAGAAGGAGGGAAGGTCTGAATGACTCACGCTCACGCAGCGGAAGCGGAGTTGGAAAAGAACGGAAAGCGCGAAGGCGTCAGTAGTCTCTGGGGTGGGGGGGGCCGGTGCACGGAAGACGTGGCGGTTCAGGAGGTACGGAGCTCGCGCTGGAGATCGGCTTCGACGTTGGTCTGGATTTCCCAGAGTCGCCGGTAAAGTCCGGCGGTGCCGGCCAGTTCGGCGTGGGTGCCGCTTTGGATGATGCGGCCATGGTCGAGCACGATCACGCGGTCCGCATGGGCGAGGGTGGACAGCCGGTGCGCGATCACCAGGGTCGTGGAATGACCCCGACGCCGCTGGAGCGCGCCGAGGATCAGGGCCTCGGTCTCCCCATCGACGGCGCTGAGGGCGTCATCGAGGATCAGCACGGGCGGATTGCGCACGATGGCGCGGGCGATGGCGATGCGCTGGCGCTGCCCGCCGGACAAGGTGATCCCACGTTCTCCGATCAGGGTATCGTAACCTTGGGCAAACGTGCGGATGGTTTCATCGATGCAGGCTGCGCGTGCCGCCTCCTCGATTTCGCGGTCGGGCGCGTTTCCCTGTCCCAGTCGGATATTGTCGCGCAGGGTCTTGGAAAACAGAAACGGCTCCTGCATCACCGTGCCGAACTGCTGCCGGACCCACGACCGCGGAAGGGAGCAGAGCTCCCGGCCGTCGAGTTGGATCGAACCGCGGTCGTAGTCGTAAAGCCTTAGGAGCAGGTGCATCAGGGTGCTCTTGCCGGCGCCCGAGGGACCGAGCACGGCGAGTGTTTCTCCGGAAGCGACGTCGAAGGAGACGCCATTGAGCGCGCCCGGTGTTTCGGACGGAGGGGTGGAGGGGGCGGTGGCAGTGCCGGATCCCGGCAACGGGACCGCCGCAGCGGACCGCCCGGCGTGGGTGAAGTGCAGATCGCGGACCCTGAGCGCGCCCCGCAAGGGGGTCGGAGTGCCGGGGAACGCGCCCTCTGCGTCCTTTTCCCGTTCGACGGAAAGAATCTCCTGGATCCGGCCGATCGCCACGGAGGTTTTGCCGAGGTCGGTCAGAATGCGCCCCATCTGACGCACCGGCCACAGCATGATACCGAGATAAGCGAGGAAGGCGAACAGCACGCCCACGCTTAGCTCACCTTTTCCCACCCAACGGGCACCGAGGAGCAGGACGAGACCGAGCTGGGAGAAGGCGACCAAGTCACTGACCGACCAATACCACGACATCAACCGGAGCAACCGCAGGTTGCGGTCCCGGAAGGTGGCGCTTGGGCCGGCGAACTTTGACTTTTCGAATTCCTGCCGCGCGAATGCCCGGACCACGCGGATGCCGGTGAGGTTCTCCTGGATGACGGACGTCAGGGCCCCCTCGGCTTCGTCGACGGCTTTGAACACATGTTTCACCCGTTGGAAATAGACGTAACCGTAAATGATCAGGGGAGGGATCAGGGCGAACGCCACCACGGTCATCTTTGGGCTGAGCATCAGGAGCAGGGGCAGCGCGGTCAGGGCCAGGATGACGGCCTGGCCGATTTCCATCACTTGGGCGGAAAGGAACTGCCGGGTGGTTTCGACATCGCTGGTGCAGCGCTGCACGAGATCGCCGGTGTCGGCCCGGTCAAGGTACCGGGCCGGGAGATGATTGAGATGATCGTAGAGATCGTCCTTCAGGCGCCGGGCGATGCCGTCGCTGGCGAGCGAGGACTGCCGTCCCTTGATGTAGCTGCAAATCCCGCCGATGGCGGTCAGCCCCACCATCAGCACGGGGGCGAGCCAGAGGC
>Ga0105047_10014667_pt1 | contig 12413 bp, 9 predicted proteins | sample MAT04_FD_78384 | JGI IMG/M metagenome (GOLD analysis project Ga0105047, IMG submission 78384) | Freshwater microbial communities from Lake Fryxell liftoff mats and glacier meltwater in Antarctica - MAT-04 (megahit assembly) | ecosystem: Environmental > Aquatic > Freshwater > Ice > Liftoff... | reverse complement strand
TCGTCCTTGACCGGCGAGAGCGTCAGGTTGAGATCACGCAAGTTGGTGAGCGCCGCGATGTGCTGCAAGCCGTCGCCCTGAACGGCACAGTTCGCGAGGTCGAGCCGTCGGAGCGTGGCGACGCCCGCGAGTCGCTTCAGCCAGTCGTCGGTGACCTTTTCGTTGCGACCGCCTTTGTTTTTGAGGGGATTGTTCCCGTTGTAAAGGTCGATCGTCGCGGGCACGTCGAAGATCTCGGTTCCGGTGTCGCCGGTCGCCAGGTAGAGCCACTGCGGGCCGGTCGGAGTGCAGATCAGCTTGCCGCCAACCTCGTCGATCTCGGCCTGTAGCGGCGTCACATTGCGACGCTGCTTCGCCGCGCGCTCGATCTCGGGCAACAGCGCCGTCAGCTTGCTTTGCAGATCCTTGTCGGCGAGCTTCGCAATCAACGCGGCACGATCCGTTTCGCCGATCGCCAGAATCTGAATCAACAAAGCCTTGTCGGTCGGTGCCGTCACCAGCAACGCCAGAACCCCATCCAGATACTTCCGCACGTCCGGGGCGAGCTTTTCAAACCCGACGGCCGACGGCGCTTGACCGAGTGCCCGTCGCATGGCGTTGTGCATGAGGTACTTGCCGGCGTCGTTCGTCATGTGAATCTCGTCGCGATACAGTTCCGCGAGAGTCTTGAACGGGGCCTGCTTCGCGGCAATGTCCTCGGCGATCTTCGCGAGGAGGTTCTGAGCCATCGACTGCCGAATCTCCTGTCCCGGATTCGCGAGTCGCAACTCGGCGATCAATGTGCGAATGTACGCCGGGCTGTGCGTCATCTGATCGGGAACCGCGTAGCCCGTGAACTCGTCCATGTGTTGGGCGTGCCGACCCCAACCCGTGTGAATCACGAACACCGCCAGCGGCTGCATTCTGATCCACGCGGAAATGGTTTCGACGTCCTGCTTCAGCGTCGAGCCGTAGTGCGGTTGAACCGAGATCACGTCGTACTGCTTGTCTTTCAGTGCCGTCGGCCAGAGGGTCGAGTTCTTGACGCACGGCTTGTCAGGGTTGGCGTGGATGTGAGGCAAGCTGACGCCACAATCGACGTGCCATTGCACGTTGCCGCTCAGCCGTTCGGGGACGGTATCCCAGGTCAGTGAGTTGCCGATCAGGAAGTAGCGGGTCGCGGGTTCCGCCGCGACTGCGTTGGTGTTGAGTGCGGCAACCAGCAATGCACACAAAAGCACACGCCTCGTCAGCTGCGTCATGGGGGTCTCCGAATCGGAATGCATTTCTCCTCGCTGATCTTACTTGCACTTCGTTTGGATTGCTTCCGGCAAATCAGTGCCGTGCAAATCTGTCCGCCCCTTCCAGTCCACGATTTGGCTCATAGGATCAGCCCACCGACACATTCGCGGATTCTGGAGACTCTCCATGCTAATCGACCGGCTCGTCCGGTTTCTGATACCGCGGCAGGATCACTTCTTCGGTCTTCTCGAAGAACTGGCCGACAAGATCGACGCGGCGGCGATCATCTTCGCGGAACTCGAAACCGCCAACGGACTCGAACAGATCGCGGGGGTTTCAACTCGCCTCAAGCCGATCGAGACCGAGGCCGACGGCGTTTGCCGGAGGCTCTACGAGGAGATCGACCGCACGTTCGTGACCCCGATCGACCGCGAAGACCTCGCACGCCTCACCAAGGTGTTCGATAACGTCGTCGATGGCATGGAACACACCGCCGCATTCGCCACCCTATTTCGGTTTGCGACCCTCACGCCCCCGATGCGGGACCTCGTTCGCATCCTGATCGCCAGTACGAAAGAAGTGTCCGCCGCTGCCCGCCGCCTGCGGAAATTCGCCGACCCCGATACCGTCAAAGGCCCGACCATCGCGCTGCACGCCTTGGAGAACGAGGCCGACGCGGTTTACCGAAAAGCGATCGCCGCGTTGTTCGACGACGGCGTTCAGGCCGTCGAGCTGGTTCGCCAGAAGGACATGCTCTTCGGCCTGGAAGAGTGCGTCGATCAGTGTGAGGACGCGATGGACGTGATCCGCTCCGTGGTGGTGAAAAATGGGTAGCGAGTTCGCACTCCTCGTGCTCGTCGTGGTGTTCGCCCTGGCGTTCGACTACATCAACGGCTTCCACGACACGGCCAACGCCATCGCAACGGTGGTGTCCACGAACGTGCTGCCCGGTCGAACCGCGGTGCTCATGGCGGCGGTGTGTAATTTCGTCGGCGCTCTGATGGGCGTTGGCGTCGCCAAGACGATCGGTGGCGACATCGCCGACCCGAAGTCGATCACTCAGTTGGTCGTCGCCGCCGCGCTTCTCGGGGCGATCTTCTGGAACCTGCTCACCTGGTACTTCGGCATCCCGTCGAGTTCGTCGCACGCCCTGATTGGCGGGCTCGTCGGAGCGGTCTGGTGTAACCGCGTCATTGGCGGGGGCGCGGCCGGCGAGTCCATGTGGGAGCTAATGACTTCCGACGGCGTGCTGCTCACCTTGAAGGCACTCGTGCTGTCGCCGCTGCTCGGGCTGATCGGCGGGTTCATGCTGATGGTCGTGCTGCTCTGGCTCGTGCGGCGAGTGCGGCCGTCGTCGGTGAACCGGAACTTTCGGGTGCTGCAACTCGTGTCGGCCGGGTTCATGGCGTTCGCCCACGGCTCGAATGACGCCCAGAAATCCATGGGCATCATCACGCTGGCGTTGGTGGCTTACGCCGCCTCGCAAGGGCACGCGGCGGACCTGAGCGTGCCGCTGTGGGTGATCCTGTCGTGCGCGACGGCGATGGCGTTGGGAACCGCGTCCGGCGGCTGGCGGATCATGAAGACGATGGGGCACCGCATCATCAAGCTTCGGCCGATCAACGGGTTCGCCGCTGAAACCGCCGCGTCGATGGTGATCCTCCTCGCGACGTTGCTGAAGGCTCCGGTGAGCACGACGCACGTGATCTCGTCGAGCATCATGGGGGTCGGCGCGTCGAAGCGGGTGTCGGCGGTGCGTTGGGGAGTTGCCCAGAACATGCTCGTCGCGTGGGTTCTGACGATGCCCATCTCGGCGGTCGTCTCCGCGCTCACCTACCTCGTGCTGTACCAGTTCCTCGGGTGACTCCCCGTTCCAGCCGTTGAAGTGCTCACGTTCTCCGGTGGCATGGAATGAGGGTTTCGCGGATTGGCGAGCCGCGACCGCAAGGGAGCGGTAAGCGTCTCCCGCTCCCTTGCGGTCGCGGCTCGTTAAACACCTTATTCTGGACCGCTCACAACCGCGATTCGATCCACTTCACGACATCCGAAAGCCACGGGTGCCCGACTGGCTCGAATTCCAGCGTGTGGTGGGCCCCGGCGTACTCGATGATCTTCGTTTCGCCCGCGAACTTGGTCACGTACGCTCGCGTGCGGTCGTTCACGATGATGCGGTCGTGCTCCGTCAGCGTCAGCAGCGTGGGCACCGTCACCCGGTTCGCGGCACGTCGAATGTACACGTCGAGCGCGAAGCTGTTGAACAGGAAGCGAGCCGTTGCGAACCGCAGCCCGTGCGGGTCGGCGTCGATGAACTTCTGACCCTCGACGGACGCCGTGAACAACTCGGGCTCGTTCAGCGGAATCGGGAACAGTCGCGTCGGTCGCAGCACGCTCGCCACCGCGACCCGTACCCGCAGCGCCGGCTTCGGCTTCACCTTCGGCACCAACCCCGGGCACAGCAACAGCAGCCCGTCAGCCAGTCCAGGCTTGCGATACTGCAACCCGACAGCGAGCTTGCCGCCCCACGAGATACCCGCCACGAACACCGGCAACCACGACTGTTCCGCACGAAGCTGCTGCACGAACTCGGCAACGTCGTCGATCAGTCGGCGGAAGTTCGGCGTGTCGCCGCGGTGGGCGGTGTTCAGCCCGGAGCCGCGACGGTCGAGGAAGTACACGTCGAACCCGGCGGCAGCGAGCTCGGCACACGATCGCGTGTACCACCCGCCGTGGCTGCGGATGCCGTGAAGGAAGACGAGTTTCGCACGCGGCCGCCCCACAGCCGGGTAGTGGCGAACGTAGAACGTGTAACCGTCGGAAGCACGAAAGGTTTGAATGCGAGCGGCGCTCAAATGAGTCGCTCCTTCCGCTTGGTGACCCAGTCAACGCGGGCGGGGTCGATGGTGATGCCAAGCCCACAGCCGATCAGCGCCTGTGACCAACCGCCACGCTTGAACGTGATGTCTTCCTCCGAGAGCCGCTCCCACACGAGGTGCCGATCGTAGCTGCCTTCGCAGTGCCGCAGGTCGCACACGCTCGTTGCAAAGTGCCGCCCCGCCGCCGAGAGGATTGCCGTCTCGCCGACCTGACAGCCAAGCTGATACCCGAGGCCGTGCCGCTTCGCGAGCTGAGCGAGCCGCAGACTCGGAATGTAGCCGCCGCACTTCGAGAGGCGGATGTTGAACAGGTCACACCAGCCGTTCATCGCGGCTCGCTCCGCATCGACCTCGCCGCACAGCGACTCGTCGAGCATGATCGGCGTCTTGACCTGCTTCCGCACTTCGGCGAGGCACGCGACCTCCTCGTGCTTCACCGGTTGCTCGACGCTCGTGATGCCGAACGGTTCCAGTTCGCGGATGCGGTCCACGACCTCGGCCGGCGTCCAGCCCTCGTTCGCATCGACGCGAAGGTCCATCTTCTTGCCGAGCCAGCGACGCATCCCGGTCGCACGCTTCACGTCGTCCTGACCCGCCATGCCGACCTTCAGCTTGATCTGCGAGAAGCCCGTGATCCAGTACACGAACGGGTATAGCTTCTTCTTCCAGCCGCGGGGGTTCGTGATGATGCCGCTGTACTGCACGCGCTCGCGGAACTTGTAAAGCTCGGGGGCCACGAGTTCGGTGACCTTCATGAGCGGCTCGCCGAAGGAACGGCCGAAGGCATCGAGGACCGCGAGTTCCACGGCACAGCGAGCGGCATTGCCCAGAATCAGTCGATCGTCGCCGGGGGCTGCGGGGAGCTTGATTTTCTCGGCGAGGTGCACCGCGGCCGGGAAGTCGGCACACTCACCAGAGAGTTGCGTGGCGAGGTCCGAACGCTTGAGCAGGTCAACGGAGAAGTCGATGGTCTCGCCGGTGACGTAGTCGCGCGGCAGCCCCTCGCCGTAGCCCACGGAGCCGTCGGACAGCACGCACCGCACGACGACGTTCTCGGTATCTGTGCGGACGTGGCTGGCGTGCGACATCTTCCGCTTCAGCGGGATGACAACGTGCCGGGCATCGAGTTCGACAATCCGCATGGGTTTCACGCTTCGAGTAGGGATTTAAGAGAGTGATCCGCAGATTACGCAGATGGACACAGATTTCAAAACCAAGACAGATCAAGCATTCAGACTCAGCCGTTCTGATTTCTTCTGTCTTCAAATCTGTGTCCATCTGCGTAATCTGTGGATCACTCCCTTCTCGCGCCGACTTCAAGCCGTGCCGTTGCTTCGTTCCCATCGCACACCGCCATTAAACCATGACCTACCTCTGTGGCAACCCCGATGCGGGTGTGCTACCATCCCAAAGTTCACAAGCCACCGATATCACCCTCGCATGTCCGACACCCCCACCTCCGCAAACCTCCTCACATGACTTTTCTCCGGCAACTCGGAGGAACGCGCAACGCGGCCATCTTGGCCGCAAAGCCGTTGGAGTTTCGGAAGCGATGCGAGCAACTCCAAACCGGCAACGACTCCTCGCGTGATGCGGCCAGGATGGCCGCGGTCCCAGGGGAAGAAAAACCGCAACGTCACGCGAACCACCTCCCCTGGACGTGTGTCTAGCGAACCCACAACTCTCGGAGGCACGCGATGGAACTGATCGAATCGAAGTCCATCTTTTCGCCAGCAACCGGGTTCATCAAACGCGGCGGGTTCGAGTGGACGTGCAATCCTTACGTCGGTTGCACCTTCGGCTGCTCCTACTGTTACGCGGCGTTTCTGCCGCAATCGCGAAGGCCGCCCGAAGAATGGGGCAAGTGGCTTACCGCCAAGAAGAACGCTGCGGCGCTCGCCGAGAAGCAAGCCCCGAAGGTCGCCGGGCGAGCCGTGTACCTGTCGAGCGTCACCGATCCTTACCAACCTGCCGAACGCGGATTGATGCTGACTCGCGGCATCCTCGAAGCCCTCGCGGAACACCAACCTCGCCTTACGATTCAAACCCGTGGGCCACTTGTCTCGCGTGATATCGACGTGCTGAAGCAGTTCCGAAGCCTGCGAGTGAACCTGTCGATTCCGACGGATTCGGAGCGAGTTCGCCAACAATTCGAGCCGAAGGCGCCGCCGCTGGAGAAGCGATGGGCCGCGCTCCAAGAGTTGCGTGAGGCTGGCATCGCGGTCGGCATCTGTGTGACGCCGACGCTGCCGATCGAGGACGTGGACGCCTTCGCGAAGCGGGTCGCGGCGTTCAAGCCGGACGTGTTGGTGTGTCAGGATTTCCACGATTCGGGCGGCGGTTTCGGTGCCGACACCGGCGAAGGAGCGCGAACGTTGCTCGCGGAAATCGGCTGGCAGCCGCGTGACTACCGGCGGTTCGTGGACCGCCTCCGGCAGGATCAGAAAGTCTACGAGGGCGAGGCCGGCTTCTTTCCGCCACCGAAGGTCGAAGTGCCACCGCCCGCCGCGTCGCCGGGGTTGTTCGATGGGGTGGTGTGAATTCTGTCTTCGCCGCTTGCGGCTTCGCAGGCGTGCCTGCGAAGCCGCAAGCGGCGAAGATGTCAGTCCCCCCAAACCTGTTCGCTCTTCCCGCCCGCAATCGTCGCCATCTTCAACAACACCTCGGGCGTTGTCTGCGGTGTGAACGTCCTGACCGACCCATCACACAGCGCGAAGTTCGCACCGTTCGGGAAGTAGCCGCCGAACTGACCCTCGGCACCGATCAACGGCTTCGCACCCGGTGAATCGTCGAAGCCGCGGGTTGTCGAGGGACCGCCCTGGAGCCACGGACCCGGCGAGTTCGCGGTTTCCCCGATCAACAGCGTTTGGCTCAACCCGTCGGCGATGCGGTCGAACGGCGTGGCGGAATCGTAGCGGAACGCTCCTGCTCGCGGCGGCGTTGGCATTCCCGGCACGAGTGCCAGCGTCGCGGCGTCGGTTCCGAGACCGGCGATGGCAACGTAGCTCGTCACGGCTGGCGTACCTGGCGGCACCTGTGGCGTGTTCGCCGGGCAGAGCAGAACGTTGAGCCTCGTTCGCGCTGCTTGCTGATTCGCCTCAGCGGTCCACGGCTGATCGACTTTGATCTGCGTCAGGAGTTGTTCGGTCGATTGCATCCGCTGATCGAGCACCGGCAATATCGCGACGACCCAACTCAAGCGGTCCTCCGGCGGAACGCCAGCCAACGCGATCGTCGCAGCCGGAATCTCACTCGGCAGCTTCGTGACGTCGATCTTCAGTTTGCGGTTCTGGGTGCCCGTGGGTTCGACGTAATGCGCCGCAAAGAACGCGAGTTGCCGAAGGTTGTTCCACGATGCATCGACCTGGGCGTTCATCCGTGCCTTCTGCACCGCCGTGAGGAGCAAGCCGACAACGGCGAACGCCAGCAGTAACCCAACCACGACCGCGATTCGCCGACGCATTCTTCACCTGAAAGGGAGACACTCGTTTGTCGAACGCCGGGGCTTCCAACCGTTCGCAGGAGTGATAGCATGTTGTATAGTTTGTCGGAGTTCCTTCGCGAGGTCTGCCCATGGCCACCGTCGCCGCCGCAACCGAGTCGTCAACTGATCGCCGCAGAGCCGCACGCTTCCAACCCGCGTTCGGAACGATCTGTCACTTTCGCCGACACGGAGAAGAAGGCGAACGACGCACCGGACTTGTCTGGAACATCTCCGAAACCGGCGTCAGCATGTTGCTGTCCGACCCGCCCGCTCGCGGGGCCGAACTCGATGGCGAACTGACGACCGAGTCTGGCGTCAATCGCCTGCCGGTCAAGATGGTGGTCGTCCACATCAAGAAGATGCCGCACGGCGACTACTTCCTGGGCGGCCACTTCGAACAGCCGCTCACCCCCGACGAACTCCAGCGATTCCTCGCGGCACAGGTCACGCCAAAAGGTGTACGCCCCGCCTAGCCCGGCAGTTCGATTCGGAACACCGTCTTGTCGTCGCGACGTTCCCACGAGAGCCGCCCGCCGTGGGCGTCGGTTGCCTGCTTCGCGACCGCCAACCCCAGCCCGATTCCTTGATCCTTACCCGTCACGAACGGCTCAAACAGCCGCTCCGCAATCCCCGGCGGCGGCCCCGGCCCCGTGTCGATCACTTCGATTGTGTGGCCCGTTAAACTCACTGTCACTTCGCCGGCCGAACCCGCGGCCTCGACCGCGTTGCCGATCACGTTGCCGAACAGGTGCGAGAGCTGCGTTGGGTCGCCGGAGATCACGCACGCCTCCGTCGGCGGGTTCCACACCAACCCGGTGCCCGCGTGCTGGCACTGCGGCTTCAACAAGCTCACGGCCTGATCGAGAAGGTTGACCAGATCGCACGGCATGCGAACCTGTTGGGGTGGCTTGCCCAGCACGAGGAACTGCCGGAGGTTCGATTCGATGCGGGCTAGTTGCCGAAGCGCGACCCGCAGCGGTTCCGGGTCCGCGGACGGGTTCTCCTCGAGGAAAAGCTCGATCGCCAGTTTCGCGCCAGCAGCCGCATTTCGCAACTGATGAGCCAGCCCGCCCGAGAACTGCCCGAGCACCCGTAACCGTTCGTCTCGCTGCAATTCCTCCTGAAACGCGGCAAGTCGGTGAGCCATATCATTCACGGATTCGCAGAGGTCGCGAAGTTCGTCAACGGAGCGAGGAAGCGGCATCGGGCGGAAGTCGCCGGCAGCGATGAGGCGGGTGCGGGCGTCGAGGTTGCGGATTCGGGCGACGAGACTCGACCCGAATGCCACCGCCAGCGCGAAGGCACCGAGACCACCAACCCCGCCGAGAATGAGCAGCGGACGCACCGCGTCACGCACGGCGGTCTGGCGAAGCGATTCGGGGTAGAGGATGTACAGGTCGCCGCCGGAATAAGGGGGCGGTCGGAAGACGATTCGCAACCGCAGGCAGCGGTACTCGGTTCCCGCGACGTAGACGGGAACGCCGAGCGAGTGATCCTCAGCTTCTTCCGCGAGGGTCTCGACCGGCACATCGGCTGGCGGCGTGGGCATTGGCTCGAAGGTGGATTCCGGCAACACGCTGCGACCTTCTGGCGGCACGAACAGGAACTCGGCTCCGGAAAGCCCCTTCATCTGGTCGAGGATCGGCTTGGTGAACCGGAACTGACTTCGCTCGGAGGTGAGTGTCTGCGCGACGGCCCACTGTTGGGCGGCGAGTCGGCGTTCGGCGCTGCGGGCGGCTGTGGCCGCGGCCCACGCCGTTGCGGCCGCGTCCCCGAGGAGCAGCAGACTCAGCGGCAGGAGCAGGCGATAGCGAAGCGACAGACGCATGACGATATACTTCGAGCGGGGCAGATGGAGGCGCTATGGCGAGCCGCGACCGCCAGGGAGCGGTTGGCGTCTCCCGCTCCCTGGCGGTCGCGGCTCGCCCGGACACGATGTCCTCATTCCACCACTCACTTCTTGCGGCCGAACAACGCCGACCAGCCACCGCCCGAAACCTCGGCCTCGCGAAACAGAACGCTCTCGCGGTGGAATTGCCGCACGGCCGACCACAGCGCCAGCCCGACGCACACCGACAACGAGATGACGACGGCCGGGATGTGCTGCCAGGGGAACGCGTCGGTGCGAACCGCCATCATCCGCTGCTGCAACACCAACGCGTTCGTCACCGGCATCCAACTCGTCGTCGCGTCGAGTTCCATCCCCGGACTCATGCTCCAGTACGCCAACGGCAGCACGATGAAGAACATCGGCACCATGTAGTAATTGCCCTCCTTGGTGCTGCGTGCGAACACCCCGAGGGCCAGCGTGCTCGCTGCGAGGAGCATCGCCAGCGGCAACGCCGTCACCACGCACATCGCAAGGCCCGTCAGCGAAATCAGCGTGTGCTGGAAGTAGGTTTCCGTCGCCGCGATCACGACGACCATCAAGACCACGTTCCAGACGGCGGTTCCGAAGCCGAGCGACAGCACCGCCATGAACTTCCCCATGACGATCTCGGACCGCTCGGCCGGGCTAATGAGCAGCGTCTCCATCGTGCCGCGTTCCTTCTCGCCGGCGGTCATGTCGATCGCCGGGTAGATCGAACCGGTCAGCATCCACATGACCAGCAGGAACGGAATGGTCTTCACCAGCATGTCCCGCAGTTCGTCGAACACCTTCTTTTCCGGCGGCTTCTCGAACGAGGGGTCGCGGACCTCGATCGGGACGTCGAAATCGGCTGGCAGGCCGGCCCGTGCGAACCGGGTTGCCTTCAGCCCCACGGTCCAGGCGTTGATGACGCCCGTGAGGCGACGAACCGCGAGTTTCGAGTTCTCCTCGCCGTCACGCCCCACGATCCGCACGTTCGGCCTCTCGCCACGTTCGAGCTTCGTCGCGAACCCGGGCTCGACGACCAGCAGCACGTCGGCTTCGCGTCGATCAAGAACGCCTTCGTCGGGGGTGTCGAACAGCTTCACGTCGAGCGACCCGCCGTGCAGATCGCCGGCAAGATAGTCCCGGGGGAACTTGCCATCAACGACCAGCGGCGGGAAGGTTTTCGCTTGCTGCTCGGCGAACGCCGCCGGGGTGCCGGCGATTGCGCCCGCCGCGGTGGGCACGTTGGCGGGTTGCGATTGTGGGAGGTGTTGGGCACCGACCACGCCGACGACGAAGACCTTCTCCTTGATCGCGGCGAGGAACAGCAGCGCGACACCGACGAACAGCGGGTACATCAGGATCGGCAGGCCGAGGATGAGGAACAGCGTCCGCTTATCGCGGAACTGATCGCGAACCTCGCGTGTGGCAATCAGGCGGACGACCGACCAACGAAGCATGGCGACACTCGGCAAGTGACCTGGGTTCTTGTGAGTGTAGTGCACTCACGGGTGAAGAACCAACCCATCAAGCAGAAGAGGGGAAGCGGGAAAGACACGAAGAAAATCGGGCACGGGCACGGGCTCGGGCACGGGCACGGACAAGAGAAAACCGGGAGTGGTCGGATTTCCATTCGCCGCTTGCGGCGTAGCAACCCCACTTCGCAACGCCGCAACCAAGCGGCGTGTTCTCTGTTCCGTGCCCGAGCCCGTGCCCCTGCCCGTGCCCGAATTTCTGTCTTTCCCTCTCCCCCGCTTCCCGTCACTCTTTCCACGCCGCTCAAGTTGCGGTAATCTTGCCGGGTAGCCCACCCTCATAAACCCACGCCCATGACCCAGATCGGGAAGTACGTCGTCGTCCGGGAGCTCGGTCGCGGCGGCATGGGTGTCGTGTTCGAAGCACGCGACCCAACGCTCGACCGCCCCGTTGCGGTCAAGCTCGTGAACGGCCACGCCGCACCGGAACGCTTCCTGCGAGAGGCCCGCGCCGCCGCGAGGGTCATTCACCCCAACTGCGTGCCGATCTTCGACATGGGCGACCACGACGGCCACCCGTTCCTCGTCATGGAACTCGTCGTCGGCATGAGCGCGTCCGACGCCCTCGAACGCTACGGACCGCTCCCGCCGAAGGCCGCCACGGACGTCGTCGCGTCCGCGTGCCGGGGGCTCGTCGCCGTTCACGAAGCCGGGATCATTCACCGCGACATCAAGCCGAGCAACCTGCTCATCTCGAAATCTGGCACCGTGAAGGTCGCCGACTTCGGACTCGCCCGGTCCGTCGACGGCAACGCCACCACGCTCACCGGCGAGCGCGCCATCGGCACCCCGCACTTCATGAGCCCCGAGCAGTGCCACGCCGAGCCAGTCGATGCCCGCTCGGACGTCTACTCACTCGGCGTGACGTACTACGTCCTGCTCACGAACCGGTTCCCGTTCCGCGGCGAACTCGAATTGCAGATCATGTTCGCCCACTGCAACGACCCGGTTCCCGACCCGCGGAAGGTCATCCCGACGCTGCCGGAATCGTGCGTGCAGGTCGTCCGCAAGGCGATGGCCAAGAACCCGACCGAACGCTACCAGACCGCTCAGGAAATGCTCGCCGATCTCCAGGCGATTCTGGCCGCAGACCCGAGCCCCACGCTCGACCTGTATGCTCTGGCGACGCCGCGATCGCCGAACGATTCCGCTCCGGTCGGCAGTCAACCGCCCACGCCGATGCCGAGCACCCAGCACTGGCTGCCGAGCGCAGACCTGACCCCGACGAACCTCGGCGATTCCCCGATCCATCCGAACCAGTCGAACTCGCCGAACCTCGTCGAGGCTCGTCCAACTCGGCGGCGCTGGCTCCTGGGTTTGCCGGTCGTGATGGGTGCCGGTGGGGTTGGTGCGTACTTCGCGTTCCGCAAACCGGAGGAACCGAAGGAGCAGGAAGAACCCCAGAACCACCACGTTGGCGGGCCGAGAAAGCCGGTCCTGGTTCC
>Ga0105047_10014665_pt1 | contig 12414 bp, 11 predicted proteins | sample MAT04_FD_78384 | JGI IMG/M metagenome (GOLD analysis project Ga0105047, IMG submission 78384) | Freshwater microbial communities from Lake Fryxell liftoff mats and glacier meltwater in Antarctica - MAT-04 (megahit assembly) | ecosystem: Environmental > Aquatic > Freshwater > Ice > Liftoff... | reverse complement strand
GCCGTTGCTGGCAAACGGCGGCACCGCCGTTGCTGGCAAATGGCGGCACAGCCGTTGCTTCGACCGGTGGCATGAATGAACGTTTCGAGCGCCTCGGGCCCGCTTTTGCGTGGCTCGCCTATCCCATCGCCGGCAACGCTCTCGGCCGCTGGCTCGTTGCGCTGCTGGTGGTCGTCATCTCGTACGCCGTCGTGCGGCTCCTGGTCGCGCGATTGGGCGCCGCGCTCGACAAGCTGTCGAAGCGCACCCCGACCAAGATCGACGACATCTTCGCCAGCGCGGTGAAGTCGACGAAGGCCTTGCCGTGTCTGGGACTCGCGCTCTTCCTCGGCTCGCTCGTGCTTGAGCTTCCGACCACGGCGCGCGTCTTCACGCAGGCAATCGCCGCCGTCGTATTGGTGATTCAGCTCGGTCTGTGGACTCAGGCCGTGCTGATGGGCTCGCTCGGCGTATGGACGGCCAAGAACGCGGGTGTCTCCAACCGCACGACGCTCGCGTCTGGCCTCGGGATCGCCGCGCGTTTCGTTCTGTGGTCGGTGGTACTGCTCGTCGTGCTCTCGAACATGGGAGTTCGCGTCGACGCGCTCGTCGCCGGCCTCGGCATCGGCGGAGTCGCCGCGGCGCTCGCCGTGCAGAATGTGTTGGGGGACGTCATAGCATCGGTGTCGATCTTCGTGGACCGGCCGTTCGACCTCGGTGACTTCATCGTCGTCGAGGAGTACCAAGGCACGGTGGAACACATCGGCTGGCGTTCGACTCAGCTGAAGTCGATCTCTGGCGAGCAGCTGGTGTTACCCAACAGCGATCTGATGCGCAGCCGCATTCGCAACTTCAAGCGCATGGAGGAGCGGCGAGTCGAGATGACACTCGGACTCAGCTACAACACGAGTGCGGATGAGGCCGAGTGTGCACCAGCGCTCATGCGCGAGGCGATATCCTCGGTCGACGGCGTCCGCTTCGATCGCGCGCACTTCAAGGGGTTCGGCGCCACGGCGTTCGAGTTCGTCGCCGTGTGGTTCATCGAGACCGCCGACTACGCCGTGTTCATGGACAAACAACAACAGGTGAACCTCGGGATCCTACGCCGGTTTCGCCACCTCAATCTCGTCTTCAGCCGCCCGCTGGAAGCGGTGCCAGAGCATCCCAACGCGCCTGGGCAAGGCACCGAGGCCGCGTGACACACTCCCGCTGTGGCGGATCACAAATCCGCCACAGCGGAGCGCGAGCGCTTCTCATCCCTTCTTCGGCAGTCGCCCCATCACGAACGAGATGATCGCGACGACGATGAAGACGAAGAACAGAATCTTCGCGATACCGGCAGCGCTCGCAGCGATGCCGCCGAAGCCGAGCACTCCAGCGACGATGGCGAGCACGAAGAACACGGCAGTCCAATAGAGCATGAGCGCCTCCTCGAGGGCCGCAGTGCGGCCCGGCTGGGTGTGTGGGTGTTTGACGAAACGCGCGTGTCTCTGCACCCCACGTGCCAGCTCGTCTCGTCGCATCCATCGACGAGCGCCGAACGCGCTCAGCGGCCGCACCCCGATACGTGCCCGGGAGGCGTCGTCGGGGGGATCACGACCGGGCGCGGTACCGTGGGTGTCTCCGCGCAGGCGACCCGACGAAACACCACGGGGATGTTCCGGAAGTCGTGCCCATCGTCGAGGATCGACTGGAACTCCATCAACGCGAAGTCGATCTTGCCGCTGTAGGTATCGAGCGCGTAGCCGCCGCCCCAGCCGCAGTAGTCGCGCTCGCGCGTGTACGAGGTCGCCGCGAATACGATCGTGCCATCCGGCGCAATCGTGCCCTCGGCAGTCTCCCGCACCTCCGCGCGGATCGTCCCCGAGGTGCACGCTGGCGGCTCCGAAGTGCGCTCGTTGCCAGTCCAGAAGTGCACGCGCATCTGACCCGTGATCGCAGTGGGACGGCCCGGTACGCGACGCACATCGAGATTGACGACGTACCACTGCGCAGCGTGCGGATAATACGCGTGAGACATCCACGTGCCCGTCACTGGGTCGCTGCAGTCGGTGGCAGGCGGCGGGAGGCGCGCGCGCTGCTCCTGCACATTCGCCGGCGCGCGCGATGGCCAACCGACGAGCGCGACGAGGCTCGCGAGGCCCGCGCCGAGCAGGCGCAGGCGTCGTCGGCGACGAGCGGCAGGAGAGCGCGAGTCCACCCGCGCACCATGACAGACCCCAGCACGACCGCGCCAGTGCCGTGCGGTCACTACCGCGTCGTCCCCGCGCCGCGCCGTCGTCGTGACTCGGCGTCCGCCGTCAGTCGTCCTGCGTCGACGCATTCGCGTCGAGCGCCGGACTGCTCATCAATCGCACCGCGAGCCGCGTCGCCACGACACCAGTCGCCGAAAGCAGCGCGCGCCGCGTCAGCTCGCCGAGCAGCGAAGGCCCGCCATCGCGGTTGCGCATCATCAGGCCGAGCACGACGGCGGCTCCGCCCACTGCGACAGCGGGGAGCAAATAGCGCGCAGGACGCAGCTTCTTCCCGAGGCGACGTCGCCGCACCCGCAGAGCGCTCAGGCCGGCGCTCAGGCGATCACGCGCATGCTGTGCGCGAAGCTGCAGCGCTTCTTCTTCCAAGCTGGTCACGCTCATAGTTCCTCGCTCACGGTGCGCAGGGTATGTGCCGCGCGGAGGCGCGTGCGCTCGAGCACTTCCGTCGGGATCGAGCGACGCGCCCACAGCGCCAGGGCGACGCCTGCGCCGCTCGCGCCAGCACCCATACAAGCGGCGAGCAGCGCGGAGCCGAAGTAAATCGCGAGTGACGTCAGCAGCAGCGCGATGCCGATCGAGCTGACCATCACCGCCAGCCCGCCGAGCACCGCGGAGCGCCGGAACGACGCGACGTCGCGCTCGATCTCTTGCCGTGCCAGCGCGATCTCGACGCGGCTGAGCTCTTTCGCGCTCTCGACGACCTCGGCGAGGACATCCCCGAGTCCGGCATCCTCTAGCTCACTCTCGCGCATCTCGAGGCTCCATGATTCGATCGGTGTGGAACGGAACTGCCGACGTTGCGCGACCGCTGCGCTGCAGTCGCGCTACACGCTCACGCCGAGGTGTCGGCGTGCGCGCGGCGGCCATTGTGCGACCGGGTCGGCGCGGGAGTCTCTTCCGGCTCCTCGGCGTCCTCTTCGCTGCTCGCGAGCAGGCCCTCGACCTTCTCCTTCGCGTCGGTCGCGGCCTTGGCGATCTTCCCGCGCACCTCTGCGCCGGTGGACGGCGTGAACAACACCGCCAAGCCCGCGCCGATCGCCGCGCCCGCCGCGAAGAAGCCGAGCGCAGGCAGGATCGAGTCCATGGCGCTGCGGCGCTGCTCGAGGCCGACATGATGGAGCAGGTCGTTCGGTTCGAAGTTCCGCACGCCGCTCATCACGCGCTTGACCTCGAGAGCACTGCCAACGGTACGGAGGAGGTTGTTTAGATTCATGGTGATCTTTCGTCCATCCTCGTCATCGAGGAGGTGTAGTGCGACGGTGGACGCAGCCGCTCGTGCAGCTGCGGGGAGGCAATGATTCGCCGCGACCTGGTCTGCCGCGGCGTTTCCGCCGAGCCTGCGGGGTGCAGGATGTGGACGCGGTTCTGCAAACGCGGTGCCACCGAGCACACGCCGAGGCCTTGGTGGTGGGCCCGGATCGGCGGTGCGCTCGTTCCTAGCTTTGCGTTTCGGATGCGAGCTGTTGCGCCGCGGCGTCAGGTGGTTGACTCTTGAGCATCGTGTCATTTAGCGACGGAGTGTGTAGCTGTGCTACGGTGCGTAGTGCCACGGTGTGGTGCGCGATCCGGGTTGCGTGCTGAAATCACTCAGAAGTCACTCCGGCACGGGTCCTGCTGTAGCGGAAGGCACCATGACGACACCCCAGACTGGCAACGTGCTCTGCCTCGACGACGATCAAGACGCCTGCGATCTGCTGGCGACTGCACTCGAGGCGCGGGGCTTCTCGGTGCGCACCGAGACCAGCGCGGAGGTCGCCATCAGCGCCGCGACCGACGACGAGTTCGACGCGGTCCTCACCGACCTGCAGCTCGGCGATACGGACGGCCTGGCGGTGTGTGCACGCATCCTCGCGGCGCGGCCGTCCCTGCCCGTGGTGGTCGTCACCGGCAACGCCAGCATGGACACCGCGGTCGCGGCGATGCGCGCGGGTGCGTTCGACTTCCTGACCAAGCCGCTCGACCTCGACCTCGTCGCGCTCACCGTCTCGCGGGCGGTGCAACACCATCGCCTGAAGCTCGAGGTACAGCGTCTGCGCAGCGAGGTCGCGGGCGCACAGGGCTTCGAGAAGCTGCTCGGCAAGAGCCGCGCGATGCGTCGCGTGTTCGACGTCATCAGCCGCGTCGCACAGACCAGCGCCAGCGTGCTGGTGAGCGGCGAGAGCGGCACTGGCAAGGAGCTCGTCGCGCGCGCGATCCACGAGCGAAGCGCACGCGCGGAGGGGCCGTTCGTCGCGATCAACTGCGCGGCGGTGCCGGCGTCGCTGCTCGAGAGCGAGCTCTTTGGTCACGCGCGCGGCGCGTTCACTGATGCGAAGAACGCGCGCAAGGGGCTGTTCCTCGAGGCGAACGGCGGCACGTTGTTCCTCGACGAGATCGGCGAGATGCCGCTCGACATGCAGGTAAAGCTGCTGCGCGCCCTGCAGGAGCGGCAGGTGCGTCCGGTCGGCGGCGACAAGGAAGTGCCGTTCGATGCGCGCGTCGTCACCGCGACCAACCGCGATCTCGAGGCGGAGGTCGGCGAGAAGCGCTTCCGCGAGGATCTCTACTACCGCATCAACGTGGTCTCGGTGGAGGTGCCGCCGCTGCGCGAGCGTGAGGGCGATGTGCCAGTGCTGGCGCAGGCCTTCGTGCAGCGCTTCGCCGAGCGACACGGGAAACACGTCGAAGGTCTCGCGCCGACGGCGCTCGAGAAGATCATCAACTACCAGTGGCCCGGCAACGTGCGCGAGCTCGAGAACTGCATGGAGCGCGCGGTCGCGATGACGCAGTCGGATCGCATCGTCGTCGCCGATCTGCCGGAGCGCGTGCGCGCGTATCGGCCGGAGCAGGTCAACGCGCTGCTGCCGCAGTCGGTCGAAGAGCTGGTCACGGTCGATGAGCTCGAGACCCGCTATCTGCGTCACGTGCTCGGCCTGGTGAAGGGGAACAAGTCGCGCGCGGCGCGCATCCTCGGCTACGACCGGCGCACGCTCTACCGCAAGCTCGAGCGGCTCGAGGTCGGTCGCGCAACGAACGCAGAGCCGTCGCGTCAGTCTGCAGCGCCGCCCTCGTGAGCGCGCCACCGCCCCCGTGAACTCGCGCCGCCGCCCTCGTGAAATCGCGCCGCCGCCCTGTTGAGCTCGCGCCGCCGCCCTCGTGACTTCGCGCCGCTGCGGATCAGAGTCGCGCGACGATCGCGGTGATGTCGTCTTCGGAGCCGGCTGCGACGGCGGCTGCGAGGAGCGCGTCGACGGCTTCGGTCGCGCTCGGCAGCTGGAGCGCTGCGAGGATGGCCTCTGGCGTGACGAAGTGGTGCAGGCCGTCGGTGCAGAGCAGCAGCGCATCGCCGGGCTCGACGCGCGTGCGATGGAGATCGATGTGAACGCCGCGGGTCGTACCGCCGACCACATTGACGAGCAGGTTCTCGAGCCGCAGGCGGCTCTCCTCGCTGGTCGGTGCGACGCCCTTGCTGGCGAGCTCGCCTGCGAGGGTGTGATCCGCCGTGAGGCAGCGGAGCTCGCCGTGGCGGAGGAGGTACGCGCGGCAGTCTCCCGCGTGCACGACGAAGAGCTCGGAGCCGCTGGTCACCGCCATCGTCACCGTCGTCGCGAGCTTGGGGTCGAGGTTCTCGCGCCGCGCCACGCGTCGCAGCCGTGCTTCCGCTTCCGCGAAGGCCCGTGACAGCGCGACGCGTAGCGTGTGATCTGCGTTCGGCGTGACCACGACGAGCCACGGCATCAGCACGAACGCGAAACGCGCGAGGGCGTCGACTGCCACTGCGCTCGCGACCTCGCCATCGACGTGCCCACCGACGCCGTCGGCGACGACCAACACCCAGCTCTGCGCGCCGTCGTCGATGGTGGTGCCGTCGGCGACGGGTAGGCCGGACGCCGAGACGTGCATCAGGCGCTCGAGCCGCGCGACCAAGAACTGGTCCTCGTTGTGTCGACGCCCGATGCCACGCACCGAGCGGCCTGCGGTATCGGCGTTGGCGATCGCGACGGCCTGCTGCGCCTCGTCCGGCACGTTCTCGCGTATGGCCGCGTCGTCGGTGAGGAGCGTGAGTGGCAGGGAGGGTGAGGTCACGGGCTCTCGGCGGTGAGCGGCAGCGTAAACCAGAACAGCGTTCCTCGCCCGCGTCCGTCGCCGACTCCGATCTCACCACCATGGGCGCGCACGATACCGCGAGCGATGTAGAGCCCGAGCCCGGCGCCGAGCCGGCGGCTGTCCGTGGCGCCCTGCGAGAAGCGCTCGAACAGCCGCGCCTTCATCGCCTCGTCGACGCCTGGGCCGTCGTCTTCGACCTCAAAGCGCACGAACTCGCCCGCGAGGAGCGCACGCACGTGAATGTGGCCGCCGCGCGGAACGAACTTGAGCGCGTTGCCGACCAGGTTCGCCAGCACTTGGCCGACGCGCTCCGCATCGGCGCGAACGAACAGCGCCGGCGCCGGCTCGACGACGAGGCGGATGCCCGCCTGCTCGGCGAGCGCGAGGTGACCCTCGGCGAGCGACTCGAGCAGGCCCGTGAGACTCACCGTGGCGGTGATCACGCGCAGCGCCTCGGCATCCACGCGCACCGTGTCGAGCAGGTCGTCGACCAAGCGCTTCATCGTGCCGATGCTGCGCTTCAAGCGGCCGACCTTGTGCTCTGCGGCAGGGTCCGTCAGCGACGACGAGAGCAGATCGAGGCCTAGGCTCAGCGTCGAGAGCGGGCTGCGCAGATCGTGCGCGACGATCTCGATCACGCGATCGCGTGCCTCTCGCGCCTCGCGCTCCGCGGCGAGCGCGCCGAGCGTATCGGCGGCGAACTGCGTGGTGCGCACCAGATCGGCGAGCAAGGTCTCGCCGAGCTCGTGGATGGAGTGCTCTGGGGCGAGCTCGGAGATCTCGACGCGGATCTCGCCGCGCAGTCCGGCGCGCTCTGCGACGAACGCCCGCTTCAGCACCCGACAGGCCGCCCGCGTCTTCGCGCCGACGCGCACCAGCCGCGTCACACCGCGCGCATCCACCAGCGAGAGCTCGGCGGTCGTCGCGCCGAGCGCGTCGGCGACGACGCGTACGAACGTGTCCATCAGCGTCTCGACGTCGGCCGCGCGCTGCAGATCGACGCCGCCTTCGACCGCGACGCGGAGGCAAGCGGACTGCAGCTCGAGCGATCGGCGCGAGACGTCGAGCGCGCGCTGCGTGTGCGCGATGCGTAAGCCGAGGCGAATCGACTGCTCGATGCGCTCGACGGAGAGCGCGGTCTTCGGCACGTAGTCGGTCGCGCCAGCGCGCATCAGCTCGACGACGGACTCCGGATCGGTCGTCCCCGTCAGCATCACGATCGGCACGCGGAGCCCCGCGGCGCGCGCTGCTTCGACCACTTCGCGGCCATCGAGCGAGGGCATGCGATGGTCGAGAAAGACCAGATCGGGCTCGCTCGTCCGCAGCCGCGCGAGTGCCTCGTGACCATCGGCGAGCTCCTCGACGGACATCAGCACCGGCACGTCGGCGAGGACGCGCCGCAGCGCGAGGCGGTCGACGGCATCGTCGTCGATCACCAGCACGTGCAACAGCGAAGGCGCGGTGAACGTCTCCGAGATCCGCCCGCGGCGCCCGCCAGATTCGGCGAGCGAAGGCACGAGCTCCACGTGGTCCGACGTGTCCGCAGTCTTGTGGGTCATGGGGACCCAGTCGGCATAGCAGGATCAGAGAGGTGCGTCAGAGTCACGCTCGCGACCTCGTCGACGCGCACGTCGACGACCATTCCGACGAAGTCGTTGGCGGCGCCGATGAACGAGCCGCTGATCGGGACAGCGCCCTCCGGCGTGCGCGCCACGGCGACGCGCACCAGTCGATCGCCACCGACGAGACCGTTGGTCGGATCGAGCTCGATCCAGCCCGGTCCGGGGATGTACACCTCGGTCCACGCGTGCGTCGCCGCGCCGCCCCGGCCTTGCGCGAATGCGTCGTGGAGATATCCAGTGACGAAGCGCGCAGCGAGGCCGAGGCTGCGCGCACACTCGGCGAGCAGCAGCGCGAAGTCGCGACACGCACCGGCGCCACGCGCCAGCGTCTCGACTGGCTCGCGCGTGCCGAGCTCGTCCCGCGGCTCGTAGCGCAGCTCCTGGTGGATCGCCGCATTGACCGCGAGGAGCACCGAGAGCGTGCGCGGATCGGCGTTGACGAAGCGCTGCACGAACGCGTCGATGCGGTGCTCGGGATCGGCGTGCAGTCGCTCGCGGCTGCGCGCCAGATCGGGCGCTTCCGCCGCGTCGTAGGAGAACGGCAAGCGCTCGGCGTAGGGCGCGACCGGCAGCGGTGTGCCAACGACCCCGTAGTGCTCGACGAGGACGTCGCTCGAGATGCGCAGCTCCGTCGCCGGTGCGTCGAAGCGGACGGTGGCGATGGAGTTGCCGAGCACGTCGTAGCTCCACCGCACGGTGCCACTCGGCGAGAGCGAGAGGCGCGTGTCGAGCAGCCGGATGTCGTGGCTGTCGCGCGGGCGCAGCATCAGTCGGTGGTCACCGAAGGTGACAGGTCGCGCGTAGCGATACACCGTCTCGTGGTGCACGTGAAGTCGACGCACGGGCTAGGTTCTGTCGGACGCGTGGAGTAGTTCCGCGAGTGCGTGCACGAGTGCCGCGGGGGCCAGTGGCTTGACCAAATACCGTTGAAAACCAGCGGACGCTGCGCGCGCGATGTCGGCTGGCTGAGAGAACGCCGAGAACGCGACGGTGCGCAGCGATGGGTGGGCGGCGAGCGCCTTCTTCACCAGCGAAACGCCGTCTTCGTTCGGCATGCCGATGTCGCTCAGCAGCAGATCGAACGGGGCTTCGCCGAGCGCGGTCAGCGCCTCCGACGCGCTCCCCGCAACCGTCACACGCGCGCCGTGCAGCGTCAGGACGGTGCTCGCCAGCTCGCACGCATCGCGCTCGTCGTCGACCACGAGCACACGGGCGCCGCGAAGCTCGTCGGGGCCGCCGTGCGGCTCGACGCGAATAGCCGCGCGCGAGCGCGAGAGCGTCACCTCTGCGTCGATCTGACGTGGCAGCGTCACGCGGAACGTCGCGCCCTTGCCCGTTCCCGGGCTCTCCGCCGCCACCGTGCCGCCGTGAGCCTCGACGATGCGCCGCACGATGGCGAGGCCGAGGCCCATGCCGCCGTGGCGTCGCGTCGCGGCGCCGTCCGCCTGACGGAAGCGATCGAACATCTCCGGCAAGAAGCTCGGCTCGATGCCGACGCCAGTGTCGGCGACGCAGAGCACCACGTGATCCTCGTGGGTGCTCACCGAGACCTGCACGTGACCGCCGCTCGGGGTGAATTTGATCGCGTTCGACAGCAGATGCCGCACGAGCTGGTGCAGGCGGGCGACGTCGACTCTCGCTGCGTTGGGGTCGTCCGCCGTGACCTCGACCGTGAGCCGCTTCTGCGCCGCGTTCGTCGCCAACGAGGCCACCACCTCGCGCACGACGGCAGAGACGGACGCGTTGCTGACCGAGAGGCTCAGCTGTCCACCGAGCACGCGCGAGGCGTCGAGCAGCTCGTCGATGATCTGCGACTGCGCGAGCGCGCTGCGATGGATCACGTCGAGCGCCTTGGTGCTTCGCTCCGCGGTCAGGCCGCCCTCGCGCAGGAGCTTCGACCAGCCGAGGATCGTCGAGAGCGGCGTGCGCAGCTCGTGCGAGACGATCGAGAGAAACTCGTCGCGCATCCGCACGGCGGTGCGCGCGTCATTGCTGAGCGCCTCGCAGTGCAGCGAGACGCCCGCGCGGTGGACGAGATCGCTCAAGAACTCGCGCTCCACTGGCTCGTCGAGCGACGCTGCCTCACGCGATGCGAACAAGACGCTGCCGAGCACCTCGCTGCCGACGCGCAGAGGTAACATGCCGACGGAGACGAGCCCCAGCTGGGTGAACTCCGCGGCTACTTCCGCACCGAGCAACGCTTCGCGTCCGACCACGTCGCTCGCCCATTGTGCCTCGGTCGATCGCGGTCGCATCGCATCGGCGTGCCGCTGCAACGTCGGGCTCGGTGAACCCAGCGCCGGCGCCAGCTCGCAGGCGACGCGTCGGGCCGTAGTCGACGCGTCGAACATGTCGACGGCGCACAGCTCGACTGGCTGACCCAGACAGGCGGCGGCGAACGAACGAAGGCGCAGCTCGACACTCTCGTCCGCGGCGAGCGCTGTAGAAACCGCCCGGATGCGGCCCAGAACCGTCAGCAAGCGCCCATCGTCATCGCGGCGCTGATTCATGATAACGAGCCCCCTGCAAGTCGTGTGCGCGGCTTGTCCGTGACATTCGCTGGTGCTGAGTCCGCCCAGCGCCCGCTGCGATCTCGCTGGTGTGCGGCGCGACGCCCATCGCCGTGGGGTGCGTGTCTATCAGGCCGCAACGTATGCGCACCCCAGGACGCATCGCGACAAGTCGCTACAGTTGTTGCGCCGCGCCGCATTTTCAGCTGGCCAATAGCCCCGCGCCGTGCAGCGCGGCTTCGCGTGCATGGGCCAAGATTCGGTCCGCACCGCGCTCGAGCAGCGACGACGCCACCTCCCGACCGGCCGCGATCGCGGCGCGCAGGCGCACGGCCGGGTCGTCGCTGGTGAGCCACGCGTCGGTGCCCGCGCGCAGGAGCTGCTCGCCGTCGATCGAGCCGACCAGGCCGTCGACGCGGAGCCGTGCGCCGTCCTCCGACAGTCGCGCGTGCGCAGCCATCGGGGCTTGGCAGCCGCCGTCGAGGCTCGACAGAAATGCGCGCTCGGCCTCGACGCAGACGCGGGTGGCGGCGTGCTCGAGCGGCGCGAGCAGCGCGCGCGTGCGCTCGTCGTCGGCGCGCGCCTCGAGCGCCAGCACACCTTGCCCAACGGCTGGCAGCGAGATGTCGGGCGGGATCGCCCACAGCGGCCGGGTGTCGAGCCCGAGGCGTCGCAGGCCCGCATAGGCGAGCACGATCGCGTCGTATTGCCCCTCGTCGAGCTTGCGCAGCCGCGTGTCGACGTTGCCGCGCAGCACGGTGTACGCGAGGTCGTTGCGGAAGTTGCGCAGCTGGCAGCTGCGGCGCAGCGAGCTCGTGCCGATGCGCGCGCCGGCGCTGAGCCCATCGAGCTCGACGCCGTCTTTGCTGACCAGCACGTCGCGCGGATCTTCGCGCTCTGGGACGCACACCAGCGCGAGGCCTGGCGCGAGCGCGGCGGGCACGTCCTTCATCGAGTGCACTGCGAAGTCGGCGCGTCCATCGGCGATCGCGGCCTCGACCTCGCTGACGAACAAGCCCTTGCCGCCGATCTTCGACAGCATGCCAGTCTGATTCCGGTCGCCCTCGGTGACGATCTGCACCTCTTCGATCACCAAGCCTGGCCAGCGCGCGCAGAGCTCTGCCGCGACCGCGCGCGTCTGCGTCAGCGCGAGCAGGCTCTTGCGCGTCGCGACGCGCAGCACGCCGCTCATGTCTCCCTCTTCGCCACGACGTGCGCGGCGTCGGTCGGCACGCTCACCGACTGCACGTTCACGACCGGCGCCGCGGGCTCGGCGCTGTCCAGATCGAACAGGCGTCGGACTGCGTCGAGCAGCTGCGGGCCGGTGTCTGCTTCGACGCCCTTCTTGAGCTCGGTGAGGGGCTGGTGAAGCAGCTTGTTGACCATCGCGTCACCCATCCTCTCGAGGGACTTCCGGTCTTCGTCGCTGAGCGAGCGCAGCCGCGGCGCGGTGCGCGAGAGCTCCGCCATCACCACCTCGCGAAAGCGCGTGCGCAGCGCGATGATCGTCGGCGTCAGCTCGAGGCTCTTGCGCCACGTCTCGAACTCCGCGACCTCGCCGTGCACGATGCGCTCGGCCGCGTCGGCCTCTTTGCGCCGCGCATCGACGGCGCCGCGCGACACGCTCTCCAGCTGATCGACGTCGTAGAGGAACACGTTCTCGAGGTCACCGATGCGCGGATCGATGTCGCGCGGTACGGCGATGTCGACCAGCAGCATCAGCCGATGGCGCCGCGCCTTGATCACGGAGAGCATCATCTCGCGGGTGATGACGAACGTCGGGCTCGCGGTCGAGCTGATCACGACGTCGGCGAGCGCGAGCTCTGCGGCGAGATCGTCGAAGCCGCGCGCCTCGCCCTCGTACGTCTTCGCGAGCGCCTGCGCGCGCTCGAGGCTGCGGTTGACCACCACCAGCCGCGCGCCCTCCGCGCGCAGATGTTTCGCCGCGGCCTCCGCCATCTC
>Ga0105047_10014662_pt1 | contig 12416 bp, 5 predicted proteins | sample MAT04_FD_78384 | JGI IMG/M metagenome (GOLD analysis project Ga0105047, IMG submission 78384) | Freshwater microbial communities from Lake Fryxell liftoff mats and glacier meltwater in Antarctica - MAT-04 (megahit assembly) | ecosystem: Environmental > Aquatic > Freshwater > Ice > Liftoff... | reverse complement strand
GTCACTGTCCCACCTCCGGGGCAAGCCCGGAGGCTCGTCGACATCTTCGACCTACGAGCCTCCGGGCTTGCCCCGGAGGACAGAGACATGGTCCCGATGCAGAGCCTCAACCGCATTTTGAATGGGGTCACTGTCCCACCTCCGGGGCAAGCCCGGAGGCTCGTCGACATCATTTCTTTCGCTCAGGCAAGTTGCTCCGCGATCAATTGTTCGACGGCAGTCTGCATCGCGCCGCTGGTGATCGATACGTCCGAGGTCGTGTGGGCGATGCTGGTCATGCCGGCTGTCCCCCACCAATCGACCCCCTGCAGCAACATGGCCTGGCGTAAGCCGTGCGTCAGCTTGGCATTCTTCGGGCCGTCGAGTGTGTTCACGTCGTTGTCGAAGGGGATGATGCACTCGTTGTCGGTGATCTCCGGCATCGGTCGCGGACCGGTGTAGCCGGGGACGACGCGGATCATGCTGAAGTCGCCGTACGCGAGCCAGGGCACACCCATCGCGTTGAAGCGGGCGTTGATCTGGTTGCGCAGGTTGCGGGCCATTTCGCTCGCAAGTTCGCAGACGCTTCCGTCGGCGATTCGCTTCAACGTCGCGATGCCGGCGGAGGCGGACAGCGGGTTGGCGTTGTAGGTGCCGGGGTGCTTCATCTTCGGCTTGCCGGGCCGCGGCTCGATGGAGGCCAGGATGTCCGCCCGGCCCACCAGGGCGCCGCCGGGAAGGCCGCCGGCAAGGATTTTCGCAAGGGTCGTCAGGTCCGGCGTCACGCCGTAGAAGGCTTGGGCGCCGCCGGGGTGGACGCGGAAGCCGGTGATGACTTCATCGAAGATCAGCACGACATCGTGCCGGGTGCAGAGTTCCCTAAGGCCCTGCAGGAAGGCCCCGCGGATCGGTACCGCGCCCCAGTGGCCGCCGGTCGGTTCGAGGATGACGGCTCCAATCTCCGGATTCGCCTGCAGTGCCGCTTCCACGAGATTCAAATCGTTGGGCGGCACCGCCACACACACGCGGCTGACCTCCTCCGGTACCCCGGCGACGCCGACCGCATCGTAAGGCGGATCGCTGCTGACGGTGGCGTAATCGTGCCAACCGTGGAAGTGCCCCTGGAACTTCAGAAACTTCGGCCTGCCGGTGAAGAGGCGTGCGAGCCGCAGCGCCATCAGCGTCGCCTCGGTGCCGCTGCCGGTGAAGCGGAGTCGCTCGGCACTCGGCACGAGCTGCTGCACCAGTGTCGCCCATTCCAATTCGAGATCGTGGCAGGCGCCGGGGTGCGTCCCCTTTTCCATCTGCGCCTGCACCGCAGCGACCACATCATCGGGACCGTGGCCGAGGATGTGGGAACCGTGCCCGACGAAGTAATCGATGAGTTCGTGCCCTTCGACGCTCCATTTGTGCGAACCCTTGCATCGCTCGACGTAGATCGGGAAGGGGTCCATCATCCGCGTGTCGTGCGTGACCCCCGTGGGGAACAGCCGCTTGGCCCGCTCGAAGCGTTCACGGGACAACGGAAACGCGGCGGCATAGCGATCCGCCAGACGGGAAGGTTCGTGCATCGGCCGGCTCCGCAGGTCATGGATGTTCTTGTTCTACGGCAAGCGGGGCTACTGAAGGCAAGCAGGGGATGGTCTCAGCCGATGAGTTCGCACTGCGGCATCCGGTCGCGGATGCGCTCGAAGTGCTCGGGGTCGAGGTTGTTGTAGCGCAGGTCGAGGACTTTCAGCGTCGTTGCGAAGGGTGCGGCCGCGAGTTCCTCGATGCCGCGGATGCCGAGGTTGTTGTTGCTGAGGTTCAGGTACTCCAGCTTCGGCCAATGCTCGGCCTTGGCGAGCAGCTTGGCGTCGGTCCACTTCAGGTTCCGCTTCGCCAACGACAACGACCGCAGGTTGGGCATCGCGGTTTCGCGCAGTGCGGTTTCGAGTTCCGCCACCGTGGGAAGCGGGGCCTCGCCAAAGCGCGGATCCTCGGGGTGCGCGTTGTCGCCGTCGCCGCCGATCCGCAGCGTTTCAAGCTGTGTGAGATGGGGCGACCGCAGCAAACCGTGAAGGCCGCGATCGGCGGCACGACTGCCGTCCAGATCGAGAATATGCAGCCGCGCGGCGGCGAAATCCCTTCCGAGAATTGCAAGATCCGCACGGGCGAATCCGCGATTGTGGACCAGCGATAGCTCGGTCAGCGCAGGCAGACTCAAAAGGCTCGATACGTTGATCCCGGAAGCGAACGGGTTGTACCCGCCCATCACCAGCGAGCAAAGTTGTTTCGCGTGCGGGGATTCGCCGAGGGTGCGGAAGTCCAACGGCTTCAGTTCCGAGTCGGTGAAGTCGAGTTTGTTCGCTTTCGCCAAATGCGGACACCAAGCCAGTTCATTCATCGGCACCGAGCCGCGCATGGACGACAGCTTGACGAACTTGATCGACCGGATCGGCTGATGCTGGAACAGATCCGCACCGTCCTTGACGAAGCCCTTGGCATAGACCGTCACGCCGTGAAGGAAGCCGCGGACGAAGACGCGGTTGATCACCTTCATGCGGCCGGTGTCGCTCCACTCGGCTTCGCGTTTCTGCAGGATCGCCTTCGTAAGGTGGCTCAGCTTCATCCAGCGGCGGGTGTACGGATACAGTGTCGCCATTTCGATCTGGCCGCGGATGAATTCGGCTTGCACGGCGTCGTCCGCGTCGCCGTGCTCGTCGAGATGATCGGCGAAGACGAGCCGGGGCAGGTCGTCGTCCGGGTTCGCGAGGATGCCGGCGAGTAGGGCTTCGCGGTCGTTCATGCGGCACCCGCGGTCAGACTTTCGGGGTCGCCGTCTTGAGGTCGAACGTGCCGTCCGGCAGCGGATGCTTCACGTAATCCCCGAAGAGGTTCGGGGCGTCTTCCACCAGAATGTCCAGCATCGCGTTGGCGAGTTTGCGGATTTCCGGCTCGGCGTGCACGCTGCCGCGCTGTTCGAGGAAGTGCCGCAAGGCTCGGGCATTGGCGGTGACGGTGATCTTGGTCTCCGTCGCATTGGGAAGGACCGAACGCGCCGCCTGCCGGGCGGTTTTGCGGCGCAGCGTGCGGTCGGCGTCCGGGGGCAGGAGCGCGGCCGTCGCGGCAGCCGGGTCGGCAAGCTTGGCGTTGAGCTTCTCGGCCAGCAGCACGTAGCTGTTGTGGACGTGTTGAATGGCGTCGAGCCAGATCGCGTGCAGCTCGGGGTCTTGGGCGATGATGTCCGGTTCGACGTACTCGGCGACCGACTCGTCGACGTAGCGTTGGCTCAACTGCGAGTAGGCCCAGCCGGCCCGGTGCCGCACCAACTCGTGCGTGAGCGAGCGGCTCACACCGGTAATGATGAAACTCCAGACGGCGTGCTCGAAGACCGAGCCGTGGCCGACGTCCTTGATGTGCCCCAGATAGGCCGCGTTGCCGCCTGGCCTCGGTTTGGCGAACGACATGTAGCAGACTCGCCCGGCCGTTTCCGCAATCACTTCGGCGGCGACTTCGGAATCCGATTCCCAAGTGACGCCGTGATCGACGAGGAAGCGGTCGAGTTCGCCGTCGTTCATCATCTGTCGGCCGATGAGATACACCTGCGGCGAGCGTACAATCGTCATCTGGTCGGTCATCCCGGTCGTCTCCTGCGAATCGTGCGGATTATAGTCCGGGCCCCAGGCGGGCGCAATGCCGGACGTGGGGGCGAAAAGGGTTGAACCGGAGCCGCTGCGGACTTGAGGTGATTTTATCGGGTTCAGTCGATCCTGTCGGAACGGGCGATCGGTTATACTGTCTCGGTTGTGCTTCCGAAGCGGGATCCATCCTACCATGCGGATCGTACCGATCATCGCAGTCGTGCTGCTTGTCGCGTTCCAGTCGTTGGCGCAGGTTCCCGCGCCGCCGCCTCCGCAGGCTGTCAAGCTGCCGGACGGCGCGATCGTCGTGTTCGCGAAATCCGCGACCGAAGCTCTTGCCGCCGTGCCGGACGGTGTGCTGCTCAGCGCCGCGGATTATACCGCGATCCAGCAGCAAATCGAAGCGTTCAAGCAATCGAAGGCGAACGAGAAGGCCGTGCCGCCGAGCCGCTGCGACCTGCGGGCGAAGATCGTGCGGCGCGGCGAACGCTTTGCGGCCCTCCTGACGGCGACGTACACCATCCGCACCACGGCCGCGTCGAGCACGATCGCACTCGGCGGTTCGCGGGCCTTCCCCATTCGTGCGAAATACGTCAGTGGTGAAACCGGCACGCCGATTCTGCTCGCGTCGGCCGATGGTCTGACCGTTCGGCTGGACCGCCCCGGCGAGCGGGTGCTGACGGTGGAGTACGAAGCCGCCGTGGCTCCGCGCGGGCCGAAGAACGACCCCGGCTTCGAGATCGGCCTGCCGAAGGCGGCGCTGACGACCTTGGCTGTGGAGTTGCCCGAAGGCGTGCGTCGATTGGCCGTCGGCACACCGGGAGACAAAGTCGGCGAGACGAAATGGACGAGCGACGAGGCCGGCGTGTGGGCCGTGCCGGGGTTGGAGCCGGGCCGACCGCTGGGGCCGGTGGAAAGTGTGGAGGCGACGTGGGAAGTGCCGAAGCCCGCAGGGCCGATGGGCGAGCGTCCGCTGACGGCGGACGTGGAAATCAGCATCCGCGTCGACGACGTCCGCATCGAAACGACGGCGAAGTTCCGCCTGAAGGGTACCGCGGTCGAATGGGCGCTGGCTCTGCCGGCTTCCGCGGACGTGATGAGCGAACGCAGTAGTGGCATCGTCGTCGGCATCGGCACCCTCGGCGAGAACGCACCGACGCCTGGACTGACGCGGCCGACGGATGCCGCCAAGCCGGTCTGGCTGTTCCGCCCGCCGGACCCGACCGCGGATTGGCTCGTCACCGCCGTGGTGCGAACGGCGCGACCCATGCCGAACGACCCGAAGCATCGCGGGCCCTATGCCATTGGCCCATTTCTGGTTCCCGCCGCGATCCGACAAACGGGAACGGTCCGCGTCTTCGCCCCGCCGACGGTTCGCGTGACGCTGGAAAAGCCGACGCTCGATCTGCGCCGCGTCGACGTGATCCCCGGCGGCGAGGAGGAGCCGACGACGCTGCTGCGCTACACCGCGGTGACCGCACCCGGCGCCATCCCGGCCGACTTTCCGCCGCTCGTGGAACTGACGACGCGGCCGCTGCCGGGTTTCGTCCGCGTCAATCCGTCCCATACCTTGCGTCGCACCGAGACCGGCTGGAAGCTGACGACCGAAGCCAAGGTCACACCGGTGCGGAGCGAAGTCGATCAACTGCTCATCGACGTCCCCGCGGGCTGGCAGAGCGTCGAGGCCTCCGCCGTGGGAGAGCTGATCGACGAGGTTCAGGTCGTCTCCGAAACGCCCACGATGCGTCGGCTCGCGATCCGCCTGATCGGCCCGCAACGTGCCGCCTTCGATGTCGCACTCTCAGCCGTCTTCCCCGGTCCGCTGAATCGCCGCAAGGACGATCTGGCTTTGCCGCGCTTCGCGAATACCACCGAGACGCAGGCGAAGCTGTTGGCCGTCGTTCCCGAAGGACTCGAAGCGGCGGGCAATGCTCTGTCCGACGAGCCGAATGCCGTCGCGGTGCCGCTGCTGCCGACCACCGTGCCGGACGAACGCAGGATTCGACCGGGTGCGGCCCGCGCCGTCGCCGCGAAGACGGACAAGGCCTTCAGCCGCGTCGAACTGACGTGGCAACCCTACCGGCCCGAGCTGATGGTGGACGTCCGCGCGGAGATCGTCTGGCAGGAGCGGCAAGCCGTGGTGACGCAGACGACGCGGCTGAAAATCGCGGACGGCGACCCCCGGCCGATCCCCTTCCGAGGCGCGGTGCTCGGGTTACGGGTGCTGCCGCCCTTGCCGGGTGCCGCAGCCCTGCCCGGAACGCTGGAGCCGGTCGATCGGGATTCTTGGCAGCTGCGCGTGCCGGCTGAGGCACCGAGGGACTTCACGTTTACGGTCGTCTACGCGGTGCCGGTACCGCCGCGCGGCAAAGCGGGGGAAGCGGCGACTCTGCCGTTCCCGCTGTGGCTCCCGGAAACGGCGACGAAGTGCGAGGGCCGCATTCGCGTGTGGAACGGTGGGGCCTCGCGGCGGCCGGTGCGTTGGATCGGCCCGTGGCGCGAGCTGCCGCCGCTGCCCGCCGCCGAACGCGATCAGCTGCCGTGGCTGACCTTGGCCGCCGCGGGTGAAAGCCTTCCGTTGAGTTGGGAACTCGAGGAGATCAACGCGGAACTGCCGGGCACGATCGTCGAACGCGGCTTGGTGCAGACCTGGGTCGGCGGCGACGGCCGACAGTTCACACGCGCCCGCTGGGTGCTGAAGCGTTGGAACCCGAGCGGGTTGGAGGTCGAGGTACGCGCCGGCTTCACGCCGGAATGCTGGATCGACGGTCGCCGAACGGATGCTCTACCCGGATCGACCAGCGAAGGCGATCTGCGTCTGCTGCGCTTCCCGATCCCCGAGTTGAAGCCGGGCCGCACGCTGCTCCTGGTGGAAGTGCGCGGGGTAGGTAACGACGGCACGGCACCGCGCGGTGAAATCAGCTTCGCCCCGCCGCGCCTGCCGGGGGCCGCCTGGCGGACGCCGCTGCAACGGCAATTCTTCCTGCCGCCCGATCTCGTGCCGCTCTTCCTCGGCAACGAGGCAACGGCTGAGCAACGCTGGACCTGGTCAAATGGGCTGTTTCGCCCCGTCGCCCCCGGCACCACCGCTGACGCGGACGCGAAGCTGATGGGTGCGGCGGACGACGACCTGCCGCCTGAATCGAATTGGATGGCCCCGCCTGCGGACCCCAACAGCACCATCGCCTTTCGCGGTCGCGGCGACGCGTCCCCATTTCGGTTGTGGCTACTGCCTGCTGCGGCATGGTTCGCACTCTGCTCGCTGCCGGTGGTGGTGGTCGGCGTGGCGGTCGGCGTTCGCCTGCGGCCTGCAGTCTTGGGTCTGCTGCTCGCGCTCCTCGGCGGGCTGCTCGCCGTCGGCATCGCGTTTCGACCGCAGCTTGCGACGCAGGTCCTGGTCGGCCTGCAACCCGGCGTCGTCGGCCTGACGGCGATCTTGAGCATCGCGGCACTGGTTCGGCGTCGGCGGCGTCGCCGCGTCGAGTATCTGCCCGGCTTCACGCGCACACCTCCCGCACTGCTGCTGCCTCCGCTGTCGACGACGTCGCATGCCGCCGATGCCGCAGGCTCCGCGCGACTCGCGATTTCGAATGCCGTGCTGCTGGACGCTCCGCAGGCTCAGTCCTCGTTGCGGAGCTGACGCGATGAGGCTTCGATTCGCACTCGTATGGATCCTGCTGGGTTTGGCAGTCGACGCACGTGCCGGCGACCCGGCCGGCGCGGTGGCGGGCGGCAGCGCATTCGCGATTCCGCCGACGTTGCCGGATCCGTTTCCGCTTCGTCGCGTGTGGGCGCCGCCGCCGCAACTCGGCGAACTGCTGAAGTCCCTGCCGGCAGGGCCGGTGCTGCGGATGCCGCGCCGGGACTTCGAGCGGGCCGTGCAGGCCGCGGCACGACGCAACGAAGCACCGGCGCCAACATTGCGGAGCGCGAACTACGCCGCGGTCGCGGAAGCGGACGGCCTTCGCGGCACGGCCGAGTTGACGATCGATTCCGCCGCCGCCGGAGCGTTATTTCTCGCCGAGCCGTGGACCGCAACGCTGTCGGATCTGAAAACCGCCGACGGGAAAACTGTGGCGACAGCGAGTGACGCTTTGGGCCGCACGACGTGGATTCTTCCTGCTGCGGGGGAAGTGAAACTGACCGCACGCTGGACGCTGAGGTTGCGTGAAGCCGAGGACGCGGAACGCTGCGAACTCGGCTTCCCCACGGTCCCGACGACGATGCTGGAACTCGATGTGCCGGCCGACCGTCTTCCCGTCGGCGGCACCGTCCTCGGCCCGTTCCCCGGAGTGCGCGGCGGCCGCATGCTCTACCGAATTCCGCTCGGCCGCACGACGAGCGAACTCCGGCTCGTCAAACCGATGTCGGCCGCGGTCGACATGGGCACCCCGACCTTCCGGGTCGGCCTGACTCGTTTGCTCGAACTCCGACCCGGCGAAGCGACACTCACCGCGACCCTCGCCTTGGAGCCGCTGCGCGGTGCGCCGCCGGAACTGATCGTGCTGCTCGACCCGGCTTGGCACGTCCTCGAAGTCAGCTCCGCCAAACCGTTGCGAACCGCGACCGAAGGTCCACGGCTGCGGCTGACACCCGACCGCGATTGGCCGACCGAGATCGTTTTGAAGCTGACGTCGGCCCGCGGCCGGGCCGCGCCGACGGGTGTCGACTGGTCGCCGCCGGCATTGTCCCTGGCGGGCACGCTGCCCGGCGTCGATCGGTGGGAAGTGCTCTTCGATCCGGCAACCGCCTACCTGGGAGCGGACCTCGGCGATTACCGCGCGGAGGCGACGACGAAGGATAACCCCTCGACGCGGCTCATCGGCCTCCCGGTCGCATCCGCGGACGGGGTGCGACGGATGCCGCGCTGGCGCTTGGCGGAGCGCGATGCCGAGTACAGCGTCGTCGAGTCGGTTGAATTCGCCCTGCTTCCCGCGCCGCGTTGGATCGCCGAGGTGAAGCTGAACGTGCAGCGCGGGCCGATCGATTTCCTGCCGCTGACCGCGCCGGCCGGCTGGCAGGTGAGTGCGGTCGATTCGGTCGACGAACGCCTGCAAGGCGTCACCTTTGCCGCGGATGGTCTGCGCTGGCAACGCCCGGCCCGCAGCGGCGAGACGGTTTCGCTTCGCTATGAACTGTCGCCGACGAAGCCGGAGCCGGGGAAGCCGATCGCGTTGCCGCGCGGGCTGCTTCCCGGTGCGTCGGAGCGGGACGGGACCGTAACCATCACTGCGCCTCCGAATGCGGAGATCGTCCTCGATCCCGCCCAAGGGGAAGCGAGTCCGGGCCGATGGAAACTGAGCTATCGCGGCCTGCCGCCGACGGTGCAGCTCTCGCTAAGCAACCGCAACGATCCTGTATCGTTGCAGCCCACGGTCCCGATCGAACCTGGACCATCGACCGAAGAAGCCCGCGCAAACGTGGCCTTCACCGCACCGAAGGCTACGGCCGTCCTCGAACGGGACGGCGGCACGACGGTCACGGCAACGGCGCGCGGCATCGCCGGCGGCGCGACCGCGGCGCGGGTGAACCTGACTTCAACCGCTCAGCTTCTCGGTATCCGCATCGGCGGGAAATGGTCGCCCAGCGCGACGCGAAGCGACGACCAACTCACGATTCCCTGGCCGGCGGATGCCGATGCCGGCGGTGAGGTGCTGGAACTGATGTACTCCCTGCCCGCCGGGGTCGCCTGGCCCGGCATCGCCTTCCCGGACGCGGAGGCACCCTTGCTCCGCGGCACCGTGGCGGCCGGCCTGCGACGCTTCCCGGAACTCGACATGCCGTCGGCCCCAATTTCGTTCGAGCCGGGCGTGCCCCGCACCGTGGAATCGGCACAAGTCTCGGCGCTCGGTTGGAGTGCGGCCGCACTCGTGTTCGCCTTGTCCTTCGTGCCGCGTCTGCGTTCCCTGAACGTGCGCTATCTCTGGCTGCTGCCGACGGCCGCCGCCGGTGCGTCGCAGTTCGCACTGCCGGACGGTTGGGCCTGGGCCGTCCGACCGCTCGCGGTCGCACTGCTGACAGCACTCGCGCTGATGTTCCTGCGGTCGAAGTCGGTCGTGCCGGCGGGGCTTGCCTGCTGGTTGCTGATCGGCACGACGGCGACCGCGCAGAAGGACGACCCCGCGCTCGTGCTGATTGCACCCGGCCAGACCGGCGAGGAAGCCTTCGTGCCGCAGCGGCTCTGGGAGCGGCTGACGGCGAAGCCCGAGCCGGCCGCGCCGCGCATGCTCGGCATCCACTTCGATGGGGAAGTGCAGGGGAGTATTGCCCGCTTCACGGCCAAAGTGAAACTCGAACTTGCCGAGGCCGGCGAACGGCGCTTCGAGTTGCCGTGGGACGGCGTTCGCCTGGAATCGCTGAGCTTGGACGGCAAGCCCGCGTTGGCCGAGGCAGTGTCCGGCCGCACCACCGTCGCCGTCGCCGGTGCCGGGCCGCACGAACTGACGGCGATCTTCCAGGTGCCGCTGACGGTCCTGCCGACGGGCCGCGAACTCCGCTTCCGCGGGGCCGAGTCCGCGACGACGACCCTGACGTTCCGCCCACCCGTCGGGGTCGTCGAGCCGACGTGCGACAGCCGCATCGGTGTCGAGACTTTTCAGGACGGCACCCTGACCGTGGACCACGGCCGCGGGACCGAAGTTCGGTTGAGTTGGCGCGACCGGGAACAGTCCGCTCCGCCGCCGCTGGTCGCCCGCCTGGCTGCGGTCTGGGATTTGTCCGACGACGAAACGGTGCTGACGACGGCGTTTCAACTGTCCACCGAGGCAACGCCGATCCGCACCGTCACATTGGAAGTCCCCGCCGGGTGGGAACCTGCGGGCGCGACGCTCCGCAGCGGCGACGGCAAGGCCGGGCCGACGTCGCGGCTGCGGGGCAGTCGTTGGGATGCGGCCGCTCAACTCTGGACGCTGCAGTTCCCGAACGTCGTCGCCGACCGCTGGACGCTGATCGCGAAGTTCTACCCGCGCTCGCTGACGCTGTGGAAGCCGACCCTGAAATTGCCCCGTCTCCGTGAAGCGGTCCGAGCGGAAATCCTGGCCGCCGTCCGCCGCAGCGGCTTGGCGCTGGACGACCTCGAACGGGTGCGGATCATCGACTACCCGGCGGACGAACTGTTCCGCAACTTCGGTTCGATCCCGGAACTGAAGCTCGACCGCGCCGGCGTGGACCGGGTCTTCTCCGCGGCGGATGCCGGGGCCGAGCTTCGCCCCACCCTCCGGCGGGATGTCGAGCAAGCTGCCGGCAGCGCCGAAACGCGATGGACCTTCGGTCCGGAAACCGACGCGGATGCGACCGCGACCTTCAGCCGCACGACTGCGGATCTGAGCCTCGAACTCGACTGCCCGGAATCGATCGTCGTTCGGGAGGTCCGCGCCGCGGACCTGGCAGCCTGGTGTCGGTTCGGCACGAAGCTGCAGCTTCGCTTCCGCAAGCCGACCCGCGAGGGAACGGTGGAAGTGCTCGGCCAGAGCAGTATCCGGCTTCCCGCAAGCGGCGGGTTGCTCGAACTGCCGGCCGTGCGGCTGCCCGGTTCCCCCGCAGCGATTCGTCTTCGATTGCCGCTGGGCTGGACGGCGCACGGCACCGACGCCCAACGGCCGAATCTGTTCGCCGCCGAGGAAGCCATTCCGGTTCCCGCAAAACAGCCCACCGCGAAAGTCCGCATCGGCGGTCCGCACGCAGTTGCGGACGCCAGGCTTCATGAGAAAGTCGAACGCACGGCCGACGGCATCCGCACATCGGCCCGCCTCACCTTCCGGGCACCGGCGAAGCAAGCGCTGCGGCTGTTCGTCGCCGTCCTCGACCCGGCGGCGCTCGAACTCACGGTGTTGGGCCAAGCCAAACTCGGGCCGCCCGAAGCCACGCCCAACGGCAGCCGGCGACTGCTCGACATCCCTGCCGAACGCACGGACGACGCGATCACCCTGATCGCCGGCCGCAAAGGGCAAACCGACGCCACCGTCAGCCCGGCCGAACTTCGCCTGGACCAAGGGACCGAAACCGTGGCCTGGGCCGAACGCACGTTGACCTTCGGCCCCGAGTTTCAGTTGAAGGAAGGCCCGGCCGATCGGCAGGAACACGACGTCGAGGGGACGAGGACCTGGACGACGAAACAGCACGGTAAGTGGACGCTGACCGCAGTGCCGCCAACCGCCGCGGCCGCACCGCCCATGCGCACGACAACCGCTGCGACCGACGAGGCACCCGACGACGGTCGGAGCGAAATCCGCGGCGCCGGCTGGGCCGCTGCACTCTTGCTGCTCGGGTCAGCGATGCGCTTCGGCCTGCGTCACCCCGAGTTCCTGATCGCACTGGGCCTGCTTGGCGCAATCGCCCTGGAGACGATGTCCGCTGCGGGTCTCGGCTTCCTGACGCTCGCCGCCGTCGGTGCGATGACGCGAGTCGCATTCGGCCTGCCGGTGCGGTTGCTGAAGTGAAGCCACCTCGGCCCTCACCCCCTCAGCCCGGAGGTCTGCGGTTGGCTGCGTGGGCTTTGCGTCGTGCTGGACGAAATTGGAGTTGCTTCCTCCGGGGCAAGCCCGGAGGCACGTCGAATACCGAATACCAACGAGCCTCCGGGTTCATCCCGAGGGCATCAGCGCCGTCAGCAGTTCGGCGTTCCCCAGCCGGCCCGCGGTCAATTCGTTGCTTTTGCCTCGTATGTGGTCCGGATGCGTACCGCCGGGCAGAATCCCCGCCGAACGCTGGGTTTCCCGAAAGAAGCCGGCGGATGGCCACGCGGTACGAGAAGTCGGCCCGGAACTTCCTGGGCATGGTCCTGTTCATCGCCGTCGCGATTCGGCTTAAATCGTG
>Ga0105047_10014661_pt1 | contig 12417 bp, 9 predicted proteins | sample MAT04_FD_78384 | JGI IMG/M metagenome (GOLD analysis project Ga0105047, IMG submission 78384) | Freshwater microbial communities from Lake Fryxell liftoff mats and glacier meltwater in Antarctica - MAT-04 (megahit assembly) | ecosystem: Environmental > Aquatic > Freshwater > Ice > Liftoff... | reverse complement strand
GCCGCCGCCGCCCTCGCCCTGCTCGAGGTACTTGTTTGGGGCCTGCCCTTCGGGGGTCTGAAGGGTGGTGTAACCGCCGCCCTTTTGGGTGGTGTAGTTGGTGCCGCCGTCGCCCTGCTCGAGGTACTTGTTTGGGGCCTGCCCCTCGGGGGTCTGAAGGGTGGTGTAACCGCCGCCCTGTTGGGTGGTGTAGCCGCCCTGTTGGCCCGTGTCGTTGTCGCCCTGGTTCAAGTCGGTCAACGGTGCGAGAGCGAGCTCACCCGGCACTTCGCCCAAACCGGGGCCGGAGTCGGACTGACCTTCCGGAACCAACTCCTTGGCTTCGGTCTCGCCCTTGGGCGCTTCTTCGCCCTCCTTCTTGGGCACGACATCCGACTGCTCGAAGGCGCTCGTGCCCTTGCTCTTGAACCTGCGGTGCGGTTGCTTTTCCCCGATTGCGACCTGCGCGCCCTCGCTACTGAGTTCGTCCGCTGACGACGAATAGTCGTCTGAGCTCGAGCGCGAATAGCTCTCGGAGACCTGAGAAATGTCGTTGGAATTCCGGTAGTGCGAGTCGTTGCCCCCGGTCTGGGAAGAGTAGTGGTTAGCGCCGTTCGTCAAGTAAGGGCTCTTGGCCTCTTCTTCCTTTCCTTTGGGGGTGGTCACGTACGGGTTCTTGACCTCGTTCTTCGGCGCATCCTCGCCTTTGGTCTTGTCACCGCGTTTGGTGCCGATCACGACCGGCCCCTTGTCGGGGGCGCTCTCCTTCGAGCCCGGCTTCCACTTGCTGACCGGGGCCTTGCCCTTGTCCGACTTGTCGCGGCCGCCGCCGATGACTGTCGGGCCCTTGTCGGACTTGTCGGACTTGCCGCCCTTCACCCATTTCGGTGACGTCGAGGGCTTGTCCTCCTCGCGGCTCTTGCCGATCTTCGGGCCGGTCTCGCCCGATTTGCCTGGCTTGGCGCCCTTCCACGAGTGGAGCGGCAACGCATTGTCACCGACGCCACCCTCAGGCGTTCCGACCAGCGGAGGCTGCGTTGGGGCGGTGTCCTCCTTCTTGGACTTCGGCTTGACAACGGACTTGAACTTCTTGCCGAGGCTCTTGAGCACCATACGACCCCACGCTTATGTGGAACCGGCCCCTCCGCTCGACACCCGAAGACCCCTCGGCGTTTAGCGGTAGCCGCACCGGAGTCAAGGTCGACGCCGGTGTCTCTAACCCGCACTACATAGGATGGAAGGCATCCTCTCTACAAGACATGCGATGTGCGTGTTTTCACAAAGTGCTTTGGCAGGGTCGCGACACGGTGTACCCTGCCGGCCGTTGCGCAGTCGACTCCGCCCTTCTTCACGAGACAGAACAACGATGGTGTCTTTCGGTCGCGTACCGGCCTCACGCCCGGCGACTGGCCTCTTGCCCGCTGACGCCGCCCGCCTCCACCTCGATGCCGAGCTCGAGTACCTGCGCGTGGCCCTCAACGTCGGAGCGCGTCGCCTCGAACGCGTTGGCCTCCTCCCCGGGCGGCAGTCGGCCGCCGTCGCCGATCCCTTCATGCGTGCGCCGCCCTCGGATCCGGCCGAGACCGACGCTGTCAGTGACGCCGCCGACCGCCGCGACGCGCTGGTCGCCCACCTGTCGCGCGATGGTGACGCCCCGCCGCTCATGACGCTGGCGCAACGGCTCGAGCTCGACGAGGACGACAGGCTCTTGATGACCGTGGCACTCGCGAGCGAAATCGCCGCCGACTTCCGCGCCATCTTCGCGCTCTTCGACCCGCGCGGCCGCGAGGTGCCGACGCTTGCGAGCGTGCTCAGTGCGCTCGTGCCGCCGCCCCGCTGGTTCGCCGTGCGCTCGCGCCTCGACCCCGACCACGCGCTGGCCCGTTACGGCCTCATCGTGCGTGAAGAAGGGCTCGAGACACCGCCCGGTCTTCATGACTCGATCCGCCCGTCGCTCCGCCTCCTGCGAATCGCGCGCGGTGACACCGGCCTCGACCCGACGATGCTCGCCTACGCGCAGCTCTTTGCGCGGGTCGACGAAGTCGATGCGCCGCTGCCGATCATCCTGCAGGCCGCCGACGCAGGTCAGTTCGCGCACATGCGCGACGTCGTCGACTTCTCGCGCGCGACGCCCGATGCGATGCCGCTGCTGGTCCTGCGTGGCGCGGGTGGCGCTGGTCGGGCGCGCTGGACCCGCGAGATCGCACGCCATCTCGGCAAGGCGACACTGGTGGTCGACCTGCACGCGGCCGCGATGGATGCGCGCGGCACCAGCGAACGGCCGCCCCTGGCGGTGGCGCTGGCCGCGGCTTTGCGCGAGGCGCGCATCCACGACGCGGTGCTGGCGCTGCGCAACTATGAGCGCTTCGCCGAGCCGCAGCCGATGGGCGGCGGTGAAGAAGACGAGTCGAGCGTGCCGACGCGCGCGCCGACGCACCACCTGTCCTTGCGCCTGGAGCAGTGCCTGGCGGGGCATCCGAATCCGGTGGCGCTGCTCGTGCCGACGGACTTCGCCGACTTCCCGGAGCTGCGTCGTGGCCTGGAGATCGTCGATCTGGCGATGCCCGATCCGGCGACATTGCAGTCACTCTGGGAGCGGCACTTTCCGGCCGACAAGCTCACCGCCGGGGTTACCTTCGATGCGCTGGTGGCCGCTTTCCGGCTCACGCCGGGCGAGCTCGAATCGGCTGCGAAGGAGGGCGTGCGCGCGCTCGCATTGTCGCGCAAGCCCGAGGCCAGCGCCGACATGGCGATGCTGCAGGAGATCGTAAAGAGCCAGCGGCGCCATCGCCTGCGTGACATCGCGACGCTCGTGACCCGCGGCTATCACTGGAACGATCTCATCGCGCCGGCGACCGTGTTCGCGCAGCTGCGCGAGCTCCTTTCGCGCTATCGGCACCGCCATCGCGTGATGGAGGTGTGGGGCATGAAGCGTCGATTTGGCGAGGCGCAGGGGATCTCGGCGCTCTTCGAGGGACCGCCCGGTACCGGCAAGACGATGGCCGCGAATATCGTGGCGCGCGAGCTCGGCCTGGACCTCTTTCAGGTCGATTTGAGCAAGGTCATGTCCAAGTACATCGGCGAGACCGAAAAGCACCTCGCGACCTTGTTCGACGAAGCCGAGCGGGCGCAGGCGTTGATCCTGTTCGACGAGGCCGACAGCCTCTTCGCCAAGCGCACCGAGGTGAAGGACTCGCACGACCGACACGCAAATCTCAAGGTGAACTACCTGTTGCAGCGCATCGAGCGCTTCAGCGGCATTGCGGTCCTCACGACCAATCTGCCAGAGAATTTCGATGAAGCGTTCGGCCGCCGCGTGACCGTCAAGGTCCACTTCCCGAAGCCGGGCATCGAGGCGCGCAAGCTCCTCTGGACGAGCATGTTGACCGGCCTCCCGACGCGCATCGACGACTTCGACTTGAACGAGGTCTCGCGCGAGTTCGAGCTGTCGGGCGGCCTCATCCGCAACAGCGTGCTGCGGGCCGCGTTCATGGCAGCGGCGCGCGACATCGTCATCGACTACGGGCTCCTCGAGATCGCGGCGCGTATCGAGCTGAAGCACCAGGGCAAGCTCATGCGTGGCGACCCGCTGAAGGACCTGGTCGAGAACTTCGACAACAGCGTGCGGGCGACTCCGAACGCGGATATCGAGAACTTCGACAGCAGCGCGCGGACGACTCCGAACGCGGATATCGAGAACTTCGACAGAAGCGCGCCGGTGACTCCGAACGCGGATATCGCAAGCGACTTCGAGACCGCCTGAACGGCTCTACCGGGTCTTTCTCCTGCTGGTCGTCGACGGGTGTGATCGCGAACTGTTGGTAGCGGGATGAAACCCGGGAGACGCCAAGGCCGTCTTGCACCTGGTCGCTCGTCGGCGGCATGAGCGTGTGCACCGGCAGGCCATGGACCCGGGCATGCAACTCGGCCGCGTCGAGCTGCTCGCGGAATCGCTTCACTGTCGAGGTATCGGCGAGGGCCAGCCACGCCGCCTCGGTCGTCGGGTCGGCGACGCGGGCGAGCGGGGTTGCGGTCTCAAACCCGATGGCGCCGTTGTAGATCGTGGCCTCGAGCCGATAGAGGCGCGGGACCCGACGGGCAATTGCGATACGCGCGGCCTTGCGCGAAGGGGCGATACCGAGGGCCTCGCGATAGTAGTCGTCGACGGTCGCATCGCCGAGCGCGTGGGCCAGGCCGACTGCTCGGCTTCGATCGCGAGCTGGCCCAAACGCAGGTCGCGGCGGGTGAGCTCGGCGGCTAGCGTTCGCAGCGCCTGGTCGAGTTCTTCGATGGTCGATATCGCCGCGTCGATGAACGCTGGTTCGATGGTGAGTCCGATGTCCGGGTCGGGGGTCGGAGTGCTGTCGGGCTCTGATCTGAGTCAGACCGTGATTCTGGCAGTGATTCTGGCAGCGAATTGGCGGCTTGGACTTGAGGCGCCCCGGCACCGGCGAGGTGCACCATGAGCTCGGCCATGCGCTCCGGGTTTCTCTTGGTCGAGGCGTTCAACAGCGTCGTGAGGCCCTCGGCCAAGAGCCCTTCGATTGCCTCGGTGCGGGAACCCTCCTCGATCAGCGCCCCCAGCGCTCCCTCGGTCGCTTCCGCTCGCGGGTCCAACATAGATCGGCGCGCACTGCGCGGCCTCGTCGATGACGAGGCGATCGATGACGTCGGCCCAGCCACTCCGCGCGCCGGGCTCAGCCTGTGGCCTGATGGTAGACGAGTGCGGCGTTCGTACCGCCCTTCATCCCGACGGCAAGCTGGATGTTGAGGTGCGCCATCGCTTCGAGATGACGCGCCACCTTGAGCGGTCCGACCTTGTGCGGCGCGAAGCCTGCTCCCTGGGCGATGGCCGCGACCGCGTCCGCTGCGCTCTCATGGTCGCTCGCGACGAAGCAGGTGACGCGCTGACCGGCGCGCGTCATACGGTCCGCGCGCATGACGTCTGCGAAGACGGTTGAAGGCCTTGACGACCCGAGCACCCGGAAGCATTCTCGCGACCTCCTCGCCGGCCGAGCTCTCCTGGCCGAGCAGCATCGGCGACCAGTCGGCGTTCACCGGATTGGTCGCGTCGACGACGAGCTTTCCGGCGAGCGCGGGGAGCAGCTCGCGCGTCGCGAGGAATGGAACAGCGAGGACGACGAGGTCTGCTCCGCTGACGGCGTTCGCCACGGCGACGACTCCTCCGTCGTCGCTCGACGTACGCCCACCGAACGCCACGTCATGACCCGCGCTCTTCAGGAGCGCCCCCAGAGCACGAGCGACGTTCCCGGAACCGATGAAACCTACCTTCATGCGACACCTCCCGGACCGAGACTAACCAGACTAGACAGATCTGTCTATTCGACCAGCACGCGCCCGAAGGCGACCCGGATGAACGCCTCGAGCGGAGCACCGCTCTTCTTGAGCTTCATCTGAAGCAGAGCTCCCTCCCATCCATCGAGCAGGAATCCGGCGAGCTCGTCGCAGTCGGCCTTCCGACCGAGGTCACCTCGTTCGCGTGCTTCACGCAGGCACGCCGCGATCCGGTGACGCCACCTCGCGAAGAGCGCTGCGAGCGCATCCCGGGCGCCATCGTCTCGATCCGCGAGCTCCTGACCCAGCATCCCCAGCAAGCAACCGCCGCTCCAGCGATGGGCGCGAAACTCCTCGAGCATGGTCTCGAAGTACCTCCGGAGCCGCACAAGCGGCGGTCGCGTCTCGTCGCTCAGCGCGCGGTCGAGCAAGGGAAGGTGCTGCTCGTAGTAGTAGGCGGCGACCGCGACGGCGAAGGCCTGCTTGTCCTCGAACTGGTGGTAGAACGACCCGCGGGGCACCTTCGCGCGGTTGAGGATCGCGTTGGTCCCCACGAAGTCGTAGCCGCCCTGGAGGAAGAGCTCGAGGCCCGCTCGCAGGAGCGCCTCGCGTGTGTCGCGTGCCGTCATCGTCGATCGAGGTTTAGCCGAGGTGCTGCGCGAGATGTCGAGCGATGAGGTCGCTCGCTTGCCCGACCAGCCGCGGGTCGTCGTAGAAGTCGACGTGTCCCGCGGACTCGAGCCAGTCGATGGTCTTCTTGGCGGCCACGCGCTCGAAGAAGTTCCTCGCCCAGGCAGGAGAGAGCGCCTTCTCGGAGTGCACCATCGCCAAGGGGGCGCGGATGAGCGGCGCCGAAGACTGCACGTCGAAGGGCAGGAAGTGCTCGCGCGACATGACGGCAAAGGCGTTGAGGTAGCCGGGAACCGCCGCGCGCCGCGTCGCGTAGTAGTCGTAGGTATCGGGAAGGGTCATCGCGGCGTCGCCCTCGAGCGCGGCAGCAGGGATGGTCACGACCTCTCCGGGCGCGCGCGGCCCGTCCCGCCTCGACCTTGGCATCGAAGCCGACGGGATCTCGTGCGCGCATCTCGCCGACGTCTCGAAAATATCCGCAGACCGTGGCAAGCGCCTTGACCTGCGGCTCGTCGGTCGACGCCCACGCAGCGTAGCCTGCGCCCAGACAGACGCCGACCAGCCCGAGCCGCGAGCCATCGATGTCTACACGTCGCGAGAGCCAGCCGAGCGCGGCGCGCAGGTCCTGGATCTTGTGCGCGGAGTACTCGTACTGGCGCGGCGCTCCGCCGCTTTCGCCGAAGTGACGATGATCGATGGAGAGCGTAGCAAACCCGCGCGTGGCCAGCGCACACGCATAGACGCCGGTGACCTGCTCCTTCACGCTCGTCATGGGACCTGCCACCACTACAGCGCGATGAGGACCAGGCGTCGCCGGCAGATAGAGGTCCCCGACGATCTCCTCGCCACCAACGTCGAATCGAACCCGTTGTTTCATCGGCCTAGATATTAGACCATATGGTCTAATCAGTCGAGCTGGCGAGTGACCTGGCCTCCACGCTAGCTCTGCTGGACCCCGGGGCTGAGGGGCGGCCTCGTCCATTGCGCCCGACGCGTCGAATGCGCATGTTGCCCACATGACCGCGATCACCAGGGCCGTAGGTATCGGCTTCGCGGTGCTCGCGATCGGAAGCTCGGGGTGTACGACGGTGGCGAAGATCGAAGAGCCCGCATTCACGACCCAGGTCCACGACGGCGATTTCGAGGTCCGCCGCTACGGCGGGCGCGTGGTCGCCAAGACCGAGGTGGAAGGCGACTGGGAGAGCGCGGGCAGGAGTATAGGAAAAACAATGCACCGGCGCCGGGTACGAAGGGCACACAGTCCCACACACTGGGCTGCGAGGACTCCCGGTGACGCACCTTTCGAGGGTCTGGACGCGGTATACGGGGCGTTGTCGCGGCGTCCGTGGTCCTTGTTCGGTCGGTCGGTGATGCGATGCGTAGACGCACCTAGGCCATCCGCCCAATAAATTGCCCCGGACGCATCGGCCTGAAGGCCTGTGGTTTGAGACGACGCGGAGCGGCATGCTACAAGGGTCGCATGACGCAAGCGATTGCCCGACCGACGCGCGCGACTTATGCCGACGTGGACCTCGTGCCCGAGAACATGGTCGGGGAGATCATCAACGGCGAGCTCGTCGTGAGCCCGCGCCCGGCACCCAAACACGCACGCGCCGCGACTGCGCTGAGCAGCAGCATCTTTGGCGGGTTCGATGGTCCGGCGGGCGCACCCGATGGCGGCGGCTGGTGGATCCTGTTCGAGCCTGAATTGCATCTGTCCGGCGATGCCTACGTGCCCAACATTGCCGGCTGGCGCCGCGAGCGGCTCCAGGAGTTGCCCGATACCGCTCACTTCGATCTCGCGCCGGACTGGGTCTGCGAGGTGCTCTCGCCCAGCACCCAGCGCCGTGATCGTATGGGCAAGCTGCCCGCCTACGCGCACGAAGGCGTGGCGTGGGCGTGGCTCGTCGATCCCATCAGCCGGCATGTCGAAGTCTACCGATTGGACCATGATCACTGGGTGCTCGAAGGCACCTGGGGTGAAGGCCATGCCGATGCGAGCGCGGTGCGCCTCCCACCGTTCGAGGCACTCGCGATCGACCTCTCGCGCTGGTGGGCATGACACGACTACTCGCTGCGTGAGTGTACATGCGTCGGGACGGTGGCGAGCCGGCTCGCGGTGACTACCGAGGCTGACTGCAGCGCGGCTTGCGGCGGCCGAGCGACACGGGTCACGACCGCGCCGCAACTGCCCAAGGAATCAGCGAGAGTGCGTTGGCGTCGGCGAGATCGAGGTTCGGCAGAATTTGCCTGGCGGCGAACCACGCAGCCTGGTCATCGCCGCGCGCCAGGGCGAGCTGCATCAGGGCCGGCCACAGGCCCGCCATGCTCGCCTTGCCGATGAGAGGCGCGAGCAGGTCCGAGACCTCGACCACCCCACCGGTCACTTCCGCATACGCCAGCTCGACACGTGCGTGCGCCGCCCATGCGCCAATCTGAGCCGGCAAGTCCTGCATGAAGCGGGCGCCATCGAGCGCGATATCGACCGCTGCGCGCGCACGCTCCCATTCTTTCAGCAGCGCCAGCGCCGAAGCCAGCGCCGCAGCCAGCATCGGCGCGTGCAATGCGAGCCCGTCCTCGACGTAGCGCATCAATAGCCGCTCGGCGTCCTCGGCCCGTGTCGCGAGCGTCGCACGGCCCGGCACCACGAGCCGCAGCGCCGTGAGCCGCGCCTCGATGGCCGCCGGTCGCGGACCGCTCCCTGGCAGCAGCGACTCCACGACGGCGAGTGCATCATCGGCGACCGCGTGATGTTCGAGCTGGAGCTCGAGCTCGGCCAACGTCAACAAGAGGTGCGCCCGGTCGATCACCGTCGGTGCGTGAGTCGCGTGCATCGCGAGCAATCGGCGCGCCTCGCTCCACGCCCCGAGCTGAAGCCGCGCACGCGCCAGCGTTGCCACCGCGGCACCGATCCCAGGCGCACGGGGCGGCCATCGATCGATGGCCTCGGACGCCAGCCGACAGGCGTGCAAGGTCGCCCCGCGCGCGGCGTGAACCTGCGCCGTCAGCACCAACGCGTCGGCCTCGGCCTCCCCCTGGTTCAGCCAGCGTGCTTCATCCAGCGCCGTCTCGGCTGCGACCAACGCCGCGTCGAGTTCACCCACCGCGTGCGCACGCCAACCCACCGCGAGCGCGCTCGGACGCGAGCTCGCGTGAAATGTCTCGAAGTGCCGCGCGAGCGCCCAGCGCGCCTTCTCGAGCGCCGGCATGAGCAACGGGTCGGCGGCCCCGATGCGCTCGAGGTGCTGGTCGAGTGCCACATCCAACGACGGTCCCGCGATCGCCGCACGTGCCCGCACGAGCGCGAGGCGCGCCTCGAAGCCGCGGGCGAGCGACCCCGGCAACCCGTGCAACAGCGGCAACGCCGCGGCCAGACCACCCACACCTCCCAGCGCCGTGACCCAACGCTCGAGCGCCACCTGCATCTCCTCGCGGCGATCCGCGGCGGCCAGAGCCCGCACGCGCGCCGGCCCGATCGGCTGGCCCGCCAACGCGTCCGCGAGTCGTTGCGCCGTCTCGTGGTCACTGCTCGTGTGCGACGTCGGCGGCTCCGTCAGGGTCCAGCTCAGCGTGCCCTCGCGGCGCACGTGCGGCTCGGCGGCCTCCAGCGTCGCCAGCACACGTCGGGGCGAGCGGCCGGTCGCGAGCGCCAACACGCGCGGACTCAGCGGCTCGCCGGCGATGCGCAGCAGCTCGACGAGTTGCGCCGTCAGCTCGGGCGAGCCCGCGCGCTCGCTCTCGATGGCATGCCGTACTTTACGCAGCGGTGGCGCCTCGGTCGGTGCCTCGGCGAGCGCGCCCTCAGCCATCGCCGCACGCCAATCCGCGAGCGTCGGTCGCGCCGCGGGCTCGCGCGCGAAGCTCTGCAGCACCGCCTCGCGCGCACCCTCGGGCAGCTCGGGACAGGCCGCCAGCATACGTTCGCGAAGCTGTTCGATCGTGATCTGCTGCCAGTGGGCGCGGACCTCGGTACGCGAGCCGCGTGGCGCCGGGTGCTCGCCTGTCAGCAGGCGAAACGCCGCGGCGGCCAGGCTCCAGGTGTCGGCTGCGGTGGTCGGCGGCGCCTTGCTGAGGCCTTCGATCGACGAATAGCTCGGCGTCCCGAAGGCCTCGCCAATGGCGTCGGTCAACGCGTCCGGCGCGATCGGTCGCGACGCCCCGAAGTCTACCAGCGACACGATGTCGCCAGGGCCGACCAGGAAGCACGACGGCTTCACGTCACCGTGCACGAGGCCGACACGATGCACCGCATCGAGGCGCCCGGCGGCCGCTGCCAGCATACGCTGGAGCCTCGGCACGATCAGCCGGCGGTCGTCCTTGTGCTCGGCCGCGATGCGGTCGGCCCAGGTCCCGGCAGCGACGCCTTCGAGCAGATCCATCACCAGGAACAGTGTGCCGTCGTCGTCGACCCCGAGCCCACGCCCTCGTGGCACTCCCTCCACATCGAGCATGCGCAGATATTGGTACTCGCGCACGAGCCGCCCGACGCGCCCTGACGACGCGTGGCCCTTCATCAGCTTCACGGCGATGCGTGCGCCGGTCAGCGCTTCCTCGGCCGCCCACACCTCAGCGTCACCGCCGCTGTCGATCCAGAGTTGAACGCGATGAGGCCCGATGTGTGTGCGCAACGGTTGCCCAGCCCTATCCGAACTGCGGCCCGTCAACTGCGCGCAGCCGCGCCTCACCTGAGGGCGAGAGGCGATAATCCTCGGCGCCATCGAACAGGTGATAGGCGAGGTGCGACGCGTTCTCGCGCACCGCCGGCTTGTCCCCTTCGAGCCCGGCGAGAAGCCACGGCTCGAGCTCGCTCACCGGGAAGGCGTCCCGGAAGAACGGCGCCAGCCAGCGATAGCCATCGGGCGACGCAACCACGAGTCCGACCCGGTCGAGGAACGCGCGTTTGTCCTCGGGTGACCACTTCGCCGCGAGGATCTCGAGCATCGTCCACCACACGGCCTGCTCTTCGATACCGGCCATCGCCTCGAGCTTCACGAAGCGCGACTCGAGGTAGTCGACGAGGTCCGCACCCGCCTTCGGCTGCTTCGCCAGTGCCGCCGCTAGCCCTTCTTCGCTCGGGTCGTCTATCAGCGTATCGACGAAGTGCCCGACCCCGTCGAATGCGTCGACCTTGATCGCAGCCGTCACTTCAGCCCGTCGACTTTGCCGTCGTCGCTCAGCTCCTCGGACTTCTTGATCGTGTCATCCTCCTTCACCTTGTTCAGCGACTTCTTCTCGAAGTAGGCGTTGAGGTGCTTGATAGCGAGGCCGCCGTCGAAGAGCGAAGGATCCGAGGTCGGGTCCATGGCGCCAAGGAACTCGGCGGCATTCTTGAAGCTCTTGTTCACGCCCATCACGTCGACGCGCAGCGAAGACAGCGGCACGCCCAGCATTTCGAGCTGCTTGACCGCCTGCCACAGGTACACGGGGCCGGGTCGGTAGTGGCCTGACGTGTTCGAGATCGCCGACATCTGGCCGCCCGAGATCGCCACTTCGCCCGCACACGCCACGGCGCCGCCGGCCAGGAACGACGAGTGATGCACGACGCCGGTGATGCTCTTGCCAGCGAAGAGCTCGCCCGCCGCGTTCATCACGAAGATGTAGCGGCCGGCGATGCCCGCCTTGCGCATCGTCTCCTGCTGCTTGTCGTGACCGCCGTTGAGCCCTGTCAGCTGCTCCTGCAGCTTGCCGAGCTTCTTTTCGAGGCCGCTGTACTGGAGGTCCGTGACCCGGTCCTTCAGCTTCTCGCGCAGCGCGTTGATCGAGTAGTCGAGCGCCTTCACGTCGGTCGTGTCGGCGACCTTGTTGTCGGCGTGCAGCCACTTGCCCCCGACGAAGCGAATGACCGTGTCGTCGCGCTTGGTGCCGCGACCCTCCTTGAGGTTCGACGCCATCACTTTGCGCGCTTCGTACTCGAGCTCTTCCCCCCGCTTGATGAAGTACTGGGTGGCCTTGCCGTTCTTCAGGAGAGCGCGGTCCGAGCCTTGGGCGATCGCGCCGTCATACTGGCGCTTGTTCCGGTACATGTCGCGCATCGGCAACATGCCCCACCCCTTCGACGTTCGCTCGTTGTGCGAGAGATCGGTGCGCGTTACCTTGACGTTCTTCCCAAAGACCCTCTCGTCCGAGTCCTTGTTCTGGCGCGTGTTCTTGCGAAGATCCTGCTGCATCTTCGCGATCTTCTCGTCCTTGTTCTCCTCGACCTTGTTCTGCACATCGGGTTGCTGGATGGCGCCGGGCGCGACCCCTGCCTCCTGGGAGAGGCTCACGTCCGGCGAGAGCTCATCGGACGACTCGGACGTCGAGATTGAGAGCTGGTCGTAATCGTTGTCCTGGCCGGACAACTGCCGGTCTCCCCCCATCGAGTAGTTGGTGTTGGAGTAGTTGCTGCCGCCGCCCTGCGTCAGATACTTGGTGGGGCCCTCTTCCGGGGACCGCAGGGTGTTATAACCGCCACCCTGCTGGGTGGTGTAGCCGCCGCCGCCCTGCTGGGTGGTGTAGCCGCCGCCGCCCTGC
>Ga0105047_10014660_pt1 | contig 12417 bp, 6 predicted proteins | sample MAT04_FD_78384 | JGI IMG/M metagenome (GOLD analysis project Ga0105047, IMG submission 78384) | Freshwater microbial communities from Lake Fryxell liftoff mats and glacier meltwater in Antarctica - MAT-04 (megahit assembly) | ecosystem: Environmental > Aquatic > Freshwater > Ice > Liftoff... | reverse complement strand
ATTGAATATAGTTCAGTCCAAACATCACAAGAAATTTGCGATTAAATGAGTTCTTTTTTAATGTAGAAACTTATTTTATTCGCCCTCATCTAGCATCCAGCATCGAGAATCGCCGCAGGCTTGGCAAAAAATAGAATACTTTGGATTCCAAGCCAATCTAAAGTAAAAAAGCAAAAGGCTACGGATAAACAAAAAGATATATTGACCGCTTTTTTTGAACCACTGATACTTCAATATAAAAAAGAATTACAGAAAGTAAAACCAAATGAAAAATTTAATTACGTTACTGACATATATACAACATGGTATCGAACTATTTTTATTTCTGTGAAAAATATAGAGCCATACTTGAAAACAGGGTTTCAGATGAATTCGATATTAAACTTGTTCGTTTAGAATATCTTTGAATGCAATTTTAACTTCTCGTTCACCCTGCACACCAGCCAATGGCATTTTGTAAGTGAAAACATTTCTCTTGTAGAATGCTTAGAAATGATGAATGGAAATCCTAACTTTCAACACTCGTTTTAAAGAAACACAGAAACAATACAATATTAATTATAAAGATAATTACATGGAAAACAAAGAAGAGGAACTCAACAATCTCAGGATAGAGAACGAAATAAAAAAAATGAAGCTTTCAATGGAGTATGGTGCAAGTTTCTTCTCTCCATTTGAGACGAAATTATCTCCCGAACAAGAAGCACAGTGGTTGGATCATGTGCAACAGTTTGAAGATGCCTATGGAAAAAGTAAAAGGATTTTGATATATGATTTTCTTGGAAATCCGGCATATAAACCTGTAGTTGAAATTCCTGAATGCGATATAAAATCTGAGCTAAAAGGAATCATCAATTTGCTTAATGAAAAGGGAATTGGCCTAGATACTATTTGCAAAGTAGATGACAGAGAACTGTATCGTTTTATAACAGAAGAATTATTTATAGAGGAAACTGACGATATGATGATCGAAGGAATGATGTGTAATTTTATTTATGAAGAATTTCATCCCAACCACGAGCATGATATTAAAAACTGTTGTAAAGAATTTGCTGATAAGCTTTTGAATAAAATGCTACTTCTGAATTCGTCCTTTATGGCAATGTCTGATGAAATTTATTCTAAAGAGGGCATTATAAAACTGGAAGATGCAATAAAAAAACTAGAGGCATTTCGGGAAGCCTTTAGTTCTTTCAAACTACAACATTATCAAGTCATAACATTAGAAATAGATGAAGAGAAAGCGGTGGTGTGTGTTGATTTAAAATACTCCGGGGTTTTGGAGAACAGCAACGACACAAAAACCTTTTCGGGGGTTGGAAGCTTCAACTTAAAGTGCGAATACGATTACTGGTGTATCAATAGAATAGATCTTCCAGGAATTTCTATATGATTTTTTAATCACTGCAAAGGCAATAAATAAAAATATTTAATCCAAATAAAACATAATCATGAATAATTTTCAAAAATTATTTACTGAAGTCGTAAATAGCATTCAAGGGAATGGAACTTTTTGTATTCATAACGAAATGAATTTTATTCCACCGGGCCTTGAAATAGAAGGGCTTGGCGAAATTGGTTTGCCTTTAGAAAACGGAACAGCAAAAAAAATCATAGCTATTTCTAAAAAAGCTCCATTTGGAAAGGGTAGCAAGACGATATTAGATGAATCAATTAGAAATACATGGGAGCTTGATCCTCATTCTTTCAAATTAAATAATAGTGATTGGGGAAAATTCATAGAAAAACTACTAATTAAGGTGGGCGAGGGACTCGGGCTTGAAAACAGTAATATAAGTTCGTCTCTTTATAAATTGTTATTATACGAGAAGGATAGTTTTTTTAAAAAACATAAAGATTCCGAAAAAGAAGATGGAATGTTTGGCACTTTAACTATTTGCCTTCCTTCTACATTTGAAGGGGGCGAATTAAATGTGTATTTCGATGGTAAACAAACTACTATTGATTTTTCTAAAACTTCTAAATACAAAATCTCATTCGCTGCTTTTTATGCCGACTGCGATCATGAAATAAAACCAATAACAAGTGGATTTAAACTTTCATTGGTGTACAATCTTATTATTGATAAATCTTCCGATAATATTAAGTTGGCTAAGAATTCTTATTATGTAAATCAGATTAGTGAATTACTGAAGTCGAATATAGATGAGTTTAACACAAAGCCAAAAGTATATTTGCTCGATCATCAATACACTCCTGCAAATTTTGGCGAAAGCACCTTAAAATTAAGAGACAAACAAATAGTTCAGACACTATGTGAAGCAGCAAAAAATGCAGGTTATTATGCCAAACTCTGTTTGCTTACTCATTATAAAACGGGAGCGCTGGAATCAGACGATGATTATTATAGAAATTATAGTATAAATGGAAGTGAAACAAGTGATGGAACAATGGGAGAAGTGTATGAGGAGTATTCATCTTTAGAAAGTTGGGCAAATGACAATACTCCATCCTTAGGACAATTAAGAGAAGAAAATATTGAAATTTTTAATCCAATAATATACGATGAGCAAGATCCAATAGAAGAGGAAGCAGAGGGATATACAGGCAATGCAGGTATGACAATAGATTATTGGTATCATTTTGGAGCTATCGTTTTATATCCTCTTAGTAAAATCGATAAAATTTTAGAAGACAAACCGGATGAACAAGTAATACTAGAATGGTTAAATTATATTTTTGAAAATGAAAAATTTGATAATTTGTACTTTATTGAATCATTAGTAAGCTTACTAGTTAATAGTAATTCATCCTTTTGCCAGGAAAAATTAGATTATTCCTCGTTGGCAACTATTTTAGCGCAAATAAAAAATGCCCCATTATTTACTATTGGAAATCCTGTTCTAATAAATAAATTTGAACAAATTAGCACGAATGCCTGGATTAATTTATTCACTCATTTACCTATTCAAAATAGAATTGAAATTATCTCAAAAGCCATTGAAAGAAAAAATAGTAATGTAGTGAATAAATATCTTACTATACTAGATTTAAGTTTGCATACTGAGCATAAATTATGTGTCGAAATTTTAGTGCCGCATTTCAAAACTGTTTTAGAAACATACTCAACTATTTTTAGCAAAAAAGATAAATCGGAAACTAACCAAATTAAAAGTAAAATAATTGAGCAGTCTATTGTGATTCTTTCTGTATTAAAGTCAGATGAGTTAGAAGACATTTTGTTTAAAGTACTCAACGAAAATGTAAATAGAGATTTTGCACACAATATTGCAGCACCTGCTCTACTAAACTTAAAGGAAAACAAGCTTGATTTTTCAAACCTGCCTGACGAGCAATGGCAAGTACAAAGTCAGGCAAGAAAACTAGTTGAAATTTGCTTGACTGAATTAGAAAAAAATATTTCTAACAAACCACAACCGCCTAGTGATTGGCAACGAGCAATACCAAAAGAAAACAAGAAAGGAAAAATATGGGACATTCTAATACCATTTTTAGAATCGCCCACCTTAGAAAAAATAGAATATAAAAGGGCAAAAGCATATAGAGATGAAATGGAGAATGGAATCAGGAATGCTCCTGTAGATTTAGATACACAAACAATAAAAAAAGGAACTCCTTATACTTTGCTCATCATAAAAAATGAAGCAACCTATAAAAAGTTGTTTGAAAAATGGTCAAAGGATTGCGAATTGAAAAATGTAATCAATCGATTATTATAGTCTAATCGGTCAATAAAATTGTTGTTAACATTGTAATGCAATAAAAAAGTAAAGAAGAAAGAGTATCTCATTATAATATTACTTGCAATAGTTTAGTAAAGAGCAGTAAATCGCTTGTATATTGGAGCTAAACAGCATGTACAAAAATGTAAAATACATGATGAGTTTTCCATCAATCCCAATAATTCTTAGGCGAAAGATGATACAAAAAAATTTAAAGGTAAATGAATTTCGACAGAAACACCTCCAAAGTTAAAATTAGGAGAGGCACTCATAGCTGTTACCGGTTTAAAAGAACTGACACCTGCTGAAAACAATAGGGCTGATGTAATGTGGTTTTATGATATGTGTGGAGTATTTTTTACTAATGATTTTATTGATGTTGTCGAATCTTTTTATATTAATATTGCAGGTAGGTTTCATGATGTCTGCGTATTTATTCAAAAAATAGCTCAGAAAGCATCTTTATACAACGTGGTCTGAAAATAGTACCTGGTGCCAAAAAAATCGGTTTGTAATTTCACGATGAAATAGCTGACGATTATTATATTTTTATAGGAACAGTGAAAAACAGCTCAAAAATTTGACATGTCGAATCATGGCCAAATCCTTAGTGATTTCGTTCGATTCGGGCAAAATTAATTTGAAGTTTATAGGACTAGGATATTCACTTTCGCCGGAATGGATATTACACATTGACCGGATTATATAAATCATAATTATCCCGCCACGGCGAACGAGGCATAACAATTTTTTTTATCACCCGCTTTACCGATGGTGATGATTAAAGGAGTTCTTTTTTAATGCTGAAATATACTTTTATTCGAAATCTTCTATCAACCAGAGTGAAGGTCTACGACTTCGTCTCCGCCTTCACCCCCAGGAATCGAGAATCGAGAATCCCAATTGGCTTGCAGCTTGCAGCTAATTGTTTTAGAGCTTTGAATTAGAATTAAATATTCTATTTTTAAAACACTGTATTTTTACACTAAGAAATGGGCATCCCCATTCGTGGCTCAAACTTACCATTTAAGAGATGTATACGTTTTTATCGCTTTTCTTTTTTCGAATTATAAAAATTATTTTTTTTACCTTAGTATCATCACCGATCCTACTCTTGTAGGTTTCTCACCACGATAACTCATCCCATTCCATATTTTTCCGCTTTGAAATATAGCATTGGCTTTCCAAACATAAGCTCCTTGGGGAAGTTCTATATTATTGAATGTGCCATCCCATTTTTCTGAAGGGTGACCATTAGTAAGCTCGTCTGATGCCCATACCTTTTCCCCATAGGGCGAAAATACTTCAATTTGATATTGGCTTATTCCGGCTCCTTTAGGAATGAAATATTGGGTTTCTTCCGTCCCTGCATCAGGTGAAAATGCATTGGGAATAAATAATGAACTTAAGTAATCAATTAAAATAGCTTTGATGATCGTGTCAGGACAGTTTTGATCATTAAACACTATTAGTGTTACATAAAAAATACCATTGTTCTCGAAGCGGTGGATTGGATTAGCAATTGTTTCGACTTGCTTACCATCTCCAAAATTCCAAATCCAAGAAATTGCATTAATGGAATTATCAAAAAATGCGAATATTCCACTTGGATTAACTAGAGTGTCTAATATTTCTGTGTAAGTAAAATCTGCAGTTGGTATAGAAAGAGTCGTAACAGCATTAGTTATGGAAATGGTATCATAACAAACAGAATCATTGCGCACAATTAATTCAACTGTGTACACACCAATGGATGTATAGGTGTAGGTAGGTGAAAAGACATGAGAACTATCGCCTGTGCCAAAACTCCAAATAGCATTATTTGCGTTTAAAGAGTTGTTAAGAAAAGTGACGGTAAATGGTATGCAGCCGCTTGTGTACATGGGAGTAAAGATAGCTTCGGTTTCACCATATACTTTTATTTGCTTCTGCAAGGTGTCACGACATAAATAGGCATTTTGAGCAATAAGTGTGCAATTAAAAGTGCCGGCTGTACTTAAATTTATTACGGGATGTTCAGCAACATGTTGTCCATAATTGCCTATATCCCATTGGTAGCTTATAGCATCAATACTATTATTGATAAAATTTAAAGTAGTTGGGAGTAAACATAAAGGGTTTTGAATCCATGTAAATTCCGCTTCCGGAACTGGGAATACATTTATAAAATTATAGACCGAGTCATCTTTACATAAATTCGTATCAATAACTGTTAAGATCAACGAGTATTGGCCGGGTTGGGAATAGGTATAATTAATCGAGTTCCCGACTAAAGTATCTGAATTGCCAAAAGACCAAATATTGTAAATAGAATTTAAAGAATTGCTAATTAGATTTACTGTTAATGGAGCACATCCGTTTGTAGTACTCATGGTAAAATTAGCAAATGGATGACCTACGACAGTAATGATTTTTGATAGTGTGTCTGCACAGCCGGTATTCATTGCAAAACCAATTAAGGTTACATTGTATTGTCCCGGAAGTTCAAATAAATGCCATGGAGAATAATTGATGGAGTCAGTTGTACTTAAATCACCAAAGTCCCAGTAGTAGCCTGAGAGGTTAGGTGATGTATTGGATATTAATATCGGCTCATTATCGCAAGCCTTTGGAATCAAATCAAAACTAAGTTGTGGTTGTGGTAACACTTCTATAAGCTGACTTATTGAATCAAACCCGCAAAAATTATCTACAAATTGCCATACCGTAAAAAATCCTGTCGTATCAAAAGTATAGGTTACTGTTCCTCCGCTTGCTGTGTTTCCGTCACCGAAGTTCCAGTCTATTATTGAATTGGCAGCAACAACGCTGGTAAATGTGATCGTTAATGGTCTGCATCCAAAAGTCTTATCACTATTAAAAAAAGCTTTAACCGAATTAGGCCTGATTGTAATTGATTTTGAAAGACTATCTGTCCCACAACGATTACTTGCTATGAGTGTAATAGTATAAGTTGAGTCTGTACTATCTGCAATAAAGACTTGCGGAAGAAGTATGGAATCGATGGAAACCAATAGGCCATTTATATACCATTCAAATGACTGAGGTTGACCTGTTGTAATGTTATTAAATGTAATTAGTGCCGGAGAACAACTATCGTTATACACAATGCCGAAATCAGGTACAGGTATTGGATAAACAGTTACACTGTCAACATGTGTAGCTACTCCGCAACCGTTAGATACTGTCAGGGTAATTTCATATTTTGTTGAGTCACCCGGACCCTGATTCAGAAAAATGGTTCCCGGGTTGAAAACTGTATTTGTAGTTCCGTTCCCGTAATTCCAGAAATAATAATTGCTACCATAAAAGGTACTTAGATTATTTAAAGTTATTGGTAAAATTGCACAGCCGCGGTTAGTGTCCATCGAAAACAAAGCATCAGGAGGTTGAACAATTTCAATGGGGCCGTAAGCAGTGTCTTTGCATCCAAATTGATTTTCGTAAATCAATGTGACGGTAAAAGAACCGGAATTGGTATAAAGGTGAGTAACTGTATTATTGAAAAATAATCCACTCCCATCTCCTAAATCCCAAATAGAACTTGTTCCTGGCGCATTATTAGAAAAGAAAACCGGTTGATTTATACAGGCAGTATCTGGTATAACAGAAGATCCGACTGTTGGATGAAAAATCGTTACAAAAATAGTATCTCTTACTACACAATTATAAGTTGTGTCTGTTAAAGTATAAATTAATGTATCAACACTTAAAATTGGAAGGGATGGATTATAGAATCCGGTTACAGGATCAACGACGCCTGCACCTGACCAAAGGCCACCAGGTGGAGTTGCAGTGAAATTAAGGGCACTACTGTTACTACAGAATGCAGTATCATTCCCGGCATTGATATCGGCTCCAATAACAGATACACTGAATGAATCAGATACTGCACATGTAGCAACGCCATAAGAATAAATTAATTCGTTAAAAACATTATTGGTAAGATTGCTTTTAAAAAAGCCAGTCAATATGAGTGATCCATTCCATGACCATAAACCATTTAAGGGTGTAGCAAAAAGTGGGATTATACCTGACCCTCGACAAATTACAGAGTCAGTTGGTAATGTTAGTGTGGGAGGAAGTGTATAAAAAAAAGTATCAATTAATATTATGGAATCACAAGCATTCCATGCTAAGACCTGAACGATATACGTTCCGGTATCGTTAATCATAACTGAGTTTGGATTATTTCCGGTGTAATTAAAAATGGAATTGCCGTTATGTGTGATGTTCCAAGAATAGCCGGAATCACTTGTACTAGGAATTAAATTGAAATATGAATTTAAATTTAATAATATGGTATCACAAATGTCATCAATATTCCCTGTTTGTGTAAGTTTTGGTGCTTCGCCTATTGTCACATTGAAAGAATTGGAAATAGGATTACAGCCCGGACTCGAAGCAGTTAAATTAACTGAGTAGAAACCGGGTGAAGAAAAATATAGGAATGGACTTGCACTTGTATTATTGGTACCACCTATGAACGTTCCATTGCTAGCTTGCCAGTTATAACTTTGATTAGGCGGAGAGTTATTGATGTAACTAACGGTTAAAGTATCACATCCAAATATATTTGAAGGACTCACATTTATTATGGGGGGACTTCCAACTAAAAGAGAATTGATGATTGTATCTGCACCACAACTTCCGGAAGCAATTAAGCTGATTTGATAAATTCCGGGAACGCTATAAGTAACCATACCTGGAATCGCATTAGTAGAGTTTACCGGACTTCCACCTGAAAAATCCCATTGATACGAGCTGATTGCGCCTCCTGTAGTAAAATATTGGGATACATTTATTGTAGCAGAATTGCAAAAGTCAGGAATAGAACTTGCGTTTAAAACGGGACCTTGCAAAATAGTAAATGTAGTATCCCAAGAACAATTACTTTGAGCCGCCGTACAGCAACCTGTTGCATTGGCATTGATTGTAATCGTGCCGGGTGACGTGATTGAAATATTTGTTTGCGTGTTATTGGGAGTCGCAATTGTTCCATTTCCACTTGGATTTAAACTCCATGTTAATGAATTCGAATTAGAGGAATTCATATTTCCCACAATTTGTAATGGTGTGCATAAACCGGAATAATTTAATTGGGGATTAATCACGGTGGGTGGTAGAATTCGTACCGTATCCGTAATAGTTGCATTCCCGCAGCTATTTGTTACCGTAAGAGATATTGGATATGATCCAGGTGAATTATAATTTACATTGCCCGGTGTCGAATTAGACGAGGAGGCGGGTGTGCCGCCGGGGAATGACCAATTATACTGGCTGATGATTCCTGAAACCGTTATATAATTGCTTGGATTTATAAAAGCAGTTCCGCAAAAGGTTGGAATTGGATTAGAAGAAATATTTGGCCCTTGAATAGTATTGATTGTAGTGTCCCATGTGCAATTACTTTGAGGTGATGTACAACAACCAGTTGCTGATGCAGAAATTGTAGTTGTGCCAGGAGTGTTGATGGTAATACTTGTATTCGTTGAATTGGGATTGGAAATAACACCACTTCCCGATGGATTAATAGTCCAGTTGTAACTCAATCCGTTTGCTGCATTCATATTTCCGACAATTTGCAGTGGCGTACAATTGCCGGAATAATTAAGCATAGGTTGTATTACTGTTGGTGGGAGTACTTTTAGTGTGTCTATGAGTGTATCGTTTCCACAACTGCTTACTACTACTAAAGAAATCGGAAAATTACCGGAGGAATTGTATGTAACATTTCCAGAATTCTGACTGTTTGATGAGGAAGGTGTTCCACCGGGGAATGACCAAATGTATTGACTAATACTACCTGTTGCAGAAATGTAATTAGAAGGAGTAATTACAGCATTTCCGCAGAATATGGGTAATGGATTAGAACTAACTGACGGCCCCTGTAGAATGGTCATTGTAGTGTCCCATTGACAATCGCTACCCGGTGAACTACAACATCCTGTCACAAGCAAATTGATAGTATAATTTCCAGCTGATGAAATTTGAAAATAGGGTTGTGAGTCTACAGGATTAGTAATTGTTATTCCGGATCCAACACTGCTAGTCCATAAAAAAGTCAATGCGTTTTGTGAATTTACATCAGGAGTAAAATTAACCGGTGAACAGTAATCATTCAACTGTGAAATCGGATTAACTATAGTAGGTGGTAGCACAGTAATAGTTTTTGATTCTGTAGAGCTTCCACAACTGTTGGTAATTGTGTAGGAAATGGTATAAGTACCCGGGCTGTTATACGTGTGAGAGTTAGGATTCTGATTAGTTGAATTACTTCCATCCCCAAAATCCCAGTAATGTGTAGGATTTGTTGAATTTAAACAAGATGAATTAATTATTGAAACAGGAATTCCAAGGCAAGCAACATTAGGCGCAACAGTAAACTGCGCCTTGGGTTTAAATTTTATATCTATAGGAGTTATAATGAAATGAAAACTTTCGGAAGGGGCACAGCTTTTTTTAATGCCAATTCTAATTAGCTTTTGAATTTGTCCGTTGCCGCCAACACAACTGTCCAATGGATAATTGTACTTATGCTTTATGCATCCAGTGAAATTTCCGGCAAATCCTTGGACAGTACCATCGTCCCAACAAATAAAACTTGAGTCCACCGATCCAGTGGAAAGATTTTGTACACCTACAGAATCTCCTATGCAAAAAATGGTAGCCGAATTACATACACCACCCAAGGCATTTAGAGTTCCGCAATCATTTAGATTAGACCAACTTGGACATTGTCCAAATGCATTAAATGAGTTCAGGAATAGAAACAGGACTAGAATTCTGGACATTTGCTGAATACGTTAGAGCCTTGATTAAATTTATTTTTGCCGGTATTGTAAGTAATGCTTAAAGTAATTTCATGAATCCCCCCGGCCGCTGCTACATTCAATCCTTTTACCACCACATCATAAGAATAAGCGATGGAGAAAATATTTTGTTTCATGCTTCTTTCATAGCCAATAAGTGGAATAATAGCGGCTGCATTCACCTTGTATCGATAATTTACAAAAGTTGAATAATAAGTTCCGAAGTAAATTGAATTACCTGATTCATCCCCAATATAACCGACTAATGACCCGAACTTGATTCTATGCAATGTTCTTTGCACCTCCAATTGGAAAGAAGGTTTCAATAACGGAGTACCAAAAAATTGATTTTTTTGAATCGTACCGGTTGCTGTTAATACAAAAAGGCGGGGATAAATGGTTTCTAAACCCTGCAAAGACTCATTCCCTCTACTATAAAAGTGATTAAGTGACGTATGTATGGTGACGGGAATTCTTAACTCCTGAGTTTTAAAAATCACATTGCTGGTGACACTAATCCCGCAGTCGTAAAAGATAGCATTTTCAATGTTGGGTTGAAGCTGTGCAGAATTTTGATGTATTCCGAAAACCGGATCAATTTGATCTGAAAAAACTAGTTTAGACCAATCCAATGATTTAATTGAAACGCCTAAATAGCCACCAATACTAAATGACCGCAACCATTTTGTTTTGGAAAAGCCCATTTTTATTTTTTGTCTGAACTGAAGATCTAATTTCTGTGTTTTTATTAGCGCGGCGCCTTCAACATCATTTAGGAAATTTAAGCCGAAACTCGTAGCCTTATCTTTAGGGCAAAAAGATCCATTCATCCACATGGTATTAAAGCCCCCGGGAATTTGACTCCATTGGCGTCGGAATGCTGTGTTCATCCCATAACCTGAATTAAGACTCGTATGTGATGCGTGGTAATAGGATAGGGTATTGTCAATTTGTGAAAATGAAGGATCTTGGGCTTTTACTTCAAAAAGCAGCATCGAAAAACACAATATTAAAAAACTTAAAAATTTCATAAATCAAATTTAAATGCAGAAATTAAATACTCAAAATCGAATCTATTAATAGTTAGTATTACTAGCAGACGAAGGTAACGAATAATCATCAACTCACAACACATTTTAGTTCAGGGAGTTAGTAATAATGAAGATTGCTGCAATCGTTTTACCTTTTTTTGTTTTTTATTTGGAGCAGGACCTACTAATAACCCCTTGCCAGTTTAACCGTAGATGTTATTTTCTAACCTACCTACTACTGATTCTCCATCTAATTCGATACGACGCTTGCCGGGATTAGTTAAACTTTTTTTATGACACCTTATTTATTTTTCTACTAAAATCAAATAATGTCTTTTTAGCTCCTCACTGTAAAGGATGATCGCCTTTACATCGTCCTTGTAATAGGCATCTTCAAATTGAAGGTATCCACGTTCCGTTAATTGTTCTTTATGCTCATCTTCAGTGGTGTCATTTAGATATAAAGCGGTTAAGAAACACCTGTTGGAATCATCGAAGTAATAGATCCTATATGCTACATTATCCTCACCAGTTATATAGTAAGTGTTTTCTTCTTTGGTTACACCCGACTCGGTTATGTACCCTTTTTCATTAATAAGTTTTTTTACATCTTTAATAGATAAGCCTACACAATTTTGGGCTGTAGCAGCATTCGCAATTAAGGTAGCTATCGGACTACGCTCAAGGAACATTTTTTTAGCAGATTACTTTTTGATTGAATATAGTTCAGTCCAAACATCACAAGATATTTGCGATTAAATGAGTTCTTTTTTAATGTAGAAACTTATTTTATTCGCCCTCATCTAGCATCCAGCATCGAGAATCGCCGCAGGCTTGAAGCTCAAGGCCCATAGCTCAAAGCTCATAGCT
>Ga0105047_10014658_pt1 | contig 12419 bp, 8 predicted proteins | sample MAT04_FD_78384 | JGI IMG/M metagenome (GOLD analysis project Ga0105047, IMG submission 78384) | Freshwater microbial communities from Lake Fryxell liftoff mats and glacier meltwater in Antarctica - MAT-04 (megahit assembly) | ecosystem: Environmental > Aquatic > Freshwater > Ice > Liftoff... | reverse complement strand
GTCGATCGTCTGGTAGCCGATCTCGGTGTTCTTGGCGTCGAACGCGACGATGGCGGCGCTGTCGGACCGGTTGGCGCCGGGGGTGTACCAGACGTCGACGTAATAGGTGCCGCCGGCCTCGATGTAGAACCAGTGCTCGGCGCCGTTATCCTGGGTGGTGGTCGCGGCGTAGGCGTAGTTGTTGCCGTAGTAGCCCGGCGTCGAGGCGGTCGAGGTCCACGTGTCGGGCGCGTAGTAGTCGGCGTTCGACAGGTTGTTGCTGTTGTCGTTGTCGATGATGATCTCCTTCGCGTCGGCGGGCGGAGGCACATCGGGCGGCGGGTCTGCCGGCGGGTCGTCCGGGTACGGGTCGGTGGTGGTGCCGTCACCGGTGGTGGTGCTGTCGTCGGGCGGCGGGTCGTCGGGCGGATCGTCGTGCGGCGGCGGCTTGGGCGGCGGGTCGACCGGCTCGTCCATCGGCTGGCCGCCTCCGCCACAGGCGGCGTTGATCTTGGTGAAGTAGGTCGCCCACGGCCAGTTCGGGCCCGGGTCGGTGCGGTTGTACGGCTGGAGCTGACCGTGGCCGACGATGTGGAACTTGTCGCGGGGCAGGCCCTGGCGCTTGGTGATGTCACAGACGAGCTTGGCCGACTGGTCGATCAGGTTGGAGTTCCAGGCCTTCTGGCTGCCGAAGCCAGCGTGCTCGATGCCGACGGTGAAGTTGTTGTTGGTCGCGCCCTCGACCTCTGCGAACTGTCCGCCGTTGAGCGCCTTCTTGTACTTGGCGGCGATGTGCCAGGCCTTGTCGGACTCCTTGACGAGCTGGGTGCTCTCCGAGCCGTCCTCCTTGACCACATAGTGGGCGCTGACGCCCGACTCCTTCTTGGCCAGCCAGCCCCAACACCCCGAGTACGCGCCCTCGCAGGTGTGGATGATGACCATGCGGATCTTGCCGGTGCTGCCGGCCGGACGACCGCTGAAGTTGGGCGTGGTGCGCCAGGTGGCGCCGGCGTAGTCGGGGTTGGCCGCGAGCACCGGATCGTGCGGAGACTTGTAGTCGACCACGATGCCGACCTTGGGATCGATCTTTGAGAGCACGTTGCCGGCGAGGTCGGTGACGACGAGGCCGTTGGAGATCAGCGAGTAGACGTTCTGGTGGATGTAGCTCATCGCCGCGGGCGACTCGGGCTCGATGCCCGAGAGCTCGGCGATCGCCGGGGCCCAGGCGCCGAGGTCCTTGCGGTCAAAGCCCTTGATGTCGGCCTTCTCGCGCAGGACCGCCGCGGCGGCGCGGATGTTGAGCGGGCGGGTGGACTTGACGGCGTCCTCCTCGGCGCCGATCAACGCGGCGCCGCGCGTCAGGTTCGGGCCGCGCAGGGCCATGGCGCCGAAGGCCGGGTCGAGGCCGTCGAACTCGACCTCACCGGCGACCATCTGCCACTGCGACTCGACGTAACCGACGGCCTTGAGCACGTCGATCGGGACGTCGAACTCGGTGGCGGCGGCCTCGAACTCGGCCTCAATGCCCTTGAGGTAGTCGCCGGGGTCGGCCTGCTCCGCCGGGTCCATCGGCTCCGGCACCGGGAACTCGCCCTCACCCGCGCTGTCACCGGGATCCCGCCCGCTGCCCTCGCAGCCAGGATTTAGGGCGGCGATTGGGATCGCGGCGAGGAGTGTGATCGAAAGTCGGCGCAGCATCACATACGTCTATATCGAAGCCGGCAACGGCCCACAAGCGGCATAAAGACGCTCGCTCGCTCGCTTGCGGGCGTGGGGTGTGCAACGCGTGACAACGACGATGTACGAAGAGATGGGCCGGGGGCGGTGCCCCCCGAGCGACGATGGCGAGCCCGCGATGCATAAGGTCGCCGTGTTACATTGGCCGGCGGCGATGGCGGCGGGTGACGATACCAACGGGGCGACGGGGAAGCAGGAGGCGCTCGGCGAGACGCGGGCGAGTGAGCCGCTGCAAGACCCGAACGCGACAGTGGCGCCGGCGGAGGGTCCGGTCTGGCAGCAGCCTGCATTGGCGGCCACGATGGCGCCAGTGCAAGCGATCCCCGACGCCAGCGTGGGCCCGCGAATGCAGCCCCTGGCGAATGAGCTGAGGGTGACGTTGATGGAACAACGCCCGGCGCCGCGGGTGGACCTCGCGGCGACCCGCGACTCGCTGGCGCGCACCGGGCCGGTCCCTGGAGGGCCGGTGCGGCCAGGGATGCCCGAGCGCCTCGGTCGCTACATCGTGATCAAGGAGCTCGGGGCGGGTGGGATGGGCGTGGTCTACAAGGCCTTCGACCCGGACCTCGACCGCAAAGTGGCGCTCAAGCTGCTGCTCGGACAGGCGACCCCGCAGGCGCGCGCGCGGCTGCTCCGCGAGGCGCAGGCGATGGCGAAGCTGTCGCATCCGAACGTGGTGCCGGTGTTCGACGTCGGGGTGTTCGATGGCCAGGTGTTCGTGGCGATGGACTTCGTCGACGGCACGACGCTAGGCGGGTGGATGGAGTCGAGCCATCCCTGGCAAGAGGTGGTCGAGCTGTTCGTGCAGGCGGGGCGCGGGCTGGCGGCGGCCCACGCCGCGGGGCTCATCCACCGCGACTTCAAGCCCGACAACGTGCTGCTGCGTCGAGATCCGGGGACCGGCGAGTGGCGGGCGCAGGTGGCAGACTTCGGGCTGGCGCGCCGCGATGATGATACCCCGGAGACGCTCGCGCCGGCCGAGTCGACGGCGGTGTTGCAGTCGCGGCACAGCCTGCTCGACCAGGGGCTGACGCGGGTCGGGGCGGTGATCGGCACGCCGACGTATATGTCGCCGGAGCAGCACGAAGGGGCGCCGGTCGACCCGCGCACCGATCAATTCAGCTTCTGCGTCGCGCTGTGGGAGGCGCTGTACGGGGACCGGCCGTTCACCGGCGATACGCTCGAGGAGCTGGCGACGGCCGCCAGCGGACCACGGTCGACGCCGCCGGATCGCAGGGTGCCGGGCTGGCTGTATCGACTGTGCCTGCGAGGCCTGCAGCCACGACGCGAGGCCCGGTTCGCGGACATGGAGGCGCTGCTGCTCGAGGTGGCCCGGGGCCGGGCCCAGGGCCGCAACCGCTGGTTCGCCGGCGCCAGTGGGGTGGCGATCGTCGGCGCGCTCGGGGCAGTGCTGGCGACCCGGGGAGAGCCGGCGGAGCAGCGCTGCGCGGGCGGGCCGGCGCGGCTCGCCGGGGTGTGGGACGAGGCGGTGCAGGCGCAGGCGCAGCAGGCGTTGACGGCGACGGGGGTGGTGTACGCGGCGGACGCGTGGAAGACCGCGAAGGCACAGGGCGACCGCTTCGGCGAGGGCTGGCTGCTGATGCATAGCGACAGTTGCGAGGCGACCGCGCGCGGTGAGCAATCCGCGGAGTTGATGGACCTGCGCACGGGCTGCCTCGGGCGCGCGCTGCAGGACCTGGGGGCGCTGACGCGGTTGTGTGTGGCCGCCGACAAGCAGGTGGTCAAGCAGGCGGTGGACATCGCGCTGGCCCTGCCGGGGCTCGACGCCTGCGCCGACGCGACGGCGCTGCGGGCTACGGGGGACGCGCCTGCGCCGGAGCAGGCGCGGCAGGTCGAGGCGGTTCGCGCGACGCTGGCGCTGGCGCGTTCGCTACGTGCTTCGGGCAAGTACAAGGAGGCGGTGACCCAGGCGGGCGGCGCAGAGGAGGCCGCGGCGGCGCTGGGATATTTGCCGCTGACTGCGGAGGCGAAGCTGGTGCTCGGGTTAGCGAAGTTGCGGGCCGGCGAACACGAGGCCGCGATCCCGGTGTTGACGGCGGCGGTCTCGTCGGCGCTCGCCAGCCGCGACGACGCGCGCCTGCTGACAGGGCTGCTCAACCTCGAGGAGGTGGTCGGCTACAACCTCGGGCGCGACAAGGAGGCCGCGGCGTGGGCGGAGCTGGCCGCGGGCGCGCTGCTGCGAACCGGCAGCAAGCGGCGCGACGAGCTGCGGGTGCTCAGCACGCGGGCGCTGGTCGACATCGCGGCCAGTCGCTTCGCGGAGGCCGAGACGGCGCTGCTGCGTGAGCTGGAGCTGCTCGAGGCCGAGTACGGTCCGGACGACCCGCGCCTCGGGGGCGCGATCAATGCGCTGGGGGGGGTGTACCTGCGCACGGGTCGCTACGTCGAGGCGGAGACGCTGTTTGTCCGCGCGGTCGAGCTGGCCGAGGCGGCCGGGGGAGCGTTGCACCCGGGCGTCGCGTCGCCGCTCAATAATCTCGCGCTGAGCTACGAGCGTCAGGGTCGGCGGCTCGACGCGGTCGCGGCGCTGCGCCGGGCCAAGACGATCTTCGAGCGCACCAGCGGGCCTGATCATCCCAACGTCGGGCTGTTGCAACAAAACATCGGCGGCATGCTGCGGTTGGCCGGCAAACTGGCGGAGGCGCGGGTCGAGCTCGACGCTTCGCGGACGCTGCTCGAGGCGAAGCTCGGCCTGGAGCACCCGGCGCTCGCGGCGGTGTACTCGTTTAGCGGCGACGTGGCGCTCGACCAGGGCGACCTCGTGCGCGCGCGGGCCGACTTCCAGCACGCCGACGATCTGCGGCGCAAGGCGCTGGGCGCCGAGCACCCCGACCGCGCGCTGACGCTGCTGGGCCTCGGCAAGGTCGCGCTGGCCGAGGGCGAGCCGGAGGCGGCGGCGGCCTCGCTCGAGCTGGCGCTGACGGTTTGGAAGGCGACCACGCCCGATCCGCAGGACATCGGCGAGGTGCGCTGGAACCTGGCGCGGGCGCTGTGGACGACCGACAACCCGCGCGCGCGGGTGTTGATCGATGAGGCGCGGGCGTACTTCGTCGAGGCGGGGAGCAACTCGAAGGGCCTGCTGCAGGAGACGGACGCGTGGCTGGCCCGACACCCGGCGAATTGAGCTGTCCGAAGGGACAGGTGGATTTCACGGGCTCGCGGCGCGCCAGCGGCGGTACAGGGCGCCCTCGTCCTGCGCGAACGCTGCGGTCGGGGCGACCTCGGCGAGGTAGCGGCGAAACCCCGCGGCGAACTCGGCGGGGTCGTCGTCGAAGTGACGCGCGGCCGCGAGGTCGCCGTGCTGGACCCGCTCGAAGCGCAGGCGGGTGATGAACAGGGCGGCGAGGCGCAGGCCGTCAGGGTCGACGGCGGCGAGGGTCGACTGCAAGGAGACGGGGGCGCGCGCGAGGGCGGCGACCGGGTCCGGGGCGCGCAGCACCGCGGCGAGGGCCCGCTCGTGCTCGAGCTGGGTCGCGAGGGCGTGCGGATCGAGCATAGGTGGCAGGGCGGGCAAGGAGGTGCTGGCGCCGGGGCGGTGGCGCTGGTGGACCATGCTTCGTGCGCGGCGCAGCTCGTCGGCGAGGGCGAGCTCGTCGCCTGGTTGGAGGCTGCCCTCCATGCGCTCGACGATCACGGCGCCGAGCGCCGGGCAGCGCGGCAGGACCTGCTCGAACAGCGCCCACACGGGGGCGGGCACGTGGTCGTCGTGGCTGTCGACGCGCAGGCTGCGGCGCGAGGGCAACCATCGCGGCTCGCTGTCGCTGCCGCCGGCGAGGTGGACCTCGATGACGCGCGAGAGGTCGAGGCGAGCGAGCCAGGCCAGCGGATCGAAGCCGAGGTTTTCGGCCATGGTGTGGAGGTTGTGCAGGTCGAGCAGGAGGTGATGCTGGTCGCCGAGGATCTGCGCGAGGAAGTCGGGCTCGGCGAGCGGGTCGCCGAGCACGAAGTAGATCGCGGTGTTCTCGAGGCCGACGCGAGGGACGACGCGCTGCATCTCGCACAGGCTGGCGCGCACGATCGCGGCGACCTCGGCGGTCATCGGCAGGCCGAGCGGGAGGGTCATCTCGAGGCCGTCCAGTACGGTCGCGCCGAGGTGGTCGGTGTACCAGTGATAGTTGAAGCGGCGCTGGTCCTGGGCCATGCGGGCGAGCCAGCGCGCGCGACGGGGAGCATCCCCGACGCTGCCCGGCGAGAGGCCGACGCCGTGGGCGATGAAGGGCAGCGCGAGGCGCTCGCCGATCGCCAGGAAGCGGCGGTGATAGTCGTTGATGATGAGCGCGCCAGTATCGTCGAGCGCCCAGGTGGTCTCGGGCGCGACCTCGAGGATCTCGACCTCGTGCTCGAGCAAGGGCATGACACGCTCGAGGTAGTCGCGGTCAGGGTGTAACCCGAGGCCGACGCGGGGCGTGCTCGTGGGCGTCATGATCTGCGTAGGTCTCAGTATTCGCTGACGAAGAACTTGAGGAAGCGACGGCTGCGATCCGGGGTGAAGCCCATGCCGCACATGATGCCGGAGTTGCCGGAGTCGCCGGAGTCGCGGGGCTCCCCCTCGACGACGACGCCGCAGCCGGTCGCGCGGGCCCACGGCGCGCCGTCGATCCGCTGCTCGCACAGGCGGGTGCGGACGGCGGCGGCGAGCAGCGCGGTGAGGTGCTCGCGGGTCGCCGCGTCGGCGCTGCGGGCCAGCAGGGTGGTGGTCGCGGGGGCGAGGTCGACGTCGGTCGGCTGCAGCTCGCCGAGGCTGTGGGGCAGCTCGCCCAGGCGCCGCAGGTCGCCCGGCGGCAGCCCGGCGCGCTCGCGGCAGGCCTGCTCGGTGAGGTGGGCGCCGTCGGCCGCGCCGGCGATCAGGGCGGCGAGCGCGGCGATACGGGCGTCGATGCGGGCCTCGACGTCGCCGTCGGGGCGCGAACCGAAGTCCTCGGGGTCGCCCGGCAGTGGACCGTCGAGCGGGAGCAGGGCGCCGCTGTCACGGTCGACGAGCACCATCAAGGGCTCGTTTTCCGGGTCGCCGCGCCAGTTCGGGTCGAGCTCGCTGAGCTTGCGACAGGCGACGTCGAAGCAGGCGAGCGGGGCGAGCTGCACGTCGCTGCCATGGTTGAGCAGCTCGCCGAAGGCCTGACCGCGCAGGAACTTGGCGCGGTCGTCGGTGGGGATGACGAACACGAGCAGGGGCTTGAGGGGGCCCTGGGCGCGTCCTGGGAGGCACGCGGCGGGGTCGGTCAGTTGGCCCGGGAGGTCGCCGAGGTCGGCGGTCACGGTGCAGTCTCGCTCGTCGGGGCGAAACGCGCGAGACAGCCACACCGGGAGCGCCGTGGCGCCCGCGCCGATGGCGAGTGTTCCGAGAAACTTGCGTCGATGCATAGCTGGCTCCGTGGTCGAGCGAGACACGAGGCCGCGGCGGAAGTTCCCATGAGACACAGGATCCGCGAGGAGCCGCGAGCGTGGTGGCGCGACGGCGGGCTCAGCGGTAGGCGCCGCCGAGGTGCTCCGAGAGCTGCTCGAGCGTGGACGCGAGCGCGGCGTCGCGGGCGTCGAGGTCGGCCGGGCGGCTGCTGCTGCTGCCCTCATCGGTGCCGCTGCTGCCGGCGTTGTCGAAGCCGTGGCGGGCGTCGGGGTGGACGCTGATGTGGTAGGGGTCCGGGAGTTCGCTGGTGCGGGCGACCGCGGCCGACTGGAGCTGGCGCCGTCCCTCGCCAAATTCCGCGCTGCAATCTTTCACGAGGTCGTCCTGGCTGCCGTGCTCGACGTAAAGGTCGGCGTCCGGGAAGTACATGTCCATCGGGTCGTCGTCGGCGCCGAAGCTCATGTGGACCAGGCTCTCGAGGCCGCAGCCGGGGTAGTAGGCGACGCCGACCTGGAACTTCGGGCCGCCGGGCGGGAGCGGCACGACGGGGAGGTCGAGGTCGAGGGTCTCGCCGAGCTCACCGAGCGCGCGGCGCAGTTGCCAGTGCAGGGCGAGCATGACGGTGGAGGCGCCATGCGAGAAGCCGAGCAGGCCGAGGCGGTCGCAGTCGACCTCGGCGAGGGCGCACAGGTGGCGGCTCGCGGCGTCGGCGTCGTAGAGGCGACCGAGCAGTCGCTCGCGGGGCTCGTCGAAGTCGTCGGGGATGCGTTTGGTATCGTTGTAGTAGTCGCAGAAGCCGCGCGCGTCGTGGCTGGCGGGCATCAGCGCGACGTAACCGAGCCGGGCGAGGCGCTCGCCCCAGCGGGCGAACTGCGGCTCGAGCTCGGTGCTGCAAGGTCGTCCCGCGGACCGGTCCTCGGGCATGGCGAACAGTCCACCGGAGCCATGCAGCACGACCACCGCGGGCATCGGTCGCGCGCCGTCCTCCAGGATCGGGACGAACAGCTTGGCAGGGACGGTGAGACCCTCCAGGTGCAGGTCGCCGGGGATCTCGACGTCGCGGATCTCGATGCCCATGACCTTGAAGCCGACGCCGTCTTGCTGTCCGGTGAAGCACGCAGCGATCGACCCGAGCAGGCCGAGCGAGAGGGCGTGAAGGACAGTGCGCACGATGGCAGCCTACGGAGGAGTACGGGCGGCCGTCAAGCGGCGCGCTCGGCACCGGGTTCCAGCAACAGGTCGATCAGGGCCTGCGCGAGCGGATGGCCGGTGTCTGCCGCGAAACGCAAAAACATCGGGCTCGGATTGGCCTCGAGAAATACCAGCTCACCGGCCGGGGTATGCCGGAGGTCGATACCGGTGAACGCCAGGCCGAGCGTGCGAGCGATCTGTAGGCAGCGCTGCTCGCCGTCGCGGCCGAGGGTGCAGGCGACGCTGTGATGGGTGGGGTCGGTCCGGAAGTCGACGTGCGAGGGATCGGCGGTGACGACCCGCGCCGCGAACACTTGCTCGCCGATCACGTAGACCCGTAGATCCTCGCCGGGGATGTACGCCTGATACTGCATCGGGCACGCGCGGATGCTGGCGTCGCGCTCGAGGTCCGAGGGCACCAGCTTGCGGACGTAGGCCCCGCCGCCGACCGGCTTGACGATCACGCCGGAGGTCTGCGCGGCGACGAAGGCCCGCAGCGCGGCGGGCGAGCTGGTGATCAGGGTCGCGGGGGTCGGCACGCCGAGCGCGGCGACCTGCGTGGTCTGTAGTGGTTTGAGCCGGTGAGCCGCGACCGCGGCGGGCGAGTTGATCACCGGACAGGGCAGGCTGCGAAGCATGCACTCGAGGGCGCGGCGCGACTCGTCCTCGGCGAAGGCGTGGGCGTCGCGCTGCAGACCGGGGGCGGCGCGCGTGCGGGTGGCGGTGCGCCAGTACACCGAGCGCACGCGCTCGAGCGCGACCGGAGGTCCGCCGGCGCGTTCGAGGGCGCCGCGACGGGCCAGCGGATCCCAGGTGAGTTCGGCGCTGGCGGGGAATTCGGCGAAGTCGAGGTGCTCGGCCGGGACCCCGCGCGCCGCGAGGCCGCGGGCGACGGTGGCCGCGTGCAGGTCGTCGGGGCCGCCGACGATGAGCACGCAACGATCGCCATCGGCGCTCAGAGGCCGCCGCCCTCCTCGCCCACGGCCATGGTGGTGAAGGTCTGGTCGTCGCCGTTGGCGGGCGCGTCGGCGACCACGCCGCCCTCTTCACCATAGGCGCGGGTGCTCATGCCGGGTGGCAGGGGGTGCCCGAGGTCGCCGCCTTCTTCGCCGAGGGCGAGGGTCGTGTACTTGCCCGGGTCTTCCTTGTCCTTGTCCTTGTCCTTGTCCTTGCACTGCGCGTCGCCGACCGAGATCTCGACCCAGATGTCGCGCGAGCCGGCGATGCCACCGGCGCGGCCACGGACCTTGACGATCTCGAACTCGATCATGCGGTCGGCGCCGGCCTGATCGGCGAGCGCCTGGTTGATCGCGTCCTGCAACGCATCGCCGAGCGAGGATTGCTCCGAATGACCGACATAATTATCGCTGCTCTTGCTGACTCCCATGCGTGCTCCTCCTGCGTAACCGGAGGAGAAGCAGACGCGGACGCTCCGCGCTTGTCAAGCCAGCCAGGTTCGCGCGCGATTGACCGCGGCGGGGCGCCGCGCTTACGCTCGCGGCGATGGCCCATGAACCCAAGGCGCTGGTGCGCGTCGAGGAGGCGCGTCTGCCCGACGCGTACGAGCAGAAGTTCATGGCCGGCGCGGGGGTGGTCCTCTACCGCGACAAGCGTCGGGCACCGTGGCCGGTACACGCGCTGCTCGGGGTTGCGGCGCTGACCTTGCTCACGGCCAGCGTCGTCAGTGGTGAGCTGCTCGCGCTGGCGATCGCTATGCCGGTGCTGGCGCTGATCTGGGTGTTGTTTTCGGTGTTGCGCGTGACGGTGTCGGCGGGGATGGTGGCGGTGCAGTTCGGGCTGTTCGGCCCCGAGATCCCGGTCGCGGCGATCGATCTCTGCGAGGCGACGACCTACGACTGGAAGAAGTTCGGCGGCTGGGGGATCCGGCGCTCTCTGCAGGGCGAGTGGATCTACAACATGCCGGGCGACGGCGGCCACGCGGTGCGGATCGTGTGGCGTGACCGCAAGGGCCGGCGACGGGTGACGCTGTTCGGCAGCCGTCATGCAGACCAGCTCGCCAGCAAGATCAAGGGGGCCCGGGCCGCGCTGCCCGCGGGGCTGGTACCAGCAGAGCTCGGACCCGGCGAAGATCCGACTTAGAGCAGCGCGCGGCGGCGAAACTCGGCGCGCAGGTGATTGAGCGCGACCTCCTGCAACTGACGGATGCGCTCGCGAGACAGCGAATACAGGTCGCCGATCTCCTTGAGGGTGCGTGCCTCCTGGTCGTCCATGCCCATGCGCTTGCGCAGGATGTCGGCCTCCATCGCCGGCAAGGCGGACAGCGCCTCGCGCAGTTGAGCGAGCAAATGGGCCTGGTCGAGCAGCTCGGCGGGTAGCTCGGCGTCGGGGTCGGTGAGGGCGTCGATGAGGTTGAGGTCAGTGGTGCCGGTCATCGGCTGGTCGAGGCTGACCGGGTTGTCGAGCAGGGCGGAATGCATGCGGTCGAGCCGTTCGACGCTGACGCCGGTGAGCGCGGCGAGCTGTTCATTGGTGGGGGCGTGGCCTTGCTGGGCCTCGAAGTCGCAGCGGGCCTTGCGGACCTTGTTGTAGGCCTCGAGCATGTGCACGGGCAGCCGCACGGCGCGGCCTTTTTCGGCGATCGCCCGCCCGATCGCGTGCCGGATCCACCAGCTCGCGTAGGTCGAGAAGCGAAAGCCGCGGCGGTGGTCGAAGCGCTCGATGGCCTTGATCAGGCCGAGGTTGCCCTCCTGGATGAGGTCTTGCAGCGGCATGCGCAGGGTGCCGAAGCGCCGCGCGATCGCCACGACGAGTCGCAGGTTGGCGGTCAGGAACGCGGACTTGGCGGTGGCCAGGGCGTGGTGGTCGGCGCGCACGCTGGCGAGATAGGCGAGGAACGGGCCGCTGCCGCGGGGCGGCAGCTTGACCTTGAGGCCGACGGTCTCGTTGCTACCCGACTCGATGCTAATGAGGTCAGCGACGATGCGGTCGCTGGCGAGGCCGGCGAGGTCGAGCTCGGTCAGGGCGGCGGTGAGCAGCTCGCGGGCGGCCTCATAGGCCTTTTGATGGACGACGAGGTCGCGGTCGCGGAGGTTTCGTGCGACGCGCTTCATCTCCGCGACGGGCTCGGGCGGGAGGTCGGGGAGCAACTGCGGGATCAGGTCACAGATGCCGTCGATGAAGGGCGGGTAGCCGAGGGCGTTACGCCAGAAGCTGCGACGCAACTGGACGATGCGGGTGGCGGCCTCGAGCTCGGTCTCCCGGCTCATCACGTCGAAGCTGGCGATGTCCCGAAAGTACGGGCCCAGGGGATCCCGCGCGGAGGACACGTCATTGCGACTGTCGGGCGGGGGCTCCGCTGTCGCGGGCTCGGGGATCGCAGGCACCGCCAGTGGTGCAGTGGGGAGCGACGGAACGTCGGCTGTCATGGCTTCGTGCATTGGCAATGGCCTTCCGAGGTGTTCGACCGGCGCCACGGTCGAAGCTCCAGCGTCCATCAGCGAGGAAACACCTGTCAACGTGCTTTGATGTTGGGCGTGTGCAGGTGGGTTTTCGCAGTCTCGCTCGGGCAGCGCCGCACCCGCTGCCCGAAATGTGACCCGTTTCGATCGAATGGAAGGTTTGCGGGCGCCATCGATCGCCGTGAAGCTGACGAAGCGAGATCAGGGAATGTCGGGGCCCGATAGCGACGGGTCGGAGCGATCCCCCGGGCGTCGCGGGGCTCCGCGAACGTGGTCGGCGGTGGTGTACGTGCGTGCGACCTGGGGCCCACACGCACGGCCGAGATGCCGGTACGTGGGCCCGGGGTCGCGCGTGGAGCGGGAGGAACTACGTAGATAAGTCATGGGCGCAGGTGCGTCGGATGTAATTGGCACGGTAGCCCGATACACTGCGGCATGCGGCTGCGTCACCTCGTTCTGGTCCTGTCCTTTGCGGCCTGCACCGCCAACCCGCGGCCGGGGACGATCGAGGACGAGGTGCAGGTGCAGGTGCCGGTCGGGTCGCCGCGCACGGTGGTCGTGCCGGTCGACGACGGCGACGGCATCCGCATCTATCCCGACTACGGCACCTGCGACCGGGTGTTCGGCTACATGCGTCACGGTCCCAAGTGTAAGGCGCTCAGGGGGTGCGGCTGCGAGGGGACCCCGACCGGGTGCCCGCCGAACTACTTCGAGGACCAGGAGAAGTG
>Ga0105047_10014657_pt1 | contig 12420 bp, 20 predicted proteins | sample MAT04_FD_78384 | JGI IMG/M metagenome (GOLD analysis project Ga0105047, IMG submission 78384) | Freshwater microbial communities from Lake Fryxell liftoff mats and glacier meltwater in Antarctica - MAT-04 (megahit assembly) | ecosystem: Environmental > Aquatic > Freshwater > Ice > Liftoff... | reverse complement strand
CGGAAACCCCGGGAAATTCGAGGTTTAGCGGATTCTACTGAACGCCGGTACATCTGAAATACCGGTTTCGCAACTCCTTGATTGGCAGGGGGTTGCGAGATGTGTAGATGGCTATGGACGGCCGTCCCTGGGCTTTCAAAAGACGGGCATTTTACTCTTCCGTCAACCCTGGATAGTTCCGCATCACCAGGTGACTGTTAATCTTCTGGACCAGGTCCAGTGCCACGCTCACCACGATCAACAACCCCGTACCCCCATAGAACGCGGCCACCTGATAGGGCACTTCGAGTTCCGTGGAAATGATCGTCGGAATGATCGCGATGATCGCCAAGAACGCGGCCCCGACGTACGTGATGCGCATGAGCACCCGTTCGAGATAATCCGCGGTGCTCTTCCCCGGTCGATAACCGGGGATGAAGCTCCCATAGTCCTTCAAGTTATCGGCAATTTCCTTCGGGTTGAAGGTGATCGCCGTCCAGAAGTAACAGAAGACATAAATCAACACGATGTACAACACGTTGTACAACCATCCCCGACTCCCCATGAAGATGTTGGCAAGATCCTGTGCCCAGGTGAGGTCGGGGTTCAGACTGTGGATGATGTTGAACAAGAACCCAGGCAAGATCAGCAACGTACTTGCAAAGATGACAGGCATGACCCCTGCGGCGTTGACCTTCATGGGCAGGAACTGTCGGGTCCCGCCGTAGGTGCGTCGCCCGCGAATGTGCCGGGCTGATTGTGTGGGGATCCGCCGTTGCGCTTTGGTAATCGCGATCACACCGACGACGACGCCGATGAATAGCGCGATCAAGACGAGTATCTTTTCGAGGCTTACATCCCCGGTCTCACTGCCGAGCGTGAACAAACTTGGTTTGAGTTCGCTGGTTCCGGGAACGAACAGCAACATGCCCGTGGCATCGGGGATGCGAGCGATGATCCCGGCCATGATGATGAGCGAGATGCCGTTGCCGATGCCGTATTCGTCGATTTGTTCGCCGATCCACATCAGGAACAAGCAGCCGCAGGTCATGATCGCAACCGCGGCGAAGCCGAAGAACCAGGGATACCCGCCTTCGGTATAGCCCTCCCATGCGAGGCCCATCCCGCTCCCGGTACCATCGTCCGGTCTTATCAGGGTCTGCACGAACATGGTGGATTGAATCATGCAAATGGGGACTGTGAGATAGCGCGTATACTCATTGATCTTTTTGCGCCCGCTCTCGCCTTCTTTGCGCAGCCTCTCAAGCGCGGGAACGACCCCGGACGAGAGTAACTGCATAATGATCGACGCGGAGATATACGGCATGATGCCGAGGGCGAAGATGCACGATTGCGACAGGTTCCCCCCGGAGAACAGCGAGACGAACCCGAGGACTCGCCCGAGCGAGCCGCCGGCGTTCTGGCTCATCTTCTCCGACATCTTGACCTGATCGACCATGGGAAGCGGGACATAATACCCGATCCGATAGGCGGCCAGGAACAAAAGTGTGATGAAGATCTTCCGGCGGAGTTCCGGGATCTTGAAGATGGTAATGATCTGAGTAAACATGCGGACCCCTTCCATCGGGGGAATAAGAAACAGGTTAGCCGCGAGATGTAGTCGAGCGGGACTGCTCCAGCGCTCGACTTCGTCTCGCGGCTAAACGGACTCCGTCACTTCGTCTCTGCGGCTTTTGACTTTGCGGCCATTGCCTTGCGGCGCTGGTCTTTCTTGCCCTGGCCCATCTTGTTGCGAACCGGCCGCTTCGGCTTCTCAAGAACCGTTGCCGTTCCGCCCTTGGCTTCAATCTTCGCCTTCGCCGTAGCGGAAAAGTGATTGGCCGAGACTGTGAACTTCTTCGTCAGTTCGCCGTCGCCCAGGATGCGAACGCCATCGAAGGTACCCACGACCAGACGGGAGGCCTTCAACGCGGCCATGTCGACAATCATTCCGTCGGGAAGAATGTCGAGATCGCCAACGTTGACGACCGCATAGTCCTTTTGCCAGGTCGCGTTCGAGAACCCACGCTTCGGGAACGTCCGGTGAATCGGCGTTTGGCCACCGATGAAGATCGGCCCAGGCAGGTTGGCCCCGGCGCTGGCGTATTGGCCCTTGTGCCCACGGCTCGCGGTCTTGCCGTGACCCGAGCCCATCCCGCGACCAACACGCTTCTTCAATTTGCGTTTCTGAACGCTTTCGGTCAGTGTGCTGAGATCCATTAGAGTGCCACTCCCCGGAGGCGGGCCACTTCCTCACGGGTCCGCAACTTCTGCAGGCCGTCGATGGTGGCTTTCACAAGATTGATCGGGTTCGTACTACCGTGCGTCTTCGTCAGGATGTTCGCGATGCCCGCGGCTTGCAACACTTCTCGCACGCCGGGGCCAGCTTTCACACCGGTTCCAGTACCTGCAGGAACGAGAATTACCCGGCTTGCGCCGAACTTCCCGATCACGCGGTGCGGAATCGTGTTCCCCCGCAACTGGAGCTTCTTGCTCCGGCGGGCCATGGCTTCGCCTTCCTTGATCGCCTTCTCCACAGCCGGAGGCACTTCGTTGGCCTTACCGTAGCCGAAGGAGACTTTGCCTTGTTTATCGCCGACAACGACCAGGGCGTTGAAGCTGAACCGACGACCACCTTTGACCACGCAAGCGGATCGGCTGATCCGTACAACGTAGTCGGTCATTCCCTGATCGCGGGAGTCGCGGTCGCCACCCCGATCGCTGCGTTCGCGTGCCATGCCTTACCTCGGGTAACGGGACGTTTAGTCCCGGTGTTCTCGCTCTAACTTTGTGGTCACAGGCCTCTCGGCCTGTCAGGCTCGCAATGACAGGCCGGGAGGCCTGTCACCACAGGGGTCTACTCGTCGTGGTGACAGGCCTCCCGGCCTATCAGGCTCGCAATGACAGGCCGGGAGGCCTGTCACCAGGGTCTACTCGTCGTGGTGACAGGCCTCCCGGCCTGTCAGGCTCGCAATGACAGGCCGCGAGGCCTGTCACCACAGGGGTCTACTCGTCGTGGTGACAGGCCTCCCGGCCTATCAGGCTCGCAATGACAGGCCGCGAGGCCTGTCACCACAGGGGTTAGCCCTTGAGGGCTTTGACTTTCTTGACTTTCTTCTCAGCCTGCGGCTTCGCAACCCGCTTCGGTTGATCCACAAGCCCGGTGCAAATCAAGCCACCTTCCGTCGCCGCCCGGGCGAGTGCTTTCACGCGACCGTGGAAGCGAAACTCCCCCCGGTCGAATGCGGCCACGGTGATGCCCTTGGCCTTGGCCTTCTCGGCAATCGCCGCCCCGACGAGCTTGGCCGCGGCGACGTTCCCGCCGTACTTGACCGGCGAGCCCTTCTCGTTGCTCGAAGCCGAGGCCAGGGTGACCTGAGCCTCATCGTCGATGAGTTGGGCGTAAATGTGAAGGTTGCTGCGCGAGATCGACAGCCGCGGCTTCTCGGCCGTGCCCTTGATCCCCTTGCGAACGCGGAATTTCCGCCGCAGGGCTCGCTTGACCTTGAGTTTCTGAATGTCCATTGTCTTTAGTCCTTGGTCATTTGTCCTTTGTCATTCGTCCTTCAGGGCAAGTCGGCGAACCATACGCACGACCAATGACCAAGGACGAAGGACAAATGACGACTTACTTGCCAGCCGCGAACGATTTCCCTTCTTTCCGCCGAACGACTTCGTTGTCGTAGCGGACGCCCTTGCCTTTGTACGGTTCGGGCTTCTTACTCGATCGGATTTCAGCCGCAAACTGGCCGACCTTTTGCCGGTCGGCACCAGTCACGAGGATCGTCGTCGGATCGGGTACCGCCACGGTCACGCCATCTGGTGGAGTGTGAACGATGCGATTCGCGAAGCCCACAGTCAGTTCCACGGCCTTGCCCTTCATGGCGGCCTGATAACCAACGCCTTCGATCTTTAGCCGCTTGTCGAAACCCTTGGTGACGCCGACGACCATGTTGTTAATCAAGGCGCGGGTCAAACCGTGCAGAGCCCGGTTTTGCCGTTCATCGTTTGGTCGCGTGACTGTAATCGCTTTGGCGTCCGCTATCACCGTGATGGCCGGGTGATGCGTGAACTCGAGCTTTGCGCCCTTCGGGCCTTCGACCTTGATGAGTCGATTGGTGATATTCACCTTCACGCCGGCCGGTAGGGGCACCGGTTGTTTGCCGATCCGGGACATTATCGAATCCTCCGAGGCTTCGCCGGTGTTTGACCGGATCGGGGCCTCAATGTATGAATCAAGAATCACTCGACTTCGTCTCGCGGCTAACCGACTCACCACACTGTACAAAGAATCTCGCCACCGACTTTTTGTTGTTTGGCCTGGCGGTCCGAGAGCACGCCCTTGGAGGTGCTCAGAATCGCGATGCCGAGGCCGTCGAGCACTCGCTTGACGTCTTTGTAACCTTGATACACCCGGCGCCCGGGCTTCGAGTACCGCGAAATGTGGCGGATCACTCGCTCGCCTTCGGGGCCGTACTTCAGGTAAACCTGAAGCACGATGTGCGCCTCAGCGAAGTTCGTTGTTTCGTTGAATACCTTGGTGCCCGCTTCATCGGTCATATATTTGCCGATGCGGTAGCCGAGGACGAAGCCTTCCTCGACGAGCACTTTAGCGATTGCAACTTTCACCTTGGTCGCCGGCATTTCGACGGCAGGGCGTTCGATGGCATTCGCATTGCGGATTCGCGTGAGCATATCCGCGATCGGGTCGGTCATCATGGCGAAATTCTCCTTTCCCGATCGGGTTTACCAGGACGCCTTGCGGACGCCGGGGATGAGACCGCTGCTGGCGAGGTCCCGGAAAATGATCCGGCAAACGCCGAACTTCCGGTAGACAGCCCGAGCACGGCCGGTAATTTGGCAACGCTTCCTAATGCGGATCAGATCCCGCGGCCGGAGGATTTTCTTCTTATCGCGTTGAGCTTCCGGCTTCGCCAGTTCCGCCTTGTGGGCAGCGATGGCGGCCATTTGCTTCTTGTACTTGACCATCTTCGCATCGGTAGACATTACGCACTCTCGCGTGGTGGCGGCGTTCCAACTTTGGCTGCGGGGACTCCGCAGAAAGCCGGCCGTTCCGCTGAATCGAATCGGACAGTCGTCTTTCGCTCCGTGAAAGACCACGTTGACTACTAGCTGTCGTAAAACCCGACCTTTCGCGGAGCGAAAGGGGACAGTCTTACTCTCGGAACGGCATTCCAAAGGCCTTGAGCAGTTCCCGGGCTTCGTCATCATTGCGGATCGACGAGCAAATGGTGATGTCCATCCCTTGCGTGAAGTTCACCTTGTCGGGGTCAACTTCGGGGAAGACCATTTGCTCGGAGAGCCCCATATTGTAGTTGCCGTTGCCATCGAACGACTTCGGGTTCACCCCGCGAAAGTCGCGAATCCGCGGCAGAGCCAGGTTAATCAAGCGGTCGAGGAATTCGTACATCCGCTTGCCGCGGAGCGTCACTCGACAGCCGACTTCCATGCCTTCGCGGAGACGGAACCCGCTGACCGAAATCTTGGCCTTCGTAATTTGTGGCTTTTGGCCAGAAATCATCGCGAGTTGATCGACCGCTTCAGTCATGCGGTTCTTGTCGGTAATGGCCTTGCCGACACCCATATTGATGACGATTTTCGTCAGCTTGGGGAGGCTATGAACGTTCTTGCGACCGAACTTCTCGCCCAGTGTTGGGAGGATTTCTTTCGCGTATTTCTCTTGCAAGCGAGCCATGGTCCAACCTCGTTATGCCTAACCCGACCCCATTGCCAACGGGACCGGTCCGGGCGTATCTCATATAGCCCGCCGTTTAGGGCAGACTTCGCAACATCCCGCCGTAAACGGCGGGCTAAATTGTTACGCCTTCTTGGCGTACTTCGAATCAGCCTTGGACAACGTCCGAATCCGGGCCCCGCTCTTTTTTGCATAGAGTTCTTTCGAACCATCGTCGATGTAGCGAACGCCCAATCGCGTCGGTCGGCCCGTGGTCGGGTCAATCATCGCGACGTTCGAGACGTCCAACGGCATTTCCATCGACAGTCGGCCGCCTTGCGGATTGCGGCGGGACGGCTTCAAGTGCCGGTAAACCCGGTTGATGCCTTCGACCACAACCTTACCGTCGGCTCGTAGGACGCGCAGGACTTTGCCGCGCTTGCCCTTGTCTTCGCCGGTGAGGATCTGAACGATGTCGTCTTTGCAAATGTACATGGTTATACCACCTCGGCGGCGAGGCTGATGATCTTGTTAAACTTCGCCCGCAGTTCCCGCGGGACGGCCCCGAAGATCCGCGTGCCACGGGGATTGTTATCGTTGTCCAAAAGCACGAGTGCATTACGATCGAAGCGGACGTAAGTTCCGTCTTCGCGACGGGTCGCCACGCGGGTGCGAACGACCACACCCTTGATGACGTCGCCGGGCTTCACGTCGCCCCCTGGAAGCGCCTTCTTGACACTAGCACGGATGACGTCGCCCAGATACGCTGTGCGGCGCTTCGAACCGCCGAGCACTTGAATACACATCACTTCTTTGGCGCCGGTGTTATCAGCGACATCAAGGAAGGTATACATCTGAATCATGGCATCGTCCTCAGCAGCCAACTCGGGCCGCGGTGTTTTGTCAGTCGTCTTTCGCGGAGCGAAAGACGACAGTCTTTACGCCTTTGCGGGCGTTGCAGCGGCGTCGGCTCCGGCGACGGCACCTTCAAGATTCGACAGTGTGCGACTCGGGGCCAGCTTCACGACTTTCACCAACCGCCACCGCTTCGTGCGGGACATTGGGCGGCATTCCATGATGTCCACGGTGTCGCCGAGGTGAGACTCGTTCTTTTCATCATGAACGTAACAAATCGTTCGCCGCTTGATAAACTTGCCGTACTTCGGGTGGCGGACCAGGCGTTGAATTTCCACGCGGCGGGTCTTCGCAGTCTTGTCTCGGGTCACAATCCCAGTGACCACGCGCCGTTGACCACGATCTTCGTCGGTTGCAGCGTCAGGTGCAATTGTCGTCTCAACCATGGCTTACTTCCCTTTCGCCGGTGCAACGGTGGGCGTCTTGGCTTTCATGGCAGCCCGGCTGTCTTGCAATGCGGTCAGGCGAACAATCGCCCGCTTCGCCTTGCGCTTACCGGGGCCTTCGGTTCGGAGGGTCTGGTCGGCAATCCCTTTGGCCAGTGCTTCATCGCTGACGCCGGGCAACTTCGCCAGTTCGCGCTGTCGTTGCAGGGTCTTGATGCGGGCGATGTCTTTTTTCGCCTTGTTCATTTCGCTCGGCGTTTCGAGTCGGTCGGTCGCCGACTGAAAGCGAAGCTGAAACAGGTGCTTTTCGGTGTCGGAGAGAGTGAGCTTCAACTGCTCATCGCTCATGCCGCGGAGTTCGTTCGCCTTCATCGCTATGCCTCGGGTCTCATCACTGTCGTCTTTCGCTCGGCGAAAGACTGCTTTCGCGCCGGAAATCGGTCGTGATTAACCAAGTCTGTGGGGTCTTTCGCGGAGCGAAAGACGACTGTGTTAAATGCTGGGTCGTCGTGTTACGAACCGACATTTGAATGGCATCTTATAGGCCACTCGGGCCATACAATCTTTTGCCGCGGCTTCGGGGACACCGCTGATTTCAAACAGAATCGTGCCGGGTCGGACAACGGCGCACCAGAATTCCGGTTCGCCCTTACCCTTTCCCATCCGCGTTTCGGCGGGGATTGCGGTCACGCTCTTGTGTGGGAAAACTCGCAAGTAGTACCGGCCTTCGCCGGAGACCACGCGGGTCATCGTCACGCGGGCGCTCTCGATGCACTCGGCGCTCAGCCAGCCACCTTCGAGGACTTGCAGGCCGTAATCGCCGTAAGCAACGTAGTTGCCGCGAGTCGCATTACCCCTTACGACGCCGCGTTGGCTTTTTCTGTACTTGACCCGCTTGGGCATCAGTGGCATCGTTAATCTCCCCGCTCAAAAAATCGCCGTTGTTGATCCAAACTTTGACGCCGATGTTCCCTTGTGGGGTAGACGCCTCGGCGAAACCGTAATCGACCTTGGCCCGCAGCGTGCTCAGCGGAATGCTGCCTTCCATGCCTTTTTCGCACCGGGCCATCTCGGCCCCGCCGAGTCGGCCGGAGAGTTGCAGTTTTACGCCCTTCGCGCCGTTTTCCATCGCTCGCTGGATAGCTTGCTTCATGGTCCGGCGGAAGCTCGACCGTTTTTCCAATTGTTCGCAAATATCTTCTGCGACCAACTGCGGCTCGATTTCGGGCCGGGTGATTTCGATCGTCTTCACTTCAATGTGCCGACGGGTGAGTTTCTCAAGAGCCTTGGTCAGCTTCTCGATCTTCTCGCCTTTCTTGCCGATGATCGCCCCGACTCGGCTCGAATAGATCGTGACGATCACACGTTCGCGGGTCCGTTCGATCTTGATCTTGGCGATGGCCGGGCGCTGGATCTTGCGATCGCGCTTCGCGGTTAGGAAGTTTTGCACGTACTTCCGGACGGTTATGTCTTCGACGAGGAGTTCGCTGTAGTCCTGCTTGTTCGCGTACCACGTACTAAGCCAGGTCTGCATGATCCCTGTGCGGAAGCCGGTCGGTCGAACTTTCTGACCCATTGCCGCTACCCTTCGTGAGCCGGCCAGTCGGCCGGAAAATCTCTTCTGTCAAACGAGCCGGGGCCAGCCATCTGGGGCTGGCCCCCACACTGTTTCGAGTTTTATCAACTACCCGGAGGCGTCTCACCCGTGGGGAGAACCGGAGCGCCCGTCACGGGAATGACCGGTGCAATCTCGCCCGCACTCGGGATGGCTGGCGGAGTCACGTGAGTCGAAGGCGGTGTAACCACTGCCGCGGGAGTTCCGGTAGCCGCTTCGGCTGCGGCTTGAATCGCAGCCATGTCGCTCACTTGCACCACAATGTGGGACAAGCGGCGCAAAATCGAGAATGCTGTTCCGCGTGCTCGCGGCCGAATCCGCTTGAACATCGGGCCACCGTCGACTTTGCACTCGGTGATAACGAGTTCGTCGAGGTCACGACAGCCGCGGTCTTCCGCGTTGCCGACGGCACTTTTGATGACCGCTTCGAGTTGACGAGCCCCACGGTTGTGGAGGAACTTCAACTGTTCGAGCGCTTCATCCACGTTTTTGCCGCGAACCAACTGGGCGAACGGTCGGATCTTTTGAGCCGAGACGTCTGCAAAGCGGTGTTTGGCACTGTAAACAAAGTCCATGATTCTGCTCGTCTTCAATCGTTACTTGGCGGCGGCCTTGGCCTTCCCGCCCGAGTGTCCCTTGAATGTCCGCGTTGGGCTGAATTCGCCCAATTTATGCCCGACCATTTCTTCTGTGCAATAAACCTTCAAGAACGACTTGCCGTTGTGCACTAGAAACGTCGCTCCGACGAATTCGGGCACGATCGTGCAATCGCGCGACCAAGTCTTGATCGGTTCTGGTTGAGGTCCCTGCTTTTCAACTTTCGCCAGGAGGCGAAGGTCGACGTGCGGGCCTTTTTTCATCGAGCGGCCCATGCCGTCCCACTCCCTTAACGTCCCAGGTTCAATCGGGACTGATATAAATGCGCCATCTAACCGCTTCCGGCTAGTGACAATCTTGCGAGAATTCTGTTGCAATCGGTTTTATTGACCGATCCCAGCCGTTTATAACGGCCTTCTGGCGGAACCCGCCGTAACGGCGGGCTATCTGACTACTTATTCGCGGTCTGGAATGGACCCGACGGCCGTCGGCGAACGATCGAACTATTGCCCGGCTTCCGCTTCTTGCGGGTCTTGCCGCCCTTGGAAAGAACGCCGCTCTTCGAGGTTGGGTGCCGACCGCCAGCCGTACGACCTTCACCGCCACCCATCGGGTGGTCAGTCGGGTTCATACTGGTACCGCGGTTGTGGGGCTTGCGGCCCTTCCACCGCATCCGGCCGGCCTTGCCCATGCTGATATTCATGTGATCCGGGTTCGACACACTACCGATGGTCGCCCGGCACTTCGACGAGACCCGACGAACTTCGCCGCTCGGCATCGTCACTTGGGCCCAGTCTTTTTCGCGGTTCGTCAGGGTTGCGGAGCAACCTGCCGAACGGCAAATCTGACCACCCCGGCCCGGGGTCAATTCGATGTTGTGAATCGTCATCCCAAGCGGAATCCGCGACAACGGCATGCAAACGCCGATGCGGGGTTCGCAGTCCTCACCGCTCATCACCTTGTCGTCTTTTTTCAAACCATCCGGCGAAAGAATGTATCGCTTCTCGCCGTCCGGATACTGCACGAGTGCAATCCGCGAGCTTCGGCAGGGATCGTATTCCACCGACAGAACGATGGCCTCAACGCCATCCTTCTTCCGCTTGAAATCGACCTTCCGAAGCAACTGCTTGTGGCCACCCCCACGGAACCGGGTCGTGGTGATCCCTTGGTTGTTGCGACCGCCCGTTTTCTTACGTCGAACGACCAGTGACTTCTCGGGCGCATTCGCCCGCGGAGTTGTGCAGTCCTCGAAGTCCGACACGCTTCCCGCGCGACGGCCCGCGGATGTCGGTTTGTATTGGCGAATTCCCATGACTTATCCTGTTTCAGAAAGCTCACCGACCGCGGTCGGTGGACTTTGTTATTCATTAAAAGAATTCGAGCCGATCTTCTTCGTGTAACGTCACAATCGCTTTTTTCCAGGCCGCCTGACGGCCTTCCGTTTGCCGGAAGCGGGTCTTCTTGCCCGGGTAATTTTGCGTTCGCACGCCCAGCACGCGCTTATTGAACAACTCTTCTACGGCCGTCTGAATCTGCGTCTTGGTCGCCAGCGGATTCACCATGAAGGTGTAGCTGTTGTACCGGGTGCTCTGGTGGGTACCCTTCTCGGTCACCAGCGGCCGAATGATGACCTGGTACGGTTGCAGCACCACGCCCGTCTGGCCGTGAACGCACGGCTTGCGGGCTTCCAGTTTGCGGACATACCGCTTCGGTCTTGGTCGAGTACGTGCCATGACTGTTCGTCCTTACCAGCGATACTTGTTACTTTGTTTCTTCGGCCGCTTTTTCATCTGACTTCGGTTGCCGCAGGGCTTCGAGAGCCGCTTTGGTCAGCACCAACCGCTTCCGCTTCAACACGGTGTAAGCATTGAACTCGGCCGTCGGGAGAATGCTCACCGTCTCCAGGTTGCGGGCCGACTTGTAAATGTTCTCATCGTACGTCGCGGTGCCGATCAAAACGGTCGAGTCCAACAGAGTCACGTCGACTTCGACGGTATTCTCAACATTGGCGACGGTCTTCTTAACCATCTTCTTGCCGACCTTGATCGTCTTGAAGAGCGTACGCACTTCCTTGGTCTTAGGAGCGGCCATTTCGAAGCCGTCGATCACGAGCACTTCGCCGTCGCGGAGTTTGCTCAGGATCGCCATCCGCGTCGCGGCCTTCACGGCCTTCTTTGGCAAGTGGTATTCGTAATCCCGAGGCTTTGGCCCCTTCGCCGTACCACCACCACGACGCTTGTTCGTTCGCTTAGTGCCCGCCCGGGCGTTCCCGGTTCCTTTTTGGCGGAATAGCTTCTTCGAGCTACCTGCCACTTCACCGCGTCGAAGCGTATGGTGAGTTCCGGCTCGTTGATTCGCCAGGAACATCAAAACGGATTCGTGCAGCAGTTGCTTGCTGATCTTGCCACCGAATTCCGCGGCATCAACTTCGATCGTACCGGTTTGGGCTCCGGTCTTATCGATCACAGGAACCGATAGCATCCCCGTCACTTCGACGATGCGTTGTTCCTTGATTGCTTCTTTCGCGTCGTCGCGACGAGCCTTCGCCTTTTTGCCGCCGGCGACTCGCTCGTCTCGGCGTTGGCGGTATGTCAGTGTCGCAGTCATGATCGAATCTTCCGGTTCGGTTCGTCACCCAAGGCAACGCAAACGCTGGACTATCTATAAAAAACATCGCCGCGGCGGTTCGACATCGGAGGTCTCATCACACGCCGTGGCAAGGCGGGCGCACTGTTTTAGAAATTACAATCCGGGATTCAAGTGGCTTTCGGGGCAATCACCCGAATCTTGATATCCACACCCGGGGGCAGGCTGAGGCCTTTGTTCAAAGCCTCGATCGTCTTCCCTGTCGGTTGCAAAATGTCGATCAGACGCTTGTGCGTACGGATCTCGAACTGCTCCCGGCTCTTCCGGTCAATGTGCGGGCTACGCAACACCGTATACCGCTCGATCCGCGTCGGCAACGGAATCGGCCCATGCACTTCGGCGCCCGTACGCTGGGCCGTTTCAACGATTTCTTGGGCCGTGCGGTCCAGAACTTCGTGATCGTAGCCTTCCATGCGAATTCGAATGCGTTCGTTGGCAAACCCAGCCACACCAGCCTCCCTCGATCATCTCTGTCGTCGTTGTTCCAAACCCGAAATGCAATCGGGTGGAAAGAATGAAGGTATGGAGACGGCTTCCAAGGGTCAAGCCAACTTCGCGCGAACGCGCGGAAAAACGTGGGAATGTGG
>Ga0105047_10014656_pt1 | contig 12421 bp, 11 predicted proteins | sample MAT04_FD_78384 | JGI IMG/M metagenome (GOLD analysis project Ga0105047, IMG submission 78384) | Freshwater microbial communities from Lake Fryxell liftoff mats and glacier meltwater in Antarctica - MAT-04 (megahit assembly) | ecosystem: Environmental > Aquatic > Freshwater > Ice > Liftoff... | reverse complement strand
GCCATTCTGGGCTTGAAGTGGACAAAGCTGCGATTGCAGGAGCGGGCGTTGCAGGCCGTTGTTGTGCCGGCGCGGACCGAGTTCGTATTAACACCACATACCGTTGATGAAGTCTATCAGCAGATCCACGAAGCCGTGGACGACCCGCGGCAGTTTGTCGTGTTTCATCGCATCACGCAGGCGCTGTCGAATTTGCGGAATCTGGGCCGCGTCACCGATGTCGATGCCATCCTGCGTGCCCAAGGCGAGACGGACGAATCCGCGATGGAGACCAGTTACTCGCTGTTGCAGGGTTTCGTCTGGGCCATTCCGGTACTCGGTTTCATCGGCACTGTCGAGGGTCTCTCAATCGCCATCGGGGGGTTCGGCAACGTGCTGTCCTCAGCCAGCGATTTTGAGCAGATCAAAGTCGCACTGCGCGGAGTTACCGGTGGGTTGTCAACGGCGTTTGAGACGACGCTGCAGGGTCTGGTCGCAGCGTTGGTCATCCAATTACTGATGACGATGCTCAAGAAATCGGAGGAAGAGTTCCTGGACTCATGCAGTGAATACTGCTCGCGGCATATCGTCAGCCGTTTGAGAATGACGCCTTTTGAAGGGGAAGGTGGCGTCTGATGTCACGTCGTGGCCGGTCGGGACCAACGATCTCGCTGTTTTCCTTTCAGGATATCATCACCTCGGTGACAGCCATCGTGACTGTGATCGCGCTGCTGCTCGCGCTCGATTTGGTGCAGCGCAAGCAGTCGCAGGCGTCCAGTTCTCCCGCACAACTGGCCGACGAATTGGCGAAACGGCTCGAAATAGCGGAAGCCGAAGCCGCACAGTTGCAGGCCGCCGTTTCCACGGTGGACGAACTAGTTCAGAATGCGGCGGCGGTTTCGCCAACGGAACTACGGGATGAGCTTGCCGCCCGCGCAGCGGAAATCACACGCATGACTCTGGAGCAAACGCAGCTCGCAGTATTAACGGAAAAGTTGATTGTGGAATTGAAACAGGCTCAACTCGAAGCTTTTGAACTCGATCCGTTGAGGGCGGAGATGGAGAAAAATGAACGCGAAGCGAACGATCTGGAGCGGCAACGCGCGACCGAGCAGTCTGATCAACGCACCGTGTTCTCCCTGCCCCGTGGTTTTCAGAAAGAGGGCTGGCTGGCAGTCGTGGAAGCCAAAACGATCATCGTCGCGCCACTGGGCCGCCCGACACCGCCAATTTCGTTGACAGCATCAACCGTGCCGCTGCTGGGCAATAGCGCCGGCGAGGAATTGCTGGCCTGGATCGAGCGCGAGCAATCTCACTCGATCTATCTCCTGCTTGTGGTGCGGCCCGGCGGCGAGCGGACTTTGGACGAAGCGATCCAGTTATTGTCGGAGCGGAACATTTCCTTCGGCTACGATCTGATCGGTGCGGACGAAGAAATCATGCATCCGGAACGGGGGGCCGCACCCTAATGTCGCGTCGACGTGCGGCCCGAACGCAGGATAGCCTGGAACTGTTGCTGGATACGATCTGCAACACGTTCGGTGGGGTGCTGTTCATCGCGATTTTGGTCATCCTGCTCTTGCAGCAGACCAGCCCGAACGTCACACCATCTGCCGAAACAGTGATCACGCCGGCTGAGCTGCAAACTCTGGCTGTCCGGTGGGAAGCCGTCGCAGGCGAGCTGTCCCGCTTGCGCGAGAATCACCTCAGCCAGCAAACTGTTGTCGACAGCTTCGCTCCTGTTGAGCTTCGCGAGCAGTTGGAGGAACGACGAGAATTAACGGCCCGGCAGGACGCGCTGCAGGCGAAATTGGATTCACTCCTGGCAGACCGTACGGAGTTGGTGATCGAGATTGAAGAGCAGAAAGCCGAGAATGACGCTCTGCGCGAACAGTCAGTCGCCGCCGACGAACGCCGCAACAGGGAGCAATTGCAACTCGAAGATGAACGTCAAGCCCGAGTACAGGAGATTCGCCTGCCAGTGGTCCGTAGCACGGGAAAGCAGGAAATCGGTCTGGTTATGCGGTATGGCCGGTTGTACGTGTGGCACAAATACGGGCCGGGATATCGCCGGCTGGGTTTGAACACCGACGACTTCGTGGTGATTTCGTCCGATGACGACGGGCTGAAGGTCCGTCCAAAACCGACGCGCGGCGTGCCCGTCAGTGCCTCGCCCCAGTCTCTAACGGCGATCAAGGAAATCCTGCAACGATTTGATCAGCGATCCTGCTGTCTCGCCATCATCGTCCGTCCAGATTCCTTCGGCGAATTTCGCTATGTCCGCGACGCGGCAATTCAGCTCGGACTGGAATATCGCCTCATGGCCGTTGGCGAATCCGATCCAGTGTTTGATCGTGGTGGCTCTGGTGGCAGGGTGCAGTAATTCTGTCTTTCCAGCCGCTGTGTTCTCAGCGTTGATGGCTGAATTACAGCAATGCCAGCTAGTCACCAGACGAATTGTCTTGCGACTGATTTGACCAATGCGGACCGTCACCTACAATTCGTCATGAGTCAATTAGTAACAGTGACTGACCGCGGCCTGTACTGCGAACGGGGGGATTTCTACATCGATCCCTGGCTACCCGTCGCACGGGCTATCATCACGCATGCTCACGGTGATCATGCCTGTCGGGGCAGTGGGCGTTATCTGACCACCGACCGCGGCCTTGGTGTTCTCGCGTCTCGATTAGACCCAGATGCCGTGATTGACACCGTACCGTACGGCGATTCAATGACGATCGGCGACGCGGCAGTCTCGCTCCATCCGGCGGGACATATCCTGGGTTCGGCACAAGTCCGCATTGAGTTACACGGAGAAGTCTGGGTCATTTCAGGAGATTACAAAGTCGCGCCGGACCCGACGTGTGATCCGTTTGCACCCTTGGCCTGCGACACGTTTGTGACCGAATGTACCTTCGGTTTGCCCATCTATCAGTGGCCATCGGCGGCAGATGTTTTTGAAGAGATCAATAACTGGTGGCGCTCGAATCGCGATGAGGGACGCGCTTCGGTCATCTTTGCGTATTCACTGGGCAAGGCTCAGCGGGTGCTCGCCGGTTTGGATGCGACGATCGGACCGATTATGTGCCACGGTGCGGTGCAACGTGTCAACGCGGAGTATCGTCAGGCGGGCGTTTGCTTGCCTGAAACGGAGCACGCCGGTTTAGGTGTCGATAAGCGGGACTGGTCTGGTGCAATCATGATCGCGCCGCCATCGGCTAAAGCGTCGCCCTGGATGCGGAAGTTCGGTGATGTCTCCACCGCCTTCGTATCCGGCTGGATGCAGGTTCGCGGTGCGCGACGCCGACGCTCGGTGGATCGCGGGTTTGTGATCTCTGACCATACCGACTGGCCCGGCCTGCTGGACACGATTCAGGCGACAGGTGCTCGGCGGATCCTGGCCACGCATGGCCGAACGGGTCCTCTGGTTCGCTGGTTGCGGGAATCTGGCTATGAAGCCGACACTCTTAAGACGGAATATGTCGGCGAACATGATGATGCCGAGATAGACCGTGCGGACGAACAGGAGCCGGAGGCGTGAAACAATTCGCCGCGTTGTATCAATCGCTTGACGAGACAACGAAGTCGAATCGAAAGATCGCCGCGATGCGCGATTATTTCGCGGTTTGCTCACCTGAGGACGGTGCGTGGGCTGTTCATTTCTTAAGCGGCCGACGATTCAAGCGGTTGATTTCCACGAAGGAACTGCGCGAATGCTGTCTCCAATTATCCGGCATCTCGGGTTGGATGTTCGATGAATGCTACAGTTCGGTTGGCGATTTGGCGGAAACGATCGCTTTGCTGCTGCCCGATCAAGGACGGCACGGGGAAGGATCTCTGACAAAATGGATCGAGCAGGATATCCGGGCGCTGGCACAGATGTCCGAGGGTGATCGACGACAAGCACTCGCCGCGAGTTGGGCCGCTCTCACCGGTCAAGAACGGTTTGTGTTCAATAAACTGGTGACTGGCAGCTTTCGAGTGGGAGTGGCCCATGGCATGCTGGTCCGCGCTCTGTCTCAAGTCAGCGGCGTAGATACGAGAGTGATTGCCCATCGTCTCATGGGAACGTGGGAGCCTACGGCCGAGTTCTATCAATCATTGATCGGCCCCGACGCGGGCCAAACCGACCATAGTAAACCGTATCCGTTTTGCCTGGCCCATCCTCTGGCAAGCAAAATCAGCGATCTAGGCGAGATCTCGGACTGGCTTATGGAATGGAAGTGGGACGGTATCCGCGGCCAGCTCATTCGCCGCGATGGCCAGTCGTTTTTATGGTCACGCGGCGAAGAACCGGTGTTGGAGCGATTTCCTGAACTGATTGGCCCTGCGGCCGCATTAGCGAATGGCACTGTGCTGGATGGCGAAATTCTGGCTTGGGATGCCTCGGGTGTGCTGCCTTTCGGCGAGATGCAGCGCCGCATCGGGCGGAAAACTCTCGGTGCCAAATTATTGAAGGAAGTTCCTGTCAGGTTCGTTGCATTCGATCTGCTTGAGGAGCAGGGACTTGATTTGCGTTCATTGCCGCTGAAGGAACGCCGTCAACGGCTGGAAAGCTCGCTGGCTAATGCTCAGGTTGAGCCGGCCATCATGCCGTCGCCACTTGTCGCGGCGGCGACTTGGGTTGAGTTGTCGCAACAGCGTGAAGCGAGCCGGGAACTTCGCGTCGAAGGCGTGATGCTCAAGCGAGCCGATTCACCCTATAGTGTCGGCCGAGTGACAGGCTTGTGGTGGAAATGGAAGACCACGGCGTACACGGTCGATGCGGTGTTGATCTATGCTCAACGGGGCAGCGGTCGCCGGGCCAGCCTCTACACGGATTACACGTTTGCCGCCTGGAGCGACGGACAATTGGTGCCGTTTGCTAAAGCCTACTCCGGCTTGACAGATGAGGAAATTCGTGAGGTTGATCGGTTCATTCGCCAACATACGATCGAGCAGTTCGGCCCGGTGAGATCGGTTCTTCCCGAGCTCGTCTTTGAACTTGCTTTTGAGGGTATTCAGTTGTCCAAGCGTCATAAATCCGGCGTTGCGGTGCGATTTCCTCGCATCGCGCGTTGGCGGCGCGACAAGCGGCCGGAACAAGCCGATTCGCTTGAGACACTCCAATCGCTCATTCGGCAATGAGCCAACATGGCTAATCTCATGGTGTCAACACAACCTTGATGCAACCATCTTTTTTGTCTCGGAATGTTTTGTAGGCTTCTGGCGCATCGGCGAGCTTAACGCGATGCGTGATCACAAAGGACGGATCGATCTCGCCCGCTTCGATCTTCGCCAGCAACGGTTTCATGTACCGTTGCATATGGGTCTGTCCCGTCCGCATCGTCAAACCCTTATTCATAAATGCGCCGAAGGGAAGTTTGTCCGCCTGCCCCGCATATGCTCCTGGAACAGAGACCGTCCCCCCTTTGCGACAGCATTGAATGGCCTCGCTGACAACATGCATCTGATCGGAAGGTGCCACCGCGGCGGTCACTTTATCGGCGATGACTCCCAGCGTGTGGGACGCATGAGCTTCGCAGCCGACAGCGTCAATACACCGATCCGGTCCTCGGCCGTTCGTCATTTCCTGTAGTCGTTCATAGATATCGACATTGCTGAAATCGAGCGTTTCCGCCTTCCCGACCGACCCGGCCAGACGCAAACGTTCCGGCACCCGATCAATCGCAATGACTCTTTCCGCTTTCAACATCCATGCACTCTGGATGGCGAATTGACCGACAGGCCCGCATCCCCAGACCGCGACCGTGTCCCCTGGCTCGATGCCGCAGTTCTCCGCGGCCATATAACCGGTCGGGAAAATGTCCGAAAGAAACAGCACGCTTTCATCCGGCAATGATGATTCAATTTTTAGAGGACCGACATCGGCGAACGGCACGCGGAGATATTCCGCCTGTCCGCCTGCAAATCCTCCCATCATGTGCGAAAAGCCGAACAGCCCGGCGGGGGAATGCCCCATCGCCTTGCGGGCGATTTCGGCATTCGGATTGGACGTGTCACAGCAGGAAAACAGCCCTTTCTTGCAGAAAAAGCATGCTCCGCAGGAGATTGTGAACGGCACGACGACGCGGTCACCGACTTTGAGATTTCGGACCGCTGACCCAACCTCCGCGACGATTCCCATCGGCTCATGGCCCAGAATGTCGCCCGATTTCATCGTTGGCATATAGCCGTTCAGCAGATGCAGATCAGACCCGCAAATTGCCGAGGCCGTGATTTTGATGATCGCATCACGGGGATCTTCGATTTTTGGATCGGGAACCGTATCGATCCTCACATCGCCAGTGCCATGCCAACAGAGCGCTTTCATCGAGATTCTCCATTAAATGTTCTAACCAACGTGAGCCATGCGTAAGTTCGCTGGACTGGAGCGAACGAAGATCAACCTCAGTGCGCGATTGCCGCGCATCATGGCTTGGGGACTGACGCCGTAGGTTGATTCTCAAGTGAATACCTCAGACAAAACCAAGCGAATTCATTCCGTTCTTTCAAGACAACGGGAACGTGTTTTGCGTACGCCTTGTAACTTCCATGTCGCAACTTGCGCGCCGTCAAGGTAGGGGGCGTCCAGCGGAATCATTTTGTTGCTCTGTATTTCCGAACCAAATTCCAGGCGCTTCGTAGCAATTTTTGTTCGGCTGTTTGCCACGTCTATATATCTGCAGCCCCGCAAAGTCATACTTGGAACCAGTCGGTCATAAGATGGAAGTTCAAGCAAAACTCGAAATTCTCGCGGATGCCGCCAAGTGCGATGCGTCTTTCTCAAGTAGAGGCAGCGAGATGAAGCGATTGGGGGCGGGTATGGGCAGTTACCCAGCGAATGGGTATTTGTCATAGCTTCACGCCCGATGGCCGCTGTGTATCACTCTTGAAAGTGCTGCTGACAAATCACTGTATTTATGACGGCCGGTACAGCGTTAATCGCGTCTCCAGCGACGTCTGACGCACGCGCTTCACCATCCCATGAAGTAGTCTGGTTAACGGAGGGCAATTGCATGTCGAAATCTTACGTCGTCGGAAAAGACAACCATCAGTTGTGAGAAAACCGTTGTGCCTGCGATATTTCAGTTAGTTGCGATAGCGATGTCAGTGAAAATGGCGGGGCTGACAGGGCGCTGGGCTTTCTTTCGTGTTCAGGAATGAAGCTATTCTGAACCGCCGTTTTCGCAGGCAGGTGTGCATCGGCAAGCCATGAAATTCAGATTTTGTAAAGACTACCAGACGCGCATATCAGCAGGTCGGCTTGCGTAAGATTTTGACATACAACTGTCATGATGAAAACGGGGCAATTCGTCGTCTGAAAGATTCGCTGATAATAACGGACCCGGTTCCTATCGTTCTGCGTTCATTCAATCAAGATTCATTCGATCCTTTCAGCTGATCGGCCACGTTCTCATGACGCGTCGCGCAACGATTCCCCCACCGCTTGCCACCTTTCATCCGCGAATGGTTTCAACAGAGTTTTGCCGCTCTCACGGATGCTCAGCAGACTACCTGGCAGCAGGTCGATCAAAGCCGAAACACGCTCCTTTTGGCTCCGACAGGTTCGGGCAAGACGCTCGCGGCTTTTCTGGTGGCCATTAGTCGGATCGCCTTCGGCGAACAGCCTGTCGACACGAAGCCTGGCGTGAGGGTGCTTTACATTTCGCCGCTGAAGGCTCTCGGCGTTGACGTGGAGCGAAGTCTCCGCGCCCCCATCGCCGGAGTACGCGCGCGGAACGCGATGGCGTACAGCACCATTTGCCCACCATCGCAGTTCGCAGCGGCGATACATCCACCGCGGATCGCACCGCGATGCTGCGTCGGCCACTTGACATTCTGATCACCACGCTTAAATCATTGTATCTGTTGCTGACATCCCGCGCGCGAGACTCTCGCCCATGTTGATACGATCATCATCGATGAAATTCATTCGCTGATGGGCAGCAAGCGCGGTGCCCATCTGGTCACTTCGCTGGAGCGGCTGGAAGATTTCCGTCATCGCCAAAACCCCACGCGTCCGCCAGCACAACGCATCGGCTTATCGGCGACACAATGACCGCTGCATGAAGTCGCACGTTTCCTGGGTGGCGCGGAGATTACCGGTGATCATGGAGATGTGGTCCCGCGCCAGGTCAGCATCGTCGAAGGAGGTCGCAGCAAACAGCTTCAACTGCGGATCGAAGTCCCCGTTGAGGATATGGCGCGGCGTTGAGCAGGAACGCTATTCAGGTCCGGCCGCGGGTGGGCCTGTCCGAACGTCCATTTGACCATCCATTCATCCGTGGCTTGTGGAGTTAATCCGTGAACATCGCAGTACGATGATCTTTGTGAACAGCCGACGACTGGCCGAACGATTAGCCGGATCCATCAACGAGTTGGCCAGCGATGAGCTTGCGCTGGCGCACCATGGTTCCGTCGCGAAAAGACACGACTTGCCGTCGAAGATCGACTGAAGCTCGGCAACCTGCCGGCGATTGTCGCCACGTCCTCGCTGGAACTTGGCATCGACATGGGTGCGGTCGATTTGGTCATCCAAATCGAGGCACCGCCTTCCATCGCCTCGGGAATCCAGCGCATCGGCCGTGCCGGTCTTCAGGTTGGCGCGCCTTCCAGCGGCATCATTTTTCCGAAATACCGTGGCGATCTTTTGGCATGTAGTGCTGCGGCCGAACGGATGGTGCGTGGCGAAGTCGAGGAGACCCATTACCCCCGTAACCCGCTTGATGTTTTGGCACAGCAAATCGTCGCGATGGCGGCGTTGGAACCGATCAGCGTTGATGTGATTTTGGATACTGTGCGCCGCGCCGCACCGTATGTACAGCTGCCGCGATCGAGTTTCGACGGCGTGCTGGACATGCTTTCCGGGCGATATCCCTCCCATGAGTTTGCCGAGCTGCGGCCGCGGGTGAACTGGGATCGACTTGCCGGCGTCGTTTCACCACGCAAGGGAACGCAGCGTTTGGCGATCTTGAATGCAGGCACCATTCCCGATCGCGGCACGTACGCTGTCTTCTTGGCCGATGCCGAGGGCCGTAACAGCCGCGTGTGCGAATTGGATGAAGAGATGGTGTTCGAGACACGGCCGGGCGACGTATTCCTGCTCGGGGCGTCGTCCTGGCGCGTAATCGAGACTACGAAGGATTAGGTACTTGTCGTCCCTGCTCTTGGTGAAGCGGAAAAAATGCCCTTTTGGCGCGGCGACGGCCCAGGCAGACCGTTGGAATTCGGCCGGGCCATTGGCTCGCTCACGCGGCGGTTGATCCGAATGGATCGAGAAGACGCGCAGCGGAAGCTCACCACGGAGCATTCACTAAACGTTCGCGCGGCGACGAATCTGCTCACCTATTCTCCATGACCAGGCCGAGGCGACCGATGAGCCGCCGAGCGACAAGACCATCATCATCGAATGTTTTGTGGATGAAGTCGGCGACTGGCAGGTGTGCATTTTATCCCCCTTCGGCAGCCGCGTGCATGCTCCCTGGACCATGGCGGTCGCAGCGCGCCTGCATGGTGAAACGGCCGGCGACGTGGACGTGATGTAGTCGGACGACGCCATCGTCTTTCGCCTGCCAGAAGCCGACGAGCCCCCCGCCATCGAAATGTTTCTGCCAAGCTCCGTCGAAATTGAAGCGGAGATTGTGCAGCAAGTGGGATCGACCGCCGTATTCGCGGCTCGCTTCCGCGAAAATGCGGCCCGCGCCCTGCTGTTGCCACGCCGTCAGCCAGGCAAGCGGACACCGCTGTGGTTACAACGACGCAAAGCGGCAGACTTACTTTCGGTGGCCACGCGATACTCACAATTTCCGATTTTGCTCGAAACATACCGTGAATGCTTGCGTGATGTGTTCGACATCTCCGGTCTACGCACGATCTTGCAAGAAATCGAGAAGCGCGCGATCCGCGTGAAGCAAGTCCTCTCAACCACCGCGTCACCATTCGCCTCTTCACTCATGCTCAATTACATGAGCAACTTCCTTTATGACGGCGATGCCCCGCTGGCAGAACGGCGGGCTGCGACCTTAGCGTTCGATCAGACGCAGTTGCGCGAGCTGCTAGATACCGCTGAGCTGCGTGAACTGCTCGATGCCGACGTCATCAGCCAGCTCGCGCTGGAATTGCAGATGCTCGAGCGGCCTTATCCGGTGACAGACGTCGACGGTGTGCATGAAATGCTGCTGCAATTCGATGACCTGACTCGAGCAGAGATTAACGACCGATTGGGTATTCCGCGGGAACAAGCAACCGTCCCTTTGGAGAAGTGACTTACGCAATTGAGCGGTGACCGCCGAGTGATCGAGTGTCGGATTGCCGGGGAAGTGCGTTACATCGCAGCCGAAGATGCGGCCCGCTATCGTGACGCGATGGGGATCACGCCGCCACGCGGTCTGCCTGCCGTGATCTTGCAGCCTTCCGAGAACCCAGTCGAGGATTTGATCGGACGCTTTGCGCGCAGGCAAATCCCCTGCCGATTTGAAGCAGCAGCCCGGCGGTTTGGCCTGGCACCGACTGCGGTGCAAGCGGCCTTGAAAGAATTGGGCAGTCGCGGCCGAGTCGTCGAAGGTGAGTTTTTACCAGGTCAACGCGAGCGCGGGTGGTGCGATGCGGATGTACTCCGACAATTGAAACGCCGATCGCTGGCTCGATTGCGTCAACAGATTAAGCCCGTCGAACAAGCGGCGTTGGCCCGGTTTCTTGTCGATTGGCAAGGCATCTCTCAGCCGCGGCGAGGGCTAGACAGTTTGCTGGACGTGATTCAGCAGTTGCAGGGAATTGCTCTACCAGCTTCCGATTAGGAAGCGCGCATTCTTCCGGCGCGCATTGCCGATTTCCGCGCCAGTGATCTCGAAGAACTGTGCGCATCGGGTGAAGTATTGTGGCAAGGTGCGGGCGGGCTCGGTCCCGAAGATGGGCGGATCGCCTTCTACTTGACAGATCATGTCGCCCACTTGGCGGTACAAACCGCTCCGGTGGAAGGCGATCTGGAAGCGAAGATTCGTGATGCTTTGACTCTGCGTAACGCCGTGTTTTTCGACGATCTCTCCTGCGGGATCGGTGGCTTTCGCAATGAGCTGGTCGAGGCGTTATGGCGGATGGTCTGGGCCGGTGAGGTCATCAATGACACCTTGATGCCCTTGCGTTGCCTTCGCCAACAGAAACATTCCGCACGCAATAAGTTGTCTCGCAGCAGGCGCGCATTCCGTTCTCGCAGGACGGCACTCGAGCCGGGAACGGAAGGCCGCTGGTCGCTATTCGGCGGGGCACTTCGCGATGCGGCTTCAGTCACTGAACAGCAAATAGCCCATGCGACCCAATTGATCGAGCGGTACGGTGTGCTCACTCGTGAGATGGTCTCATCGGAAGGATTTGAGGGTGGATTCTCGCGAATTTATCCCGCTTACGAAGCTTTAGAAGAATCCGGGCGGATTCGACGCGGCTACTTTGTAAACGGCTTGAGAGCAGCGCAGTTCGCTGCTCCTGGCGCGGAAGACCGTATCCGCGAGACAGCGCCGGCCCAAGATGGAGTTGATGGCCCCCACCCCATCGTCCTGGCGGCAAAAGATCTCGCGAACCCGTACGGTGCCGCACTGCCGTGGCACGAGCGGCCAGACTCCGCGCGTCCGGCACGCGGCGCAGGAGCACGCGTCATCTTGTTGAGTGGCCACTTGATCGGCTACCTCAATCGGTCCAGCGATCAACTGCTGACTTTCCTGCCGACCGATGAGCCGGAGAGATCCCTGGCGCAGGCGGCGGTCATACAGGCGGTCGGCAGCTTGGCGACAGACCGAACGCCGGCGTTCCTCAGCACGATCGATCGACTCGCACCGGAATCCACATCGTTCGCCAAACCGCTGCAAGCGGCTGGCTTTGTCTCGACCAGCCGTGGGCTGCTCCATCGACGACGAGGAGATTAGGAACAATGCCTGAAGGTGACACCATTCACCGCGCGGCTGCGTGCCTGAATACGGTACTCGTGGATCAGATTATCGAACGCGCTGAGTCGCGCTGGCTCGGTGAAAAAGAGACTGCGTTGCAGCGCAGAAAATCCAAAGCGTCGCTGCGCGCGGCAAACATCTACTGATGGTTCTCGATGATGATCGAGTCATCCACTCTCACATGGGATAACCGGGTCTTGGCATATCTACAGCCCCGGCGAACGTTGGCAAAAGCCGGCGAATCGTGCGGCAATCTCTCTGGAGTGCCCACAAATGTGCGTCGTATGATTCACGCCGAAACTGCTAAAAATCCTCACGGCCACGGCTTTTCACCGCAATAACTAACTCAACCGGCTAGGCCCAGATCTTCTGGCTCAGCCAGCATCCGATGATGAAATTATCGGTCCATCCGGGTTTTCCGTGGGTAGGTTCAGAAAATTGGCGATTTTCAACCTCGGCTCCGACTCAGCAAACGGGGGCCGCCCCTTATCGCCTCGCCGTCACCTCGACCTGAACTGGCGAAG
>Ga0105047_10014655_pt1 | contig 12421 bp, 9 predicted proteins | sample MAT04_FD_78384 | JGI IMG/M metagenome (GOLD analysis project Ga0105047, IMG submission 78384) | Freshwater microbial communities from Lake Fryxell liftoff mats and glacier meltwater in Antarctica - MAT-04 (megahit assembly) | ecosystem: Environmental > Aquatic > Freshwater > Ice > Liftoff... | reverse complement strand
CCAGCGAGACTCGTTTTGAAATCCGCTCACCCATCAACGGCGAAGTGCTGCGGGTGTTTCAGGAAAGTGAGGGCGCGATCTCTCCCGGGACTCGGCTGGTTGAGTTGGGTGATCCGAATGATCTGGAGGTCGAGGTCGACGTGCTTTCCAGCGACGCCGTGCGCATCCCATTGGGCGCGAAGATGTATCTGGAACATTGGGGATCAGCGGCCCCACTCACGGCGCGCGTTCGGCTGGTTGAACCGCAGGCCTTTCTCAAAGTCTCGGCGCTAGGCGTCGAGGAACAGCGGGTCAATGTGATCGCCGATTTTGTCGACCCACCTCCGGCGCGTCAGCGACTTGGCGATGCCTACCGGGTCGAGGCAAGGGTCGTGATCTGGGAAGCGGATCCAGTGCTCAAATTGAACGCCGGGGCGCTCTTTCGTCATAGCGACGGCTGGGCCGTCTACAGAATCGTCAACGGTCGCGTCAAGCTCACAACCGTGGTCGTTGGACAAAGCAGCGGACTCGAAACGGAAATTATGGAAGGCCTTGCTGAGGAGAATCAAGTCGTCGCCTACCCGAGCGATCAGATTCGTGATGGAACGCGAGTAACTCCACGCGAAACCAGACGCTAACCTGGCCATGCTTGGATCATGCATCGGAGCTAGCCCAAGCTAGACTATCGTATGGACTGCCGAACGAGCAGTCTAAACTGATTGCACAATACGTCTGAGCCGCCGATTCGCCGGCAGAGGAGTCCGTGATATTTTGTCGTCGATGGGCGTCCCTTGGGCCGCGTGGCCGATTTGAGAAAGAGCGAAAGAGCAATGCCGGATTCGCTCCAACTTTTTGAGACACTTGGCATCTCGCTGGGGCTCGGGCTGTTGGTGGGTTTGCAGAGAGAGCGGGCAGGCACGCGTCTGGCTGGGTTGCGCACGTTTCCGCTGATCTCGGTCTTTGGCACGATGACCGGGTTACTATCCGAAGGAGTGGGCGGCTGGCTCTTGGCGGCTGGCTTCCTCAGCATCCTGGGGCTGGCCGTTGTTGGCAACTTGCACAAGATCAAGCTGGGCGAGCTAGGTGGTGGCCTGACGACTGAGGTGGCTATGCTCCTGATGTACACAGTCGGCGCGTACTTGGCGCTAGGTTCGTGGGAGATCGGTGTCGCCGTCGGCGCCTGCACGGCCGCCCTGTTGCAGTTCAAGCCCGAACTACATGGACTGGCCGCGCGGTTGGGCGACGAAGATCTGCGCGGCATCATGCAGTTCGTGCTAATCACCTTTGTCGTCTTGCCGATCCTGCCAGACCAAACCTACGGACCGCTCGACGTTCTCAATCCGTTCCAGATCTGGCTGATGGTGGCGGTGATCGTCGGCATTAGCACGGTCGGATACGTCAGTTATAAATTCTTCGGCCGAAACGCAGGCATCATTCTAAGCGGGATCCTGGGGGGCGCCGTCTCGAGCACCGCGACCACGGTCAGCTATGCTCGTCAGGCAGCCACGAGCGTCACAACGCCCGGCCTGGCGGCGCTGGTGATCGCGATTGCCTCGTGCTTTGTCTATGTGCGCGTGCTAATCGAAGTCGCTGTCGCGGCTCCAGATTTCTTTTTGTCCGCGCTTACGCCGATCCTGGTGATGTTCCTGCTAACCGCGGCGCCGTCGCTGGTCCATTGGCGGCGCGCGACAACTGGAGGGGCCGCGCTTGCCGAGTTGAAGAATCCGACGAACCTACGCACAGCCATTGGCTTTGGATGTTTGTACGTCCTGGTGCTTTGGATCATGGCAGCGGCGAAAGAGTACATTGGGGCGGACAGCCTCTATTCCGTCGCGGGGATTTCCGGTTTGACCGATCTCGACGCGATTACCCTCTCCACAGCCCGCCTGGTGTCCGCCGGGCGCATCGAAGCGGTCCTTGGCTGGAGACTGCTCGTCTTAGCGATCATCTCAAACCTGGCGTTCAAAGTAGCGATCGTTGCAGTTCTGAGCGGCCGCCAACTTGCCTGGCGAATAACGACCATCTTTGCGCCTGCCGTAATCGGAGGAGTGGTATTGGTTGTATTTGGGTCAACTATCGGCCCCTATTTCGCAGACCTGATTTCCAGCATTCAACACTGATTTGTATTGCTTGCTCGCATGCATTCATGCTGAAAGTTCGTGTGGATGGACCTGAACCTGAATGACTTTACCGAGTGGCTGATAAATTCCTGGCCGCGCCTGATCGCCGCAACAGATCTTATGATGTCGTTGGCCGCTTCGGCGCACGCCATCCTGCGAAAGCGAGATAATCGCGAAGCCGTTGCCTGGGTAGCCATCATTTTTCTCGCTCCCATCGTAGGCAGCGTGATGTATGTGCTTCTCGGCGTAAACCGCATCAAGCGTCGCGCCCAATCTTTGCGAGCCGAACGCGGCCGAACGGGCCTTCAATCGACTCGCGACGCGGCGTCGGCCGCAATGCTGGACCGAGCACGCGATTCGGATGCCGCCCATCTGATCTCACTCGAACGGCTAGTCGGTCAGATTACCAAGCGGCCGCTCGAGCCTGGTAACACCGTCGTCCCGCTGGTGAACGGAGACGCGGCCTATCCGGCCATGATCGAAGCGATCGACGCCGCAACACGCTGCATCACTTTCAGCACTTACATTTTCGACAATGACCGCGCGGGCCAGCAGTTTCTTGCCGCATTCCAGCGGGCGATGTCGCGCGGTATTCGGGTCCGCGTGTTGATTGACGACATGGGCGCCAGGTACAGCTGGCCCAGCATGGCGCATGTGATGCAGCGAGCCAAGATCCCTGTTGCCCGCTTCCTACCCACGTTGGTTCCTTGGCGTTTTCAATACGCCAATCTTCGCACACACCGCAAGATCATGGTAGTGGACGGACGAGTAGGTTTTACCGGCGGAATAAACGTCCGCGAAGGCTGCTGCTTGCAGCTGCAAACGAGCAGTCCCGTGCAGGATCTGCACTTTCGTGTCACAGGTCCGGTCGTAGCTCAGTTGCAAGAGGTCTTCATCGACGATTGGGCGTTTTGCACGGGCGAGATCCTGCAGGGAGATCCTTGGCAGTCGGACCCCGTCATGGGCGGAACTGTCGTCGCGCGCGGCATTCCGAACGGTCCCGACGACGACTTCGAGCACTTCCGGCTTGTCCTGCTCGGCGCCATCGCTAGCGCCCGGACTTCGATTATCGCAGTAACTCCCTATTTCCTGCCGGATTCTTCATTAATTACCGCTCTGAATGTCGCCGCGATGCGGGGCGTCCAAGTTGATATCGTGCTGCCGCAGCAAAACAACCTGGTGATGGTTCAATGGGCCTCCAATGCGCTGTTGTGGCAAGTATTGGAGCACGGTTGCCGCGTCTGGCTCTCGGCGCCGCCGTTCGATCACACCAAGCTGATGATCGTCGATGGTCTCTGGTCAGTGATCGGTTCAGCAAATTGGGACCCGCGCAGCCTGCGACTGAACTTCGAGTTCAACTTGGAATGTTACGATCGCGAACTTGCCACAAAGCTGACTGAAATCGCTCAGGCCAAGATGCGCTCGGGATGCCAGCTGAGCCTTGCAGATGTCGAGAATCGAGGGTTCGTCGTCCGGCTTCGGGATGGAATTGCTCGACTGTTCTCGCCGTTTTTGTAGCGCGCCCTGCAGACCGATGTCGTTGACCGCCATTTCGCTTTGTCCCTGAGCGATGGCCGGCGTAGCTCAGGATGCTGCGATTTATTTGACCCTCGGCCGCCGCCAGCCGCGGGGTTAGCGTTATGTTTGTTCGTCACGCGCCATTACGCCGGACTGTCGTATTCTGCCAGTAGCTTTCCGGGAAACAATGAACAGCACGACATGACGTGTGTGATTGCGTCGCGGTCATAGACATCGCCCGAGCGATAGGTCTCGAAGTAGCGATTGAGTTTATCGACCCGCTCGGGATAAACCTGCGCGGCTTGTAGACCAATTGAGACACCGTAGTTGGTAAAGGCGAACCGCACGCTAGGCAAGGAAGGCTCGCGGCAAAAATAGCCAGGTGGATCGATCCACATCCGATCGAGCATGGCCAACGAACGCTCTCGGACGACGCCTGCCCATCGCTCACTCGGTGCACAGGTGGACATCCATAAGAGCATGCCCAGTCCTAGATCCTGCGTCACGTGCAGCCGTTGGTAGGACTTTTCAACAAGGTCCTCCATCTGTCCAATCTCTTTGTGTAATCCGTGCGGATCGAGCGAACGATAAGCCATCAGGCCGTGAAAGGCATCGAGGGCGCCAAGCCCGAACCCGGGATAAGGAGCGCTCAGATCCTCCTGCATCTTCCAGATCACGCCGACACCGGACACGACGAACCTTGGATGAATCGCACGGGCTAGATTCAAGGCCTTAACGCGATATGCCGGCTTGTATTGACCCAAGCACCCCAAAGCAAAGAGCCACATCGCCAAGTAGTGAAAGTACTGACCGTCGCGGTCTGGCTGCTCGCCAATTCTGATTCCCACGGTCCGGCCGAGCACGCGGTCGACCTCGCTGACGACTTCCTCAGCCTCGATCAGGAACCGATCGTCCCTCAATTCTGCGTAAAGCGAGGTGAGCAGAACCACGCCAAACGCATCGGTCCACAGGTAACGCAGGCCGTTTGGCCAGATTTGCTGCTCGCGCATCCAGCGTAGTTTGTCGAGCACATGATCAAGCCGAGCCTGCATGGCGCCGCCTATTCGACAAAAAAGGGATGCTCGGGCCCGAACTTGCGAGACTCGCTGGCTGACACGGGGTGCACCGCTTCACTGCGGTCGAACCAGATCAGTTCATCGAATTGCTGTGGCAGACAGGCGTGAAAATAGTGGCTCGCCAACTCCGTGTCGGGTCGGTAGACAACGCCGATCGCGCGCTCCAATCGCGAGGCCGCCAGTTCTTCGCGCAGGTCGGGCTTGCGCGGTTCGCGCAGCGGCAGGAAAAACGCCTCGACGCGCGATTCGTGGCAAAGGTATTCATAACTCCGCGGGTGCGAAGGACGGACCTGCATAAACGTGACTGGCTCGTCCCAATTCGACGCTGCGGCGACCGTGCCGTGATCTGTCGCCTGGCCAACCAAATAGGCCGCGCTGCCGTAGGCTTCGCGGCATAGCCGCCCCACGTTGGTTTGGCCGCCGGCTCCCATGTCGGTGCTCGCGGCGTCGCCTAGATGGGAGTTATGCTCCCAGACGACCGCTTTTGAAGTGGGACCGATGCAGCCGAGCACTCGTTCCAGCGTTTCGAACATGTGCTGATCGCGCAAGTTCCACGATTCATTGCCGCTGTAATACATCGCTCGATAGTAGCGCTCAGCGTCGGCGACTAGCCGGGCGTTTTGGACCGCGTCGAAGAACCGATAGCCGTCGTGCTCAAGGTATCTCAATCGCTGCTTCAACAGATCGGTGAGCGTGGCAACGACTTCGTCCTCGCAGGCGTGAAAGCGTCCGCTAGTTACGAGGCGACCATACAGCGCAGGATCGCCTTCCCAGGGGGTCAGCGAGCCGTATCGCAAGCGGGCGGTCTGCGCCGCTTGAGGGTCAACTCGGTCCAAATAGTCCAGCACAGCCCGAATGGACGTGAACATGCTATAGAGATCGAGACCGTAGAATCCCACGCGGCGCTCTGCGTCTGCGACAGACTGATTGTAGTCTCGCAACCACTCGACAAATTCCAGCGCTTCGTGATTGCGCCACATCCAAGTGGGAAAGCGGGAAAATGCTTCCCAGCGTCGTCGATCGCGAGGAGCAATTCCGCGGACATACTGATCGATAAGGGCGGCGTCCGGCCAGTCTGCTTCGACCGCGACGAACTGGCAAGCGCCGCGGAGGATCAGTGTCTTCGTAATTTCGGCGCGAATTCGATAGAACTCCGACGTGCCGTGACTTGCTTCGCCGATCAACGTCAGCCGGGAGTTGGCGATTCGTTCGACAATGGATCCGACATTTACATCGCGCAGATCGCTGATCGGCTCGCACGTTTCGCGAATCAGTTCCGAGACCAGCGCCGGTCGTGTGCTCGCTCGTGGCGCTTGTTGCACGCGACCGGCCGGTTCTCCGTCAAGCCATCCTTGTGCGCCGATCAGCGGCACAAACCGAACGTCGCCCAAATCCTCGCGCCGATAATCGCCGCCAGCCGTTCGCGTTACGCGAATCAGACGCTGCAGATTCTTTTCTTCTCCGACGGGGATGACCAGCCTGCCGCCGATCGCCAATTGATCGAGCAGCGCCTGGGGCACTTCGGGGCCGCCCGCCGCCACGACGATGGCGTCAAATGGCGCATGTTCCGGCCATCCAAGCGTCCCATCTCCCTGTAACACGAAGATATTGTCGAAACCTTCCTCCTGCAGTCGGCGAGCAGCTTGTTCGGCCAACTCGGCGTGGCGTTCGATCGTGTAAACTTCGCACGCGATCTTCGCCAGCACGGCCGCCGCGTACCCCGACCCGGTCCCCACCTCGAGCACGCGGTCATTTGGCGATAATTCCAGTGCCTCGACCATCAGCGCGACGATATACGGCTGCGAAATCGTCTGTCCTTTTGCGATGGGCAGCGGGGTGTCGCGATAAGCAAACTCGGCCATACCGGGCGGCAGGAAAGCCTCGCGCCGCACGGCCGAAAACGCCGCTAGCACGGCCGGATCCGTGATTCCGCGTTGGCGAAGTTGCCCCTGCACCAAGCGAAAACGTTGTTCTTCCAACGTGAGCATAGCGTGGCCTACTTTCTGGAACGCTATTTTTGCTTCTTGAAAAGGTCGAGAAAGCGGTCCTCGTAATCCTTGAAAACCTGCTGCCGGTCGAGTTCCTGTTTCAGTTCAAACGCCTTCGACCGGTCGCGTACAGCCGCATCGAAGAGCTCTTCGATGCGACGCTTGTCGGCCACTGCGTTGGGATCTTCGTCGACCGGCTCTGGCGGAAAACGCTCTTCCTCTTCTGGAAATTGATCGCGATAAGCATGCTGGGCCTGCGTCAACAGCTCGCATAATTGCTTTGCGGTCTCGTGGGCCCGCGCTTCCAATTCACCAAAATCGAGTTCGAAATTGATCAGCGATGCAAAGACTTTGAGGATAACCAGCGAAGCTAGGGGGAACGATAACTGCGCGAAGATGTGTGGCATTTCGCCTAATAGGCATGTGCCAGGCAGTCCACATTCATTGGCGGCGACTAGCAGCACGCCATTCAATCCGTCGACCTGCCCGTCTTCTAATAGTTTGATGGCAGGGCCGCGGACCGAGTCGAGCGACGGCTGATCCGTCGCAGCCACGAAGACCCTGGATGGATGATCCGGTTGCATTTGTGTCGCCATGGCGGCAAACGTAAAAACGCGTTCGGCGCCTAGTTCGCAAGCGTAAGTCATCAGCCGGCGACAAAATGCGTACTTGCCGATCGGTGGCTGCGCTTCCCCGACAAATACGATCAGGTCGTGCTGCTGCTTAGGGTCGCGCCATAAAAAGAAGCGGTTCCGCGGCCGGCGGACCAACTGGATGATCCCGTCCTTGACCTCGACGTGTTCGACATCAAACAGTTCGTCGGACGTAAATTCGGTGATCAGCGACATGTTCAACTTGGCCAACAAATAAATGCCGGCGTTCAGAGCCACATGTCCCATTCCGGGCCAAACGGCAACGAGCCAAGGGTGATGAAGCTTTAGCTTTTCTTCAGCCATCGGGTTTTCTGCGATCAAATGGCGGCGAATCGCTGTTTGACTCTGATTCTGCAACTTTCCACGGTCGGCCTCGATTTTGTCCGGGATCGGTTCTAGTTCCGGTCGCGCTTGCCCGACGTCGAGCGACCTTATGGCTCGACATCATCGCAAGTGCCGTGCCCATTAGGTGTGATGTGCGTCGATCGCTCGATGCGCGAGTAGTTATGCGGAATGCAGAGCGCCGAAGTGGGCGTTACAGCACAGACCTCGCAGATTGCCGTGCGATTACGCACGTATTTGCGCGACTGTGGCACGGACCCGCGTTTGGATTGCGTGCTCGTTGGCGGAATGTCCGGTTGAATCCGCCCGCGACAGCGGCGGCGTGAGCCCTTTAGCAATTCGGCACAGAGATTGCTTTGGTGCGTGTTTGTGTCCGTCCGCCAACTCGGAGCCACTGCGATAGAACGCGAACCCAATCACATCAGCCCACAGAGGCAATGTATGAGCGCCCTAAAAAAGATCCTGCTTGCCACCGATTTTTGTCCGGCAAGTCAACAGGCAGCCGATATTGCGATCGAGTTGGCCTGGAACTTCGGCTGTCAGGCCAACCTGTTGCATGTGATGGAGCCAATGCCGACCTGGCCAGTGTCCGTGTCGGAGCAACGAGGCTGGGCGGAAACACTGTTGAATGGTGTTCGCGAAACCCTGGTCGCAGGCAAGGTCCATGTAGGCGACTCGGCGATTGTAATTGGGCCTGCCGCTGACACGATCCTTCGGCACGCATACACGATCGATGCAGACATGATCCTTATGGGGGCGGGGGAATTGCCAGCGAAAGGCGACTATCGCCCGGGACCGGTGGCTGAAGCGGTGATCGAACGCGCCGTGCAGCCAGTACTTGTGGTTTATCCGGGTTCGCCGAGTCCTAAATTCCAGAAGATACTTTGCCCCGTTGACTTTTCTGACGCGTCGCAACGAGCGGTTGGTAACGCGATTCGTTTGGCGAAAGCATTCCACGGCCAATTGATCGTTTTGAGCGTCGTACCGCACATCGGCTGGATTTCGCTGGCGGGAATGATTCCCGCAGAAACATGGCTGACCTCCGACGCGAAAGACGCCATTGCCGCGGCCACAACCAGGCACGCAGAGCATTGGGAAGCGCAGTTTAATCGTTGGCTCGAGCACATCGACTTCCAAGGCGTGAAGTGGACGAAAGAGCTGCGTCACGGCAAGCCAGACGACGAGATTATAGCGGCGGCAAAAGACAACGGGTGCGATCTGATTGTGATGGGCGCAACCGGCGCAAGTGGGCTGATGCGCGTATTTGTGGGCGGGACGACTCGACGCGTTCTCCGGGAACTCCCATGCTCATTGCTAACGGTCAAGGACGAGGATCTTGTCGACGAAATGCAGGAAGAAGAGGTCGCGACCGTGAACAAGCTGTTCGCCCAGGGGCAGGCCCTTGGGAAAGCCCGATCGTATCCTGCCGCGATCCACGAATTCGACAAGGTGCTCACCCACAACCCATTCCATATTCCTGCTTTGGACGCTCGGGCAGAGGCGTGCGAAGCGCTCGGCCAGCACGCTCGCGCAACCCGTTGCCGACAACGAGCCAATGCGTTGCGCTCGGCGCTTTAGGTCCTTCAGTACCGAGCGCCGAGCAAACGTCGCGCGAGAACGAGCCACCGAATCTTGAGGCCGCTATGAACATTGATTTAACGACGCGATATCTTGGGCTCGCATTACGTAATCCAATTGTGGTTTCTTCCTGTCCGCTGACTGGCGAAATCGACGTTTTACGCCACTTGGAGCTAGCAGGGGCAGGAGTGGTGGTGCTGCCGTCGATATTTGAGGAGCAGATTGAACACAAAGAAATCGATCCGCAGCAATTGCAGTGCATGAGTCCGACGTATGGCGAAAGTCTCCCTTACTACCGGGAATTGAAGACATATAACAAAGGCCCTGACGAATATCTGCAGCACATCAGCCAGTCAAAGAAGCAGGCCTCGACACCCATTATTGCCAGTCTCAACGGAACGAACGTTGGAAAATGGGTGGAATTTGCTAGTAAGATCCAAGATGCCGGTGCGGACGCGTTGGAATTGAATATCTATTTAATTGTGACTGACCTGGACACGCCGGCGCAGGTTGTCGAGTCGCACTACTTGAACCTGGTGTCGCAGGTCCGACAGCAGGTCACAATCCCACTGGCCGTCAAGCTCGTTCCCTATTTCACGGCTTTTGCAAATATGGCGAGACGCTTTGTCGAAGCGGGAGCCGACGGCCTGACATTGTTCAACCGCTTGATGCAGCCGGATATAGACCTCGATACGCAACGCCTGAAACCGCGTTTGGCGCTCAGCACTGCGGAAGAACTGCATGCGCCGTTGAAATGGATTGGGTTGTTGCGGGGTAGGCTGAACTGTTCGCTGGCCGCGACTAGCGGAATTCATTTTCCTGACCAGGCAATTAAAGTTCTGCTGGCAGGCGCGGATGTCGTGATGATCGCCTCCGTCCTCTATCAGCACGGGATAAATCACCTGACGACATTCGTCGAAGCCCTTAGTTGCTGGTTAGAGGACAACGAGTTTCGTTCTGTTGACCAGATCCGTGGGCTTCTCAGCAAACAATTTTGCCCTGATACACAGGCGTTTGCTCGCGCGAACTACACCAAGGCAATATCCTCTTTCGGTCACGACGACCCTTGGACGATTTGACAAACAGTGACAATCGCGTTGAATCGTCAGTCGCCGATCGCTGAGGGGCCGTGAAATGACTACCCATCGACGCATCGCAATTAACACGGGTGGAGGCGATGCGCCCGGCCTGAACGCTGTGATCCACGCCATCGTATATGCGGCAACCGGCCTGGGGTGGGAAGTGTTCGGGGTGCGCGACGGCTATGGCGGCATATTATCTCCAGAATTGTACGACAAGGGAATCGTCAAGCTCGATCGAGAAGGGACGCGCAACATCACGCAGCTTGGTGGCACGATTCTGGGGACGACCAATCACAGCGATCCGTTCCGGCAGCGGTCGATCGGACCAGACGGTGCGATCATAGAGCGAGACCGGTCGGATGAAGTCATCCGTCGTTTGAAACAAGAGGAAATCGACGCGCTGATCGTCATCGGCGGCGATGGCTCATTGAGCATCGGGCACGGTTTGGGCGGAAAGGGACTGTGTGTCATCGGTGTGCCGAAAACCATCGACAACGATCTCGAAGCGACCGTTTTAACATTCGGCTTCGATTCGGCCGTGGCATTTGCGACAGAATGCATCGATCGTTTGCACGCGACCGCGGAAGCGCATCAGCGGATTCTCGTCGTCGAGGTCATGGGGAGGTACGCGGGCTGGATCGCATTGAACGCGGGGATCGCTGGACGAGCTGATGCAATTCTAATCCCCGAAGTCCCGTATCAGATCTCTAAAGTCGCAGCTGTCCTGCAGCGACGAATGTCCGGTAGTCGGCGATATGGGATTGTCGTCGTCGCGGAAGGCGCAAAACCCATCGGCGGAACGGTCGTCACGCAATCCGGGTCAAAAACCGAATACAGCGAGAGATTAGGCGGTGTCGGGGAAACTGTCGCCAGGCAATTACAAGAAGCGACCGGACACGAAACTCGGTCCGTCGTCCTAGGGCACCTATTGCGTGGCGGATCCCCGACAGCGCTCGACCGCCTGCTTGGCTTGAGTTTTGGCGCTGCGGCAGTGCGAGGGCTGGCAAAGGGCATGCAAGATGTGATGGTTATTCTTGATCCACCCCGGATCAGCTATGCGCCTCTGGCCAAAGCCCTGGAGCGGCTCAAAACGGTTCCGACTGGTGGATCCGGAGTTGTCACTGCGCGTGCCTTGGAGATCTCGTTGGGCGATTGAACATTACGCGAACGAGAATTCACCGCACGTCCCAAATCAACAAAGTTTGTAATTTCAGAAGAAGGCATCATTTTTGGAGCGGAGGCTTTATGCTCGTCGAGTTTAGCATTGTTCCGGTGGACCGTGGGCATATGGGCCGCGACCTAGCAAAGGCAGTAGATGTTCTTAAGACTGCAGGCCTCAAGTTCCAAGTGGGGCCGATGGGGACATGTGTCGAAGGCGATTGGGAATCGATCTTCGCCGCGATCCACCGTTGCCACGAAGTCGTGGCTAACGAGCACGAACGCGTTATCACCACCATCATGATCGATGACCGAAAGCATTTCCATTACCAGTTGGAGGAGATGGCTGAAAGCCTCAAGCAGTGGCATTCTGTCCCTTCGTCCGAACAGAAAAGCTCGGAGTCGGCGTCATAGTGGACTGGCACAGACCGTCACTGTTGCCTCACACTTGCTTGTGCGGGCTCGTTTTGAGCGTGATACGCCGTACAATGATCGTGCATGTCACGCCACTTTGGTCTGAGAAACCACTGGCACGCGTCCTGGCGCCTGGAATAGTTTTTGTCCGCATGTTCGCTCAAGGAGTTCGGCCATGGAAATCCGAGAGATGGGCAGAGATGATTGCCTCCAAGCCCTTGCCGATGCCAAGGTAGCGCGGTTGGCCTGTGCGATTGAGAACCAGCCCTACGTCACCCCAGTCTACCTGGCTTTTTACCAGCCTGAGTGCGCTGAGCCCTGCCTTTACGGCTTTGCGACCCAGGGACAAAAAGTCGAATGGATGCGAGCGAATCCATCCGTCTGCGTCGAGGTTGATGAAATCGAGGGCATGGACAAGTGGATGAGCGTCGTTGTGTTTGGGCGTTATGAGGAATTGCCGAATGAGCCGGAACAAAACATTGGTCGAGTGGCCGGAACGCAGGCGTCAAGATT
>Ga0105047_10014654_pt1 | contig 12421 bp, 14 predicted proteins | sample MAT04_FD_78384 | JGI IMG/M metagenome (GOLD analysis project Ga0105047, IMG submission 78384) | Freshwater microbial communities from Lake Fryxell liftoff mats and glacier meltwater in Antarctica - MAT-04 (megahit assembly) | ecosystem: Environmental > Aquatic > Freshwater > Ice > Liftoff... | reverse complement strand
CAAGTTGCAGGTAGTCTGAAGTGGTCGCCAAATGGCCAACCTGACTCACATAAGCCTGTATATCAACGCCCTGCGTTTTTAAAAATAATTTAGCAATAGCCCCCGCAGCCACGCGGGCGGCCGTCTCGCGGGCAGAACTACGCCCCCCACCCCGGTGGTCGCGGTAGCCATATTTGGCCTGCCAGGTATAGTCAGCGTGGCTGGGGCGAAAGGCTTCGGCCAGGTGGTCGTAGTCGCGGGAACGCTGATCTTCATTGGGTATCATCAGCCCGATGGGCGTACCCGTCGTGCGGCCCTCAAACACGCCACTCAGCACTTGCACCGTGTCGCTTTCCTTACGCTGCGTGACGATGCTGCTTTGCCCCGGACGGCGACGGTCGAGTTCGTGCTGGATATAGTCGAGATCAAAAAGGAGGCCCGCCGGACAGCCGTCCACGATACAACCGATGGCCGCGCCATGTGATTCGCCAAAAGTAGTGACCCGAAAGAGTGTTCCGAAAGTATTGCCAGCCAAGGGAAGAGGAAGTGAGAAGGTGAGAGAGAACGGTGAGCGGACAAAGAACGGAATTGTTGGCCAAAATAAAAAAAGCCCGACTTTCCGGTGAAGAAAGTCGGGTATTATTGCGTTGCAAATTAAATTTATTGCGTATTTGAAGATTCGAGTATTCGATCAATTGTCTGATTATCAGGTGCTTTAATCGAATACTCAAATACTCGCATCCTCAATCTATTTATTTTACAATTTATTTACTGCTGGGTGGCAAAGTTTTTCTGGTACGTCTCCCAAGGCGTGGTACGGTGGCTATCCGTCCCGAAATAGTGCAGAATAGCCTGCAATTTGGAAGCATCCTGATAGCCGGGCAAGGGCTGAATGAGGTTCAGGTTTTCATCCAAAAATACGCTGGTCGGAAAACTCAGGCGATTATTGAGCCATTCGGCGGCCAATTCATGGTAGCCGCGTCCGTTGGCACTTTTGAAACGATAGGTTTTATTCTGAAAGACAATATCGTTCGTTTGCTCGGCATTGAATTTCACGGCGTAAAAGTGCTCATTCAGATATTGCGCTACTGCCGGATCGGTAAAGGTAGTTTCGTCCATGCGTTTGCACCAGCCGCACCAATCCGTCATCACGTCCACAAAAATCTTGCGCTTCTCGGTTTTACTTTTTTCCACGGCTTCTTCCAGAGTGATCCAGTTAATTCGGACTGGTTCGACGGGTTTGGGAGGAACAACTTTCTTGGGCGGCGTAGCCACCGTACGGGCCGTACCACTGCCATTGTAGCGGGTATTCGTCGTGGTTTTGGCAGAACTGGTGCGGCTCGGGCGTACGGTGGTGGTATTAGAAGTACTCCGCTTCGCACTGTTTTCCGGGCGCGTCGTGCCGGATTTAGCCGTTGTACGCGGTGTAGTGGTCGTGGAGCGGGTGGAAGCGGCGTTGGAGCCACCTGGCCGGGCCTCTCCGGATTTAGGGGTCAGGCGCGGCGCGGTGGCCGTGTTTGGGTTATAGGTGGACCGGGCTGGCTCGCTACGGGGCGATTCCGTGGATTTGGTGGTGGTGGTTCTTGTGCGGCCAGAAGAGGGTGTTGGCTGCGAAGAGGTAGATTGCCCGGTCGCGAACCAGGCTACAAAAGCGATTAAAACGGTTAGCAGGAATTTGCGCATAGCCAAAACTTTGAGAGGCTGAGTTTTATTTGAACAAAGTAATGCTCAAAGAACCGAAAAAGCAAAGTCAGGCTTGCTTGCGGAGGGGACTTTAAAATAAGTTTAACCGCTGGGAAGGGGGGAGGGAGCGGAGAAAGTACACGGGCGAGAGACGGGATCGGCCCTGAATCACTGCCATTTGGTATATTCCCGATACTGATACTGCGCTATTTTTTCCAGCAATTCCGGGATAGTGGGCGCATCCAGGCACAATTGGCGGTTTTCAGGCTTCAAAAAGCCGTATTGCACCATCTGATCGAGCATCACGTGCAGCGGATCATAATACCCCCGTACATTAAGCAGCGCCACTGGCTTGCGATATTGTTGCAACTGCGAAAGTGTTAAGGCTTCAAAGTGCTCGTCCATGCTGCCATAGCCGCCGGGCAGGGTGATGACGGCATCGGTTTCGCGCAGCAAGAGTGTGCGCCGCTCGGACATGGTTTCCACCACGAACATATCCTGCACACCGGGGTGGCCCAGTTCCAGGTTATTGAGTTGGTGGGTGATGATCCCGGTAATCTGGCCATGATGGGCCAGCACGGCATCGGCCAGTATGCCCATCAGACCCACGCTGCCGCCCCCAAATACAACGCGAATACCGCGTTCGGCGAGGGTTTGGCCCAGCAGGGCGGCTTGTTCGGCGAACCAGGGTTGGTTGCCTTTATTAGCTCCGCAAAAAACGGCGATTGCTTTCATGTGAATAATTTAGAAGGTGGTCAATTTGTATAAAGGCAGAATTGGCGCAAATATCTGGTATGGCGACTTAGCAAAGAGAAAGCCAGTCGGTGGCCGGGAAAATTGCTTTTTTCACGATCATACAAGATGGAAGTGAATGTGTCATGCTTAGTGCGCAAAAGTCGGACAAGATGAGGAACGAAAAAAGGATTACCCACTTGATTTTCCGAGTTTTCGGAAGGCTTGGATGGTTTGGTAAACAAGATACGCTACAACTATGCGACTGATAAAATCCCAAATTCTTGCGCAAGGCGTAAAATCTTCTTCTTTTACCAGAGAAACGGAATCCAAATCGCGTAAAGGATTGAGGTAAGTAGGCGGGCAAAATTAATCGAGGTTATTTTTGTCGTAACTGGCTGATTGTCATTGCCTATTTGCCTTTTGCAATTTTGCTTATTTACTTAGTATGGCGCATACGAAACCAATTTCCAAAATCTTTCCATATCGTCCGGACTGTTATTTTCAAATTGGTAGCCGATGAGGTAGCAGAAGATTGAGTAGAAAAAGATCATGGCCACCATTATTAACGCCAAACCTCTTTGCCAACTCACGCCATAATTAGTAGAGATCTTGTTCGCCCAAAGCATAACCAACTCTCCTCGATTTTTCCATCGTCCCTCCAATTGAAGTTGTTTGCGATAAGCTTCCATTTCATAGGCCAAATAGGGAAGTGAACCAGCCACATCGCCCCGGTTTTCGTATATTTTTTTGAATTGACCATAAGCGAGGCGTTTTTGCTCGGCTATTTTTAGAGGGTTTTTCTCGTCATTTGGTAAACAGAACGCATTATCATCTGGCATTTGACTTCCCGCTACGAAAACATCTAGCATTTTGGTGTTGGAAAATTCAAAACGGTCAAAGTTTCGTAAGTCGCAGTTGATGAATTGTATTTTGCCGAGATCGGAAGCAGTTAAACGTAGTACGGAAGGGAGAGTTAGCGTTTCAAAAATAAATACTCCATCTATAAAACCAGGATCGTTATTATTATCTTTTTTAAAGTCCTCCCATTCTCCAATTGGCATCAAATTACTAAAAAAGATGGTGCCGTAATTGCAGAATCCACTCAAAGTTAGGCGGTTAACTTTACAATCTGTTACATGTAAAGTCATGAATTCTGGCAATACAGTATTGTTAAAATCTAAATGCGCAATTTTACTTTTTTTAAAGACAAAATGTGGCGGAGTCTGAATGTCTAAGATATACTGAAAATATCCTACATAAGAAGCCTCTGATACGTTAACTTCTAATAATTTAGAGTGCTGTAAAAAGATTCTACCTATGCGGGACTTGGCTTTGATCGTCAAATGCCGAAGGGAGGAATCACGATGAATGATTCTATAGACATGGGAATTTTCAATTTCAATATTCCCAATTTCCGAATGGTTTTCAAAATAAATAGAATTAATATCAGAATGATCAATTTTAAAAGTATTTACCAAACAATTTGACAAATTTAACTGAGGAATCGACGAGTCTTTTATATGTGCCCAGATAGTTTCTTTTACTTCAACATTCATAAAACGTATAACTTTTTAATAACTAAGAAGTGATAAGTAAGATTGTACGACTTCTTCCCATTCTGTTCCGGCAACCTCCATCTCCCCCTTCCATATCTTTATAAATACTTTTGCGGGCATTTCTTTACGTGAGGGAGAGGCCGTGTCAAGCGTTTCCATAGATAGTTTGAAAGTTTTCGTCGTTCATCTTTACTACGCCACCGCATACCCGCCATAAGCCCGATAAGCCGGATATTGAAATCCTACTACAATATCCTCCTTCGCCACGCCACGTTGGGTGAGTTCTTCGGCTACATCCTCGTCGGTGTTATTGGCCTGAATCCAGACCTTACCATCCGGTTTTAAATCAAAATGATAGATGACCGCATAACTAAATGCCCGTCCATCCCAGCCGGTGCTGACGAGTTGATAGTGACCACGCTTTTCATCGGCGAGAATTTGATTGTCCACATCCTGTAAATTAGCGGGTTTGAGGAGGGCGCGTTCTTCAATGATAGCCAGAATAGCGGCACGATGTTGCTCTATTTTTCCCATGAGATAATTGTTTCAGTGACTTCATCAAAGGTAACCACTTTGATACCTGCTACTTGCAATACCAATTGGACACCCGGAATGGTGAATTTTTTATCAAAGACAGTTTTCGTAATCGCCAGATAAAGTTGACGTTCAGCATCTGCAACGCCAATAAACACTTTATAGTTAGTGTACTGACCAACGGCCACATGAAAGTCGCGCATAAAAGAGGGGCCAATGAAACTCTTTATTTCTACCACGATCCTCACTTTATGACCATCTTGGTCTTTCTCGGCGGCCAAGATTTTTTCAGCACCCAAATCTACTTCTCCTTCCACACCCAATACTCGGAAAGAAAAAGGGTCATGTGTAACCGTCCAACCGTCTTTTTCCAAAGCCCGGCGAAATTGATCGTGAAAAATGTCTCTGGCAATGTGGTTTTTATTCGCAAATTTACGCATTTACCGACAAATTTTTATCCCACCACCCCCACCAATTGTTCCAGCGTACTTTTCGCTTGCTTCAAACTCCTGACCTCATCCTGCACCAGAATCAATTCCTTGTTGGTCTGTTTCATACTCAGGCCCATAATGCGGCCTTTAGTCGCCATAAATTGCAGGATTTTCTGGTACAGTGCTGTTTCAAAAAAGGAAGACTGCGCATCACTGATAAAATAGCAGCGTAATTTGCCGCCTTTCAGGATCAGTCGTTCAAAACCCAATTGTTTGCACATCCATTGCAGCCGCAGGGCCTCAAACAGCGCACTGACCGGCTTGGGTATTTTCCCAAAACGGTCTTCGAGGTGTTTGGCAAAGGCCGCCACGCCCGGTTCGTCGGTCACGGCATTTAGTTCTGTGTAGAGGTTTAGGCGTTCTTGCGTATTGGTGACGTACTCGTCAGGAATGAGCATTTCCACATCGGTTTCGATGGTCACGTCACGTACGTAAGCGCCTTTGGTGGCCAGTTCTTCCTGGAACAAATCCTTAAATTCCGTGGCTTTAAGTTCCTGAATGGCTTCATCCAGGATTTTTTGGTAGGTTTCGTAACCAATATCCGCGATAAAACCACTTTGTTCGCCGCCAAGCAGGTTACCCGCTCCGCGAATGTCGAGATCGCGCATAGCCACCTGAAAACCGCTGCCCAGATCGCTGAATTCCTCGATGGTACGCAGCCGTTTGCGGGCTTCCTGGGTCAGTACGGAAAGCGGCGGCGCGAGCAAATAACAGTAGGCCTTGGCATTGGAACGCCCCACCCGCCCCCGCAACTGGTGCAGGTCGCTCAAGCCAAACATATCGGCGCGATTGATAATAATGGTGTTGGCGTTGGCGATGTCCAGGCCGGTCTCGATGATGTTGGTACAGACCAGCACGTCGTGTTTGCGATCAATAAATTCGGTCAATACCTTTTCCAGATGATCGCTTTCCAGTTGGCCGTGGGCAAGGGCCACATCGGCGGTAGGGCAGAGTTTGCGCACCAGATCGGCAATAGCGGCCAGGTCATTGACGCGGTTATGCACAAAAAATACCTGTCCACCGCGATCCAGTTCGGCATTGATGGCATCGCGGATCACGTCCTCATCGAAGACCCGGATTTCGGTGTGAATGGGCTGGCGATTCGGCGGCGGCGTCCGAATAATGGACAGGTCGCGGGCGGCCATCAGGCTGAATTGCAGGGTACGCGGGATAGGTGTAGCAGTGAGCGTGAGGGTGTCCACATTCACTTTCAGGGCGCGGAGTTTTTCTTTGCTGGCTACGCCAAATTTTTGTTCTTCATCAATAATCAACAGCCCTAAGTCCTTGAAAACGATGTCTTTGGACAAAATGGCATGGGTGCCGATGATAATATCAATCTGGCCTTTTTTCAGCCGTTCGATGATGTCTTTTTTCTCTTTGGCCGACCGAAAACGGTTGAGATAATCCACCGTCACCGGGAAATCCTGGAGTCGTTCGCTAAAAGTGCGGCCATGCTGCATGGCCAGGATGGTGGTCGGTACCAATATGGCCACCTGCTTGCCGTCGCAGACCGCCTTAAAGGCCGCACGGATGGCCACCTCGGTTTTTCCGAAGCCCACATCGCCACAGATTAGCCGGTCCATGGGGTACAGCCGTTCCATGTCGGTCTTCACATCCTGCGTGGCCTTGAATTGATCGGGCGTATCCTCATAGATGAAAGAGGCTTCCAGTTCGGTCTGCAAATAACCGTCTGGCGGAAACGAATGCCCGGGGGCGGAGCGACGTTTTGCATACAGTTTGATGAGGCCCGCTGCAATGTCCTTGATCTTCTTTTTGGTGCGGGCTTTGAGTTGTTTCCAACTATCTGAACCGAGTTTGGAGAGCTGCGGGGGGGTGCCTTCCTGCCCGACATACTTCGATATCTTATGCAGCGTATGGATGCTGACGTAGAGAATATCGTTGTTTTTGTAAAATAATCGCACGGCTTCCTGCACTTGCCCGCCGATCTCGATTTTTTGCAGGCCCGAAAATTTGCCAATGCCGTGGTCAATGTGCGTCACGTAATCACCCGGCGATAATTCACGCAGCAGCCGCACATTCAGGGCCTGTTCTTTGGTGAAACCCTGTCGCAGTTTGTACTGGTGGTACCGCTGGAATATCTGGTGGTCGGTGAGGCAGACGATTTTGAGATGATCATCAATAAAGCCCTCGCTGATCGCCTTTTCGACTGGGTACCATTCTACCTGGGCTTTCAGGTCTTTGAAGATCGCCCGCAGCCGGTCTAATTGTTTGACGTTGTCGGAAAAAATATACGTCTCGTAACCCGCCGCCTTGTTCTCGTGCAGGTGGCGAATGAGCAGGTCGAAGTTCTTGTTGAAAGAGGGTTGGGGCTTGGTATGAAAGGGGATAATCGTGGCTTTCTGAGCCGCCGCAGATTGGGCCATGTTCAGGAATTGTGGTTGGTTAGGCAAAGAAACGGAAAAAGGCGGGGAAGGTTTATGGGATGCAACCTCTACCATGTATCTTTTTCCGTCACTTGTTCGCGACTGACGGTAGGAAAATCATCCAAAAATTCGTCTAAAGTGATGCCTCTTTCTAAATGCCAAAATAGACTGGCTACTGGGACACGAGTACCTTTGAAAACAAGTGTGCCATTCAGTATTTCCGGGTCAGAATGGATGATGTTTTGCGAAAGAGACTCAACAGACATAGTCATAATCCTTGTTTTTAGCAGTGTACTAATTTGATAATTCCAGCACAGCGAGAAAGACAAAAATACGGTTTTTTAAAGAAGACTACTCCCTCTCCTACAACATCTGCCAAACGCCTGCCCCCTGTTTCTCCGTAAATACCAGCCGCTGCTCCTGCACATCCTCCACTACATCGCCCGGATACAAAAAGGCGCGGTCGCGAAATATTTCCCGCAACTCGGCAGAATCCAGCGCACTCAATTTGCTGGCAAAAGTTTCTGCCCGCTCAAAACAGTATTGTAGCCGGTCCAGAAAAAATTGGAAGTCCTTGATCCAGAGCACCGTATCAGCGGGCAACACTTGAAAAAAGGACACCTTCTGATCATTGCGGAAACGGGTATTCAGGTTGGGCACGATGCTCACGCGGGCAATATTCTGTTTGGACAATTGCGTAAGCGGATCAAAAATACGAATGGTTTCCACCTCATCGTCGAAGAGTTCGATGCGGTAAGGCAGGTCGTTGCCGTAGGAAAACAGGTCAATAATGCCGCCGCGAATGCTGAATTGACCGGGTTCATACACGAAATCGGCCCGCTCAAAACCATATTCCACCAGTACCTGGATCATAAAATCCGTATCCAGTTTTTCGCCTTTGGCCACATCAATGCGGCTTCGGTTGAGTACTTCCGGGGCCACCACTTTTTCAAACAGAGCCTCGGGGTAGGTGATAACGACCGCCCCCCCCTGCCCCCCCGTAGAGGGGGGGCGTACATCCGAAGTAGCCTGGTGATTTGCGGCGGAGTGAGTGCCATCCCCCCCCTTTACGGGGGGGCTAGGGGGGGCTTGGGCAGGGGCGGTTATTTTATTCACCGTCTCCGAACGCTGCAGCACCTGCGTGGAATTAATTTCCTCAAAAAAAGACGGACGTTTGAAGCTATCGGGGAAAAAATGGATGGTCTGCTCCGCCAGAATACCTTGCAGGTCATTTTGCAAATAGGCGGCCTCTTCCTTGCTATTCGCAATATAAAGGTGAAAGGGACTTGCTTTAGTGGTGGCTGCTGCCGCCAATGCAAACGCCGTCTGTGACCCGATCAGTCCGGTCAGTTGGATGCGGGCTTGGGGGGTAGCGAGGGCTTTGGCAAGTTGAACGGCTTGGGTGGACTGGCGATAGGCCTGCAAGAGATGCTGGATGTTGCTCACGGGGGCAAAACTATATAAACAGAGCCTTTTAAAACCCCAAAATCCACGAAAAGTTTGCGCGTACCGCCGTATTTTGACCGCTCAAATTTTACTTCGCTATGCGTCCACTCGTTTTTGCCCTGGCTTTTTTCTCCGCCGCTTCGCTATTTGGCCAAATCCCTATCAATGGTTATAACCACGTGGCACTATCGGTTAAAGACCTCGAAGTCAGTGCCCGCTTCTACCGCGAACTGGTTGGTTTAGAGCAGATTACAGTACCCGAAAATCTGAAAGCCATTCGAGCCTGGTTCAAAATTGCGCCGGGTCAGGAACTGCATTTGCTCGCCGGACGCGTTGATTCGGTGGCCAATAACGACCGCAACGGGGCACATTTCGCGCTCAGCATCACTGATGCCAATCCAATAGAAGCGTACCTGAAAACCAAAAACTATCCCTACCACCGCCAGCAGCGCTTCGATGGTGCCTGGCAGATTTACATCACCGACCCGGATGGTTACGTGATCGAACTGAATGAGCCGAAGCGGTAGACCGAATGTCCGAAGCGCTTTTTAATGCCATCGTGGCTTGGCTGCAAGCCATCTGCGCGGCTACCGGACTGACGTATAGCGAGATCAATATCCTGATTTATTGTGGTTTTATTCCAGCCATTTTGCTTATTTACTTATGGTGTTTTCTATTTTCCTGAAAGGAGGCGGAGCAAATAAATAATAGCACTAAGAAATTCTGGCAGGTAGCCTCTGGTATTATCCAAGTTATAGTGCTCATACGTTGTCAACAAACGTTGCGCATCTTGTATCGGAATAAATTCTCGCTCAGACCGATCTTGATAAATGAGTCCAGCTATGACCTTACCACGCAAACCTTTAAGTTTGGGCGTATTAAGGTTCAATATTTTTATAGTATCAATAGCATCCTGGTCAGTTGCTGTAATGGGATAGATACCCACCTCATCCAATCCAATATTTATATATTTAAACCTTCCCTGCCATACTCAAAACCAATGCCTTATCACACTAATAACCAATACACTAATAACTGTTTACTGCATTACCGCCGTCCACACACTACCAATGACCAAGGCGGCTAATTTCCAGATAGCCCATATTAGCACTACAAACAAAATAAAAAACACGATACCAAGCACCGTGAGCGACCACTTGGCACTCGGGCGTGGTTTTTCTTCGGCGTAGTATTTTTTGAGCAGGTTCACGTTGCGGCGGTTGGCCTTGAAGCCAAAGTCGAATAAGTCGCCGACCAGTGGGATAATGCCGATGAGCGCATCCAGCACGAAATTGCCCAGCATCCGTAGCATCAGCATGGGCCCGGCACCACGGCGGAGCATCAGGCGCATGAGCAGGCCGGAAATAACAAAACCCGCCATGTCGCCCAAATACGGGATCAGGCCGATGATGCCATCCAGACCGAAACGCATATTGGTGCCCGGTATGCGGAACTGGCTATCCAGCAGCGTGGCAAGGGCATCCAGGCGGGCCATATCCGGGTCAGGAGCCGGGACAGACGGGAAAGGAGGGTCGAGTGGTTCCATTTTTTAATTTATGACGGGTAAAAGTAGAGCAGTCCGCACACTTTCCGGGCGATAAAGCCGCTTTTTTCCAAATGCTTACCTATCCTTGCCAGGAATTTTCAACACCACCTCTCTCACCCTGTCACTTTTCTCACCCCCCTCACCCATGCGCATCTCGCTCATTCAGACTGCCCTGCACTGGGAAAACCCGGTGGCCAACCTCGAAATGTTGACCCGCAAACTCGCTCCCTTGCGCGGTCAGACCGACCTGGTGGTGCTGCCCGAAATGTTTTCTACCGGCTTCACCATGAATGCCGCCACTTTCGCCGAGCCGATGGATGGCCCGACCATGCAGTGGCTGCGCACGACGGCGCAAGACCTGGGCGCGGCGGTCACCGGAAGTTTTATTTGTGTGGAAGGCACGTCTGCCGTAGCCTCAGCGAAGGAGGACCATTTTTTCAACCGGCTGGTCTGGATGTACCCCGATGGACGCTACGAAATATACGATAAGCGACATCTTTTTGGCTTGGCCGGAGAAAATTTACCCTACACCGCCGGAAAAAAAAGGCTGATCGTGGAGTGGTTGGGCTGGCGGATTTGCCCCCTGATTTGTTACGATTTGCGCTTCCCGGTCTGGAGCCGAAACCAGGAGTTCGGAGCAAATGCCGAAAAAAAGTCGGCTTACGATGTGTTAATTTTTGTCGCCAACTGGCCGGAGCGCCGCAGCCACCACTGGCAGAACCTTCTGGTGAGCAGAGCCATTGAAAATCAAGCATTTACGATTGGTGTGAACGTTGTTGGACAGGATGGAAACGGCTATGAATACGTTGGAAATTCGGCCCTCATAGATTTTGCGGGGCAGCAGGTTGTTCAAATTTCCAGGCAGGAAGGCGTGTTTACTGCCAAACTTTTGATGGAGGATTTAGGGAACTACCGACAGCAGTTGCCTTTTCTAGCTGATAGTGACCATTTTGAAGGTTTTTGAAGGTCGGACGCAAATTTTTATTCTAAAATTTGTTTTTTCAATCCTTTTTCTACCTTTGCCTCAGGCTTGCAGCAATTTTCAGTCTTAAACGGCTCTTTTTTTTAATCTCTCCTATGGACATTTTTACGTTTCGCACCGCCGCAAGCCGTCTTTGAGCCGTTCCCCCACGGGCCGTATTTTTTCATCAGTTACGCTCCTTTGTACGCACTGTACTGAGCGCAGCCCCCCGGCTGTGGATTAAATCTCTATGTATGTCTGAAACAATCGAACACTCAAGTGCCCCCAAAAAACTCTCCATCTTCCTCCTTTTACCACTGTTTGCGTTATTTTCCTCTACGGCTTTTATTACTCCCACCCCATCCGCCGGGCGCGCTACTAATAGCGCCGAAGTGATGCAATTGCGGGAGTATATTTCCGGCTACGCCCAGAATTTTCTCGGCATTCCCTACCATTACGCCGGCCGCGCCCCCCGAACGGGCTTTGATTGCTCCGGTTTTACGAGCTACATTTTGAAAGAATTTGCAGTAAACGCCTCCGCATCGTCCCGTACCCAAGCCACTCAGGGCGATAAAATCGAACTGGAAAATGTACTGCCCGGTGATCTGGTGTTTTTCGGCTATGGTGGCCGGGTCCACCATGTAGCAATGGTGGTAGAATGCACCGCCGAAGGCATTATGTGTGTACACAGCACATGCAGCCGTGGGGTGATCGTCGAAAATATATCTACCTCTAAATACTGGAGACCTAAAATCCTTTTTGCAAGAGATGTAATTAGCGGGCAGGCAGTTAACTAGGCCACCACATCAGCACAAAACGCACCATGAGGAAGGGGTTTGCCAGGTCATCTGGTGAATCCCTTTTTTAATTAAACAGGCAAAAAGCAATGAGCAAAGGGCAACAGGCAAACGGGCGTTGACATTCTACTGACCCTTGTAAAAATTCGGGCTCTTTTGCCTATTTGCTTATTTGCTCTTTTGCTTTTTTGCCTATTTGCCTATTTGCTCTTTTGCCTATTTGCTTATTTGCTTTTTTGCTTATTTGCTCTTTTGCCTATTTGCTTATTTGCCTATTTGCTTTTTTGCTTTTTTGCTCTTTTGCCTATT
>Ga0105047_10014652_pt1 | contig 12423 bp, 5 predicted proteins | sample MAT04_FD_78384 | JGI IMG/M metagenome (GOLD analysis project Ga0105047, IMG submission 78384) | Freshwater microbial communities from Lake Fryxell liftoff mats and glacier meltwater in Antarctica - MAT-04 (megahit assembly) | ecosystem: Environmental > Aquatic > Freshwater > Ice > Liftoff... | reverse complement strand
AGGCAGATTGTTTTCGTACACCGACACACAATTGATTCGTCTGGGAGGACCAAACTTTCATGAAATACCCATTAATCGACCCATTGCTCCGGTGCATAACAATCAGCGCGATGGATTTATGCGACAAACTATTAATCCGGGACAATCGAGCTATAATCCAAATTCAACGGGAGGTGGCCATCCGCATCAGGCAAAAGCAATGGATGGTGGATTTATATCTTACCACGAAAGAATAGATGCAAACAAAATTCGTTCGAGAAGCAAAAGTTTTATGGATCATTTCAGCCAGCCGGCTATGTTTTATAATAGCATGAGCGAAACGGAGAAAAACCATATTGTTGATGCTTTTCGTTTTGAATTGGGAAAAGTAAAAGAAGAATCCATTCGAAAAAGAGTGGTTGGATTGCTTTCGAAAATCAATAAATCACTTGCCGGGCGTGTGGCAGAAGGCTTAGGTTTCGATGTGCCAAAACCCGGTGAAATTACTAACCACAGTTTTCCTGCCGATGCTGACCCAAAGAGTTATCAATCAATTGAGGCCGATCCTGATATATCGAGTTCTCCTGCAGTGAGCATGGAAAACACAGTAAAGAATACAATCAAAACCAGACAAATTGCAATATTAGCAGCAGATGGTGTGGATGATGATTCTATCTATAAAATGCAAAATACATTAAAGAAGGAAGGATCAGTGGCGAAAATTATTTCAGTTCATCTGGGTGAAATAAAAACTGTAAATGGCCAAAAATTAAAAGTTGATGAGAGTTTGATTATCGCCACATCTGTATTGTATGATGCTGTTTTTATTGCATCTGGTAAAAAAAGCATTGCTGCATTTATGAAGCAGCCTAAAGCAAATGAATTTGTGAAAGAAGCCTATAAGCATTGTAAAACTATTGCTGCCGATGGTGATGGGGCAGAATGGTTGATGAAAATTCTAAATTTGGTCAAAGGGAAAAAAGATACATATCCAGGAGTTTTAATTGATGCTTCAAGTGCAGATTTTGTAAAGGCGGTAGCACAGCACAGATTTTGGAATCGAGAAGCAATATTGAAAGAATTAGCTGATACCAATGCTTAATCTCAAATTTAATATGAAAATTAACCACCGCGATCGGTATGTAAAGTGCCGATTGCGTTTTTGATTTCTGATTATGATAAAGAGAATATGTAATCGAGAAATATAAAAAATCAAAATTGGATTCCGTCACAAGTGAATTCTACAACATTTTGTACAATTTATGTAATTCACTTTGTGTTCAGCTAAAGTAATTTTGCAAACATAAATTTCAATCACACACAAACAAATTTCTCAAACCAGATTTGAAGATTTTCTTTATACAACAATATAGGAATTATGCAATTCCTTTCTAGAATTTTGTAACTCATTAATCTGTTAACATACCGAAATTAGTGACTCAATTTTCAATCACAATTTTAAAACAAATGAGGTTGGGGAAAAATTAAAATAAATTAATATGAGCACAGGAAAAATTTTATTAGGTGCATTAGCAGGCGTAGCCGTTGGTGCAGCATTGGGGATATTATTCGCTCCCGATAAGGGTTCTGTAACGCGAAAAAAAATTATGGACATGGCTGGAAATTTGGGTGAAGAAATAAAAGAAAAAATTACAGAAGGTATCAAAACCGCTAGCGACGATTTTCAAAACGCAACCGATGCAACAAAAGATTTGGTTGAAAAAGGAAAATCAAAAATAGAAGATAGCTAGAGCAAGTTTAAAAACGATGACCATCAAGATAGGGTTTTACCTAAAGTTGATTTGAAATTATGAATGTCCATGATTAGTAAACACCCATAAGAAATGATTAAATTTCAACCTCATGGACATTCCACGTGACCATAAAATAAAACTTAAACGCATGAAAAAGCATACATTCATAATTGCCTTAACGATATTCATACTCACAACATTTTCAAGTTGTGCAGTAGTTGGTGGAATCTTCAAAACAGGTATGGGAGTAGGAATATTTTTAGTCATACTCGTGCTTGCATTAATAATGTTTTTCATTTTCAGAATGCGAAAAAATAAATAGTTACCCAGACATAATGTTAACTAATGAAACTAATGAAAAGTGACTCCTAATGCAATTAATGATTCCTTAAACCGATTAATATCACATATTTGGGAAAATGATCCTGCGTCAAAGTTCATCGATGGAGAACCTCCCTTTCGATCGGAGCTTTTTAATGCGGAACAGATGGAACAGCATGGTAAAAAACTAGCTGGCTTGCATATTTTGGGTCCCAAAGTGTCTCCGGATCATCAACTTCTTTCTCGTTTAAATCAAAATGAAGTTATTTTGATCGAAGTGCATGATTTGATTATGGAAGCAGTTAATGCCAATCGGCAAATTACTCCTGCCGGAGAATGGCTGCTTGATAATTTTTATTTAATTGAAGAACACATTCGTACCGGAAAAAGGCATTTTCCGAAGAATTACAGCGAAGAATTGCCGCGCTTGTTAAATGGTTCACCCTCAGGACTTCCGCGTGTTTACGACATTGCAAAGGAAATCATATCTCATGGGGATGGAACGATTGATCCGGAAAGCCTTACAAGATTTGTTAACTCTTACCAAACAGTTACGACTCTTAAAATTGGCGAATTATGGGCAATCCCGATTATGTTGCGTTTTGCATTAATAGAAAATCTTCGCCGTGTTGCTTCACGCGTTGCTCATGGACAAATCGACAGAAATCTGGCTGATTCTTGGGTCGACCGAATGACTGACATTATAGAAAAGGACCCTAAAAGTATTATCCTTGTCATTGCGGATATGGCCAGATCAAATCCGCCAATGACTGCAGCGTTTGTTTCAGAATTTGCACGTCGTTTACAAGGACAAAGTACAGCTTTGACCTTTCCTTTGACATGGTTGGAACAAAGACTTTCCGAGTCAAATGAGAGTGTTGTACAACTTATTCAGTTAGGAAATCAGCAATTAGCTTCCGATCAGGTTTCTATCAGCAATAGCATTGCCAGTTTGCGCTTTTTGGCAGGGATAAACTGGCCTGATTTTGTTGAAAATTTAAGTGTTGTTGACAAAATATTGCAAAATGATCCCATTGAAGCATACTCTAAAATGGATTTTGCAACCCGCGATCAGTACAGACATGTTATTGAGAAAATTGCGAAAAGTAGCCCACTTGCAGAAACGGAAGTGGCGAGTAAAGCGATAGAAATGGCTCAACAGGTTATGCTGCAAAAGGGAACGCAAGACCGAGCCGCTCACGTTGGGTACTATTTAATAGATAAGGGCTTACGCCAATTAGAATTGAATTCAAAAACGAGTTTTACTTTTCCACAAAAACTGAAACGATTATCCCTTCGTTTACCATTATTGTCGTACCTGGGTTCAATTTTTGTAATTATATCAATACTTACCTGGGGTTTTTTAGAAATGGCATACTCTGGAGGAATTGAAGGCTGGCTTCTTTGGATGATAGGCGCAGTTTTGGCTTTGTCAACCAGTTGTTTGGCGGTTACCATGGTCAACTGGTTGGTTACATTCCTTAGCGACCCAAAACCTCTTCCCCGCATGGATTTTACAAAAAGAGTTCCATCCACATCTCAATCTTTGGTGGTGATTCCTACCATGATTGCTAATGTTCATAATATTGAAACTCTCGTTGAAGATATGGAGGTAAGATTTCTCGCAAACCGGGATGAAAATATATATTTTGGATTATTGACGGACTTTCTGGATGCAAATGCGGAGACCTTACCCGAAGACGAACCATTAATTACCTATTTAAGTGAAAAGGTTAAAATCCTGAATGAGAAATATAAAAAACCTCAGGGCAATATCTTTTTTCTCTTTCATCGTGCAAGAGTTTGGAATCCTAATGAAAGAGTTTGGATGGGTTATGAACGGAAACGCGGGAAACTATCTGACCTAAATGCCCTGTTGAGGGGAAATTCTCGCGATAAGTTTTCGGTAATTATTGGTAGCACCAATCTATTACAAAATGTAAAATATGTTATTACTCTTGACACGGATACTGAGTTACCGCGCGATTCGGCACGGCAATTTATAGGAACCATGTCTCATCCATTGAACAGTCCTCATTTTGATACAAAAAAACAAATTGTTACCGAAGGGTACACCATCCTTCAACCAAGGGTAGCAGTGAGTCTCGTTGGAACCAATAGGTCGAGATATGCACGACTTTTTGGCCATGAACCGGGCATTGACCCCTATACGAGAGCTTCATCGGATGTTTATCAGGATTTGTTTTCCGAGGGATCTTTTATTGGTAAAGGAATTTATGATGTTGATTCTTTTGAGCAAACAATTAGTAACCGTTTTCCTGAAAACCGAATTTTAAGTCACGATTTGCTCGAAGGATGTTATGTAAGAGCGGGATTAATTAGTGATGTTCTTTTATTTGAAGATTATCCGACAACGTACTATGCGGATGTAAAGCGCCGTCACCGTTGGATCAGAGGCGATTGGCAACTACTGCCCTGGCTGTTGCCGTTTGTTCCTGTTTTTAAAGGTCCTTCACAACGAAATCCCCTTTCTGCATTATCAAGATGGAAACTTTTTGATAATCTAAGGCGTAGTCTTGTTCCTTTTGGCTTAACTGCCCTCCTATTAATAGGTTGGACCTTGCCATCTCCATGGTTCTGGACATTAGTTGTTATTGGCATTATTTTTATCCCATCACTTGTAATTTCAACGATTGACCTTTTTGATAAGCCGGAAGAAGTGCTTTTCCGTCAACACCTAATCCAATCGCGCGAAGGAGCACTTAGGCATTTGACCCAGGCCGCTTTCATGCTGATGAATTTGCCTTACGAGGCATTTTACAGTCTGGACGCCATTTTGAGAACATGCTGGAGATTAATAGTCTCCAAAAAAAGACTGTTGGAATGGAACCCATCCGGAAATACCAATCAACTTACATTCAGTAAAATAATAAGTTTTTTTCAGTTTATGTGGATTGCCCCGCTGATTTCAACCATTTCAATTGTTGGTTTAGCAGCTTTGCTTCCCATTTCGTTTGTGGTTGCCTGGCCTTTTCTGGTTCTTTGGTTTGTGTCACCTGCCATCGTTTGGTCGCTAAGTAGGCCCATTACTCCACATTTAGCAAAATTTACATCCGCTCAAAACAGGTTTCTTTTCAATGTATCTCGGAAGACATGGTTCTTTTTTGAGAAATTTGTTACCGAAAGAGATAACTGGCTACCCCCCGACAACTTTCAGGAACATCCAAATCCCGTGATTGCTCACCGCACGTCGCCAACAAACGTTGGACTTTCGCTCTTAGCCAATTTAACGGCTTATGATTTTGGGTATATTCATGCAGGTGAACTACTTGTACGGACATCGAACACGTTTAATACCCTGAAAATGATGGAGAAATATCGGGGTCATTTTTACAATTGGTATGATACTGAATCACTCAAACCCTTACAACCTTTGTATATTTCTTCGGTAGACAGTGGTAATCTTGCTGGCCATTTGCTCACGCTAAAACCTGGTCTCCTCTCAATGCCTGATCAGAAGATATTAGGGAACAGACTCTTGGAAGGTATAAATGATACGTTGATGATTATTGTTCAGCTTTCGGGAAAACGTGTACCTGAATCCATTTCAAATTTTCTCAAAATTATGGAGACCTATCTTGGCTCTCCGCCCAATACAGTAACAGGTGTCTGGCAGTGTCTTAATAAATTGAAGGAATCTTCAGAAATCATCGTCAAAAGTTTCAAGGATAAATACGACAGTCTGGTTGCAGAATGGGCAAATACATTGATGCTGCAATGCCAACATTCACTTGACGAACTAATGTATTTAGCTCCTTGGGCTAATCTTCCGTCAATGACCAAAGTCATGAGAGACGACTTAAATATTGAAGAAATGCCAACGTTACGCCAATTGGCCAAATTATCCAAAAGACTATCAATTCATACTAACAGCTTATTTCTGGCTACTGAAAACACCGTGACGGATGATTTTAGTGATTTTTTACGTTTGGTTAAAGTTGCTTCTGATCGAGCAAATGAACGGATTAATCTTATCAAAAATCTAGCTAATCAAGCGAACGAATTTTCACGCATGAAATTCGATTTTCTTTATGATGCTTCTCGCCATTTATTATCAATTGGATATAACGTGGATGATCGCCGTCGCGATTCAAGTTTTTACGATTTGCTAGCCTCCGAGGCAAGATTATCCACATTTATAGCAATTGCACAAGGGCAAATACCTCAGGAGAGTTGGTTTGCTCTTGGACGATTGCTCACCATCACATCGGGTGAGCCAACGTTACTTTCGTGGAGCGGTTCAATGTTTGAATATCTTATGCCACTGATTGTGATGCCTACTTATGAAAACTCTCTTCTTCATCAAACCTGCAATGGGGCGGTAATACGGCAGATTGAATACGGAAAACAGCGTGGAGTACCTTGGGGAATATCGGAATCGGGGTACAATAATTTTGATATTCATCTTAATTACCAGTACCGTGCTTTTGGAGTGCCTGGGCTTGGCCTGAAAAGAGGACTTTCTGAAGATCTTGTGATTTCACCTTATGCCACGATGCTTGCATTGATTGTAAAACCTGAAGAGGCTTGTGATAATTTAGAATATCTTGAAAAAGAAGGATTCATGGGAAAATATGGATTCTATGAGGCAATTGATTATACACAGTCAAGGCTTCCAAGGGGGCAATCGAATGTAATTGTTAAATCGTACATGTCTCATCATGTTGGAATGAGTTTTCTCTCTCTTTCTTATGCTTTATTGGATAGACCTATGCAAAAAAGATTCGAGGCCAATCCGCTTTTGCAAGCAACGATACTTTTACTCCAGGAACGCATTCCCAGAGCAACAGCCTTTCAATCCCACTCTACAAGTGCAACTATGTTTACCCGTACAAACATAGAAACACAGGAAATGCCTTTGCGCATTTTTAATACCCCAAATACTCCTTTTCCTGAAGTTCATTTGCTATCCAACGGCAGATACCAAACAATGATTTCAAATGCCGGTGGCGGATATAGCCATTGGAAAGATATTGCTGTAACCCGCTGGCGGGAAGATAGTACCTGCGACAATTGGGGAACTTTCTGTTATATTCGCGATGCTGATAGTGGATATTTCTGGTCAACAGCATACCAACCCACACTTAAGAGTCCCGATAAATATGAGGCCATCTTTTCCGAAGGACGTGCTGAATTTAGGCGGCGCGACAAGGAGATTGATACTCATACTGAAATTGTTGTTTCGCCCGAAGATGACATTGAATTACGGAGGGTACACCTTACAAACCGCACTCGAAATAGAAGAATTATTGATATTACCAGCTATGCCGAAGTTGTGCTTATGGCCTCTGCAGCCGAAGCTTCTCATCCTGCATTCAATAATCTTTTTATCCAAACCGAAATTGTTCCTCACCGACAAGCTTTACTATGCACAAGAAGACCCAGAGCCATTGACGATAATTCGCCCTGGATGTTTCACCTGATGGCTGTTCATGGTGCAGAGATAAAAAATATTACCTACGAAACAGATCGGTTGAAATTTATTGGTCGTGGAAATACCGTTGTTAATCCGAAGGCAATGACAGGATCCGGGGCGCTGTCTAATAGTCAGGGCTCAGTACTCGACCCAATCGCATCAATTCAGTACCAGATTGTATTGGAACCTGAAGGCTCAGTAACCATTGATATTGTAACGGGTGTAGCAGAAGCACGAGAGGATGCATTGGTGCTGATAGAAAAGTACCAGGATCAGCAATTAGCTAACCGTGTTTTTGAACTTGCTTGGACACATAGTCAGGTAGTATTACAGCAAATAAATGCTATTGAATCGGATGCTCAATTGTATGGACGTATAGCTAGTTCCATAATATACACCAATTCATCGTTGCGTTCCAGCCCTTCCATCATTACAAAAAATCGTCGCGGCCAATCCGGATTATGGGGGTATTCCATTTCAGGTGATTTGCCAATTGTGCTTGTGCAGATCGAAGATGCAAACAATATAAATCTCGTTCGTGAACTTATTCAGGCTCATGCTTATTGGCGGGTGAAAGGATTAATTGTGGACCTCGTGATATGGAATGAAAATCATGCCGGTTATCGTCAAGCACTTCAGGACCAAATAATGGATCTTATCACTGCTGGCATGGAAGCCAACATTGTGGGTAAACGGGGCGGTATATTCCTTCGTTCTGGTGATCAGTTATCAGCTGAGGATCGCATTCTATTTCAAACCATTGCAAAGGTCGTGATTTCTGATAAAAGAGGCAGCCTAGCTGAACAGGTAAACCGCCGTATATTTACAGAACCGTCAGTTCCCCTTTTCCGACCTTCAAGGCCGTATCGGGCTGATACATTTTCAGAAGCAGGAAATCAGACCCGCGATTTACTCTTCTTTAATGGAACCGGAGGATTCACGCGCGATGGACAAGAGTATATTATAACAACTGATGTATCTCATGTAACACCGTTACCTTGGTCGAATGTAATTGCTAATAATGACTTTGGTACCGTAATTTCTGAAAATGGTCAAGCTTATACATGGAGCGAGAATGCCCATGAGTTCCGGATTACACCATGGGATAACGATTCTGTTTGCGACACTGGTGGAGAAGCTATTTATATCCGTGATGAAGAAACGGGACATTTCTGGACAGCAACACCTATCATCAAAACCGAACTGGGGCATTATATCACCAGGCATGGGTTTGGCTATAGCGTATTTGAACACACCGAAAATGGCATTGCCACCGAACTAAGGGTCTATGTGTCAATTGATTCGCCGGTTAAATTTTCATCCCTTAAAATTAAGAATTTATCAGGAAAACCACGTAAACTATCAGTTACAGGTTATGTAGAGTGGGTATTGGGCGACCAACGCCAAAAAACAGCAATGCATGTAGTAACCGAATCGGAGATAAATAATACAACAATTTTTGCGAGAAACTCCTATAATCCAGAGTTTTCAGAAAGAGTTGCTTTCTTTCAAACAAACGAAGTTTCTGATTACTATTTTACCTGTGATCGTACTGAATTTTTAGGACGCAATGGTACACTCACCAATCCTTCCGCTATGGGGAATTCTCGTCTGTCGGGCAAAAGAGGGGGAGCTATAGACCCCTGTGCCGCAATTCAAGTTCCATTTGAACTGGCTGATAGACAGGAACGTGAAATAATTTTTATGCTTGGTTCTGCTAAAAATACAGTAGAAGCAAATCGTTTAGCAAACCGTTTTCGTGGCTCCAGTTCTGCATTGCACGAGCTTGAAAAAGTTTGGGATTATTGGAAGCAAACCCTCGGAACAATACATATAGAAACACCTGATATCCCTTTAAATATCTTAACAAACGGGTGGCTTTTATACCAAACCTTAGCTTGCAGGATTTGGGCACGTAGTGGATATTATCAATCTGGAGGTGCGTTTGGTTTCCGCGATCAATTGCAGGATTCCATGGCACTGGTTCACTCCAAACCCCAAATATTCCGCGATCAGATTATTCTTCACGCAAGCCGACAATTTATTGAAGGTGATGTGCAGCACTGGTGGCATCCACCATTTGGAAGAGGAGTGCGTACCCGTTGTTCTGATGATTATCTGTGGCTGCCACTTGCAACATGCCGATACGTGCTAAGTACCGGAGACACTGGTATTCTGGACGAATCCATTTATTTTCTCGAAGGACGACCTGTAAACCCAGAAGAGGATTCATACTACGATCTTCCAAATCAATCAAAAAAACCCGGAACTTTATTTCAACATTGTGTTCGTGCAATTTTGCATGGGCTTAGATATGGTGATCATGGTCTTCCTTTAATTGGAACATGCGATTGGAACGATGGCATGAACAAGGTCGGTGACCTCGGAAAAGGCGAAAGTGTCTGGCTTGCCTTCTTTCTTTATGAAGTACTTACTCAATTTAACAAATTGGCAACTATTTATGGAGATTTGTTATTTGCTGAACGTTGTCTGAAAGAAGCGGAAGTACTTCGCGGTAACATCGAACAGAATGGCTGGGATGGTGAATGGTATCTTCGTGCTTACTTCGATGATGGCTCACCATTAGGATCTTCTAAAAATGAAGAGTGCAAGATTGACTCTATAGCACAAAGCTGGTCAGTACTCTCAAAAGCTGGAGATTATACCCGCTCGCGCACAGCGATGGAATCGGTAAATAAACGGCTGGTACGCAGAGAAAAATCATTAGTGCAATTGCTTGATCCTCCTTTTGATAAATCGAACCAGAACCCTGGTTATATTAAAGGATATGTTCCTGGTGTGAGAGAAAATGGAGGACAATATACACATGCCTCCATATGGGCAGCGATGGCATTTGCCAAATTAAAAGATGCTAAAAATGCATGGGAAATAACATCCATGATTAACCCGATAAATCTTACAAAATCATCGGATGATATTAATAAATACAAAGTAGAACCATATGTGCTAGCAGCCGATGTTTATGCCATGGAACCACATGTAGGACGCGGAGGATGGACTTGGTATACTGGTTCTGCCGGTTGGATGTACAGGCTAATTACTGAGTCGTTGCTGGGTCTGAGGCTGGAAGCAGAATATTTATATATTGACCCTTGCCTTCCTGATGATTGGACATCATTCAAGCTAAATTACCGTTTCCATCAAACAGTTTATAAAATTACAATGGTTAAAAAAACTGGTAATCAGGGAATTGTTATTGATGGCGTTTATAGCCAAAACATGGTTATTCATCTTTTGAATGACCAAAGGGAACATTTGGTTGAAGTAAGTTTATAGATAAAATGGAACAAACGGCTAAAAAAATATTTCAAAAAATAATTTTCAGAACACATTTACACAAACAAACAGCAATATGCCTAAACATTCAAAAAAGTATCAGGAAAAGGTTGGGGAAGTGATGCACGAATTCAAGGAAGGTACTTTGAAATCGGGGAAAGGCGGCAGTGGAGGAGTTGTAACAAACCGTAAACAAGCCATTGCTATTGGTTTAAGCGAGGCAAGTGAGGAAGATGCAAAAGATCCAAAAAAGAAAAGGGTAAAGACTACAAAAGCTGTGTAATCACTCTCTTTCTCAAAGGTTTCCCATTCTCCCTCAAGTAATCATTATACAACGAAATCCTTTGCAATTTCATCCAAATATTCCGTAATCCCTTGCTCGGCGTAGCGTCTCGCTACGTTGTTCTAAATCGGCTTCCATTATAGCCAATACAGTTGAATAGCTCATTCCTTCAATGGCAAGCAGATCAATGCCTTCAAACATCTCAAAGGACTCAAGGCTCAGGTCAATGTCCTTGGGTATATTTTTATTATTCTTTTATAGGTTTTGGGTTCGATGTAGTGCTGTTTCTTATTTTCATCCCCCTCAATGATCTCATTGAGAGTCGCTTCAATCATTTTATCGGCACAGGGTAAGGTTACCTTCATCGCCAAGGACTACCGGGATGGAGCCGTTAAAAAGCCTGTTACATTGGATTGGGTAGAGTTCCTGCGCCGCTTCACTATCCATGTGCTACCCTCACGTTTTGTAAAAATCAGGCGATATGGCATCTCTAACCACACCACCAAACGCAGCCTTGCGCTATGGTTCCTTGCGGAAGAAAAACCTACCATCGATGCCCTGATAAAACGCAATGATCCCCAGCAAACAAACAGGGAACGATTGGTGCGGCTCACAGGTTTTGATCCCTGCCAATGTCCGGTATGCAAAAAAGGGCGGATGATAGTGGTAAGGGAGTTACCGACTATCAGGGCTCCCAACGTGTCACGTCCATTCTGCTTCCAAATACCTGCTTAATAAATAAAAAAACCTTGTGCGTTCGCACTCTGGGATAGTTATGCCATGACGGGAATAAAAACAGTCGGAAAACCCTGAAATCATTCAAATATCCAGGCAAAACAAAGGACAAAAACTGCATAACTTCAAATATCTACTCTTTCAATATCCCTATAAAAATAAAAAACCTCATTAAGTACATAGCTCGTGAATCGGCGGATGTAGTTCAATATGTACTCCTCGCTGGATTCCCGAAGGGTCGGGACAAGCTTTGCAGACTGCTCAGAGTCCTATTTATTGGCGGTAGTTATTATTTCTTATTCAACCAATTCGGATGTATAGCTAATCCCATTTCAATACTATAATTATTCAAGTAAAATATATTGTCGTTATTTGGGAAACGATAATATATTCCTGGTTTTACAAATATTTGCATATTGTTTTTTGTTTTTTTGGCAAAATCGTATCCTACTCCAAATGAATAACCCAGGATGATGGAACTAAGCCATTTCCTGCCAACATTAACAATTTCGTTTTCTGAATTGGTGCGGTAAAAATCAAAATCGTAATAACTTCCTAAATAGCCAAAATTGATTCCATGTTCAAAATACAATCCACTTTTACCTGTCCTGCGAAGT
>Ga0105047_10014650_pt1 | contig 12424 bp, 8 predicted proteins | sample MAT04_FD_78384 | JGI IMG/M metagenome (GOLD analysis project Ga0105047, IMG submission 78384) | Freshwater microbial communities from Lake Fryxell liftoff mats and glacier meltwater in Antarctica - MAT-04 (megahit assembly) | ecosystem: Environmental > Aquatic > Freshwater > Ice > Liftoff... | reverse complement strand
TAACTCCATGAAAGACATCATGTTATGATAGCGCACGGCAAAGAGATCAAACAGATCAAATGACGTAAATCCATAAAGTTAAACAGGTTACAGCAGAATAGACTTTTGTCGGGGACGTCAAGTAATGACAGCGCTTGTTTTCGCCCTATCCCCTTGCGGGCCCAAAAATCGGGGGCGAGGCGGTGTCAGCGCTGCAATTCGAATGGCGTTGATTCCATCAACGGCGTTGTGATCTCGGTAGCTGTGCCACTCGGCTCGCGGCACCCACTCGCTGAGTGAATTGGCACGCGGATTGCAACTTCGGCGCAATCGTACATCATGTGGAGGGGAACCCTCCACAATTCCCACCCGACCGCCCACAGAAGTGGTGAACCTCGATGGCCCGCGACTGGCTGATCCGACTCGACCACAGACTCTCCTCCTACTCCGTCCTGACAACGCTGGTCCTCATCGCCCTGTTGGTAGGCCTTCTCTACCAGACCGGAGTGATCGGGTGGGTGTTCGGCCGCATCGGCCAGGCCACCCGCTGGACGATTCACAGCGGCTTTCACCTGTGGGAACGCTGGCTCTCGTGGGCGAACTGGATGGTGTATTGGGTCATCGCCATCGCCTTGCTCACCGCGGGCGAGTTCGCGGTTGCAGAGCAACCGGAACTCACCATCGCTTGCGCGTGCGTCGCCTTCGTGATCGGGCTCGTGACGTGTCTCGCGTATATGTTCCTCGACCTCGAACGTTACGAGGTCGAACGCGGACGGAAGGCCGTTCACAACCCGATGAAGGGGCAGGACCTCGCCCCCAACGTCGCACGCTACGGGCACCGGGTTGGCCTGCCGCTTCTCGTCACGGCCGCGGGCATGGTGGTTGGCGGATTTGCGCTACTCAATCAGGGCCTCTACGAGAGCTTCGGCCACGGTTGGTACACAATCGCCGAGGGAGGGCACGCGGGGTACATCGACTTCCTCACCTACGCGCTGATTAACCTGCTGAGCCTCGTCGACATCCTCAACCTGGCAGACTCGCACCGCCTCGTTCACACCACGTTCGTGCAGAAGGCTGCCTGGCCCGCGGCCGTCCTGCTCGCGGCCTTCCGGTCGTTCTTCACGCTGATCCTCCTCCAACAAGTCTTCGCGTCCGTGCGGCAAGGGCAAGTCCTCGCCGAGACGATCACCGACTTCTGGAGCCCACACGAACCCATCCACGACCGGGCACGCAACGCCCTTCCCCAGTTCGGGGCCGCGGTAATCGGCCCGCTGCTCGTGTCGCTTCGCGAGATGACGTCGCTGACAAAGGAACAACGGGACCAGTTGCCGCAAGTGCTCGCCGCGATCGGACCGTCCACGGTGGCGACGCTGATTGAGCACCTGAGCGACCCACACGAACACGTTCGCGCTGTTGCAGCAGGGACGCTCGGCCAACTCGTCGCGCGAGAAGCAACTGTGGACATCGCGGCCCTCCTGAACGATCCCAGCGACCTCGTGCGCCTGAGTGCTGCCGATGCACTTGGGTTGATCGCAGCTGCAGGAGTGAAAGCCGAGCGATACCGATTGGTTCGCAGGCCGCGTCATAAAAAGGGGCGCTGGCGTCTGTTTCGGCACCGGGGAGAAAGTGCGGCTGATATTGATCCGACTCCCGTGGCGGTCGCCGCGCTGACACAGGCACTGGGTGACGCAATGGCCGCCGTGCGATGTCAAGCGGCGGCCTCGCTCGGTCGTGCGGGTTCTGCTGCCGCAAGCGCCGAGGGCATTCTCGTCGAACTCCTGGGCGACGCGGACGAAACCGTTCGCTGTCAGGCGGCGGAAACGATTGGGCAAATCGGTGGGGCTGCCAACTCGTTGCTCGCGGCACTCGATGATCCAGCGACAGCAGTTCGTGCATCCGCGGCACGGGGATTGAGGTCTCTCGGTCACGGAGCGAAGGTTGCCGTTCCCAGACTGGTCGAACTGCTTCAGGATCGCGACGAATCGGTGCGAACCGCGGCGTCCGAGGCGGTCGCCGCGGCTGGCCCTCTGAATGGTCACTCCACGACCAAACTGGCTGAAGGGTTGGAGAGTCGCGATACCGTCGTTCGCGCTCAGACGGCCGAGGCACTCGGGAACGTCGGAGCGTCCGCGGAACACGCGGCACCACCGCTCGTGGAGGCCCTCCAAGATGGGAACGACGTGGTTCGTGCGAAGGCGGTGGAGGCTCTCGGCAAAATCGGGGAGTCTGCCGCTCACGTCGCCGTGCCGGGACTTGTGAAGGCTCTACGCGATCAGGACAGTTGGGTGAGCGCTCTAGCAGCCGAGGCACTCGGCGAGATGGGTGGCGTCAGCGAGGGAGTGGTCTCGGCACTGGTTCACGCACTCAAACATGTCAACGCGCAGGTTCGTGGTAACGCGGTGGAAACCCTTGGAAAGCTGGGGTCTGCCGCGGTCTGGGCACGGTCTTCGATTGAGCGGGTGGCGGCGGACGAGGACGGCGGCGTTCGTTCGCAAGCCGTTCGGGCACTGGGGATGTTGGGTCAGCCCACGCCGAGTACGCTGCGGTTAGTTCGGAGTGCGATCACGGACGCGGACCCGCAGGTTCGGGCTGCCGCAGTGAACGCAATCGGGGCCTGGGACCTCCCCGGCGAAGAGACGGTTCTCGACCTGTTACCGCTTCTGCGAGATGCGAACGACCAGGTGAAAGTTCAGGTGGCTGCGGTTCTGCCCCGCTTATCGGGAGCGACCGAGGCCGTGGTCGATGGGCTCTCCCACATGCTCGCCGAGGACGACAGTGCAATGATCCAGGGGGCCGCGGCGTTGGCACTGGGTCGGCTCGGTGCGGCAGCGGTTGCCGCCGGACCGACGCTGCTTCGCGCCGCTCGCACCGGCGAGGCGGGGGTGCGAGAGCAGGCGATGCGAGCGCTGGTGATGATTCAGCCGCCGGAGGCGACTGAGGGATTCACGGCCGGCCTGACCGATCCCGAGGCTGACGTGCGTGTCGTCGCGTCGGCGGGTTGGATCAAGGCCGCGGCTGTTCCGGTTGAAGTTGTGCCGGTTCTGATTGAGAGCCTTCGCGACCCGGAGACGCAGGTGCGTTCGAACGCGGCGTTTGCTTTGAGTCGGCTCGAAACCCTGCCGGCCGAGAGCATTCCATATCTGCGGGAGTGTGTGGCAGACCCGAACGACGGGCTACGCCTGAACGCGGCGGTTGCCTTGCAGTTGGCACCCGCGGATGAGGTTGCGGACCTGATGTCGCACCTGCTCGAAGACCCGAGTGTTCGCGTTCGACTCGTGGCGGCGCGAACCATCCTGAAGCAAACGCCGGGCGCTCCGAAAGCGGTCGAGGTCGTGGTCGCCGCGACGTCCGACACTTCCCCGCGTGTCCGCCAGAGTGCGGAGGAACTGACGCCATTTCTGACTGTTCCGGAACCAGTCGAAGCAGTCGTTACGCCTGCCGTGGCGACCTGAATCCGGTCGGCAATCCCGAACACGTCACCCCAACAGTGGTTACGCTCTTGGGGCGTTCGATTGCGGATGCTCTGATGAAATTTCTTCCACTTGAGAGTGAAGTCTTCCAGGCTTGAAATGGGTCTTCCAGACGTGAAATGAGGTCTTCCAGGCGTGGGGTGGGCGTACCGCCTGGAAACGATTAGAAACGCTGAAACCAGCTCCATTTCCTTGACAAATCCGCGAGCGTTTCTTCAAATCGCGTGGCATCATCTCCCAATAGCGGCCCACTATTCCGTACTCCCGAGCTTGCGAGATGCGAATTGCGGATTGATAATCCGCTTCAATTCCCATCCCACGAGGCGCGCTCATGACGACGAAAGCTCGCAAAACCACCATCAAGAAAGCCACTGTTTCAACCACCGCCGCGGCACCGACGGCACCGACGCCGGCCACACCAGACGCGAAAGCCAAGCCCGCGGACTTCGCAGGGTTCATGAGCCGGCTGGCACGAGCCACGGACTCCGGCAAGCTCGACAAGGCGATGTCGATGTTGAAGGCCGAGCGGTTCAAGCTGTTCGCGAAGGTCGCGGGCGATCACGTTGTCGGGATCGTGAAGAGCCAGACGAATCCGGGCCTCGTGTACTCGTGCCGCCTCGCGAAGAATGGTAACTACGCCTGCTGCACGCAGAACCTGAACATCTGCGGCGGGCTGCGGGGTTCGCCGTGCAAGCACTTGCTCGTGCTGATCGTCGGGCTCGCGAAGGCCGGCGAACTCGACGCGACGACAGCCCACGACTGGACGCAGGCCGCTCGCGGCAAGAAGGCGGAACTCGACAAGGAAGTGATGACCGCCACGTTCTTGAACTACAAGGGTGCCGAGGCTGGCGAAGTTGATTGGCGTCCGACCGAAACCATCCCCGAAGACTTCTACGCAATGTGAGACTACCGTGGCGAAGAAACCCGCGAAGCCTGCCGCGAAGAAGGCCTCTCCTAAGAAGCCCGCTCCTAAGAAGCCCGCTCCTAAGAAGCCCGCGAAGCCGCCCGTCGATTGGGTCGCGGTGTTGCGTTCCGGTGCGGACGGCGTGAAGAAGTGGAACAAGCTCACTCGCGCCGAACGGAAGCAAGCGCTGCCAGCGGGTGCCGATCTCAGCGACGTTGATCTCGGCGGCGTGAACCTTTATGGGGTCGAGGCGAACGGCGTGAACTTCAGCGGCGCGAACCTGGTGAAAGCCCAACTGAACGCGGGCTCGTTCAAGAAAGCCGTGTTCGCGAAGGCCGACTTGTCCGACGCCGAACTCGGGTTCCTTGACGCCACCGGTGCGGATTTCACGGGTGCGATTCTGCCGCGTGTGAGTCTGTGCGACAGCCATTTACACGGGGCCTGTTTCGCGGGGGCCAACCTCACCGAAGCCAGCTTTGCGAAAGCGGATTTGTGCGGCACCGACTTCACCGGAGCAACGATCACCAGCACGATCTGGGACGGCGTGGCGTTCAACCAAAACACGAAATGGCCGACAGACTTCGCGGTTCCGGGTGAGGCGAAGTGGTCCGGGAAGGGCACCGATCCGCGTCTCAGCGGCAAGGGCCGAAAGGCGGTCGCGGCGGACGTTAACGGCTTGATGGCGAGGCTTCACAAGAACATCGATGAGAAGCGAATGAAGCGCACGCTCGACATGCTGAAGAAGGAGCGGAATCAGATCTTCTCGGAAGTCGAGCCGACGATGGTGCGGGGCATTGTGAAGAGTCAACGCGACATCGACACCGTGTATTCGTGCGTCCTCACCGACGACGGCACCTATTCTTGCTGCACGCCGGACATGGCACAGTGCATGGGCCTCTCGAATGAACCGTGCAAGCACCTCCTGGTGCTCCTGATTGGGCTGACGCGAGCCGGGGAGATCGACCCAACCACCGCGGACAAGTGGGTTGTTGCCGCGAACAAAAAGAACCCGCGTTGGAATAAGACTGTGCAGAGTCACATGGCCGATTCGCTCTTGAAATACAAGGGCGTGCAGACCGGCGAGATCGATTGGCGTCCGACGGAAACCATCCCCGAAGATTTCTACGCAATGTGACCCCGTGGATGAGATTGCTGAACTCCGCGATGCACTCGACCGGCTCCATTCCGCGATGGACGATCTCGTCGTTCGCGGCGTGCGTGCGGCCGGTTCAGCAGAGATCACACGACTCACCGCGTTGCGCGACGAGTTCCGAGCAGCCGGTGCCGAACACCTCGCGGAGAAGCTGACCACCCTCGTGAACGCCATCGCAGACGGTGATCGCGCAGCCGCACCGGCTGTGATGCGAGCCGTGACGACGTTCCGCCTGTTCGATCGGATGCTGACTCTCGAAGTCGCGAAAGCCGTGCTCACGCCACCGACGGAACCCCATGCGGAAGGGGAAGAGTAACCGCCATGTTGCCACCCGCCGCGGATCGCCCGAAACTCCGCACGACACTCGATCAACTCTCGGCAGCCGTCGAAGACTTGCTCCTTGGCGGGCTCACCACCGCCTCCGACGCAACGCGGCAAACGCTCTCCGGGGCAATGCAAGAAGCAGCACGAATGCGACTGCTGCGGCTCGGCGGCACGCTCCGCGTCGCAACGGAAGAACTCGGTAGGTTCACGCGACAAGACACGAACTTCTCGCGCCGCCGGCTCACGTTCTTCCTGAACCGCACTTGGCTGCTCAGTCGCGGCCTGGCTCACGCTCTCCAGACCGGCGACGAAAAGGAGTATGACCGCCTGACTTGGTCTCCGCCGGCCCAACCGATGCCGAAGGTCGACGTGGTTTGCGTTGGCGTGGTGAAGAAGGTGGCCGAAAAGGCGTTCGTGATGTTCGATTTTCGCCTGCGGACACTTGCGGATTCCGGACCCGTGAAGGCCGGTCAACGGCTCAGTTGGTCTGCGGTGTTCCCCATCAAACCAGGGCAGGACATCCCACCCGAAGGGTTCTTACACCTCCCTCAAAAGCAGAAGTTCGCGCCGTTCTTGTTCCTCGAACGAAAGCTGCTGACCGTCACGAACGCGACCGTTTCGGGTGACGAGTCGGGCGTCGGGCGTCTCAGCCTGACCGAGCAAAGCACCGTGACGCAGGGAGCCCCCTTCACCGATTGGGCGAAGTTCCTGGCGTGGTCGCCGGAGACTGCGTTGGAGCGGCTCGCGAAGCACACCCCCGGCCCGCTCGACCTCGAAACGGAGTTGCAAGAGGAAGTCGTGTTGAGCGAGTACGAGATCGGGGCAACCACCACCGGCGATGAGCCGGGGCAGTCCGCGTATCCGATTTCGAGCGGCCATCTCACGCTTCATGCGGTCGTCGGTGCTGGCGCTGAAGGCAAGGTTCTCTCGAAGAACCTTGACGACCTCCGCAAGCTCAAGAAGACCCGTCCGCCGCTGTTCGGGCTGATGCACTACGAACGCTGCCGACTGCTGTTCCAACCGCTCTCCGCATTCGAGAGCACCGGCCCGAATTACATCACGATCTCGAAGGAGAGCGTGAACAAGGCCACGCTCCTCAAGGCGATGAACTTCACCTGATCTTCCAACCGCAGCAACACACATGGCCAAGAAACCAACCGCCTCAGCACCGGAACCCAACGTGAACGGTGACCTCACCGATACCGTTCTCCGCGAACCCGCCGAGAAGCGGTACGCGGACCAACTCGAAGCCCTCAAGCAGAACGACACCGAGACGCCGCCGACGAACTGGCGACTGTCGCCGCGTACCGTGCTGTCGTATGTCACCGGTGGGAAAACGCTGAAGGCAACCATCGGCGGCAAGTCGGTAGAAGTGCCGATCACCCGCAAGTTCTTCGGCGACGACGGCATCGTCGAGCGTGCGATTGTCACGCTGGCGTCGGAGCGGGCGTTGTTGCTCGTGGGTGAGCCCGGCACCGGCAAGAGCTGGCTTTCGGAACATCTCGCCGCCGCAATCTGTGGCACCTCCCTTCTGACAATCCAGGGCACGGCGGGCACCACCGAGGAACACATCAAGTATTCGTGGAACATCGCTCGGGTGATTGCGGAAGGGCCGACGCCGCAGAACATGATCCCGTCGCCAGCTATGGTCGCGATGCGTAGCGGCGGCCTGCTTCGCTTCGAGGAACTGACCCGCTGCGTGCGCGACGTGCAAGACGCGCTCGTTTCCATCTTGTCGGATAAGGCCATCGCGGTGCCGGAACTGCCGGGTGATGCGATGGTGTTCGCCAGACCCGGGTTCAACATCATCGCCACGGCGAACACCCGCGACCAGGGAGTGAACGAACTGTCGGCAGCACTGAAGCGGCGGTTCAACTATGTCTACATCCCGATCATCGGCGACCAGAAGACCGAGGTGAAAATCGTTCAGCAGCGAGCGGCGGAACTGCTGGAACGGTACAAGCTGCCCATGAAACTCACGCCGCCAGTGATCGAACTGCTCGCGACGGTGTTCCGCGAGATCCGCAATGGCAAGACCTCCGATGGCGTGAGTCTGAAGAAGCCCAGCACCACACTTTCGACGGCGGAAGCGATCGGCGTGGCACTCGACGCGGCGTTGCATTCGCGGTTCTTTGGTAGCGGCGAGGTTGGCCCGGCAGACATCGCCCGGAACATGGTTGGCGCGGTCGTGAAGGAAGATCAGGAGGACAAGGTCGCACTGAAAGAGTACGCGACGCTCGTGGCGAAGAAACGCGGAGCGAAGGACAAGAGCTGGAAGGACTTTCACGACGCGTTGGTGGAGCAGCTGTAATGTCCAAAACCGCAATCACCGATGCCGGGCTTGATGCCGATGAAATCACGCGCCGAGTCGATGCCGTGCTGGGCGAGCCGCTGTACTGGTTCCCGGTGCGGCACCACTCACCCACGACCGCCCGGCACGTGAAAGCCGCTTTGCTCGCCCGCGCGCCGAAGGTCATCTTCATTGAGGGACCGTTCGAGTCGAATCACCTCATCCCGTTCATCACCGATACAACCACCGCACCACCGGTCGCCATCTATTCGTCGTATCGCGACGACAACAACGTGCTCGGTCTGAACGGCTTCGCCAGCGCCGGACCGGACATCCCTGCTCGCTTCGGCGTGTGGTATCCCATGACCGCGTATTCGCCCGAATACGTCGCCATGAAGACCGCCAACACCATCGGGGCGGAAGTGGTCTTCATCGACTTGCCACACCACGCACTGATTCAACCGCACGACCCCGTCGAGAAAGAAACGCTCACGCAGCCGCCCGTTGGCCCGAACGAAGACACGCTCATCACCACGAGCGGCTTCTACCAGCACCTCGCGTCGGCGGCCGGCTTCAAAAGTTGGGACGAAGCCTGGGACACGCTGTTCGAGAACCCGCACGGCGACAACCACGAAGCGTTTCGCCGCGAGATGGCGACCTTCTGCTGTGCGGCACGGGCCACGTCAGAGCACGCAACCGAGCAGCATCTCGGCACATTCGAGCGTGAACGTCACTTCATGAAGGTGATTCGCGAAACGCTCGCGGCGAAGAAACTGAAGCCCGAGCAGGCGATGGTCGTGTGTGGTGGCTTCCACTTGTTCCTCGACCGCAACGACAAGAAGCCGCCACCACCGTGCCCCGCGGGAACGGTTTATACAACGGTTGTGCCTTACTCGCACTTCCGCGTGTCCGAGATGGCTGGCTACGGTGCCGGCAACCGCGCCCCGCAGTTCTACCAAACGTGCTACGACCTCGTGGACGCTGGCCGTGCTGAAGACATCGTCCTCGAACACGCCATCGCGGTGTTGCGGCTCGTCCGCAAAGGGGGCGACCCGCTTTCGACCGCCGACGCAATCGCCATCACGCACCACGCCGCGATGCTCGCCCGCTTGCGGGGCCGCTCGCACCCAACGCTCGACGACATCCACGATGCTCTCATCACGTGCTGCTGCAAAGGCAACCCCACCGAAGACGGCACGAAGTTGCTCGCGGCAATGGACGCGGCCGGCGTCGGCACGAAGATCGGCAAGGTGACGTCGAAGCTGGGTCGGCTTCCGATCGTCAACGACTTCCACACGCAACTCGCCGATCTCGATTTGGGCGAAGTCCTCGGCAAAGAAAAGCGGATGTCGCTGAAGCTCGACAAGCGTGACCAACTCGCGGCCCGTCGCAGTGCGTTCCTGCATCGGCTCCTGTACCTGAAAGTGCCATTCGCGGCGATCACCAACACCGGCGGCGACTTCTCCGGCACGCTCTTCCGCGAAGACTGGCAACTGAAGTGGGAGCCACGCACCGAACCAGATCTGATCGAGGAAAACCTGTACGGCGACACCATCGAGGCAGCGGCACTCGCCCGACTTCGTGAGGCGATGGCGAAGGTCGGCACGCACGCGGGCAAGACCTGTGAGCAGTTGGTCGAGGCTGTCGATATGGACATGCCCAACTTGGTGCAGGCCGCCGAGGAAGCGTGCGGCAACGCCATCGACGCCGACCCGTCGTTCGTCTCGCAGGCGACCGCACTTCAGCATCTCGGGCAGCTCGATCAGTATGCCGTGTTTCGTGGCCTGCGGCGCGACGTGCTCGAAGAGCTGCTGACGCGCTGCTACGACCGTGCGTGCTTCTCGCTGCCGGATGCTTCGTCCGTTCCGGAAGAAGAACAGCAGGACGTGGTCGATTCACTCATCTCCGTGGCGGAGGTCGTCCAGCGCGCGGACAAGGCCAAGTTCGACCGGGCGCTGTTCGCGGAGGCCGCTCGCACGGCTGCGTCGGTTTCGACAGTGCCGTTCCTTCGCGGTGCGTTCCTGGGGTTGCTGTGTGAAATTCGCGAACTCCCCGCCGAGGCACTCGCGGCGGAAGTGGCAAGCCTGGCACGAGCAGCACCGACCACCATGGTCACCGCTGGCGACCTGCTCGACGGAATGCTCGCGGTGTCGCGAACGTCCGTGATGCTCGGCGCGGATTCGCTTGTCGCTGCTGTCGATGACTTGTTGAAAGCGGCAGACTGGGAATCGTTCCTGGTGATGCTGCCGCGACTGCGGGCGGCGATGGAACGGCTCGGCAAGTCGCAGAAGGATTCGATCGCGGGCACGGTCGCCAAGCGTTACGGGCTCGGCGGCATCGAGGAAGTGACCGCGATGCCCGCGAGTCTCGGTGCGACCGCTCTCGTGGCGAGACTCGATGCCGCCGTCGCCGCGACGCTGAAAGATTGGCCCCTGTGAGGTCCGAGGTTCACATGACCGATCCGCATACCCTCGCACGCTGGAGGCTCGTTCTCGGCAAAGCCGCGGAGGCTCACGGCATCACCTGCGAAGGCGACGGCGAAGCCCAGCGCGTCGAACAACTCGTCGGCTTCCTCTTCGACGAGAGCAAGGGCAAAGGCAAGCCGAAGAATCGCCGACACAGTGGCGACCGCGATACCGGCGGCGAGTCCGATGGCCTCAGTGTTCCCGAATGGGTCGATGCGGTGAACGAGCTGTTTCCGCAGCAATCCAAGGAGATCATGCAGAAGGAACTCGTGCGGCGGCGGGGCATCGCAGACCTGCTGGAGAAGCCGGAATTGCTCGAAAAGATCGAGCCGAACATGGAGTTGGTCAAGACGCTGATGACGCACCGCAACCTGATGAACCCGAAGACCCGCGTGCTGGCCCGCAAGATCATCGATCAGGTCGTGGAGCAGTTGAAGAAGCGAATGCAGATGCAGGTGGAGCAGGTCATCATCGGGGCGATCCGCAAAGACCGCCACTCGCCCCGCAAGGTGTTCCGCAACCTCGACCTCAAGACCACCCTGCGACGCAACCTCAAGAACTTCGACCGCGACTCGGGCAAGCTGTTCGTGGATCAGGTGTTCTTCTTCGCGGCCGAGCGGAAGAAGAAGCCGTGGCACGTCGTGGTGGTTGTCGATCAGTCCGGCTCGATGATGGAGAGCACGGTGTTCTCGTCGATCATGGCGTCGATCTTCGCCGAGTTGCCGGCGATGAAGACGTCGCTGATCCTGTACGACACCCGCGTCGTGGATATGTCCGATCAACTCGGGCAGCCGGTGGACGTGCTCATGAAGGTGCAACTCGGTGGCGGCAACGACACGGCCCTTGCCCTGAAGTACGCCACAGGACTGATTCGCCAGCCGGCCCGCACGATACTTGTGCTCATCAGCGACTTCTACGAAGGCGACGGCCCCGCCGAGAGGGCGATGGTCGATCAGGTGAAGTACCTCGGCGACTGCGGCGTGCGGCTCATCGGGCTCGCAGCACTGGGGTACGATGCCCGTCCCTTTTTCAACAAACCGACCGCCCAGAAGCTCAAGAAGGTCGGCATGGATGTGCTCGTTTGCACGCCGGAGAAGCTCGCCGAGTGCATGGCCGAGATCATCCGCGGGTGACGCTCGTGCCTGGATCTCTCATCGATTCCGGACGACATGCCCACCCCCTCTTCCGGAAACGTTTTGAAGTCCGGAATCGAGCGCACAAGATCGGAAGAAAGACCTTCAGAGCATTCGTTTTCGAATGCGAAACAGCACAATTCGCCAGGCCCCAATCACTTGCGGGATGTGGCGACAAACTTGATAAACTTACGGTGGCATTCCGCGGCTCCGGATCCATCCACGGACTCCGAGAACGTCACTTCACCGGTGCTTCCGCGACACCCACAGGACGATGGCGCGGCAACTCGGCCTTGAAGTCGCCCAGGCTGTTCCACTTCAGTCGTTGGCCCAGATCGACCTCCGCGACCACCACAGTTCCCCATTTCTCGGCCTTCACCAGCGGTTCGCCGACGTGGTCGTACACGGCCGAGATCATCCAGTTCCGCGAGATGTCTTCGTACGTGCTACTCACCAGATAGACGTGGTTCTCGCACGCACGCGCCGCGGCCAGGTTCGGGTTGCACCCCCACACCGGCCACGCGATCACTTCCGCCCCGCGGTTCGACAACTCTCTCGCCACCTCCGGGAAGAAGCCGTCGTAGCACACCATCATGCCGAGCTTGCCGAAGCGTGTCGTGAACACCGGATACTCGTGCCCGGGGGCGCAGCCGCGTTCGATCTCGCCACGCGGCAGGCACACCTTGCGATACTTCCCCGCGATGTT
>Ga0105047_10014648_pt1 | contig 12424 bp, 9 predicted proteins | sample MAT04_FD_78384 | JGI IMG/M metagenome (GOLD analysis project Ga0105047, IMG submission 78384) | Freshwater microbial communities from Lake Fryxell liftoff mats and glacier meltwater in Antarctica - MAT-04 (megahit assembly) | ecosystem: Environmental > Aquatic > Freshwater > Ice > Liftoff... | reverse complement strand
CCGGCCCCCGCCTCCAGCGCCGCCACAACCCCGGCGTCGTCGCAGTAATAGGGTGCCATATCCGGCCCCACCGCCACCCGTGCCGCCCCGGTCAGGGTGGCCATCGACACCACGAAATCCACAGGCTCCTCGCAGGCATAGGCCAGCGCATCGCCCAAGACCAACCGCCCCTCGGCATCGGTGTCGTTCACCTCGACCGTCAACCCCTTGCGCGACCGCAGAATGTCCTTGGGGCGCATCGCATTGCCGCTGATGCTGTTTTCCACCGCAGGCACCAGCACCCGCAGCCGCAGCTTTACCCCCAGCGCCATGATCATATGGGCCAGCCCCATCACGGTGGCCGCGCCGCCCATGTCCTTTTTCATCAGTTGCATGCCACTGGCGGGCTTGATGTCGAGGCCGCCCGTGTCAAAACACACGCCCTTGCCGACCAGCGTCAGCCGGGGCCCCACATCGCCCCAGCGCATCTCCAACAGCCGGGGCGCACGCACCGAGGCGCGGCCAACGGCATGGATCATCGGAAAGTTCTGCGCCAGCAGATCGTCGCCCCGCACCACGGTGGTCGCGGCGCCAAACCGCCCGGCCAGCGCGACAAAGGCATCCTCCAACTCGGCCGGGCCCATGTCGCTGGCGGGGGTGTTGATCAGATCCCGCGTCAGAAACTCGCCCTGCGCCATGGCCAGCAGGCGCGCGCCATTCACCCCCTCGGGCACCAGCAACGCGGCCTCGCCCACCTTGGGCGTGCGATAGCGGTCAAAGCGGTATTGTGTCAGCAGCCAGCCCAGCGCCGCCTCTTGCCGCTCGGCCGCGGTCAGATCGCCCGCCAGCCGCCAATTGCCGGCCGGCAGGGTCGCCACGGCCTTCGCCAGCCCAAACCGCAACCGCGCCCGCGCCTTGGCCGTGCCAAAACCCGCAACGGCGCCCTGCACCGCCCCGTCCGGCCCGGCCAGCAGCCGCACCTCGCCCAGGCCCGCCTCGAACCCGGTGCCGGTCAGCCAGGCCTGAACCGGCCCCGGCTGACCGGCCAGCCAATCGGCCAGCCCTTCGGCACGCACCACAGTCAGGGTGCGGGCAGCGGCATCGGTGTCGGCAAAACGCGGGTGGGTCATCGGGCATCCTTTCGATTTGCCCGAAACCTAGTGCAGCTTTGATCCGACATAAATGAAAAACGACACCTGTCGGAAGGGCCGTCAGATCTGCGTCTGGCCCAGCAACTCGCGGTCCGTTGCCAACGACCGCTCGGCCACCCGCAACAGCCGCGCCCATACGGCGGAAAAGGCGGTCACATTGCTGGCCTGCAAACAACTGCGCACATCGCCCGCAATCAGGCCCAGGCTGACCATGCCCAGATTCTCGCTCATCCGTTGCAGGCGCCGCAACTGGCGGTCCACATCGTTCAGATCATGCGCCCGGATCTGGCTGGCCAGACCCGCCATCGTCAACGCCAGTTCCGTCAGCGCCCGCGTCACCACCTGTTCCGCCGAGGTTGCCCCCAGATTCCGGTATATCGTCGCGATCGGCTCGGCATCCTGTTTCACCCGTTCATTCGGGCGCAGCGCCACCACATTGCCTGCAGACATCACCCAACCTCCAATTCACACCCAAGGCCGAATCTGCGCCGGTTTGCTGAAGATTTCGTTGCACCCCCCCAACGAAACCCTATCAATTTGCTGCGATTGCACAGCAGTTGCCAACAGGCTAAAAGCACCCCATGGAACATGCACGCCCCCTGCCGTCCTATCTGGTTCAACGCTTCCATGGCTGGCGGGCCACCGCGTATCAGGAAAACAAGGCCTGGTATCGCCGTCTGGCCGAAGGCGGCCAGCACCCCCGAGCCATGGTGATTTCCTGCTGTGACAGCCGGGTCCATGTCACGTCAATCTTTGGCGCCGATGAGGGCGAGTTCTTCATCCACCGCAACGTCGCCAACCTGGTGCCGCCCTATAATCCCGACGGCGAACGGCACGGCACTTCGGCCGCTGTCGAATATGCCGTCACGTCACTGGGCGTTACCCATATCGTCGTTCTGGGTCATTCCAACTGCGGCGGGGTCAAGGGCTGTCACGACATGTGCTCGGGGGCTGCACCGCAGCTGGAGGAAAAGACCTCTTTCGTGGGCCGCTGGATGGACATCCTGCGACCCGGCTATCAGGTCATCGCCTCGTTGCCCGCCGAATTGCAGGTGCGGGCGCTGGAAAAGCAGGCCGTGCTGGTGTCGCTGGAAAACCTGATGACCTTTCCCTTCGTCGCCGCTGCCGTGGCCGACGACCGCCTGACCCTGCACGGGCTGTGGAACAACACCGGCGAGGGGGCCCTGGAACAATACGACCCCGTCCGGGGCTTCATGCCCGTGTGACCGCAGCCTTTGCATGGGCCAGAAACGCCCCGAACAGCCGCCGCATCGCGGGCGGTTTATAGGGGAACAGGTCCGCATCATCCATGTCATGCACGATCATCGCCGTGTCCACCTCGAACACCAGCAGCCGGCCATCCGGCGCCTCGGCGCAGTCGATGCCAAAATAATCGAGGCCGAGAATACGGTGCAGCGCCGCAAAGGCCCGCGCATGCCGCCGGGCAAAACCCGCGTCAAACCCCGCCATCCACGCAGCCTCTGCCGCCCGCCGTTCCGGATGGGCCGCCATGTCGGCGTTCAGGTAATGCACCATCCAATGCGGTGACATCGCCATGTGGCTGGCATGGGGTCGCCCGCCGATCAGCACGACGCGCTGCTTGGCATACATGCCGTCCACCCCGCGATAATCGACAAAGGGGGCGACGAACACCTCCTCATCCCGGTTTTCGGCCAGCCAAAGCGCCAGCTCGGTCTGATCGCGCACCAGACCCAGCCCCTGCCCCGCATGTGACCCCACAGGCCGAAGGATCACTGGAAACCCGTCCACCCGCAGCGCGCCGCGCCGCACGCGCCGCGTTCGGGGTGCCAGGATGGACGCCTGCCCCGCCAGCATGGTGGACACATGGTCCCGCGTCAGCCGCGCAATCAGCCCCGCCGCGTTGTTCAGCATCGGCCCGGGGTGGCCCGACAGCAACCGCGCCATCGTGGCCAGCACTGCCGCGTTCTGGTCAGATTGCCCAATCGCCAGAAACGCCACGTCATGCGGCGGCAGGTCCAGCCGCTGGGTATCCGCCGTTACATGGTGCAAGATCAGCGTGCAGTCCGACCCGTTCAGCAGGAAATCGACCGGCGTATTCGCCATGAAATCCCCCGCCGTCACGATTGCCAGCAGCCGCAACCCCCGCCCCGAGCCATGGGTGATGCGGAAACTGGGCTGCAATGTAGTCGCTTGCCGCATCAACCGCTGCCCTTCCTCGGCCAGCGCGCCGCCCTTGACCAGCAACAGGGTGGCCAGATCCACCACCGCCCCCGGATCGGGATCAGGGGCCAAGGCGCGGGCGATCAGACTGGAGGTAAGCGCCCCCAGATCCTGCCCGGCATAGGCCCGGTGCAGGATGAGGGACGGGCCAAGACAGGCCGATGGCGGGGTCGGGGAAAGGTCGATGAGGGCGGGCATTCTTGCTCCTGTACGGTCTGGCCCCAAGGCTAGGGCAACAGCCTGAAGAAACCGTTTCCGGATGAAATGGCGCGTCCAGATCTGGGCGGTTTTCAAAACCCATGAAAATCAATGGCTTGGGTTTGCGAAATTGACTGTCTGGAAAGGTTTGGGTCGCGGGCATGATGTCACGGCCCGCAGGCTTGGCGCACAGGGCTTCGCTGGCCCGGCAAAACCATAGCGCCGCAGCGACCTGTGCAAATCGGTCATCGGATTGGGTTGCGAAAGTGCGGGCCAATTTGGCCGGTGTTGCGGGTAACGGCAGTTCCCCTGATGCACTGTCGGTTGGTGGGCGAAGGGGCCAGAAATGTAATTGCCTCCTTTGGCGAACACGACATGGACGCCCTCGTCGCCTATGATGGCGTTGCGGCGCGAACTTGGGGCCACTATCAAGGCCGGCATCAAGGCAGGCCCGGATCACAAGCTGGAGTTGAAAATCCGGCTTGTCCCGATCATCATGGGAGAGCGAAATCGCAGACGCCATCCCGTACGGTCAGGACCAAGGGAACCGAGGCTATGATCGCTGTCGCCAACTGCCGATCCAGCCGTTCCTGACGGGGGCAACCCCCGAGCCGGCAGACGCTTTTGGCACTGTGCTGGACAAGGCGCTGTGTAAACGCCGGACCAAGGGGCAGGGGTGGCAGCAAAATGCAGGGTGTGCGTCAGCGCAGCTTGCAGTTCGGCCCGCCTTGTCCGTCCACAAAGGAACCTTGGCGCAGCTTGAAAAGGGATGTCAGACTGACCCAACCTGTCGTGGCAGATGTGTCGCGGGATATTTGTGGTGCAGGGGGGGCGTGGTTCGGGCAGGTAGGTGCGCAATGAATGCGCACCCTACGGGGGCCGCGACAAACCTTTCCACTTTATGAACGCAAAAGTGCAAGCCGTTGATTTTGCAATATATCGCAAAGTGTCCACGCGTGGACACTTTGCGCGGATTGGTCAGGCGCCGGCAGCAGTGATGGCCTTTTCGAGGTCCTCGGCCTCTTCGCAGGTGCCGCAGAGGCCCTTGAGTTTTTCAAGGTTGGCCTTGGCCAGATCGGGCTGGCCGGTTTGCAGGAACAATTCGCCCTGATATTCCAAGGCACCCAGATGGTCGGGGTTGATTGCCAGCACCTTCAGGTAGGCGATGTTCGATTCGTCCATCTGGTCGAGGTTGCGGTGGGTGTAGCCCAACAGGTTCCAGGCGTCGGCGTTGCCGGCATCTTCGGCGGTGATCGCGAGCAGGGCGGGCAGAGCGGCGACGAAATTGCCCGCGTCCACCATCGCCTTGGCCTCGTCATAGGCGGCGGCGGTGGTCGAGGCGTCGGCGGTGCCGTCGTCGGTTCCGGCGGCAAGGAGCGGGGTGGCGAGGACCGAGAACAGGCCAAGGATGGCGGCAATCAGGGTGGAGGCGGCGTGTGGCATGGGGCTACTCCTGCGCGGTTCGTGTGAGCATAGCGTGGAAATGCGGCGGGGCGGGATCAAGCTTCGGTGAGCGTGCGGATCCAGTCCAGCCGGGCGGGCGGGATGAGGCCAAGGCAGTAGAAGTTCGCGCCGTTGGTGTGGGGGGTGGTGGCGGCCACGCGGGCGGCCAGATCGGCGCGGTCGCGGGTGGCGGGATGGAACAGCTGGAAGCCGGCGATCAGGGTCCTGGCGGGGCCGAGCAGGGCACGGGTTTGCGCAAACAGCGGGGCGAGGCGGGATTGGGGCGTGTGGTAGGCGCAGTGCACGATGCCGTCGAGATGCGGGATCATGGCGGGCAGGTCGATGCCGCCGTCTGCCGTGCCCTCGGCATCAATCAGCATGAGGCGGGTGGCGGGGGGGACAACGGCGCGCAGGGCGGCGATGAGGCTGGTGACGGGGGTACTGCGCCAGAGCAGGTAGGCGTGCAGGGCGGGAAAGCGGCGGGCGGCGTCGGGGAACTGGGTGTCGAATTGCGGTTCGGGGAGTTCGCGGGCGAAGGACTGGTCGAGGAGGGTGGCGACGGTCTGGCGGGCATCCTCGGCATCGACACCCGCGGTTTGGGCGGCCTGAAGGCAATGGGGGCAAAAGCAGAGGCCGAGGAGCCAGGTATCCTCGGGGAGGAGGGGGAGGCCGTCTTTTTCGTGGTGAAAGCCGTGGGAGAAGCCCATGAAATCGGGGGATTCAACCTCGATCCGGTCGGGGGCGTAGGTTTCGGCGATTTCGCGCACAATGCGGATCACATAATCGCGGGCGGCGGGGCTGGAGGGGCAGAGGGCGTAGAGGTTGGGGTCGCCGTGGGCGGTGCGGGTGGTGTGGGCGGGGTGCAGCGTGCCGAGGCGGGTGTTGTGCAGGCAGACCGTCCAGGCCGAAACGGCAAGGCCGCCCCGGTCGCGGCGGGTGATCATTTCGGCCAGCATGTCGCCCTCGGTCGCGACGATGTCGGCCATCAGGGGCTGTATCTCGGCGCCGTGCCAGCGGGCGGGGTCGGGACGGTAATAGACAGTGCCGTCCTGCGGGAAATAGACGCGGCGGCGGGGGTTGCCGGGCTGGACGAAGCGGCCGGCATGGTAGGAGGCGGCGAGGCTGATCATGGTGCAGCCTGCGGCGCGGAGGCGGTCGGTTGCCTGCGCCGGGCCGATGTCGTGCAGATCCCACGGATAGGCCCAAAGGGAGCTGTCGGTCATGATGCGTGCGGTGATCCAGTGGAGCGCCTGCGGCGCGTTGTCTTTGTCTCGCCTCTGGCCTGCGGCCAGCCGGCTTGGGTGGGCGGGGCGGTCATGGCAGCCAGTTTCCGGCCAAGACGCGACCTTTGGGGATGAGGCGTTCGGGATGGGGCACGATCTGGCCCAGGACATCTTCGAGATCGGTTGGGATCCCGGACAGGGCGATCACGCTGGCATCGCCCACGCTGCCGGGTTCGAGGGTTCCAAGGTCGGGGCGGCGCAGGGCGCGGGCGGGGGCGCTGGTGGTGGCGGTGATGATGTCAGGCAGCGCCATGCCAAGGGCGAGGAATTTGGTCATGCAGCGCAGGAGGTCCCAGGCGGGGCCGTGCAGGCAGAGGGCGTGGACATCGGAGGAGATGGTGTCGGGGGGGAAGCCTGCGGCCAGCATGGCACGGGCGGTGGCCCAGGAGAAGGAGCCCATGCCGTGGCCGATGTCGAAGATCACGCCACGGGCGCGGGCCTGCAGGACGGCCTCGCGGAGGGTGCCGTCAGCCAGCACGGGGGCGTTGGGGAAGGGGCGGAAGGCATGGGTCAGCACGTCGCCGGGGCGCAGGCGGTCAAGGGCCTCGCTGTAGGTCGGGGGGGCCTCGTCGATGTGGCACATCACGGGCAGGCCGGCACGGTCGGCGGCATCAAGCGCGAGGTCGAGGGGCGCAACGCCCGAGGTGCCGCCGGCGTGTTTGCCGATGCGGACCTTGATGCCGATGATGGTGTCGGGGTTGTCGCGGGCTGTGGCGACCGCGTCGCGGACGGCCATCAGGCGCATGTCCTGCGCCTCGCCCACCGAGATGGTGCGCGAAAAGCCATAAATGCCGGCGAAGGAGATGTTGAGATAGGCGAGGATGCGGGGCTGGGCGCGGACGATGACATGCTTGAGGAAGCCCGGATAGTTGCCGGGGCCTGCGGAGCCGGTATCGACACAGGTCGTGACCGCGCTTTGGGCGGCATAGGCATCGGCGTCCACGCCCAGGGATGTGCCGCCCCAATAGACATGGGTGTGCAGGTCGATCAGGCCGGGGGTGACGATGGAGCCTGTCACGTCGCGGGCGGGACCGGGCAGATTGTCGCCGATGGTCAGCACTTTGCCGCCTTCGAAGGCGATGTCGGTGATGCGGTCGAGGCCCTGGGAGGGGTCGATGAGGCGGCCGCCTTTCAGCACGAGACGCGTCACGCCAGACCCTCGGCCGCCAGCACCTGGCGGATCGAGGTGGCGGTCTTGTCAATGATTTCGGTCAGTTCGTTGTCGGTGCAATTGTAGGGCGGGGCGAGGATGACGATGTCGCCTGCCGTGCCATCGACATTGCCGCCGACGGGATAGCAGATCAGGCCGTTCAGCATGGTTTGGCTGCGGATTTTCAGGAACAGTTTCAGGGCGGGGTCGAAGGGGCGTTTGGTGTCGCGGTTGGCGACGAGTTCGGCACACAGGAAATGGCCGCGACCGCGGATGTCGCCCACGGCATCGACACCGTGCAGCGCCTCGGCCAGCATGGATTGCAGCCTGGGGCCGTTGGCGGCGACGCGGTCAAGCAGGTTGTCGCGGGTGATGATGGTTTGCACGGCGACGCCTGCGGCACAGGCGGCGGTGTGGCCGGTGAAGGTGTGGCCGGTGCCGAATGCGCCGTCCTTCGCCTGGATCGCCTGCCAGACCGCTGTGGTGCAGATCGCGGCCCCCAATGGGACGTAGCCGGCGGCGAGGCCCTTGGCGACGCACATGATGTCGGGTTCCACCCCGTCATGGGACAGGGCGCGCCAGGGGCCGGTGCGGCCTGCGCCACACATCACCTCATCCGCGATCATCAACACGCCATAGCGGGTGCAGATGTCGCGCACCCGTCTGGCATAGAGGTCGGGGGCCGGGACGCAGCCGCCTGCCGCGCCGACGACGGGTTCAAAGACGAAGGCGGCGATGGTTTCGGGGCCGTGGGCCAGAATGGCCTGTTCCAGTTCGGCGGCACAGGCCTCGCCCGCGGTTTCGGCGGTGGCACCGGGGATGGGGCGGTAGGCGTTGGCGGGAGAGAGTTTGATCGAGGGGATGAAGGCGCCTTCATACGCTGCGGTCCGTTCGGAAAAACCGGAGAGACCCAGCGCACCAAGCGTGTTGCCGTGCCAGGACCGCTGGCGCGAGATGAAGCGGCGGCGGGATTTCTGGCCGATGGCGGTTTGGTATTGCAGGGCGATCTTCAGGCAGCTTTCCACCGCCTCGGAGCCGCTTGTGACATAGACCATTTCGGTCAGGGTGCCGCCGCAGCGGGCCCGGATGATGTCGGTCAGGTCATTCAGCGCGGTGGTGGTGAAGTTGTAGCGGTAGCCGTGGGCGATGTCGGCCATCTGGGCGGTGACGGCGGCGTTCACCTCGTCATTCGCGTGGCCAAGGCAATAGACGGCGGGGCCGCCGGAGCCGTCGATGTATTGTTTGCCGGTGGCGTCCCACAGATAGCTGCCCCTGGCGTGGGTGACATGGGGCAGGCTGGCGGTGGATTTCAGCGCATCGGGGGTTTTCATGGGCGGCATCCTTTGGCGGCAATCTGGCAGGGCGGGGCATTTTGGGCAAGGTGCCTGAGGCAACCGCATTTGGAAAAGGGGCAAATCAGAGAGGGCTTCACAGCCATGGTGTACAGGCGTAGAGTCCGGATCGGTTTCAGGAGGTGTTCATGCGGGTTCTGGTTTGTTTTGCGCTGTTGTTTCCGGGGGCGGCCATGGCCGATACAATCCTGGCCACCAGTCAGGTGACGGCGGTGACGATCTATCCCCAGGGGGCGATGATCACGCGGGAGGTGACGTTCACCGCCCCGGCGGGGCGGCATGAGGTGCTGGTCAGCGACATGCCTGGATCAGCCGAGCCGCAACTGTTGCGCGTGACGTCGGGGGATACCGAGTTGGGGCCGTTCACCCTGCGCGAGGGGCGATTGCCGCCACGGGTGGACCCCAAATCGCCGCAGATGATGGCCGCCGAGGATGCGGTCAAGGTGGCGCGGGTGGCGTTGCATGGGGCGCAGGGCAAGGTGGCGGGCATCCGGGCCGAGGTGGAGGCGCAGCAGGCCCAGATCGTCTTTCTGACCGGGGTCAGGATCGACGGGACCGGGGCGACGGCGGACAGTCTTTCGGCGGTGTCGCAGATGATCGGGACCGAGGTGTTGACGGCGCGGCTGGCGGCACTGGCGGCGGAGGCGGGATTACCGGCGGCCGAGGACGCGGTGACACAGGCGCAAAAGGATCTGGATCAGGCGCAGGCGGCGCTGGAGGCAGTGTCGCAGTCGGATGACGATTATGTGGCACTGGCCGTGACGGTCACGTCAAAGGGTGGCGAGGGGCATCTGGTGGTGACGCATTCGGTGTACGATGCGGGATGGATGCCGATCTATGACATGGCGCTGGACCGCAAGGGCGGTCAGGTGACGGTGGACCGCGGGGTGCTGGTCAGCCAGTATTCCGGCGAGGACTGGACGGGCGTGGACCTGACGCTGTCAACCGCCCGGCCATCGGAACAGTCGGAGCCCACCCGGTTGCAGCCCGATTTGCGCCGGATTGGCGAGCCTGAGCCCGAAATGTCGAAGATGTCGGATGCCGGGGCGATGGAAGAACCGATGCCGGTGGTGGCGGCGGCGGCGGTGATGACGGCGGCGATGAGCTATCAGGGCGATACGGTGATCTATGACTATCCGACGTCGGTGGACCTGGCCTCGGGGGTGGAAAACCTGCGGCTGGCGCTGGACGAGATGCAGTTCGCGGCCAAGGTCGTGGCGCAGGCCGTGCCGCGCTATGATGCGACGGCCTTTGTGGTGGCAAGCGTCGTCAACAGCGGGGGCCAGATTCTGCTGCCGGGGGATGCCTATTTGTACCGCGACGGGGCGCTGACGGGCATGGTTCAGATGGACAGCATCGCGCCGGGGGCCAAGTTCGAGCTGGGCTTTGGCGCGATTGACGGCATCCGGCTGACGCGGGACGAGCCCAAGCGGGCCGAGGGGGACCGCGGGTTCATCAGCACCCAGACCCAGATCGAGGAGCAGGCCGTGCTGGAGGTGGAAAACCTGACGGGCGAGGCTTGGCCCGTGCGGGTGCTGGACCTGGTGCCCTATTCCGAGCAGGAGGAATTGGAGATCACCTGGTCCGCCGACCCGGTGGCAAGCGAGGTGGATGTGGACGGCAAGCGGGGCGTGCTGGCCTGGGATCTGGAATTGCAGCCGGGACAAACGGCCAAGATCACGCTGGACAGCCTGGTGTCCTGGCCGGAAGGCAAGGTGCTGCAATAAGGCGCGTGCGCGCAAATGGCAGGCCAGACAACCTGCCATTCCCATTCATGCGGGGCGCGGCCCGGGTCTTGCCATCCGGCCGCACCCATGGCGGCCCGGGGACAGGCGCAATAGTTAAACCTTGAGGCGCCCGTTGCGCTCTTGACGAATTGCGAACCGTTTTGCCGCAACACTGTCGCCTGACGCAATAAGGGGTGACGCATGACCTGGTTTCGCAAGGACGCCGACGCAACCGCCGACAGTCTGCAGGCTGCCGTCTAGCAGGCGGCGGCGCGCAGTCAGGCGATCATCCGGTTCATGCCCGATGGCACCATCATCGACGCCAACGACCATTTCCTGAGCGCGGTCGGCTATGGCCTGGACGACATCAAGGGCAAGCATCACCGCATGTTCATGGACCCGGTCGCGGCGGACAAACCGGCCTACCGGACCTTTTGGGACCAGTTGGCCAAGGGCGAGATCAGTTCGGGCGAATATGAGCGGGTGACAAGGACCGGTCAGCGCATCTGGATTTCGGCCCGCTATACGCCGATCCGCGACGCACAGAACAATGTCACCCAGATCATCAAATTCGCAACCGACGTGATCGCCCGCCATCAGGCCACCGCCAGCCTGATTGACGCGCTGGGCGTGCTGGCCAAGGGGGATCTGTCGGTCCGGCTGAAGGTTAGCGAGGGCGATGTTGACAAGGAGATCCGCCACAGCTTCAGCGGCACGGTGGCCCGCCTGGGCGAGGTGATCAAGGGCATCATCGGGGGGACCGACACGCTGGACGGCGTGACCCAAAGTCTGGGCACGTTGTCGCGGCATCTGATGCAGGAAACCACACAGCAGGCCACGCTTTTGGGCGGCATCAATGCGACGGTCAGCCATATCTCGGGGCAGTTGCGGGCCACCAACGCCTCGGTCGCGCAACTGGACGCCGAGGCGGGACTGTCCGCCCGCCAGTCCAAGGAGGGCGCGGCCATCGTGGCACAGGCGATCACCGCCATTCACGGCATCCAGGCCCTGGCCCGGCAGGTGTCGCAGAACACCCAGGTGATCGAGAATTTCGCGTTTCAGACCAACCTTCTGTCCCTGAACGCGGCGGTCGAGGCGGCGCGGGCTGGTCCGGCGGGTCTGGGCTTTGCGGTTGTCGCGTCCGAGGTGCGGGCCCTGTCCAACAAATCAAGCGAGGCGTCGATGGTTATCGCCGACCTGACCCGCCGTTGCGAACAGGAAGTGACAGAGGGCACCAAGCTGATCGAGACGGCGGGTGCCGCGCTGGTCGAGATCGAGATGGCGGCGACTGCGGTTGCCGCAGGCACCGCCACCATTGCCGAGGCGTCGCGGCGGCAGTCCGAAGGGGTCGCGCAAGTGGAAGGGTCGCGGGGCCAGATCGACGTCAGCGTCCGCGGGGTCAAGGGACTGTCGCGCGACGGCAACGTGCAGGCCGAACGTCTGCAAGCCGAGGCGGCGCAACTGCGGCAGTTGATCCAGGCCTTTTTGCTGGACAGCACGGCGGGCAAGGCCCCAAGCGGGGGGCATGGCGGGGGGCATGGCGGGGGGCATCAGGCCAGGGGTGCAGCCTTGCGTCAGGTGGGTTGATCGGGGCAAGTGTCAGGTGTCCACATGTGGACAAAACGAATTATCTCTTTCTATCAGTGGGTTGCATGTTTTCGTTAACCACATCTTAACCTCTGGCCCGGCCTGAGTGACGCAGGTGAAGGGGGCGTAGGCCCGCGTTGCCGCCACGCCAGGGCGAATCGCGTTCGATCTGATCCGGATTGAACGCGGCCCAAGACAGGCAAACCGTTGGTGATGACTCGAATCTCCTGAGCTCAGGTGAGCCTGACCAAAGCAGATACGCCTTAGAGCGTGTTGCGTTCAATCAGGTTCACCTGATTGAACGCAACACGCAACATGACCAGCGGCTTGCCTGTCTTGGATCCTGTTCAAT
>Ga0105047_10014646_pt1 | contig 12424 bp, 7 predicted proteins | sample MAT04_FD_78384 | JGI IMG/M metagenome (GOLD analysis project Ga0105047, IMG submission 78384) | Freshwater microbial communities from Lake Fryxell liftoff mats and glacier meltwater in Antarctica - MAT-04 (megahit assembly) | ecosystem: Environmental > Aquatic > Freshwater > Ice > Liftoff... | reverse complement strand
CTATTGAGTCGCGCATTGCTAAAGTGAAGTGATAGAGGAATACGACCGGCTGTTGGGGCGTATTTCTCTGTCACTTTCATTACGCGCGACTCAATATCCCTTCACTTTTGCATTCTGCATTTTGAACTTTTTCTTCGTCCCTACTTCCCCTCTTTCCCCGGCGTCCATTCCTTGATCTCCATCTCCGGGAAGAGGCACAGAAAACTCTTCGAGCCCGCCTTGATGCAATACAGGATCGGCTTGGTCTTGTCCGCCGGATCCCACTGGCGCATGTAGCCGATGCGGTCGCCGCTCTCCGGGCAGATCAGCTTTCCTTTTTCATCCAGATTCGAATCCTCGGCGCGAATGTAGCCGGACTTCACCAGATCGCTCAGCGTCTCCGGATTCTTCTTCTCGTTGACGCCGCGGAATTTCATCATCGCATCGTAGTACAGCTTGTACAGATCCGCGCGCGTCTTGATTGCGCCGGCCGCCACGACCGCTTCGCTCGCCGCCTTGGGGCCTGCGTTCTTGGGCTGCTCGGGGGGCGCAGTCTTCTTCGCCTGCGCGCTCGTCGCCTGCTGATTCAGCTCAAGGATCGTCTTTAAATCCTCTTCGAGAATCTGCGGGGCCAGGCCGGTCGCGGTCAGCACCTGCTCGATCACCGCGCGATCCGCCGCATCCAGCGGCTTGGGCATCACCTTCAACGAACTGAGCTGGTCCTGCGTCCAGTACTTCAACACATTCAGGCGCTGCCTCTCCAGAGCCTGCAGCGTCGGCGGCCTGCGCGTGCCGCCTTGCAGGTGGATCACGGGAACCGCAGCGGGCATCGCGGCCTCTTCGGCATCAATCTTGGCCAAACCCTTTTCGATGATGCGATTGGCCGCGACAAACCAATGCGTGGAATAGTTGGCATCGTTGCTGCGACGGAAAAGTTCGCCGAGCAGGTAGCTGGTCGGCGCGGGATCGCACAGCCGCCCGGAGGCTTCGTCCTGCTTGGTGCCCTTGAGCGGATCGCGGAATTTGACTTCGTTGAATTTGATCGCCGCCAGATTGTGCCGCGCCGCCTTAAAGAGCCACTCCTGCTCGCGGTTGAGCAGAACCTGGCGTTCGATGACAATCCCGCGCAGCAGCTTCAACTGCTGCTTGATGCGCTCTTCCATGTCCTTGTTTTCCAGCGGCGTGCCAAGGCGCTCGGGCACAAACGCCAGCGCCTGCGAGAGCACCGTTCCGGCGTCTTCGATCTTGCCCAGGCGGTCCAGCGCGCCGGCGTAATTCAAATGCATGATGAACATGTCCGCGTTCGAAAACCAGTGCTGCCGCGCCTTGGGATCGTTCTCGTCATCTTGAGTTTGAGCGCCCTTTTCGCGAGCCGCGCGAATAATCGCCAGAGAGGCCAGCGCCACAATCTTCGGATCGGTCTCCATGCGCGTCGGATCGATGATCGGTTCGTTGCGCCGCATGCGCACGCCCTGGCAGGTCGACTGCAGGTAACGGTTCATGCGCGCGATGGCCTTGCCCAGACTCTCCTGCAAGTCCTTCTCCAGATAGGGAGCGGAGATCTCGCTGCATATTTCACGGCGGCAGGCGTGCGCCGCTTCAAGATAAAGCCGCGCCATCAACGCATGCGGCGCCTTCTTCTGCCGCTCATAAATCTGCAGTCCATTCTCGTACTTGATCCAGTCGGCGATCTGCGTCTGCGGAATGTAGGACGCGAAGCGGAGCAGGTCCGGCTTGAGATTATCTTCTTTCAATCCCGCCTGCCGGATCATCATGTTGCGCATTGGCTCGGAGAGTTTCTGCCGCACGAATGTCTTGGTCTCTTCGTCCAGCGGCTTCCCGTCCAGCCCCAGTTGAAAATCCGCAACCCGGATCGCCTCATCCTTGCCATCGGGCGGACGCGGGATCAGCGCGGAATATCCGCACTCCGGGCAAACCCACAGATTGCTGTGCACGACATGCTTGCCGATACTGTGCGCGCACAGATCACGGTCGAGCCCGCCCTTGTCATTCACGTTTCCGGGCATCGCCGCTTCGAAGTTCGACTTGCAGACCGGGCACGGCACCTTGTCGACAATCTTGACACTCTTTAGATGAAGCGGCTTCCCATCGGGCCCCAGCGGCAGACAGATGAAATCCGCCTCAAGATGGCGGTAGCGCGGTTGATTGCAGACTTCGCAGATGCTGGCCTCCGAAGGCTTCACCGCCATGATCGCATTGGGCGCGACCACATTCTTCTTGCTGCCAAGCTGCTGAATCAGCTTCTCGAGCATGCTCTGGTCTTCAGCATCCGTCGGCCCGCCCGTGCGCTGGATCACCGTCCCGCCCGCACCCGGCTGGCCCGCGGAACAACTCAGCGAAAAGAGCACCATCGCGAAAACGGCAACGCTTCGGGACATGCGTCTCGACCCTCAAAACTGACAATTTGAAAACGACTTTGCAACGCCGCAGTGTAACCGCCTGCAAAGGGAATGCAATATTGGAGAACCGCCCTCACGACGGCCTCGTTTCCTTTGCAGAACTCAACCCCCGCCGCTCACTTCTCCGTCATCGTCCACACGCCGTCCCAATCTTTCGGTGGCGGATTTTCGATGAAATACTGGCAGCGTTCGATGTAATGTTTCGGCAGTTTGTCGGCCGGAAAGATCTCGAGCGCTTTGGCGAAGTGTTGAATGCTCTTGGCAAACTGCTGCTTGCCGTACGACGCTTTGCCTTGCTCGAAGCATTCCAGCACACCCTGCATGTTGGGAAACGTTTCGGGCGTGTGGTACTGGAGAATCTCGTAGATGCCAACCGGTTCGTCCTTGCCTTTGACGCGGATGCGGTCGATCTCGCGGTGCAGGTACTGATCCTTGAGTTTGCGGAAGGTGAACTCGGTGATGATCAGCCGCGCCCCGTAATACTTGGTGACGCCCTCGACGCGCGAGGCCAGGTTGACGCCGTCGCCGATGACAGTGTATTCCATGCGCTTGGGCGATCCGATGTTTCCGGAGACGACGCGGTCGGTGTTGATGCCGATGCCGATGTCGATGGCGCGCTTGTTTTCGGTGGCGCGCTTGCGGTTGAATTCCTGCAACTGGCGAAGCATGCCAATGCCCGCACGCACCGCCCGGTCGGAATCTTCGCCGCTGGTGAATGGCGTTCCGAAGACGGCCATGATCGCGTCGCCAATATACTTGTCGAGAATGCCATGGTTGGCGAGGATTTCGTCGACCATGAGGGTGAAGTAATCGTTGAGCATTAACACCGTGGCTTCGGCGCCGCTCTCCTCGGAGATCGAGGTGAAGCTGCGGATGTCGCTGAAGAGCACGGCCACGTCGAGCGTCTTACCGCCCAGCGCGTTCTCGCCGCTGTTCAGCAACTGGTCCATCACTTCCTTGGCCACGTAACGCGACATGGTGCTCTTGACGCGTTTCTCGGTGCTGATGTCCTCGAAGATCAGCATCAGGCCGAGCTTTTCCTGCTTGGTTCCCGTTAGAGGAACGATGGTCAGATTGACTGAGATGACCTCGCCCGTGGGACTCTTGAATTCCTTGTCCATGGTGATATCGGGTTTGCGGGAAGTCATCACGAGGTCCATGGGCGCGAGAACCCAGGCATTGGTGTCGCTGAAGAAAACGGACGCGGTGCTTCCGGCAACCGCTTTCTCTTCAACTTTAAACAACTCCTCGAAGGCCTTGTTGCAGCGCACGACGCGGTTGTGCTCATCAAGCGTCAGCACGCCGTTGCTCATGCTGCCGAACATGCTTTCGTTATAAGCGCGCATGTTTTCGACGTTCTCAAAGAGCACCGCGTTTTCGATTGAGATCGAGGCCTGGGCGCAGAACACCTTCAAGCGCGATTCGTCCACCGCGGTAAACGGACCGCCGGACTTATTGAGCACTTGGATCACGCCGAGCGTTTCCTGTTTCTTGTTCTTGATGGGCATGCACAGAATCGTGTCGGTTTTGAAGCCGGTCTTGCGGTCGAACTCCTTATTGAAGCGCTTGTCGGCGTAGGCATCGGGAATGTTGATCGTCAGGCCCGTACTGAAGACCGACCCGGCAATGCCGAGGTGATTTGGGAAGCGGATGCTGCTGGTGCTGCCCTGAGCCACCATCGACCAGAGTTCGTTTTTGCTTTTGTCATTAAGGAAGAGCGTGCTGCGCTGAGCACTCAGCAGTTCGGACGTGACTTCCATGATCTTCTGCAAAAGCGGCTCGAGGTAAAGCTGCGACGAAATCGCGTCGGTCACTTCCAGCATGAGCTTTTCGTCGGCGCGCACGCGGGAAAGCTCGTCGTAAAGCTGGCCGTTGACCAGAGCGGCTGAAACCTGCGACGTGACCGCTTGCAGCAGAGCCAGGTCTTCCAAATTGAAGTTGCCGGTTTTCTTATTGAGCAGTTGCACGACGCCGATGGTACGGCCATCGCGCGTTTTGATCGGCGCGCACAGGATATTGCGGGTGCGGAAACCCGTCTTGATGTCAACGGCCTTGTTGAAGCGGCTGTCGGCGTAGGCGTCGTCGATGATGATGCTCTCGCCCGTTGTGAAAACCGTGCCGGCGATGCCCACGCTGTCCTTGAAGCGAATCTCCTCGACACGGTCGCCGCTCATGACTTTCGAAAACAGTTCGTCCCGTTCGGCGTCGTGCAGGAAAAGCGTGCCGCGCTCCGAGAGCGTGACTTCCGTGGTGATGGGCACGATGCGCTGGAGCAGTTCGTTCAGAGAGAGCGTATCTGAGACCTGGTTGGAGATATGGATCAGCGCCGAGAGCTTGCCCATGATGCTGGAGATTTCCTCCAGCAGTTCGTTGCGGTCCGCATTGCTGAGTGTATTGAGAATCTTTTTGATGTCGGCCTGCTGCAGCCGGTGTCCGATCAGTTGATCGACAATCTCGCGCGATTCTTTATTTTGCATGCCTTACTTTCCTTTTGCAGAAGCTGGAAAATGTCCGGGGTTGAACCTATCACACGGTCCCGTGCGCGCCAATAAATACAGACTGTTTGGCTTGCTGCGCCCCTATCAGAAACGGATGCAGTCACCGACCGGATGCGAAGACACCCCGACAACATGCCCGGCGTTCTATACATGCCCTGGCTCTGGCTTACTGTGCTGCTGTCCGGCGCGGTGCTTTGGAGCTTGCGACGCGGCGCGTAGCTCCCGCCTTCGTTGCTTTCACCGCCCGAATAACCTGCAGCTTGGCGTGCGCCTTGACCAGGTCGTCCACCCGCTTCTGCAGTGCGGCGATGCGCGCGGGCGTCCAGCTTTGAGCGAAAAGTTTGCGCAGGCGTGTCTGGTCCGACTTCGCCGCGTTGAGCAGCACTTCGCCGGCCCGGTACATCGCCGCATCGTCATCGGCGCTGGGCGCCGGTGGCGCTTCGACGGCGGGTTCGGGCGTGAGAATCGCCGCAGGGACGACCGGCTTGACCGGGCCCGGCCTGCGCGCGAAATGGCTCAGCGTCTCTACCGCCACGTCCGCGTCATGCAGGTCGCCCAGTATCTTCTGGTATCCTTCGCAACTGCTCAGCAGCGCCTTCACTTTCGTGATCACCGGCAGAAAAAACTCGGCCGTGTAGCGCAGCTTCTTGAACTCAATGCGCAGCTCATGCAGATCTTCAGACTTGCTCAGCGCGTTCAAGGATGCATAGCGCGCGATCTCCTCAAAGCGTTCCTCGATCACATCATGCCCGATGTCGCGCACAGACTTGGGCAGCACTTCTTCGACATGCTTCTGGCGCAAGGCTGGGGGGTTTTTCAATGCTTCAATCAAACGCGGCAGCGTCCAGAAATTGTGCCGCTCCGCTTCGCTGGTCGCCTTCAGCCGGCTCAGTCGCGACTGCGCTTCAAACAGCGACGCCAGCGTGCGCAACGCCGACGCCATCTCCTGCGTAGCGCAGGCATCCTGCCTGCCCGTTGTAGCGCAGGCATCCTGCCTGCCCGTTGATGAAGGAGAACCGTGCAGGCTGGAAGCCTGCGCTACGAATTTATGACTCAGCTTGCGCGCGCGCTCGCCGAGCACCTCTGCGTCGCGGCTTTCTCCGAACAGACTGAGCAGCCCCTTGACGCGCTTGCGTGTGCCCTTGATCACACCCTTGCGGCAGAGCGGCCCGAAGATATCCAGAGCCACACGCATGCGGCGGCAGGTCACGCGCACGTCATGCACCGCCTCGTCGTCGGGTTTCTCGAACAACCGCGTCAACGCATCCCTCAAATCCGTGGCATGGGTCTGGCAGACCAGCGCGCTGAGATCGACCATATTCTCAATAAATTTCTGTGGCACCTGCACCTCTCTTGAAAGTCGTCGTAAATGTTCTTGGCCGTGCTGTTCTCCCCTCCCCCTCGCAGGGGAGGGTTCGGGGGAGAGGTTGCAAACTCACCAAACAGGGATTATCTTACGAAACTATGACTCAACCTGCCGTAAAAATCCCACTGATGGATATCTCCGCGCAGAATCGCGTACTGCGGGATCGCTTGATTGAAGGCTTCGCCAGCGTGCTGGACCGCTCTGCGTTCTGCCTGGGGCCGGAAGTCGAAACATTCGAGAAAGACTTCGCTGCGTATTGCGGCGTATCGCATGCCCTCGGAGCAAACTCCGGGACGTCGGCGCTCCATCTGGCGCTGCTTGCGCTGGGCGTCAAGCCCGGCGACGACGTGGTCACCACGCCCTACACCTTCGTGGCCACGACGTGGGCGATCTCTTACTGCGGCGCCGAACCGGTCTTCGCCGACATCCATCCACGCACGTTTTTGCTCGATCCGAAATCCGCCGAGAAGGCCATCACGCCCAAGACCAAAGCCATCGTTGCCGTGCATCTCTACGGCCAGCCGGTGGACATCGAAGCGCTTCAGGACTTGGCCAAACGAAAAGGCCTGCCGCTCGTCGAAGACGCCTGCCAGGCCCACGGCGCCACCTATAAAGGAAAGCGCACCGGCTCCTTCGGCGACGTCGCTGCGTTCAGCTTCTATCCCAGCAAGAATCTCGGTGCCTGCGGCGAAGGCGGCGCCGCCGTCACCAATAGTTCGTCGCTGGCCGTCAAGATCAAAGCACTGCGCGAGCACGGTTCGATCAACCGCTATTACCACGACACGATCGGTTTCAATTATCGCATGGAAGGCGTACAGGGCATGGTCCTGCGCACCAAGCTTCCTTATCTGGACGGCTGGAACCAGCGCCGCCAGCAGATCGCCGCGATGTACAACTCAATGCTGGAATCCAGCGTGCTGCAACTCCCCGAACTCGCGCCCGACCGCACCCACGTTTATCACCTCTACGTGGTCCGCCACCCCAAGCGCGACCAGCTCGCCGAACACCTGCGCGAGCAGGGCATCGGCAGCGCCATGCATTACCCCGTGCCCGTCCACCAGCAGAAGGCCTACGCGCACCTGACAATCCGCGCCGGCGGCTACCCACATTCAGAAAGCGCCTCGCGCGAATGCCTCAGCCTGCCGCTCTTTCCGGAACTGACCGACGAGCAGGTGCAAACGGTCGCCAAGGCAGTGCAGGAATGGTCGTCGAAAACAAAAGATGGTGTGTGACGTATGAGCCGTCACTCGAGCACACACTCGCAACTGAAACCCCGTTTTTCATTCTCACTCCACGTAATTTCGAAATCTTGTCAGCACACGTTTAAACTGGGTTATATGCAGAGCAAATCTGATTCGCTTTCCGAACAACTCGCACCGGGTGACCTGAAACCGGACGTCGCTAAAAAGAAGAAGAACGAAGATCTCGACGAACCGATCGACGACTTGAAAGGGAAAAAGTAACATTACTGCGGGCGTCTCGCCCGCAGTATTAAAGAATGCGGCAAACGATCCGCGAGATGCCAGAGCAGGAATGTTTATGAAGAGATTCGCTATTTGTTTGTTGTTACTTGGTGGCTGCGGCTCACCGTCAACGGCGGTATCGCCGCTCCCATTTCAGACAACCAAATTCGTTAAAGCGCCACGGGATATAGAAACCCTGTCCAAGGAAATTGTGAATTCGCCGAACGACTTTCAACCGGGCTTTACCTTTATACCAAGCACAATGCTTTCAAACGACATGCCTGGCACGATGCACAACTTCTGGCTCCATTTCGAAACGGATTCGGTGCGTAGTCCCGCAGAATGCATGCCTTCTGTTCGAACAGCTATTAAGCGCGCCGTGCACACAAAGTATTGCGACATGGTGCGGGTTTATTTTTCATGCCCCGGAGAAAGCATACCGTATCTACAAATCGATTGGGAGAGTCCCGACTCAAAAGCAAATTACTCCGCTTATCAATTTAAGGTTGAGGACCGTAGGGCATTGAATAAATGATCATTTACATTGTTCCCAATTCACACAATGATCCAAAGTGATCCATTGAAGTGCTTCTAGAACAGTATAAATAGAGGATCACTTTAGAAATTTAGTTTAAACACCCGCTTCCGAAGAGTGTACTAACTACTGCACACATGTGGAGATTCAGATGGCAGGGTTCGCCAGGGTTCGCTTAATCTTTTGCCTCGCGCTCGCGCTTCTGGCTTGCACCGTCAACGCCGGGGAGCCCGAAGTTCAACTGACCGACGCTCAGTACAAGAAGCTCGATCAGTTCGAAGCCTTCGCGCTGCAAAAGGCCGACAAGGTCTTTGCCACGGATAAACGCCAGGCCGCCGCCGAGTACGACTCGTTCATCCTCGACAATCCGCGCTCGCAGGTGCTCCCCTACGCCCTGCTGCGCAAGGCCCGTTGCCTGCAGCTTGCCAACAAACGCAACGCCGCGCTGAAAGAATATCAGGCGCTCATCGACTACTGCCCCGACCAGGCCCAGTTCGCCGGCGCGGCGCTCTTCTATATCGGACAGTGCCACTGGGACGACGGCAACCCTGACAAGGCGCTGCAGTTCTGGGCGAAGATGGCCGACCACCCCGAATACAGCAACCATTTCCTGGCCGCGACGGCCCTCAATCAGCTCGCCGACGGCTACATGAAGATGGGCAACAATGAGAAGGCGATCCAATACTGCGCGCTCTCAGCGGTGACCTTCCGCAAAACCAACCCGGAGGCAGCCCGGCACGCCATCTACAACCAGGTCGTGCCTTACTACATCCGCACCAATCCCAACGAAGCCAAGCTGCGCGAGTTCTATTTGAAAGTGCAGACCTTCGAACGCGACCCGCAGAAGCTTGAGCCCGACACGAACGTCGATGCGCGTTACTGGCAGCGCGTACGGGAATACATTGAGAAACACGGACTGTTCAACGAATCCCAGGTCGAGCTGAAACGCAAATATTTCGCATACTGGGCGCAGCAGATGCAGGGACGCTTCGCCGACGGCGACGACTACCAGATCGACGCCGCCAACTACCAGCTCATCGCCGATGGCGACATGCCGAAGGTCATCGCGCGCCTCGACGAACAGTTCACCAAGTTCCAGAAAGAGGGCGACTACGACCGCATCAACAAATGGATCAAAGCGTACTCGCGCCAGAAGACCAAAGCGCTCGAGTACTACCAGAAGCTCGATTTCGCAAAGATGAGCAACCCGCAGATTCGCGTGTTGATGGCCATTCTCTTCGACGACGTCAAAGACCCCGTGCTGGCCAAAAGCGTCTTCGGACAACTCCGCCTGGCCAAGCTTGCCGACAATGAGAAAGTCGAGGTTGCGCGCTACCTCTGGCACCGCGACGAGACGCTCGTGCAGCGCCTCTGCCAGGAGATCCCCGCGCCGCTGGGTCAGATGGAATTGCTCCGCTACTACCACTGGAAGCGCGACCACGAAAAAGGCCTGCCGCTCTGCGATACGCTTGCCGGAGTACCGGAATTCGCCAAGGAGGCGCTCTGGGATCGCGCTGAAATGCTCCATCAGAGCAATCAGTTTGAGAAAGCCATCGGAGCCTACCGCGAGAGCGACAATCCGCCCGAAGGCCAGTTCCGCATCGCCGAATGCCTGCAGCGTTTGGGAAAGATTCAGCCCGCGGTCACTCAACTGCAGGAGATCCAGAACTTCTTTAAAGATCAGGCGCCGGAAGCCGCGCTGCGTACCGCGTGGGTCTACCGCGACGTCGGCGACAAAGCCAAATTCGAAAGCTCGTTGCGCGCAGTCTTGAAAAAATACCCGAAGAGCGGCCAGTCGAGCGCCGCTCATCAGGAACTTGAAAAACTCGGAGTCGTGATCGGCGGGGGCGTAGATGCAGAACCATAGTTGGGTTGTGTTGGCTTTGTTGTTGAGCGTAAGTCTGGCCGCCGGCGAGGCTGCCGCTCCGGCGCCCGTCGCGCCCGATACGCGCGAGGTCGATTTCGCGGCGCGGCGCATGCTCGATAAGGCCAAGGAGCTCTTCACGAGCAACGAAGCTGAACGCGCCGTCAAGATGGTCGAGACGCTGCTCGATCAGTATCCCAAAAGCACCATTCGCTACCAGGCCTACCTGGTCCTCGGCCGCTATTACATCGACACGCGCGCTCAGGCCAAGGCGATCACATACCTGCGCAATCTCAAGGACTTCGAGAAGCGCGAGGCCGAGCTCAACGCCGACGAACGCGAACTCTACATTGAGAGCCTGTATCTCACCGGCATCGGCTACTTCCAACTGCGCCAGTACGGCCAGGCCACTCCGCTGCTGCGTAAGATCACGACTCAGTATCCCAACACGATCTGGGCCAACCAGGCATTCTTCTACATCGGCATGTGCCACTTCACACAGGGCCGCTGGAGCCAGGCGATCGACGCGCTGGGACTGGTCGGCACGTTCGTCGACCCGGAAAGTCCCACCACTGAGTTCGTCGAAGCCGGCTATCGCTTCTTCATTAAGGTAGAGGACGCCGACCTGCCGGTGCTCTCTCGTCTGGGCAAGGAGACGACCGTCAAGATCACCACGCAATTGGGTGACAGCGAAACGCTGCTGCTCACGCCGCTCAGTGCCAACAGCGACACCTTCATTGGCTCCGTCGCCACCGAAGTCGGAATCGCCAAGCCTGACGACAAGACGCTGCAGTTGCGAGGCGGAGATTCGATCACGGTCGTCTACGTCGACGACAACACCAAGGAAGGAAAGAAAGGCCAGGGCCGCGAGAGCAAAGTGCAGGTGGTCTCGACCGCCGCGCTGAATTTCACGCTCGGCACGTATGAATCCAAGGCCGCGGCAGCGTTCATCGACCAGCCTCTGTTCGTGCAGCTCAGCGACGTCGACCGCGACACGTCGCCCAAGGCGGATACCGTCCAAGTGCGCGTCGTCTCGCGCTACAAAGTAGAAGAAGAACAGGCCACGCCCGAAAAGACCGCCACCGACATCGACAAACTTTTCAGCGAACGCGACGAGAGCTGGAAGATTCGCGACGAAGTCACGCTCATACTCACCGAGCTAGGCAAGGAGCCCGTCCACACCGGCCGCTTCGGTGGCAGCGTGAAGGTGGCCCAGTTCTCCGAGGCCCAGAGCGTCGACAAATCCGACGCGCTGCTCACCTGCGCCATCGACGACGACGTGGTCGTCTACTACATGGACGACCTGCATATCGGCGGCAAGACGCCCCGGCAGGTCGAGGCGCACATCAGGGTCATCGGCGAGATCGACAGCCGCGCCCGCGCTCCTTTGTATGAAGTCTTCGATCCGGTCATCAAGTCGCAGAAGGCGCTGGTCGAAGCGCGCGCGCATCTGGAACTGGCCCGCATCTTCAAAAGCATGGGCCTTATGAAAGGCGTCGAAGAGAAATGCAAGATCGGCCTCGAGCACGCCGACTCCGTCATCCAGTCGCGCTCCGCCCTGCCCACCAATCTGCGCGAAGAAGCCTTCCAGCTAAAATGGGAGATGTACATCGCGCAGGATAATTTCAACGCCGCGATCGCCACCTGCAAACTGTTCAACCAGCTCTTCCCCAATTCGCCCTTCGTCGACCAGGCGTTGCTGGGTATCGGGAATGTGAATCTGGAGAACAAAAAATACCAGCAGGCCAGCGAGGTCTTCAAGCAGGTGCTCCAGCTCAAGAATTCGAACGCCAAGGCCGAGGCGCAGTTCAAGATCGCTGAATGCATCAAGCGCGTCGGCTTGAAGGGTTCGCGCGATCAGGCCATCGGCGAATATAAGCTCTGTGCCGAACGCTATCCCGACAGTCCCTTCGCTGGCGCCGCGCTGGGCGAGATGGTCGACTACTACGTCGACACGCAGGATTTCCGGCTCGCCAACGATCTGCTCGAACGCATCTTCCAGGATTACCCGGACGCGCAGTTCCTCGACAGTATGCTGCTCAAATGGGTCGTCGTATCCTTCAAGACCAACGAGATCCAGAAAGCGTACGACAAGTGCTCGCAGCTTCTCTTCGATTACCCGAGCAGTCCTCACGCCGACAAAGCCAAGGAACTGCTGCCCCGTCTGGAACAGCGCCTGAAAGCACAGTCCGGCAAGAAAGACGGAGCCGGAGCCGGAGCCGCACCCGCGCCCGCTAACGAAACGAAATGAACCTAAACAATACGAGGAATGCCGTAATGCGTTTGAATCTGTGGACAT
>Ga0105047_10014644_pt1 | contig 12425 bp, 12 predicted proteins | sample MAT04_FD_78384 | JGI IMG/M metagenome (GOLD analysis project Ga0105047, IMG submission 78384) | Freshwater microbial communities from Lake Fryxell liftoff mats and glacier meltwater in Antarctica - MAT-04 (megahit assembly) | ecosystem: Environmental > Aquatic > Freshwater > Ice > Liftoff... | reverse complement strand
GGTCGAGCCGGGGGAAGAGGCTGTGGAGCCGGTGGGGGCCGCGCTGGACGATGGAGCAACGATGGCGCCACTGCCGGCCTCGGATCCGAGCTCTGCCGTGGTCGTTACGGGCGTGTTCGCGCCGCAGGCAACGCTGGTGAGTGTGACGGCGAGGAGGGCAACAGGAAGCAGCGAGCGCCGGAGCATGGGACCTCAGAAGGGGAGCGGAGCGAGTCACGGTAGTCGGCTCGTCGGCTCGTGCCGGGGTCGGGAGGCGCCAGCGCCCGCACACTTGCGCGGGTGGCGAACCTACCTTGGTCGGACCTTCAGGTCATGAGGTGGCGGCCGGTCACCAAGGGAAGATCGAGCGTCGAGAGCAGACCGGGCGGTGCATCGCAGACTGCGGGTACGGCATTGAGAATGCGCATGGCCGTGCCGACGAGCCCGCCGGTGTTGTGGTCGCCGTCGTCGCCCACGATCTCGAGGTCGCAGTGATAGGTGGGGTTGCCGATCACGTCGATCCGGTAGCCGCCCTGCGGGTTCGTGTGATGGGGCCACTCGGGCGCGGCGTCGTTGTGCATGCGCGTGACGTGCTCGATCACGATCTTGTCGACGCCACCCACGACGCCCCGGATCTCGAATCTCAGGCCCGCCATCGTGCCGGCCTCGATCGGGCCGACAGCCGTCTCGTAGCGAACCGGGGCTTCCCACTTCTCGTGCCATTCGTCGATGCGATCCAGCGTGACACCGAGCCCATCGGCGATCATCTGCACGACCGGACCCCATGCCATGGTGAGCGCGCCCGGAAAGAGGATGAGCGGCATGGCGTCCATCGCTTGACCGAAGCCCATCGTGTCGAACAGGACGGTGGGCTGGTCGTAGGTGTCGTAGTTGAGGATCTCCTGCACGTGCACCTTGTCGATCCGGGAAGCCACGCCGGTGAGCACGAGCGGGATCAGCTCGTTGGCGAAGCCGGGATCGATGCCGTTGGTGAAGCACGATGTGTTGCCTTCTGCGCAGGCGGCTTCGATCGCCTCGATCCAGCGTTGCTCCGCCATCGGGGGGTAAACGAGGGCCACGACCGAGGTGGACACCACGTTCTTGCCGGCCCGCAGGAACCGGCAGATGTCGGCGACGGCGTCGTCGGGCCGGAGGTCGCCGGTGGCGGTGTAGCAGACGGCATCGGCATCGAGGGCGAGCAACGCGTCGGCATCGTTCGTGGCGAGCACGCCGGTGCGGGGTGCATCGTCGGGAAGGCCGGCCAGATCGGCGGCATCGCGGCCTACCTTGTCGGGGCTGTGCACCCAGAGGCCGGCCAACTCGAGGCCGGGATGTTCGATGATGGCCTTGAGGGCGAGGGCGCCCACGTTGCCGGTGCTCCACTGGATCACGCGATGGGTCATGGGTGGGGTTCTCCTGGTTCGATGCGATCGTCAGTGTTCGGGAGCCACCTGGACGATGACCTTCCCCGTGTTCTCGCCCGTGAACAGCATGTTCAACGCGTCGGGGGCGTTGTCGAGCCCATCCACCAATTGTTCCCGCCAGCGGAGCTTGCCCTGATCGGCCCACGCCCGCAGCGCGGCGAAACATTCGTCGAAACGGTCCCAGTAGTCGAGGGTGATGAACCCTTGCATGCGCCCCCGTCGGGCGATGAGGTTGAGGTAGTTCGACGGCCCCGGCGGGCGACCCTGGTCGTTGTAGGCCGAGATGGCTCCGCACAGCACGACCCGTCCGTGCATGGCCAGGGCGCCGAGCGCAGCGTCGAGGATCGATCCTCCGACGTTGTCGTAGTAGACGTCCACCCGTTTCGGGCAGTGCTCCTTCAACGCCGCGACCAGATCGAGGTTTGGTGCTCGATGATTGATGCATGCGTCGAAGCCGAGCTCCTCGACGACCCACGCACACTTCTCGTCGCTGCCGGCGAAGCCCACCACGCGGCAACCGTGGATCTTGGCGATCTGTCCGACCAACGAGCCGGTGGCCCCGGCCGCGGCCGACACCAGGACGGTCTCACCCTCTTGGGGTTTGCCGATGTCGAGCAGGCCGAAATACGCCGCCGCACCAGTGGCGCCGAACACGCTCATCATCGCCCGCAGCGGCGTGTCGGGGTCGAGTTTGGTCGTGAAGACGTCGTCCTTGCAGATGCCGTATTCGCTCCAGCCGCTCAGCGAGTAGACGAGGTCGGCCACCTCGTAGGCATCGCAACGAGTGGCCACGATCTGACCTATCGAGCTGGACCGCACCACCTCGCCGATCTCCACGGCGGGCAGGTAACCCTCGCCCCGGTTGAGCCACGTGCGGGCGGTGGCATCCATGCTGAGGTAGACGTTGCGCATCAGCGCCTCACCCTCCTCCAAGTTCGGGAGGGGAGCGTCGTGCTCGAAGATGAAATCCTCCGCGGTGAGCAGCCCGACGGGGCGACGGGCCAGCAGGATTCGGTGCTGGGTCGGGGGCAGCTCGGGGGCAGAGGCGTCGGTGCCGGACATCGCCGGACCCTACACCCGCCCCTGACGCCCCGTCAGGAGATCGACGAACCCCTGCGTGGTGAGGAGGGACCGTCCCTCCGGCCCCGCATGACGGGGTAGACTCCAAGTATGACTTCCGCGTCTCCATCCATGTCTACGTCTGGGCCGGCTTCGACAACCATTCGTGTGCGGCTCGATCAACGCGATCACCTGCGCCGCCTCGCGGCGACTCGCGGGGCGTCCATGGCCGACACCCTTGATGCCGCGTTGGAGGCATTGCGTCGCTCCGAGTTTCACCGGGGGATGGCCGACGCGGAACGGGCGCTGCGCGAGGATCCCGAGGCTTGGGCCGACTACCAACGTGAACGGGATGCCTGGCTGTTGCCCGACGCAAGCACAGGCCAGACGGATTCGTGAACGTCGGTGATGTGGTCATCGTCGACTTCGGTGTGCCCGTGCGGTCGGAGGCTGGATTTCGTCGGCCCGGGATCGTGCTCGTGGACAACGCCTTCCTCCGCTACCGACCATCGACCATCTTTGTGGTGCCGCTCACCACCACGCCTCGCCGGTTTCCGAGTCATGTCGAGGTAGCCCCCGACGACGACAACGGCTTGCATGGGCCCAGTTGGGCGTTGGTCGAGCAGATGCGAGCGGTGGCTGTCGAGCGGTGCGAGCGAACGGGAGGGGATGTCGGACCTGTGGTGGTGAGCCAGGTGCTCGACGTGCTCGCCATGATCACCGGCATGCCCTGAGGGGAGCCGCCCTATCGAGGACTCCCCGGGTCTCGCACGTTTCGTTCGTGGAGCCATCTTGGGTGGGGCATGATGCCCGGCATGCGCAAGATCGTCTGTCCTGAGTTGGGTGGTCCCGAGGTGTTGGTGGTGGAGGAGCATCCCGATCTTCAGCCTCGTGCGGGGCAGGTCGTGATCGACGTGGAGGCGGCCGGTGTGAACTACGTCGACGCCCTGTTCGTGGCGGGTAGCTATCAGATCAAGCCCCCGGTGCCGTTCACGCCGGGGAGCGAGGTGGCCGGCACGATCGCTGCTCTCGGCGAAGGGGTGGAGGGTTTCGCGATCGGCGACCGAGTGCTCACGATGTGCGGGCTCAACGGGTACGCATCACAGGTGGGTGCCAGTGTGCTGTCGATCACGCGAGTGCCCGACGTTCTCACCAGTCCCCAAGCCGCGGCGTTCACGCAGAGCTATTGCACCGCGTTGTTCGCGTTGCGGGAACGGGCCAAGGTGGCTTCGGGGGAGACGGTGCTGGTGCTCGGAGCCGGCGGAGGCGTGGGCCTGGCCTCCATCGACGTGGCCAGGGCCCTTGGCGCAAAGGTGATCGCAGCGGCATCGTCAGCCGACAAGCTCGACGCCGCTCGCGCCATGGGTGCCGACCACGTGATCCAGTATCCCGAGGAATCCGTGAAGGGTCGTGCGCGGGAGCTGGCCGGCGGCACCGGGGTCGACGTGGTTGTCGACCCGATCGGCGGCGACCAGGCCGATGCGGCGCTCCGTTCGCTCGGCCTGTTCGGCCGGTATCTGGTGATCGGATTCGCGGCGGGTGATATTCCTCGTCTGCCGCTGAACCAGGTGCTGCTCCGGAACCGGTCGATTTTGGGTGTGGACTGGGGCGCGTGGTCGATGCAGTTCGGCGCCGAGAACGCCGCGCTGCTTGGTGACGCGCTCGCCATGGCGGCCGAAGGACGGCTCCACCCGGTCGAGCCCACGGCCTATGCGTTCGATCGGGTGGCCGATGCCCTCAACGATCTCACCGGACGCCGCGTCACCGGCAAGGTTGTGCTCGTGCCCTGACCTGCTCCCTACGCCGTTCCCACGTGCAGTAGGTCCGCGTTGCCGTAGCGGGCTTCGACCTTGGCCCGGTTGCGGGGGTCCACGTTGATACGAGACAGGTCGCCGTCGTAGAGGTCGAGCACCCGATGGTCCATCACCTTGCGCCAGAGCGGCGGGATGTAGGCCAACCCGATCATGAGCCCGTAGCCGCTCGGAAGCTGGGGTGCGTCGTCGAATGTGCGCAAGGTCTGATAGCGCCGAGTGGGGTTGGCGTGATGATCGCTGTGACGTTCGAGGCCGTAGAGCAACACGTTGGTGACGACGTGGTCGGCGTTCCAGGAATGCCACGGTTGCGTGCGTTCGTACTTGCCGGTGCTGTCCTTCTGTCGGAGCAGGCCGTAGTGCTCGAGATAGTTGACCACTTCGAGCAGCGAGAATCCGAACACCGCTTGGATCACGAGGTAGGGCACGACGGCGATGCCGAACACGCCGATCGTGAGCCCAAAGAGCGCCACCGTCATCGCCCACGCGTTCAACACGTCGTTGTCGAGTTGCCACGGACTCTTCTCGATGCGGGCGAAACGTTTGCGTTCGAGCTCCCAGCCGGAGCGGGCCGCACCGATCACTGATCGAGGGAGGAAGCGCCAGAAGGACTCCCCGAACCTGGACGTGGCCGGATCCTCGGGGGTGGCCACACGGGTGTGGTGCCCACGGTTGTGCTCGATCTCGAAGTGCCCGTACGCCGTTTGGGCGAGCACCACCTTGCCGAGCCATTTCTCGATCTTCTCCTTCTTGTGGCCCAGCTCGTGGGCGTTGGCAATGCCGATTCCGCCAACGGCGCCGACCGTGAGCGCAAGGCCAAGCTTGGAGAAGAGGTTGAGGCCGCCGTTTGTCACCATCCACGCCGCCCAGAAGAACCCGGCGTACTGGATCGGAAGGTAGAGGTAGGTGAGTACCCGGTAGTACCGGTCTTCGGTGAGCTCGGCCACCACCTCCGCAGGCGGGTTGCTCTTCTCGGTCCCCACGATCGCATCGAGGAGTGGGATGCCGATCAGGATCCAAAGGGGCCCGAGGTACCAGAAGATGTCGAGACCGGTTTGTTGCACCAATACGTGGGCGCCGAACGGCAGCATGGGGATGATCAGCGCTAGCGGGTAGAACCAGCGTTTCTTGTCTTTCCAGATGACGGTCGCGCCGTCGACGTTGGCGGTGATGGTGGGCATGGTGAACCTCGAAGGGGACGGGGTTGGTGGGGGTGGCTCGTGTAGCGGGTTCGGCGGATCGAGCGGGTTGGCTGAAGGTGCGAGGAGCGCCAAGCGGCCGGGGTCAGCGGCGCGTGCGGGCGAGCGGGACCCGCTCTTCGAGGCCGGTCGTGAGGACGGTGGCGATGAACGAGGCAACCACTTCGGGGGGATCGTCGGGCGCGTTCACGGCGTAACTCACCAGGAGGCGAGCGAGGAGGTCGGCCGCTCGGCGCCGCTCCACGTTCGAGAGGTGCGGTAGGCGCCGAGCCACGATTCCGTCGACCACCGACCGCACCGCCATTGCGACGGAGCCGGTGTCGCCGATCATCAGCGGGAGCAGCGCTTCCGGTTCCGTGCGTATCAAGCGGTCCAACAACGGGTGCTCGCGGGTGAGCGACAGGGTGGTGAGGATGCCGGCCTCGATCGCTGCCCGGGTATCGGTTTCGGCGTCGGATGCCTCCACGATCCGGCCGGCCATGGTGGTGGCCTCTCGCAACACCGCGTGGGTCACGATCTCGTCTTTCGACGCGAAGTGTTTGTAGAGGGTCTGGCGGCTCAAGTTGGCGCGCTTGGCCACGTCACCCACCGACAACTTGGCGATGCCGTGGATGGTGGCTGCTTCGATCGCTGCGTCGAGCAGTCGATCGCGGGTGGAGAGTTCGTCGCTCACAGATGACATAGTAACAATATCGTGTTACTTGTCAACCACAACCTTTCTTGGTTCTGCCTCGGCGGCGTCGACCGCGCCGCGGCGATCGCCGATCGACGGGTTGGTTTTTCATCGGCCCGGTCGGTTTCATGGAACCGGGAGGTGATGCTGGGCGAAGAACTCCCACATGAGTTCGGTGGCGTCGATCTCCATGGTCGTGCTCCCGACCAGTGGGTTGTTGATGGCCGACATGACCTGGCTTCCGGGCCACGAGTGACCGCCGCCGCCGACCGTGAACAGCTCGACCGTTGAGCCGCCGGCGCAGCCCGTGTATCGCCGGCGGGAGACATTGGTGGTGACTGGTTCGTTGGACACTGTGGGGTCGCAGCCTTGGATCGCCGCCCACTGGGACAGCGCGTCGGGCATCGCCTGGAAGTTCACCTCGTCGAAGTAGGGCTGGTTGGTGGCGTTGAACGGCAACAGGTGCCGCAGCTCGCCCGGCGTACTCGACTCGTGGCGGATCAACGCGTCGGCGGTGCCATGGAAGGCGATGATGGGCACCGCTCGTGCCGGAGCGCAGTTCGTGGGGCGCATGAACCCGGCCACCGGGGCGATAGCCGCGACCTTGTCAGACAGTTCACATGCGGTCAGCGAGGCCAGCATGGCGCCGTTGGAAAAGCCAGAGATGTAGACGCGTGCGAGGTCGACGCAGAGCTGGGCGTCGGCGGCGTCGATGAGGTCGGAGATGAACTGCACGTCGTCGGGGGCCTGGGGTAGTGGCCCCGCATTCCAGAAGGCGGGGTTGCCGGTTCCCTGGGGCGTGACGTTGACGAAGCCGTGGGTGTCTGCGGCCAGGTCGAGCCGCGCCCAGGTGGCCTGCGTGGCTGCGGAGTTGCTGAAGCCGTGAAGGTCGACGACCAACGGAAGTGGGTTCACGCCGTCGTACTGCGTGGGCACGTAGCTCAGGAAGCTGCGGTTCACCCCGGCGCTTGCGATGGCGAGGCTGAATCGCACGCCCTCCACCGGGGCGGGGAGGGCGGCGCCGCAACCGGCAGAGGGCCGGGTGGGATCCGTAGGAGGCGGGGGTGGTGGAACGACACACCCCACCACGGCGGCGCTGAGCATCACGGCGGCGGCGACCCCTGCGACACGTCGGCGTCGTGGACCGATCGTTTGGTTGCGATCCTCGCCCGTCTTGTTGCCAATCCAGGGTGCGTTCATGATTCCTCCGATTCGCCGGCCGCCATCGGGCTCGTTCGGGTAGGAAGAGACACTGGCGCGCCGTTTCGGCGTACACCACGCACGGCTTGGTCGATCCGACTGAACCGGTCTCACATGTTGTTTGGGTGGACGGATCTACGTGATTCGCTCCTCACAGGAGCGGGCTCGACCGAACGATCGATTGTTCCGCCTGCCGCAACAAGACACGCCTGCGTTGTGCAACTCACACGTCCGATGCCCAGATTCATTTGCGACCTCGTGCTCGACACCGCCACCTTCCACCAGAGCGCCGCGCCGACGTATGGCTCGTGGGGAGTGCTGACCCTCTCGGAGGCCGGGAGTTGGCCGATGCACTGGCTGGTGGCATCTTGCAGGCGACGCTCACGATGGTGGACGGTGCGGGTCATGCCCCGTGGTTCGACGCTCCCGACCAAGTGGCCTCCGAGATGTCGCAGTTCCTTCGCAACCTCAGCCCTTGAGGGATCCGTCGGGGGAGATCGTGATGGGAGTTCCGATCATCTCCTCCGCGCTCATACGCGCCATGAGGTCGGCATCGTTGGTGATGCCCCACGCCCGCCGCCCATCCGGCATCGTCACCGCGGCGATGCCCTGCTCCGCGCTGGAGTCCCGCCCGTGCATCACGGTGTAGGTCTCGATCGTGCCGCGCCCATCTGGTTCCGGATCGAGGCCGACTGACCGCGTGGCGTCTACCTCGGCCTGACAGTCCTGCCACCGGAACGCGCCCGCCGCCGGTGGCGTGGTGCTGTAAACGCCCATCGCGTGTTTGGTGAGGTAGCCGCCGTTGGCCGTCACGAGGCCGTGGGTGCCGGGATCGTTGCGCAACACGGTGAGCATGGTGGCGATCGAGTGCATCACGTAGTTGTTCCAAGGGCCGCCGGCGAAACTCATCCCGCCCGTGACGGTGAGCTGACGGTCGAGGCCCAGACCGATCTCCCTTGCCGCGATCTGCACGGCGGATGGGAAACACGAGTAGAGGTCGACGTGGGCAAGGTCGTCGACCCCGATGCCGGCAAGGCTGAGCGCGGCCGTGCCGGTGAACCGCATCGCCGGCGACGAGTGCAGGTCGGCGCGGGTGGAGACGAACCAGTGGTCGTGGGCATCGGCACCAGCGTGCAGGAACACCATGGCGTCGTCCGCCACGCCGAGCGATCGAGCCTTTTCCAACGAGCACATCACGACGGCGGCACCCTGCTCGGTCATGTTGTTGGAGTTCAGCCGCTTGGTATAGGGCAGGCCCACCATGCGGTTGTCGGGGGTGGGCGTCGTGAGCTGCTCGGCCGTCCAGATGTCGCGGTTCCACGCGTGCGGATTGTCGGCGGCCACTTGGCTGAACCGGGCGTAGAGATCGCCGAGGCGGGCCCGATGCTCATCGAGCGAGAGCCCATCGACGGCCCGCAATGCGTTCTCGAAGAGCGGGTACACCTGCACCGGCATGAAGATGCCGCGTGCCACCTCGCCCGGGCCCATGAGGTCCTTGTCGTCGCCCACCTGTTCCGCCGCCGGCACGTCGTCACCCTGCTTCGTCCATGCCACTTCGACGCCGCTCTTGCGGGTGTCGCTCCGGGTTCGCCACGCTTCGGCACCGGCGAGGATCACCACGTCGGCCTTGCCTTCGAGGATGTCGAGGCCCGTGCGATTGACGAGCGTCTGGACATAGTTGCCGCCTATCACCGTGTAGGCGGTGTGGCGGGGCGATGCGCCGATGCGCTCGCCGAGCAGCGCACCGGGATCGCGATACCGCCAACTGAGGAGATTGATCACCCGGATCGAGTCGGCCGCTTCGAGCAATGCGTTGCCCACGCCACTGTCGACCGCGGCGCCGCGAAGCGCTTCGACCATCAGGTCGACCGGTTCGAGCGGCGCCGCGCCCTGGTCGACACGGTTGTTGATCTGACCGCCACCGACGAGCACGGGTGTGCGGGGATCGAGGGAAGAGTTCGTGGCCATGGTGCCCCCTTGCGGTGCGGCCCCACGAAGGTGGGTGACGCCCTTGTTGACTGGTTGGTCAAGAGTAGGACCACACCGGTGGGCGCCTACAATCTCTGCCATCAGCTCTTTTTCCCCGCCCTCCCGCTCGCCCGCCGCCTCGCCGTCTCTGCTGGTGCTCTGCACCGCCAACATCTGCCGGTCGCCCATGGCCGAACACCTCCTGCGGGCGGAGCTCGAGCGCACCGGAGTCTCGGCCACGGTTGCGTCGTCGGGGTTTCTGGCGGAGGGCAAGCCAGCGTCGGAGGACGCGGTGGAACTCCTGCGCCGAGAGGGACTGGATGCCAGCGCCCACCTCAGTCGGTGCACCACGGCCCCGATGTTGGACGGTGCCGACCTCATCCTGGCCATGACCGCAGAGCACGTTCGGCGCGCCACCTTGATCTCCCCGGAAAGCTTCGGCCGCACGTTCTTGATCAAGGAGCTGGCGCCGGCCGCGGCCGGTCGGCCCCGCAAACCCGATGAAACGTTGGGTCACTACCTCCCCGATCTGTTCCCTGACCGAGAAAAGGCCCACTATCTCAGCGTGCGTTCCGAGCTTGAGGTGGCGGATCCCTACGGTCGCCGGATGAAGGCCTACAAGGTTGCGTTCGCCGAACTCGCGGAGATGATGAAACAGTTGGTCGTTGGCCTGTTCGCCGGTCAAGCTTCCCCGGGCCCTTCGGTGCCGCCGTCCACCACCGCATCGCCGTCCGCCACCATCTCGAATCCCGGCCCCCGAGCCGGCTGACCCCCCCCGCAACCATCCACTCAGGAGTACTGCCACATGGGCTGGCCCACCGACCGAGACACCGAACTGTTCGACCTCCTCACCATCGAGGACGCGCGTCAGAACAGCACCCTGCAGCTCATCGCTTCGGAGAACTTCACCTCGCCGGCCGTGATGGAAGCCACCGGGTCCACCCTCACCAACAAATACAGCGAGGGCTATCCGGGCAAGCGCTACTACGGCGGCAATCAAGTGGTCGACGAGGTGGAAGACCTCGCCCGCGACCGGGTGAAGGCCTTGTTCGGGGCGGAGCACGCCAACGTGCAGCCCCACTCGGGCGCCAACGCCAACATCGGGGTGTACCTCGCACTGCTCGAACCGGGCGACAAGGTGCTGGGCATGCGGCTCGACCAGGGCGGCCACCTCACCCATGGCTCGCCGGTCAACGCGTCCGGGAAGCTGTATCAGTTCGTCAGCTATGGCGTCACCCCGTCCGACGAGCGGATCGACTACGACCAGATCCGCGACCTCGCCAAGCGGGAACAGCCGAAGCTGATCGTTGCCGGTGCCACCGCCTACCCGCGCATCATCGATCCGATCGTGTTCCGGGAGATCGCCGACGAGGTCGGTGCACTGTTCATGTTCGATGCCGCCCACATCGCAGGGCTCATCGCCGGCGGCGCCCATCCGAGCCCGGTTCCCTACGCCGACATCGTCACCTTCACCACCCACAAGACGCTCCGCGGTCCGCGCGGCGGTTGCATCCTCACCACGGCCGAGCACGCTGCGGCGATCGACAAGGCGATCTTCCCGGGCCTCCAAGGTGGTCCCCTGGAACACGTCATCGCCGCGAAAGCGGTGGCCTTCAAGGAGGCGGCCCACCCCTCGTTCCGCACCTACGCCGCCCAGATCGTGAAGAATGCCGCGGCGTTGGCATCGGCCTTGGCCGACGAGGGGTTTCGCCTCGTGAGCGGTGGCACCGACAACCACCTGCTCCTGATCGACCTCCGTCCGTTCGACGACGATCTCACGGGCAAGGTGGCCCAACAGGTGCTCGACGATGCGGGCATCGTGCTCAACAAGAACACGATTCCCGACGATCCACGTTCGGCCTTCGTCACGAGTGGCCTGCGCATCGGCACACCGTCGGTCACCACGCAGGGCATGACCGAGGCCGAGATGCCGGCGATCGCCGCGCTCATCGCCCGGGCGTTGCGGGCCAGGGAAGACGCATCGGAGATCGCCGCGGTGAAGGCCGATGTCAACGCTCTGTGCGTCGGGTTTCCGGTCTACCCCTGACCTCTCTCGGCGGGATCGTTCGATCGGCCGATCCTCGATCAGGAGCACTTGTACATGGCGTCGTCCCCACCATTGATCTTGCTCCCGCCTTCGGAAGGCAAAGCCCCCGGTGGTTCGGGCGAACCGTGGTGTCCCGGCACGCTGCATGCTCCCGAGCTCGATCCTGGCCGCGTGAAGGTGGGTTCGGCGTTGAAGGCGGCCATGCGGGCAACGATCGCCGCTCGCACCAAGCTCCTCGGCGTGAAGGGGGACGCACTGGGCGCGGCGTCTGAAACGAACCGGTTGGTGGCCTCGGCGCCGACCATGGAGGCCATCCGTCGCTACACGGGGGTGCTCTACGGTGAGTTGGCCTACGACCGTCTTTCGGGTCGGCTGCAACGTCGGGTCGATGGTCAGGTGCGGATCCTGTCGGCGCTCTGGGGTGTGGTGGCCCCCACTGATCTGATTCCGGACTACAAGCTGAAGATGGGGGCGTCGTTGCCCCGCATCGGCAGGCTCGCCCCGTGGTGGCGTCCCCAACTATCGGCAGTGCTCGATGCCGAGGCGGAAGGTCGGACGGTGTGGAACCTGCTCCCCAACGAGCACGCCGCCGCCTGGGTGCCCCAGGTCAGCGGAGTGGGCCTGCCCGTTCGGGTGATCACCGTGCGTTTCCTCGACGAAACACCGGATCCGACTGCGGGGCCAAGGGCTACCAAGCTGGTTGGGGTCAACCACTGGAACAAGCTGCTGAAGGGCGCGTTGGTTCGGCACATCCTGGCCGAGCAGCTGTCGGAACCTGCGGGGCTCACCGAGTTCCTGAGCCCCCACCGCTACGAGTACCGGCCCGATCTCACGGTCGTCCGGCCCGACGGCACCATCGCAACGTGCCTCGTCAAACAACGCGGCATTGCCGCAAGGGGCTAGGTGGCTTCGTCCCCCCGCAATTTCTTGTTGACATTTCCGGGGGGGGTGTCCCTATGGTTTTGTCAAGGGGTTTATGCGGCTTTTTTGGTTTCGGCCCGTTCTGCGAGTTGGGTGCTGGTGAGGTACGGCTCGCCGGTTCGGAGCATGGCGAGGATGACGTCG
>Ga0105047_10014642_pt1 | contig 12425 bp, 8 predicted proteins | sample MAT04_FD_78384 | JGI IMG/M metagenome (GOLD analysis project Ga0105047, IMG submission 78384) | Freshwater microbial communities from Lake Fryxell liftoff mats and glacier meltwater in Antarctica - MAT-04 (megahit assembly) | ecosystem: Environmental > Aquatic > Freshwater > Ice > Liftoff... | reverse complement strand
TCCGCGCTGAAGAATGAACGCGTCTACCGCACCGTCTACGCCACGAAGAGGCACGCCAGACGCGATGTCATCGCCTACATCGAGGGCTTCTACAACAGCCGCCGCCGGCACTCCGCGCTCGGCTACCGACGGCCCAACGAAGTCCACTACAGTTACCAGCAGCCAGCTCTGGCAGCGTAAGAAAAACCATCAATCCGCTGTCCGAAAATCACGCAGCAGCCCAGAGCGCGTAGGTGCTTTCGGACGCTCTAAGTCCCCTTGATCCCTGGTAACTATAGAGATTTACTGAGTTTGGTCTGGCGACAGGTTCAGCTTCTGCGGTTCCCGAGGATTTCGGTTATTTCTGCTCTGATGAGCGGGCACCTGCGAACGATTTGGGAACTGCCTAATTCCCTTGCGAAATGGCTCAGCGCCTGTGACTCCGACCACCACGGGTCGGCGCCGTTCAGTTGGCGCCGCGACTTCGGTGACACCCGCCAGCGCCTCCACGACTGGGTCGCAACATCATGCACGCGCCTCGACTGCGACAGACCGTTTGGCCGGGGGAACCATCTGCGGACTCACTTGACATCTATATGACCGTCCCGGGCCTCGACATTTCTTGGCGGTTACTTCAGAGGAAGGCCAACACTTGCCATGAACGGCTCGGGATCTACCGGCATTCCCGACCTCTGTAACTCGAAGTGCAGATGACACCCGGTCGAGTTGCCGGTGGTTCCTTCCGCGCCGAGGGGTATGCCGGCGGTCACTTCCTGGTTAATGGATACTACGATCGAGTCCCACTGCATGTGGCCATACAACGAGACGAGCCCGTCGCCATGATCGATGCGAACGGTGTTTCCGAAACCTTGATAGGACCCGGCCGTGACCACGCGGCCGGTGCCAACGGCATAGATCGTCGCTCCGCACGGCTGGGCCATGTCGTAGCCCTTGTGGTCCGTGGAGCAGAAGCTGCAGTCCTGCACCGGGTTATATCCGAAGCCGCGGCCTTTGGAGTACTCACCCTCGAGGGGATACGCCCATTCACCGCCGACCGATGTCACAGCGTCCGTTGAAAGAGAGAATGGGAATCGCCCAACTGCAGTCAGGGAACCGATTGCCACCGCAACGAGAAAAACGAGCACACGAACGCCATCGGCGACTACTGGCCCGAAAAGCGGGCGGCGCTTGGATCGGACCGTTGTCGACCGCCCCTGCTTGCTCGGACTCTCTCGTGGCGATGGCGATCGCATCGACGATGGACGCACCGGCGCGATGTCATCGCCGACGGGCGCTTCGGCGGATGTTGGTGAGACTGGCGACGAATCCATGGTGTCTAACCGTCTGCGAGGTCCAATTTTGGGGCGACTCTCAGAATCGAGAATCTTGTCGCAGAAGCGAGTGCCGCGATATCGGCGAGTCCTGCTCGAGGACCCGCTTGTGCACACCGAGCCAGTATCGAAGCCTTCGTTTCATCGTTCGCCTCCTCATAACGAGGCGAGGCTGTTTGCTGTTAAGGGTACGCCGCCCCCTCAGTGGGAACAACCGTGGGAGTCATCCCGGTGGTGCCGTCGTTCGCCGCCGGGACCTCCATCCGGCGCCGCCGTGCAGACTCGTTGCCTCAACGGGCACGAATCGGAGGGCCGGACCCTGCAATCGCTACGATTTCACTGGTGGAGCCGACCTGATTCGGAGGAAGGGCCATGGCCACGCGTAAATGCGAGTGCGGAGCAGAGCAGGACTCTTCAGAGCGCTTTTGTTCTGAGTGCCTCGCCTACCTGTGGTGGGATCAACCCGAGGAGGCGACGGTCGACCAGTTCGGGGGAACCACCCGCCTCGACGTTGTGCAGCCCGACGCGCAGGTCGGTGATGTCGGTGCCGCTGCCGCCGTGAGTGCGCCTTCACCCCAACCGCCACCGCCACCGCCACCGCCGCAGCAGGTGGCGTCAACCCCCGGGCCGAGCGCGACGGCGTCGGTGCTCCCGGTGGGGGCGGTGTCCACTCCCGTGACGGTCGAGAGTGCGCAACCGGGGCCCGCCACGCCTCCCGATCGTCATGCCGCAGTTCCCGAAGTAGTTGTCGAGACCAGCGAGGTCACGATCGGCGCCGACGGCACGGGAACGCTGGTGCTCGAAGTGACGAACCCCTCGGACATCGTCGACGGCTACGACTTCGCTATTCCCGATGCTCCGCCCTGGCTGCTTGCGACCGCCGAGGACGCCCACCTTATGCCGGGCGAATCCCGGACGATCGGCGTGAAGCTCTCCGTGCGCAGTGACCAAATCGTCCTCGCCCAGCGAGTCGGAGTGCGATTCGAGGTGACCTCACAGGCAGATGGAGCCCGCCGCGCCAACGCGATGGTCGACGTGCTCGTTCCGCCGTCCGGACCACTCATGTCCCTCACCATCCAGCCTTCGATTGTCCGCCTGCAGGATGTTGCAGCCGGCGAGGTCGTTCTGGTTCTCGACAACCAGTCGGCCAACCACCCCCAGACGTTCCAACTGTCGGGGTCGGATCCGGAGGGTGTCGTACGGTTCGGGTTCGACCGACGTCGGGTCACCGTGCGTCCTGGCGGTGTCGAGAATGTGACCGTCGGGTTCTCGGCGCCTCTGCCGGAACCAGGTGCTGAGGTGACGCGTCAAATAACCATCACCGGCACACATCCCAATGGTGAGGTGGCCGCGACGGTCCTCGTGATCCAGCGCACGCTCCCGGCCCCTGTCGATGAGCCGCTTCAGGTCAGGCTCTCGCCCGTCCAGATCAGAAGTGTGAATGGGGCCGATGCCGACTTCGAGGTGCAGCTCGACAACCGAGGCGGCCATAGCCCCAAGTCGGTCGTACTCAGTGCACGCGACGCGCAGAATCGGCTGACGTTCGCTTTCGCTCCACGGGAGGTCACCGTCGCTTCAGGAATGACGGGGGGAGCAAATGCGCGGGTACGCGCCACACCACCGCCCGCGGGGACAACCGAAATGCTGCCCTTCACCGTCGTTGCTTCGAACGGTCGTGTCGACACCGAGGCGCAGGGTCAGTTGGAGGCGACGGCTACACCGGACCCGATGTCGACGGCCCTGCTGCACGTCTCCTCACCACACCTGAAATTGACCGGCGGTGCGGAACGGGCCGAGTTCTACGTCGTCGTCGACAACCGTGAGGGGCACAAATCCGTTCGCGTGTCGCTCACTGGCACGTCGGAAGACGGAGACGCAATGGTGAACTTCGACCCGAGCGACGTTTCCGTCGCCGCACGCTCGACGTCCCGCGTGCGCGTTCTTGTGAGGGCTCCTCGCCCGCCTGCCGGTGAGTCCGTCACCCGCGAACTTGAGCTCAGGGCGAGCGACGGCCGGCAAGCGGTCTCCGCCACCACCAAGTTGATCCAGAGCACGCCCGACTTGCGCCCGGTATGGAGCCGGTTTCTCGTGTTCTTCGGTGCGGTCTTCGCGGTCATCGGATCGCTCTTGCCCTGGGTGGGCACCACGCGAGCCCTGCCCTCATTGGATTTACTCGAACGGGTCATCGGTCAACAGGTTTCGGAAGTCGACTGGAATTCGCTGGTCGAGGCCGCGGCGCGAGTCGTCGTGATCCTGCTCGCTGTGATGATGGTCCTGGGCATGACCGGTCGGGCCGGGGGGCTGACGAGGCAATCAGCGGTCCTCATCGTGCTGCTGACCGCTGGGCTGCTGATTGGAACGCTTGTGGGTGGTGTCGCCGAGTTCCGCGCCCCCGCACGCGGGCTGTTCGTGGTGTGGTTCGGGGCGCTGCTGGGCTACATCGGTGGCGTGCTCGCTCGACCGCGTCAGGACCGTTAGCCTCCGATGATCACCGACACGGTCCCCGGGCCGGGCGCGATCGGCATTCCGTGGAGCGTGAGGTCGCCGAGACGAGCCGCTGGGAATCCGGCGATCTGCACGCTCATGCTGCCCTGAGCGATCCCGTTGGGAATCGGGGACGAGCAGATGATGCCGCCGGGTGCGCCGTTGGCGACGGCAGCGGGGGCGCCTCCGATGAGCACCGATGGCACGGCGGCGGCGGCCGTGATCGCGCCCCCCACGTGCGGTGTGGTGCCGTCGATGAGGCCGCAGAGAGCAACATCGCCTACGCGCAGCGCGGGCCCCGCGGGCATCAGCGCTGACTCGGCATTCGATCCATGCCATCACGGTATGCCCCCGCACACGCCTGAACCAAGGACCGGAAGGGCGCATAGCCGCGCACATGGCGCTGCCCGTTGAGCGGATGTTGAGTGCACGAAGAGGACGCGAGAGCAGACTCCAAGAGAAGCCCTCGTGCAGCACAGCGACAGAGAAGGGACCGGGTGATGACCAGAACAACCGTGCGTGTGTACGCGCGTGATCCAATCTCCGAGGCAGGCGTCGCCAGTTCACTGCGACCCAGACCGGAGGTCCGTATCGTTGGACCGGCGGATGACGACACGCCTGAGGTCGTGCTGGTTGTCGCCGACGAGGTGAACGAGGAGACACTCAATACGCTCCGCTTCCTCCGGAGAAACGGGGCGTCGAAGGTCGTGCTGATCTCGGCACACCTGGATGACAAGGCCCTCGTGAGAGCGGTCGAGTCGGGCGTGGTCGGTCTCGTGCGCCGATCCGAGGCAACGACCGATCGACTGCTCGCCGTGATCGGGAGCGCCGCTCTGGGGGAAGGGGCCGTCCCTCCCGATCTCCTTGGCCGCCTCCTCGATCAGGTCGGCCGCCTTCAACGGACGGTGTTGGACCCCCGGGGCATGACCTTCTCCGGACTGTCGGCCCGCGAGATCGAGGTCCTCCGACTCGTCGCCGACGGATTCGACACCGCCTACATCGCCCGGGAGTTGTCATACTCGGAGCGAACGGTGAAGAACGTGCTGCACGACCTGACCACGCGTCTCCAGTTGCGCAACAGGTCCCACGCCGTCGCCTACGCCCTCCGAGAGGGACTGATCTAGCCTCAGGCATTGCCCGTCCGGTCAGGCGCTCCTGCCCCTCCGCTTGCCCACCGGTGAGCGCGCTCACCGCGGAGCAGGAGCAAGGTTGGCGCAGAGCGCGCGGAGCGACGAGCATCCGCCAAGGCGCACCGCGACTCGTCGTTGCTCGGAGAGGTAAGCGCATGATTGGCGAGATCGACGACGCACTAAGGTCGCTCGTGAAGGCATCCGAGGGAATCCCGAAAGATGTCGAAGTCGCCTTTGACGCGCCGACGAAGGAGTGGGCCGCACGAAGGAATGCGCCGACGATCGATCTATTCCTCTACGACATCCGAGAAGACGTGCGGCGCCGAGAGTACGGGTGGCGCGAGCAACGCGACGCAAAGGGGGTGCTGACCGCACGCACACCCACCCCCCGGTTGTTCAAGCTGTCCTATCTCGTGACAGCGTGGACTCAGCGAGCTGATGACGAGCATCGGCTCCTCGATGCACTGTTGCGCTGCTTCCTCCGCTATGACGCCGTCCCGGACGAACTCGTCGCCACCGTCCGTTCCGACACTGGTCTCCCGTGTTCGATCACGATCGCCCAACCTCCCCCGGAGGATCGCGCATTCGCCGATGTCTGGTCGTCGCTCGGCGGCGAGCTCAAGCCGTCGCTCGATGTGGTCGTCACGGCGCCCGTCGGTCGCGACATCTTCTACCCCGCGGGTCCGCCCACGGATGGCGTCGAAGCGTCGATCAGCGCCGCGGACCTCGGGATCGACGAGACGGTGGCAAGTCGGGCGCCGACGGAAGGCCGACATGCCTGAAGATCCCAGCATCCTGCACCTGCTGGGCAGACTGGGGGCGATCGAGGATCGTATCCGTCGCCTGGTCACAGCGAGGCGGTCGACGGACCCTCACCCGGATGATCCCTTCCGCGGGCTCTATCTGAGCGATGAGATGATCGACCGCCTCTTCGGTGGAGTCACGGGTGTGCCGGATTGGTCCGACCCGTCCGCACGCCTCGCCGCCTGTGAGCAGGCTGCAGACATCGCCGAGGGGGCGGGCTACGACATTCGGCTCCGTTCGCTTGCCGACGCGTTCGAGCTTGGACCGATCGACGTGGACCTCCTCGTCGTCGCCATTGCCGCCGATCTCGATCCCCGATTCGAGCGGTTCTTCGCGTACCTCAACGACGACGTGAGCCGACGGCGCCCGTCGGTTGGGGTTGCGCTCGACCTGTGCGGGGTGCCCCTCACGAGCGTCGCAGATCGGGCGCGACTGATCTCCGGTCCGCTCGTCTCCGGCGGCTTGGTGATGGTCCAGGAGGATGACCGGCCGTTGCCCGGACGCTCCGTCCGCGTGCCTGACCGCATCGTCAGCCACCTCCTCGGGGACGACACCGAGGACCGTGCTCTGGCCGGCGTTCTCACTCAGCCGATCGATGTCGAATGGGGCGACGACCGACTGGTACGCCGCGCGCTTGACCGCGGTGTGCGGCTGCTCTATCTGCGCGAGCCAGCGACCGGATCGGGCACCGCCCCGGCGTTGCGTGGCATCCGCGCGCTGGGTCTGGATGCGGTGGTGGCAGACCTCGAGCGGTTGGGCCACGACGCCGACGCCGAGTCGCTCGCGCGACTGGTGGTGCGCGAGGCCCGCCTCCGCCGGGCCGTGCTCGTTGTGTCAGGGGTTGCTGCCGACAGTCGCCCGCGCCTCATCGACACTCTCGCAGATTCGCCGCAGCCGACGATAATGATCGGCGAACCCGCCTGGGACCCGACATGGTTCCGCGACCTCCCGGCGATGGAGGCCGTGGAGGCGACGACGGCCGACGAGCGGTCTGCACTGTGGCGCCGATCGCTTGGTCCAATCACCGAGGCGATCGACGTGTCAGCGGCCACGGATCAGTTCCGTCTGCGGCCCGAGCAGGTTCGGCGAGCGGCCGCAACAGCTCGTACGCAGGCTGCCCTCCGCCCGAGCGGCAGGGTCACTGCCGATGATCTCGCCGCCGGCGCGCGCGCCGAGAATGCGTCGGCGCTGGACCGCCTCGCGCGCCGGATCGCACCGAAGGTCGGGTGGGGTGACCTCGTTCTCCCGCCGGGGCCGCTGAACGCACTGCACGAGATCGAATTGCGCGCACACCACCGGGAGCAGGTGCTCGGGGACTGGGGCATGCGGCCAGGCGGAGGACGCGGGCACGGTGTGGTTGCGCTGTTCGCGGGAGACTCGGGAACAGGAAAGACGATGTCAGCCGAGGTCGTTGCCAACGGGCTGGGGCTCGACCTCTACGTCATCGACCTCTCGACGGTCGTCGACAAGTACATCGGCGAGACCGAGAAGAATCTCGAGCGCATTTTCCGCGCAGCCGCAGGAACGAATGCCGTGCTGCTCTTCGACGAGGCCGACGCGGTGTTCGGAAAACGCAGCGAAGTGAAGGACGCGCACGATCGATACGCGAATGTCGAGAGCGCCTATCTGCTGCAGCGAATGGAAACATTTGACGGCCTCGCCATTCTCGCGACCAACCTGCGCGCCAACATCGACGAGGCCTTCACGCGCCGGCTCGACCTGATCGTCGACTTCCCAATGCCGGATGCCGCCCACCGCACGCGCCTGTGGGACCGCAGCCTCGGGCCCCGCATCGGCCGAAGCAACGATATCGATCTCGACTTCCTCGGTGAGGCGTTCGAACTCGCGGGCGGTGCCATTCGCGCCGCCGCGATCACCGCGGCCTACCTAGCGGCGGCTGATCGCGGCGTCGTGCAGATGAACCACTTGATCGTCGCCGTCCAACGCGAGTACCGTAAGCTCGGCCGACTCCTCGTAGAGGACGAGTTCGGGCGTTACTGGGCGACTGCGGACAGCGCATGAACGGGCAGACGCGCAGATCGTGCTGCCCTTTCGGGCAGTGACGGGCAATTCAGCTGGATTCGCGGTGCAATAGAAGAGCGTTGAGCGCGGAGGTGGGCGATGAATGCACAGGAGTTGATCCCCGGCGAGGTCGAGGTCGAGGTCGCGCGACACAGTCACGAGTCCTCGCGGAATGCGGACGTTGGCCAGCGCGCATTGGCCGGCGCGCGCGATCCGGGTGTCCTCGGCGCGGCGGGACTGCTGCGGCTGCAGCGGGAGGCGGGAAACGGGGCGGTCAGCGAGCTGGTCGAGCAAAACTCACCAGTGCACGACGTTATCTCGTCCGCGGGCGAGGCTCTGGAGCCCGGCGTGCGCGCCGATATGGAGGGGCGCATGGGCCACGACTTCGGCGGTGTCCGCGTGCACACCGACGTCGCCGCGAGCGCCTCAGCACAGGCGGTGGGCGCCCATGCGTACACCGTGGGAAACAATGTCGTGTTCCAGCGCGACGCGTACGACCCCTCATCGCAGGCCGGCCGCACCACGCTGGCGCACGAGCTGACCCATGTCGTTCAACAGCGCTCAGGCGCGGTGGAGGGAACGCCCGCAGGCGGAGGCGTGAGCATCAGCGACCCAGGGGATCGGTTCGAGCGCGCGGCCGCCGACAACGCGGCGCGCGTCGTGGGCGAACCCGCCCCAGTGCAACGCGAGGCGGAGGACGAGCAGGACGACGAGACCGTCCAGGGGCTGTTCGTGCAGCGACAGGACGCCGAAGAGGATCAGGAGGACGCGGCTGACTGAGCCGCGAGCGCGGCCATGGTGGTGCATCCGGGGCTGCAGGCTCCGACTCGCGAGAGGAGGCGGAGCCGATGAGCGCGGCGGCTGCCTCTCCCACTCGGGCGGACCGGCGCTCGGCCAGCCCCGGGCGCGTCGAGCTCACCCACGCGCTTGCCGCCGGACGCCGAGGCTCAGTGGCCATCCCACCCAGCGCAGGCGGGCCGGCCGGGCCGCTCTTCGCGCTGCAGCGCGATGCCGGGAACTCCGCCGCCAGCGCCCTCGTCGCCGCGAAGCTGCGAGGCCCTGGCGACGCGGCCATCGTCGAGATCGATGGCGCCCTCGTCGAGTTGCGACGCGACGAGCCCGACATCGAGCGCGTCGAGCGCGGGCTCATTCAGGCCAAGGCGGCCGGCATCCGTGTCGACTTGGAAGGCCCGAAGCCACCGGCGTCTGCGCTCGCCGTCACGATGACGGGGTTCGGCCCGAGCGCTGTCGCAGCGAAGAAGCCAGTACCCCCGGCGCAACCATTACCACCCGTTTCGCCGCTGGGAAAGGCCGCCGCCGCGAAGATCAAGGTCACAGGGCCGGCACGAGCCGCCGCGGCGGCCGGACCAGCTGCGGCGGGCGGCGGATCGGCGCCGGCGCCGGCCCCGCCGCGCCTGACCGCCGACATGCTGCTCCGGCCTCCGGTGCCGCCCCCGGGGATCAAACCCGCGCAGGATCCCGCGTTCGGCCTCGTCAAGCGGAATACGAAGGGATTCGCCGCCGCGAAGCGGGCGCACCCTCCCGCGGCTGCGAAGGCGAAGGAGGCGCAGGATGCCGCGATCGCGCCAAGCGACGACCTCGCCGGGCAGGCGAAGGCCGCCAAGGCCGACGCGATGGACGCGCAGCAGCCGGGCACCTTCGACAAGAAGGCGTTCATCGCGGCCGTGAAAACGGCCATTGAGGCGAAGTCGCCGAAGACATTGAAGGAGGCCGACGACTATGCCCAGTCGGGCAAGGCGGGCGAGGTCAAGGGTGAGGTGAAGGGGCTTGTCACGCAGGGCAAGGCGGGATCGGCGCGCGACATCGAGACGGCCACGGCGGCGCCGCCCGATCAGTCGAAGGCGGTGGCCAAACCCGTCACCCCTCTTGCGACGGAGGACCCAGGGCAGGTCGCGCCGATTCCCGCAGCCGGGGCTGTGCCGAAGCCCGCCCCGCCCGAGCAGGTCAACCTCGAAGCCGGCAAGCACGAGGCCGACCAGGAGATGACCGACGCGAACGTCACCGACCAGCAGCTCGCGAACTCCGGTGAGCCCGAATTTCAGGGCGCCCTGGCCGAGAAGAAGACCGCTGCCACGCACGCTGCCACCGCCCCCGGCCAGTATCGCGAGCAGGAACAGGCGACCATCGCCCATGGCAACGCGCAGGCAGGGGCCACGACGGCTGCCGGCGTGCAGGGCATGCAGGCGACAAAGGGCGCGGCACTCGCCAAACTCGCCGCCGAGAAGGGCAAGACGAAGTCGAAGGATGAGCAGAAGCGTGCCGAGGTCACCTCGAAGGTGCAGAGCATCTTCACCGCCACCGAAACGGACGTGAAGACGATCCTCGACGGCATCGACCCGAAGGTCGACATGGAGTTCGAACAGGGTGAGGCGAAGGCGAAGGCCTCCTTCGAGAAGTACGTCGCAGCAAAGATGTCCGCGTACAAGAAGGACCGCTACGGCGGATGGCTCGGCGGATTCCGATGGGTCAGGGACAAGATCAAAGGGATGCCCGCCAAGGTGAACGAGTTCTACGAGGCGGGTCGCGAGCTCTACCTCAGGGAGATGGACCGCGTAATCTCCCGGGTGGCAGACATCGTCGGACGTGACCTCGTCTCCGCCAAGCAGCGCATCGCGAAGGGCCGGGCAGAGATTGCCACTTACGTGAAGTCGCTCCCCCGGGATCTGCAGAAGGTCGGATCCGAGGCGGCCACCGAGATCGGCGATCGCTTCGAACAGCTTGAGAGCGAGGTCAAAGACAAAGAGAACGCGGTCGTCGAGACCCTGGCCACGAAGTACGTCGAGTCGCGCACGGGGCTGGACGAGCGGATCGAGGAGCTCCAGGCCGAGAACAAGGGTCTCGTCGACAAGGCCATCGGGGCGATCAAGGCGGTCATCAACACGATCCGCGAACTTGCGTCGATGCTCGCGAGCGCGCTCTCCCGTGCGGCATCCGCCATCGGCGACATCATGGGCGACCCGGTCCGTTTCCTCGGCAACCTCATCAGCGGCGTAAAGGGCGGCATCGACAAGTTCTTCTCCAACATCACCACCCACCTCAAGAAGGGGCTCCTGGGCTGGCTGTTCGGTCAGCTCGGCGACGCGGGCATCGAGATTCCCGACACCTTCGATCTGAAGGGCGTCGTGCAGCTGGTGGCGTCGGTATTCGGGCTCACCTGGGCGAAAATCCGCAACCGGATCATCCTGCAGATCGGCGGCAAGGCGATGGAGGCGGTCGAGAACGGCGTCGAGGTGTTTCAGGTGATCAGGGCTCAGGGCGTCGCCGGGCTGTGGGGTAAGCTGGTCGAGAAGGTCGGCGACATCAAGGCCATGATCCGGGATCAGCTCGAGGACTTCGTGATCACGAGGATCATCACGGCGGGCATCACCTGGCTCCTCAGCCTGCTGAACCCCGCCGCCGCGTTCATCAAGGCGTGCAAGCTCATTTACGACGTCGTGATGTTCTTCGTCAACAACGCGGCCCGGATCGCACTATTCGTGAACACCGTCATCGACGGAGTGGTCGACATCGCCAAGGGCAACGTTTCCGCCGTCGTCGACAAGATCGAGAGCGCGCTCAGTCAGATGGTGCCGATCCTCATCGGCTTCGTGGCGAGCGTCCTCGGCATCGGCGGCATCGGCGAGAAGATCCGCTCCATCCTCAAGTCGATTCAGAAGCCGATCACCAAGGCGGTGGACTCCCTCATCAAGACTGGCCTGAAGCTCGCGGCACCGATCATCCGGGGCGTCAAGGGCATCAGCACGAAGGTCAAAGCGAAAGTCGCGTCAGGAAAGGCCTGGGTGAAGGGGAAGGCTCGGGCAGCCGCAGGATGGGCCCGAGAAAAACTAGCAGGATTGCGAGCACGGCTCGGGCAGGCACGCGAGACGTTCCTGATCGCTGGCAATGAGCATGCAATCACCGTGGACTACCGACAGAAAACGATCTCACTCGCCTCGAAGCATCCGGGAGACATCAGTGCGAAAGCTACCAAGATGGCAAAGGCGAGCCACGCCGAACCATCAGTGATTCCAGTCCTGGGGGCTGTCGCCGCTGAAAAGAAGATGCTATCCCAGCCGGGTCCTGCGTCAATCACGCTTGAAGCAGCTGAAGCCCAGTTGAAGGGCATCCCGAGGCGCCTGAAGGCGGTGGTTGCACCATTCATGCTGTCGCTGCGGGCTGGAAAAGACCCGCTCGTGGAGAAGGGCATAACCGCAGATTTGGTCGTCGAGCGAATTCGTCCTTTCACAAAATCGTGGGACGCATGGGAGGTAGCCGGGGCAGCGCTTATGCGAGGAGGCGACGAGAGGTTGATTCGACCCGGTTCCGACTATGGGCTGGCCAACTACGTGCGCTATCACGTCTTCGGGCCGGGGCTCGGAAGGGAGGGCTTTCCAATCTTGTTGGCGCCTGAACGCGCAAATCAGCACGCGAATCTGCAGATCGAGGGATACATGAGGCGAGCAGTCGCTGCGGATGCGAACGTGCGGTTCAAAGTCGCCCATGTCACGTTCAGTGGCGAAGAATTGCGACCATTCATAGAGTCGATGATCAAGAGCGGCAACCTGAAGATACTTGCGGTTCTCGCAGCGGATTCTGGACGTATAGAGCGCCATCTGAAGTCCATTAGCTACACCATGGAGATTCAGCCGAAGGGATCGCCAGCCCGCCAGTATCG
>Ga0105047_10014641_pt1 | contig 12427 bp, 18 predicted proteins | sample MAT04_FD_78384 | JGI IMG/M metagenome (GOLD analysis project Ga0105047, IMG submission 78384) | Freshwater microbial communities from Lake Fryxell liftoff mats and glacier meltwater in Antarctica - MAT-04 (megahit assembly) | ecosystem: Environmental > Aquatic > Freshwater > Ice > Liftoff... | reverse complement strand
AGAGATGAACGAAAATGTTTATAAACATATCTCATCATACACAGATGAACTTTTAAATAAATCACATGAGATTTTTAAAAAGAAGATATAAAGACTTTAAATTAGCTTAGTATAATGAAAAACTAGAAAAAAACAATGAATGACTGGTAAATATCCGTTTTGGATATTTGCCAGTCATTCATTATTTTACCAATAGCATTATTAAAGATTATGCTTTTATAGCCCAACGCAATTTAGCAGAACGAGCACGACCATTGGTATTACATTCTTGTGATGATGGCCGAATAGGACCTTCAGCTATTTCACGATATACACCTTCACGAAAAAAGCGTTTAAAAGATTTTTTAACCAGACGATCTTCTCCTGAATGAAATGAAAGTATAGCAACACGCCCACCCTCAGCAAGGGTAGTAGGAAGCTTTTCCAAAAATTCATATAATACTTCAAATTCACTATTGACATCAATTCGCAATGCTTGAAAGCATCGTTGACAGGTTTTTTTAATTGCATCGTTACTATTATTTCCCGGAATAAATTTCAGAGCATCTTTGATAATTTCTTGAAGCTTTGTTGTTGTTGATATGTCTATTCCTTTTTTAATTTGTGAAATGATAGCACGAGCGATTGCTGCAGCATTAGGCTCGTCTGCGTTTTCAATAAGCATTCCTTCTAATTCATCTAGCGAAATAGTTTTTAAACGATCTGCGGCAGATTGACCTCTTTTAGGATTTAGCCGTAAGTCTAATGGACCTTCACTTTTAAATGAAAATCCTCTTTCAGGATTATCTATTTGCATTGAAGAGACACCCAAATCTGCCAATGCAAAATTGAGTGGCCCTGATTCTAAGACAATTTGATCTATATTGGAAAAGTTCAGTTGCTTGATTGTTAAAATTTCTGAGCCATAACCCAAGCTCTCTAAACGCTCTTGGGTGCGTGGTAATTCAATAGAATCTACATCAATTGCATACAAGTGACCCTTTGAATTTAAACATTTAAGCATCTCTAAAGTATGACCACCATAACCTAGTGTTACATCGAGTCCTGTTTGACCAGGAGTAATTTGTAAGAATTCTAATATTTCTTTAACGCAAATTGAACGATGCATACCAGCAGGAGTACTGCCCTTTTGAATAACTTTTGCCACGGTATCGGCATATTTCTCTGGCTGTAGTTCCTTATATTTTTCTTTATAAGATCTAGGGTTAGTGCCTTTATATCGAACTCGCCTCTCATGTTTTTGCTCTTGATTATTCATTGCATAACCACAGTAATTTAGCGTTTATGAATTCGAAATTTGAAATTGATGTTATATAAATTGTTGAACTCATTTTTTTCTCCACCTTTTTTAATAGCATTTTGTAATGTTGTTACAAATCAAATGATATCAAATACAATTCAAAAAAGCAAACTCACATATTTTTTTGCGAATTTAACAATTATCTCTTCTGATAATTTTAAAATTACATACTAAAATAGGTTCAAATGTAGTAACATTAACAGTATAATATATAAAATATTTGAAAGTAAGATAGTAACTGATAATTAGGAGTTGATATTTTGTCAAACACAAGAATATATTTATTAATGGTTTTATCTACATTCTTTTGGGCGGGGGCCTTTATTGCCGGGAAACTCTCCGTACCTTTTATTCCAACCTTCACTTTAACTTTTTTAAGGTTTTTTATTGCAACCACTATTCTTTATTTTGTTGTAAAGGCTAAGGACAAAAGCAATTATAAATTAACTAAGAAAGATATTCCTATATTTTTATTTACAGGGATAGTTGGAATGTTTGGATATCATGTTTTCTTTTTTACCGCATTAAAATACACTACTGCCATAAATTCTTCTTTAATAGGAGCCACAAATCCTATAATAACAACAATTCTATGTATTATATTCCTAAGGGATAAAATAACCTTTAGAAGAACTATCGGAATAATTTTATCGTTTTTAGGAGTATTTTTAACTATAACAAATGCAAATCTATCAACAATACATAACCTCTCCTTAAACAAAGGTGACTTATTAATGGTTATAGCGGTTTGTATGTGGTCTGCATATTCTGTTTTCAGTAAAAAAGTTATACATAAATTTTCGCCCCTTATACTAACCTTTTACAGTTTTTTATTTTGCACCGTATTTTTAATTCCTTTTGTTATATATGAAAGGCCTTGGTTGTTTATAAACCAGGTTCCCTACTATTCATTTTTAGCCGTAGTATATATGAGTATATTTGCATCTGTTATAGGCTATTTAGTTCAGCAAATGTCAATTAAACAGATAGGACCAAGCAAAACTTCAATCTTTATTAATTTAGTACCTATTTTTTCTATTATACTATCATTAACCATATTAAAAGAAACTATATCCGCTGTAAAAATTTTAACTGCACTTTTGATAATTATGGGAGTGTATATATGCCAAAAGAACTAATAATATTTATGGTTGAATTTGCAGTATATCTTATTGCAACATAATTATCTAGAGAGGCAGATATTACAATGCCTTTCTTTGGAACAAATGCATATCTATATTTGCATCTATGGGAGTTGAATAAAAAAACAATAAGGAGGTGAATATGGATTCTATTCAAATAGAATCCATATAAATATGAAAATTAAAAACATTACGGTTATAGGATCTGGTACCATGGGTCACGGTATTGCTCAATTATGTGCTGAATCAGGGTTAAAAGTAAATATGTATGATATATCAATGGATAATTTAAATTCAGGTTTTGAAAATATTAAAAAGAATCTTTCTAAGCTTATGAATAATGACAAGATTACAAAAGAAAAAGCAGAGAATATTTTAAAAAGAATAACTTTAGTAAGGGTATTAAAAGATGCTGTTTGTGACACACAACTAGTAATAGAATGTATAGCTGAAAATTTAGTAATAAAACAAAAGGTGTATGGAGAGTTAGATTCCTTATGTGATCCAGGTGTTATACTTGCATCAAATACATCAGGGTTAAGTCCAACGGAAATATCAAAATCTTTGAAACACCCAGAAAGAATGGTTGTAGCTCACTTTTGGTGTCCACCAGAATTAATTCCTTTAGTAGAAGTGGTACCAGGAGAAAAAACATCTGCAGAAGTAGTTGAAAAAACAGCACAATGGATTTCATCAATAGGTAAACAACCTGTTAAAATGAAAAAAGAATGTCTTGGGTTTATAGGTAATAGAATGCAACTAGCTCTCTTAAGGGAGGCTATGTATATCGTGGAACAAGGGTTTGCAGATATTGAAGAAGTAGATAAAGCAGTTGAATATGGTCTTGGACGTCGTCTTCCAGTAACAGGACCATTATGCAGTGCAGATTTAGGAGGATTAGATATATTCAATAATATATCTTCATATTTATTTAAAGATTTATGTAATTCTGCAGAACCATCTAAGTTACTTAAGGATAAAGTTGAAGCAGAAAATTTAGGGAGTAAAAGTGGAAAAGGTTTCTATGATTGGACCATAGAGGATTTAGAAAAGAAACAAAAGGAACGTGCAGAATTACTTGAATACTTCTTGAAAGAAGATATGAAAAAAAATTAATTCAAGTCAGGTTCACCAATCATTGCTAAAATCTATGCAATATTTAGGTATTTTTTTGTGACTAGATTAATTTTCTATTAATTCCAGTGCCCATTTTTTGGCCTTTGAAGCTTTTTCTTCTTGGCCAGCAATTGGATCAAGAAATTCTATTTCTCCTAATATATCATTTTCCTTTAACTTTTCTCTCATATTTGTGAAGGTTTTTCCTTTAGAACCTCCATTACAGCAAAACAAAGCAACCTTCTTGTCTTTTAAGTGAATTTGCGAAAAAAATGTTCTAAATGATGGAGCATAATTAAAAGCCCATACTGGAGTTCCTAAAAAAATCATATCATAATCCTTAGGATTTTTATCAAACTCACAAAGCTCGGGTTTTTTACCAAGAACAACCTGTCTTCCTCCCCAAAGATATTTCATTATTCCAGTACTTGTAATCTCCTTTTTAGGCTTTAGTTCTAAAATATCTGCATCTATTGCTTCAGCAATATTTTCAGCTATGTATTTTGTTCCTCCTTCAAAAGAGTAAAATATAACTAGGTTTTTCATATATAATTCCTCCATTTGTTTTTTAGATTATTATATTCATGAGAACTTATCAAAATTAACTGTTGTGGAACTAAAGTTTAATAATTTAATAACTAATAAACCACTAAATTCACACTTGAATATTGATTATATGGTAGCGAGTGTTGAAAAATTACCATTTCCAGACGAGACTTTTGATAGTGTAGTTTCAACTTTAATTTATTGCTTAAAAATCATTTTATATGTATAATCCAATGTTTCGTTTTTAACTTCTGTTACATCAAATTTAAGCAACTTAAATGTTATCTGAATACAAAATCCTATTATAAATGCAGATATAACTGTTCCTATACCAACCATACCACCAAGTTTCCATCCTACAATAACTGCTAAAAGTTCAATTATTCCACGGCATATACCTATTGGTAGTATCGTTTTTCGAGTAAGTGCAACCATCAAACTGTCCCTAGGACCGGCTCCAAATCCTGATTTAATATAAAAATATGAACCTAAAGCAATAATAAACAATCCTATAATTAACATTATGATACCAAACACGAGATTGTTAGCCGATGGTATAACATGAAGCTTAAGAATAATATCTAAAAACACACCAATAAGTACTATATCTAAGATGGTACCGAGTCCTAGTTTCTCTCCAAGTAATACCGCTATTATTCCAATAATTACTCCCATTATAATTGCAGCCGTTCCTATGCTTATTCCAGTTGTTTTTGCTATTCCAACATGTAAAACCTCCCATGGAGCGTATCCTATATTGGCATTCATTGTACAGACGATTCCAAGAGCATATAGGAAAAGTCCCCATATTAAGCGTAGCAGACGGATATAAAATTGTTTCATAAATTAGACCACCTTTTTATAGTGTATTGCTTAATTATCTTTCAAAATATTCACTTTTTAGCATAGAATATATGATTTGATCTAAATAACCTCGGTCAGATTTATAGTTCTGCCTTAAGACTCCATCACGATGCATTCCAAGCCTTTCATAAAGCTTAATTCCAATAGCATTATCAGGATATACGTCGAGCCAAAACCGATTAGTATTCGTTTCTTCAAATGCGTATTTTAATAATGCTGTCATAGCTTCCTTACCATATCCTATTCCTTTATGAGAAATAGCAATTCTTCGTAATTCAAAGATTTCAGATTTAAAATCAAATCTAACCAATGCAAATCCAACAATTAAATTATCTTCTTTCTGCCTAAATACAAAAAGTGAATGGTTTTTATCTTCTATTTCAGCCTTATGTTCCTCATAGGTACCAATCCATAGGTAATCCCGATTATCCTTATGACTTTCTAACTTAATAATAGTTTCAATATCTGAGTCTGTTGCATCAATTATATAAAGATGCTTAGTTTCTATCATAATTATCCCCCTCATTTCTTTGTGATTTATGTTATATAAACAAATTCTCACCTTAGAGTTTTTAATGGTTTCCAGTTGTTTATTAAGAACTTAGAAAGTGAAAATTTCCAGTTTTACTATGACCTCGTTAGACATTACAATAACTGGAAGTAATTGTTTGCTAACTCTTTATTATAAGTATTATAGCATGTTATTTTATATAATACATATAAAGAGTGTTAAACATATTGAATATTCAATATGTTTACGACCTAGGAGGTCCTAATAGAAACTGTTAAATGTTATTATGTTATATTTGTTAGTTTTAAGTTAGTTTTGGGTTATATTTATAATATTCTTAGAATTACATGATACAATGAAATTAATTGGTTGTAGTAGATATTTTAAAGGATGGAATAATGATTTAAGTATATTACAAAAACAAAATAAAAGAATATTGATGAATTACTATGCAGAAATCCTTAATAGTGAATTAAAGATTATTTACTATGTTTTCAAAGAATTATATAGTGAAAGGTGGCTTACAATATGAACAACTATTATGTGATCTACACGTTAAACTTTACTCCCAATCATTTGTATAAAGGGAAAAATATTATTTCACAAATAAAATTTGATGATGTTGAAGCGGACAGCGCGGAAGAAGCAAAACAAAAAGCTCAGATAAAAATTAAAAAAATGAACGTTAAAAATGATAAAGGATCTACAGATAATAGACTGGTTTCTATTAAAATTATAAATTAGTATAATATCACTTCGACCACAGCGGTTAATCTTGCTGCTTCTCTAGTGAATTTAAAGAAAAGAGTATTACTAATTGATAACGATTCACAAGGAAATCTTACACAATCCTTAGGAGTAAGTGGGTATGATACTACCATACATGAATGTATAACAAAAGGACTATCAATAGACAAAGCTATATATAAAACAAGTATTCCTAACCTTGATATAGTACCAGCGGATATTAATTATGCCAATGCAGAATTAGCAATAGCAAATGTTAAAGATAAAGAATTTCTACTAAAAAAAGCTGGTGTATGCTGGCTAGGTGGTGCAAAATGGCTAGGTAAATCTGTTATGAGAATAAGTGTATGCTCTCTTTTGTGAGATGGTTCATATTTTTAGATGTGGCTGCCCATAAACCAAATGCACCATCTACATGTATCCATGCATTAGCTTTATTTGCTTTTTTACATATTTTATTAAAATCATCAAAGGCACCTGAATTAACATTGCCAGCCTGAAGTATTAATAATGTTTTATCATCTAATTCTGGTATTTTATCAGCTATAATACGTCCCTGTTCATCTGATGGGACTTTAATAATTCTTGTATTTCCAAGTCCAATTATAGAAAGAGTCTTATATATAGTGGAATGAGTTCCTTCACCAACAATCACTTTGATTTCAGGGGCATTGAATAGTCCTTCTTTAGTAACATCATATCCCATATTACTTAGTAAATAATTTCTTCCAGCAATCAAACCACAAAGGGATGCAGTAGAGCTACCACTAAGAAAACCTGCAATTGTATTATCAGGTAATCCTAGTAAATTTTTTAACCACTTTTCACATACATTTTCTATTTTTGATGCAACAGGTGAAAGTACAAACAATGCTGCATTTTGATCCCAAACGTCTGTAAGCCACTTTGAACATAATGATGCTGGAAGTATTCCACCACATACAAATCCAAAATACCTACCTCCTGTTTGAGCTACTGTTGCAGGAGAACCATATTTATCTAATTTATTTAATATTTCTCTAGTATCTTCAGGTTCATCTGCTAAGTCCTCATCAAACATAGATAAATTTTTAATTGCTTCTTCATCAGGATAAACCCTCATGTCATCAACTTTATTTATATACCCTACTGCTAAAGCATGTGCTAATTTCAAATCGTTTTCAAAATTATCATTTCTTATTTTATCCAGTATAGGACTAACATAGTTCTTTTCAATCATTATAAAATAACCTCCTTGATTTTTTAACATAATTTAATTATACTGTTGATTATAGGTACATACAATAATAGAGTTGTATGCAATACAATAAAGAAGGTGCTTAAGTGATAGACAAATACGGAAATGAAATTTTATGGAGTCCAGTAATTGAAGACAAAAAAACACCTAAAGAATAATTAAAAAGGGGAAATGAAATCTTGGAAAATGATAAATTAAAAGGACACATTACAGAAATTATCGATAATCAAATGAGGGATAACAATCCTAAATGTACAACTGAAGTTTTTGAGAAATTAGTAACTAGTGGATATGCAGAAGATATTGCAAAGAAAATGATTGGAGCAGTTTTAGTAGAGGAACTATATTATGTTTTGAAAAATGAGGAGTTATTTAATGAAGAAAGATATAGCTGTAAATTGCATGAATTATTAGTATAGAGTGTGTTGTATGTTACGAAAAGGAGTGAATTAACCGCAAATGATTTATTTGTTTTTAGCTATAATATGTAGTTCATCCATTGCACTTATTTTTAAATATAGTGAGGGAAATGAAATGAATAGGTATGCAGTTACCAGTGTAAATTATTTTACCGCATTTACTGTAAGCTTATTTATGATATTATTTCAAACGTCTATAAAAATTTATGGAATGAATATTTCTCTAACTACTTTTACTCATGAGTTTACAAATGTTATATTAAAAAATAATGGTGCATTCTCGGAAGGTGCAAGTTTTACATGGGCAATATTGCTTGGACTTACAGGTGGGATATTCTTCTTCTTATCATTTGTTTATTATCAAAAGAGTGTGGGGATAAATGGTGCGGCGATTTCAGGTACATTTGGAAAGCTGGGAATTTTAGTCCCAATGATATTCTCTATTATTATTTGGAAAGAAATTCCGGGAATTGTACAATGGGTTGGAATTCTTTTGGCTTTATTTTCAATTCTTTTTGTGAACTTTTCTTCAAATAAAGATGATAACGGCAATATAAGTATAAACTTAACTTTAATATTGTTATTTTTATTTGGAGGAATGGCAGAATTTCAAAATAAGTTATTTCAACAATATGCTTTAACAGAATATAAGAATGTATTCTTATTCTTTATATTTGTTATGGCTTTTTTCTTGAGTTTATATTTTGTTATAAAATCAAGACGAAAAGTAATGAAGAAGGATTTAATTGTAGGCTTTTTAGTTGGTATACCAAATTTATTCTCTTCATATTTTCTTATAATGGCTTTAAGCTTTATGCCTACATCTATAGCTTTTCCTATTTATAGTGCAGGAAGTATAGTCTTTATAAGTTTGGGTGAAATGCTTTTATATAAGGAGAGGTTATCAAAAAAGAATAAAGTTGCTATTTTATTAGTGATTTTATCTTTAATACTGATTAATATTTAATATAACGACAAAGATTATTCGTTTCACTAACAAAGACAGATGCAATTTAGTTTCTGACTTTGTTCCGATTTTTTGAAGCAAATCTGAGCGGATGGAATAAGTTGGAAATGAAATTTGTTCATGTTCACCGGGTAATTTGATGAGTATAGCAAATTTTCTATAAACAGATGTATCCATAGATATTCAATTTTTAATTGTATGGAACTTTTGTAATTATGGTATAATTAGAAGGGATTTGATTCTTTTTTTTTTATATCATAATTATAAAAAAACAATGACGTTTGGTAATATAAGCTAAGTTAGAGTTCATAGAATAATTAACATATTAAATAATATTTATTTATTTGTTAACCATATGGATAATTAATTAAGTAAAGTAAGGAGCGAGTATATTGAATTTAGAAAATCAAATAGTTAATCAAATAGTTGATATATCAAAAAAACATATATTTATTGACAAAATTATTCTTTTCGGATCCCGAGCACGTTGTGATAATTTATTAAAAAGTGACATTGATTTAGCTGTGTATTCTCTGAATTCTATTGCAGAATTCAAAGATGAAATTGAGGAGAAAGTGAGTACTTTATTAGAGTTTGATTTTTCACATATGAATAATATTGAAGATAAGTTTTTTATAGAACAAGTTGAAAATGAGGGGGTAATTATTTATGAGAAACCTAGATTTTAAGTATATGAATTTGAAAAAGGCATACGACAGACTTAAAGAAGTTAGTGATTTATACGACGGTAAAAATGAAATAATAAGAGATAGTTTGATTCAAAGGTTTGAATTTACCTATGAACTTGCTCATAAAACACTTAAAGAGTTTATGAATTACGAGGGAGTTACCCTTGAAAACTCATTTCCACGTACAATTTTTAAAAAGGCATATGTTAACAATATTATTTCAGATGAAGTGGTATGGATTAATTTATTAGAAGATAGAAATTCTACATCTCATATTTATAATGAAAAGTTAGCTAATGAAATTGCAGAGAGAATATCTAATAAATATGTTGACTCGATTGGCGAATTAATTAAAAACTTAGAATTGTTAATATAGGTTGATTTGGTTTGTGGATACAAATGGTCTGGAGATACTAAAAGGGCGTCCACTTTGTGAACACCCTTTTAAAATATATTTTATTTGATTTAAAATTAATTTGAAATTAATTAGAGTATAACCATTATGTTTTTTTGAATGTTAGAAAGTGAAAACTTCTAGTTTTTACTATGATTTCGGGCGACGTTACAATAACTGGAAGTTATTGTTTGCTATTTATTTTTAGGGACTCAAAGTAATTGCCTTGGGCATAATATGATTAATGCAATACAATACAATATAAAAATAAAATAATTAAGGGGGATATTATGAAGGCTGTTGTTAAGGGTAAGGTAGCTGTTAGTAAATCAATGGAAAAAGCTAAGAGCGTCAAGGCAAAGTCCAAAATAAAACCTACAGAAAGTATTGGTAGACAGGGAAATCTTAAAAAGAAAAAGAAAGGGAAAGGGAAAGGGAAATAATTACTATGAAATCAAAATAAATTCATAGAGGCATTATATATGGGAGGGATAGGTCTGTGAAGTATACTGAATATGGAAAAACCGAGAAAGAAGTTTCTGTAGTGGGCTTTGGGGGGTTAAGGTTTGACTTAAGTAAAAGTAATGAGGAAAATGCAGAATTAATTAAATATGCCTATAGTAAAGGAATAAACTATTTTGATACTGCTCCTGGATATTGTGATGATAGAAGTGAAGATATATTTGGTGTTGCTTTTAGAGAAATGATAAAAGCAGGGAAATTAGATTTTATTGTTTCTACTAAGGGAAAACCTAAGATGTATGATACCGCAGAAAAGGCAGTTAATGCTGTAAAGACTTCTTTAAAGAGATTAGGAGTTCCTAAAATTCATTTTTATCATGTTTGGTGTATAAGAAAGATGGAGCACTATGAATTGTGCATGAAAAAAGGTGGACAATACGAGGGATTACTTAAATGTAAAGAGGCGGGGCTTATAGATCATATTGTTTTTTCCTCTCATCAACCAGGTGATCAAGTAATAAAGGTGCTAGATGAAAATAAGTTTGAAGGAGTTACCATGGGAATTAATTTACTGAACTTCCCGTATAGATGGAAGGGAGTAACTCATGCTTATAAGAATGGATATGGTGTTGTAGCAATGAATCCCTTAAGTGGAGGTTCAATTCCGAGTCACGAAAAAGAATTGGCCTTTCTAACAAAAGACGGAGAAACAGCTACAGAAGTAGCCCTCAGATTTAACATATCTAGTCCTGAAATTACTATAACTTTAGTTGGGTTTGGGAGCAAGCACGATATTGATGAAGCTTGCAGGATAGCTGATGAATCAAAGCCTTTTACGGAGGAAGACATTAATAAACTAAAAAATGTATTAGGCGAAAATATGAATGAGATTTGTACAGGTTGTGGATATTGTAAAGTTTGTCCAAAAGGAATTAATATACCAGGATACATGTTGTTTTACAATGAAAAACAAATGTTTAAGAAAAGCGATGCAGAAATGATTCAGTCTGTTTATGGCTTAGAATATTGGAATTATTCTATGAGTAATAAGAAATTTGCTAATGAATGTGTTAAGTGTGGCAAGTGCCAAGAAGAATGCACCCAACACCTTCCTATAATAGATAGGTTAAAACAAATTGCGGAATGGGAAGAAAAAGGAACTAATGATGTAACCGTATAAGGTACATCTCAATAAAATAAGCACCAATGCACCAATTGAAAAGCCGACAACTATTGTATCAATATTCAAATTTAATGGTATTAAGTATGTCTTGCAAAGTCAAGATACTTGTGAACATAGTAATTAAATTTACGTGTAAACATATTAATTAAATTCTAGAAAGGCGATGACATCCAGTCATCGCCTTTCTCATTCTGGGAAGATTAAATTGTTAACAAGTGATGGATACGCTCCAAAATTAACTTGTAGCTTTTCAATCCACCACATTATCATCCACCATAAAATCTACATCAACATTCTTCTTAAAATAAGAGGTATAAAATTACTACTGCTGGCTGTTTTGTTTAAGGCAAAGTCTGTACACTGTGCTGCATTTAATATTCCATCTTCCATGCACAATATAGGCGTAATAATATATTTTACAGCACTACTTTTACCACTACTGCTTTCACCTTCTATTAAAAGGTGGTTATATTGAATTTTACTTTGTTTAAGCTTTTCTTTCAGAAATAAACCATATACATAACCTAATATGGCTGCAGTATTTTTAAGTATACTAAATTTAAATAAATATGGTGCAATTGTTAAAAGCTCTTCTTTTGTTATAGCATCACTCTTTAGAATGCTCGTATTAAGCTCGGCATATTGACTTTGCATAGCTACATCTAGTGTGGCTTTTCCATATGAATTTAAAGCACCATGCTTCCTATATAAAAAGTTTTAAAGCTATTTATCTGGCACTATGGCTGCACTTGGATCCTCATCTTTATGGCTATGTGCGTAATGATATGATATAATAATTTTATTGTAATAACAGTATAAATACCAAACTCAAAGCTGATTAAAGAAGCTT